>ERZ779948.386-NODE-386-length-10890-cov-1.61846_pt1 | contig 10890 bp, 11 predicted proteins | sample MGYA00511541_ERZ779948 | MGnify/ENA primary metagenome ERZ779948 (study PRJEB29588, sample SAMEA2147022) | human gut metagenome | biome: human gut; feature: human-associated habitat; material: faeces | place: Denmark | collected 2008/2010 ... | reverse complement strand
GGCACGGTCGGAAAGCATTTTTACATAGTCGATTCTGTTTTTTACAAGCACTGCGCCGCTTTTCAAAAGCGGTTCATCCCATACGGGAAGTGTGTCCGCAAGTGACGGCCGCCTGTAAATGTCTTTCAAAAGGGAATTTCGTTGATTGAGAATCCTGTTGTATTTTGAGAGAACAACCGCATTTTTAAGCTTTTCACGACAGATTGCGCTGTCAATAAATTTTCTCCGCTCACCCGGACCTCTTTTTATAAGGCTGAGGTGTTCGGGAGAAAATACAACGGCGCAAAACCGTTCAATCAGTGCGGCGGCTGAATTTTTCTGCACACCGTTGATTTCTACGGACTTTTTTCCGCCCCTGAAAAGAATTTTTGCTGTTTGCTCACGCTCCTGACCGAGAAAACGCATCTCAATCCTTGCAAAATTCTCATCCCAATTGATAATTTCGCTGTCCTTTGAACCTCTGAAGCTGTGACCTCCGCAAAAAAACCACAGTGCCTCAAGCAAATTTGTCTTTCCCTGAGCATTGTCACCGTAAATTATATTTACTCCGTCACAAGGAGTGATTATATTGTCCTTTAAATTTCTGTAATTTTCAAATTTAAGAGCAATTACCTTCACTTACTTCATCAATCCCAAAGTTATTCAACGATTATTTCACACAGCCGTGTCGCCGACACGCATTTTTTTGCCTCTCATTGTGCAGATCTCACCGTTTACGGTAACATCTCCGTTCTGAATTACAACTTTTGCCTGTCCGCCGGTTTCAACCGCACCGCCGAGTTTAAGTAAATCCTGCAATTTTATGTATTCGCTGTCAATTTTAATTTTCTCAGTTTTCATTTGCCAACCTCATCGGAACAACTATGCTCAGATAGCTGTCACCCTTAACGGGTTTTACAATCATAGCCGTAAGTGAACCGTTGAGAATAAGCTTAATCTCATCGGTATCGGCATTTTTCAAAGCGTCAAGAAGGTATCTGTTGTTAAAGCCGATTTCAACCGACTCTCCGATGATAGGAACAGAGATTACATCATTGGCTCTGCCTACTGCGGATGTGCATGAAAGTTTAATTTCATCATCCGAAAAAATGCATCTTACCGGGCTTTGAATTCTATCGTTGTTCAAAAGCGACATTCTTTCAACTGCATCAATAATTGTTCTTGTATTGATAACTACCTCAGTTTTTGTCTCTTTCGGAATTGCAGACTTGTATTCTATGAATGTGCCCTCGATAAGACGGGAGATAATTCTGTAATTTTTGATTTTGAATGTGATATGTCGCTGACCGATGATAATTTCCGTATTTTCTTCGTCATCGGTGAGGAGTTTAAGCACCTCATGCTGAGTTTTTCCCGGAACAACAAAACGGTTTTTGCTTTCGCTGTCTACATTTTCACTGCGAATTGCCATTCTGTAACCGTCAATGGCAATAATTTTGAATACACCGTCCTCAATTTCGTAAAGTGAACCTGTGTAAATAGGCTTTGCCGTGTTTTCGCTTACTGCGTAGACTGTCTGTCTGATCATATCACGCAGAATTTTTGCGTTGAGAGTGATTCTGTCAGTCTGTTCAAATGACGGAAGGTCGGGATATTCAACAGATGACATACCGACAATCTGATAATTAACCTTTCCGCAGGCAATGTATGTAACCATACGCTCGTCGGTTTCGATAAAGACAATCTCTTCGGGAAGTCGGCGTACAATATCAAGAAACAGCTTTGCGCTTACGACAATTTCGCCTTCTTCTTTGATTGTTGCCTCAATATCGGTTGTTATACCGATTTCGAGGTTATAACCTGAAATATTCAGTGTGTTACCGTATGCTTTTATAAGAACGCCTTCAAGTGCAGGAATTGATGCCTTTGTTGACACAGCTCTTGACACATTGGATATGGCTGTTGCCAAATCGGAGCGCAAACATGAAATTTTCATCGGGTGCATTCTCTCCTGTCTTTTTATTAATATTTTTATTGTAGTAGTAGTAGGGGATGTCAAAATGTCAAAAAGCGGTGAGATTCCGCATTGACACTGAAAAAAAGCATAAACAAAAGATTTTTTCGATTTGTTTGCTTTTGTTGACAAAAATATTTTTTAGTAATTTTTTCAACATCGGGTTGAAGAATGTTTATGGAATGTTGAAAAATATGTTAAATAATTCAGCCTATCTGTCACGGATATTTTTGATGGTATCGTCAATGATTTCTTTGACCTTTCTGTCCTTTTCCATCATCTTCTGAACCTTCTGAATTGTATATATAATGGTAGAATAATGACGGTTGCCAAATTCTTCACCGATTGCAACCATTGAAAGCGTTGTAAGCTCTCGTGTAACATATATTGCAATATGTCTTGCGTTGCTGATATTGGCACTGCGGTTTTTCTGTGAACGAATTTCGTCTGCCGAAACACCGTAGGTTCTTGCAACCTCGTCAATAATGCGTTCAACGGTAACCTCGGGCGGAGCGTCATTGTTAAGAATGTCGGAAATTATGCCCTGAACCGAATTAATTGTCGGTTTTTCACCGTCAAGGTAGTATTTGGCTTTGATTTTTTTAACTGTTCCCTCAAGCTGACGGATATTTGCTTTGATTTTAGATGCAACATACTCACAGACTTCGTCCGAAATTTCAACTCCGTCAAGCTCTGCCTTTCTTTTTATAATGGCAATTCTTGTTTCAAGATCCGGAGGCTGGATATCTGCAATAAGATCCTGCTCAAATCTTGAACGCAAACGATCCTCAAGAGTTTTGATTTCCTTAGGAGGACGGTCCGATGTGAGAACAATCTGTTTTCTTGCGTCATAAAGTGCGTTAAAGGTATGGAAAAATTCTTCCTGCGTACTTTCTTTACCGCCGATAAACTGAACATCGTCTACAAGCAGAATATCCGCCTGTCTGTATTTTTGTCTGAATTCATTCATCTTGGCAAGACGGAGCGACTCAACAAGCTCAACGGTAAAATCGTCACCTTTTATGTAACAGATAACCTTTGACGGATCGTTTTTCTTGATTTCATTGCCGATTGCATACAAAAGGTGAGTCTTGCCGAGTCCCGTAAAGAAAGAGGGGGTTGTAGGCATGTGACGGATTTGTTGCAACTGCAAGACAGGCTGCATGAGCAAACTTATTTGACGAGCCGACAATAAATGTGTCAAAGGTGTATTCGTAAGAACTGCTGTCGGGGCTTTGCAAAAGAGGAGCGGTTGCCGCCGATGTTGTGATTGATGCCGCCGCAGACGGCTTTGATTTTTTCGGCGCATTTGCCGGTGTGCGGAACTCAATATTGAACTTTGTTCCGAAAATCTCTTCAAATCCCTCGTTGAGAAGCGACATATAGCATCTCCTCAATGTTTGGGCGTGAAAGTCATTTGGCACAAGCAGATAAGCGGTTCCGTTGTCAAAATCAAGGTCAACGGGCTGAATTCTGCTGATCCATGTATTGTAGGCGATGTCGGTAATTTTAGATTTACAGTAGTCGCTTATAACTTTCCATGCGTCTTCAAAGGAGTCCATTAATTTAATCTTTCCCTTCCACGGTGCAACACACTGCACCCATTTTCCATAATTATCCCATTTTGATAAAATACCATTCTGCTTTATTATAACGCAACAAATTTAAAATTGCAATTACAAAAAGCCATTTGTAATTTATTGTAATTTATACTTTATTATTATTAAAGTGCGCAAACAGGATGCAAATTTTACAATAATTCGGATATATAGTGTGTGTTAAATTCTGTGTTGCAATATATTGTATTTACCGATAAAGAAAAATAATTTGCTGCTTTTTTTAAAATCAAAAGAAAATTTTAAATTTCATTTTAGAAAATAAAAAAATAAAAATTTTTGTTGACTACGGGCTGAAATTAAGATATAATGCTATATTGCAAGGTTATATTTTGAAGGGAGGGTTTTCATTATGTTGAGAACTTATCAGCCTAAGAAGCTCCACAGAAAAAAGGAGCACGGCTTCAGAAAGAGAATGTCTACATCTAACGGCAAGAAAGTTTTAGCCAGAAGAAGAGCTAAAGGTAGAAAAAGGTTGTCTTATTAAAGAGAAGACCACTTTTAACCGGTGGTCTTTCTTTTTTAATGCACCTGTTTGCAAGGTGGTAAATTTATGAGTGAATATATCACTTTGAAGGATAACAGGGATTTTTCCGGACTTTACAGACGGGGAAAATCCTTTGTTGGTCCTGTTTTGGTAACTTATGTGTTAAAGAATAAATCCGATAACCTGCGTTTTGGAATAACCACCGGCAAAAAAATCGGAAAAGCCGTAAGGCGCACAAGGTCAAGGAGGGTAATAAGAGAGGCTTATTACAAACTTTATCCCGATATAAAAAAAGGATATGACTTTGTTTTTGTTGCCAGAGGTAAAACACCCTATGTTAAAAGCACTGTTGTTTACAAGGAAATGAAAAAACAGCTTTTGCTTGCAGGTGTTCTTAAAGAGGGATAGTTTTATGAAACGAATTCTTCTGGCAATTATCAGGTTTTACCGGACCTCAGTTTCTCCGTTGACAGCAAGTCATTGTAAATACATTCCGACTTGTTCGCAATACGGTATTGAGGCAATTGAAAGGTTTGGTGCACTCAAGGGCACAGCGCTTACCGTTTGGCGTATTCTGCGCTGCAATCCGTTTTCAAAGGGCGGGTATGATCCCGTTCCGGAAAAAAAGCCAAAGAGTAAGAAATTAAAGTGAGGTAACCGTATGCAGATCTTTGGTTTTCTTGGAAGCTTGCTCGGCTATGTGCTGTGGGGAGCTTTCTATCTTCTTAAAGATTTCGGACTGTCAATTATCGTCTTTACAATTATTGTAAGACTTTGTATGTTTCCTTTTACAATCAAACAGCAAAAATCAATGGCAGGTACCGCAAGACTTTCCAAAAAACAAAAGGAAATTCAGGAAAAATATAAAAATAACAGACAAAAGGCACAGGAAGAAATATATAAGCTCTATGAAAAAGAGGGCGTAAAGCCGACAGGCGGCTGTCTTACGATGATTGTTCCGTTCCTTGTTCTTTTCGGAGTATTCTACGCTGTTGCATATCCTCTTACAAACACACTTCATATCGACAGCGCAAAGGTAACCGAAGCTCTTAACTATGTAAATACAATTCCCGGATATACTGCGGCGTCGGGCGCAACCAATGCCACATATCAGGAAATTTATTTTTTGAAGGATTTCAGCTGTTTCCAAAATATTGACGCTATTCAGCAGATTTTTTCTGCCGACCAGCTCAATACAATCACTATGTTTGAAAAGGGATTTAATACATTCGGTATGAACCTTTTCGCAATTCCGCAGGACTACGGTCTTTGGAGTCCGATGATTCTTTTCCCTGTAATATGTTTTGCATCAAACGTACTTACACAGTTTATCACAATGAGAATCAACGGAAAGAACAATCCTATGCAGCAACAGCAGGGCTGTATGAAGGTTATGATGTATGCAATGCCGCTTTTCTCGGCATATATCGCCTACATTGTTCCGTCAGCCGTTGCATTTTACTGGATTGTATCTTCACTCGTAAGCCTTGTTCAGTCGGTTATCGTGGGCAAACTTTTCAGCCCTCAGAGAATGACAGCAACATCCGAAGCAAGACACGCCGCTCTTATGTTTGAGCAGGAGGCTCTTGTTCAGTATAACTATGTTCCGCACGGTCTTTCAGAGAGTGCAGAAGAAAATACAAATTCCAAAAAGAAGAAAAAGAAGTAGAAGTTTGAAATCAGGTGATATTGTGATTAAAGAAGCTATCGGCATTGGCGATAACGAAGTTGACGCATTAAACGATGCAAAAAAGCAGCTTGGTCTTGACGAAAATGCAGAGGTTGATTTTGAGGTTATCCAGAGAGCCGAAAAGAAAAAATTCGGTCTTTTCGGAGGTCAGCCTGCAAAGGTTAGGGTTACTCTCAAAGAAACTCCTGCAGAAAAAGCAGAACAGTTTTTGAGAGATGTTCTCGACAACATGAAGCTTGAAAGCGTTATGATAGAGAAGAAAGAAATTGAAGGCGGTATCGAGTTCAATCTTTCGGGTGAGGATGTCGGTTTTGTAATCGGCAGAAGAGGTGAAACACTTGACTCACTTCAGTATCTTACAAGCCTTGTTGCCAACCACTCTGACAACAGCTATTTTAAGGTAACTATTGATACCGGAAACTACAGAGAAAAAAGAGAAAAGACTCTTGAAATTCTCGGTAGAAAGCTTGCTTTCAAAGCTGTTAAAACCGGCAGAAAGACAAATCTTGAGCCAATGAATCCTTATGAGAGAAGAATTATTCACACTTCTGTTCAGAAGGTAAACGGTGCTATTTCATGGAGCGAAGGCGAAAACGCAAACCGCCATGTTGTTATCGGTCCTGATCCAAAGGCAAAGCCCGTTCGCAGAAACGGCGGTTATAACAACAGAGGCAGAGGCGGCAGACGCCATACAGCGCAAACCGTTCCGAGCATAACACTCCCGCAAACCCTGACAGAAAGCCCCTTAACGAGGGCGGTGCAACAGGTCTTTACGGAAGAATAGACAAATAATTACAGGGCGGTTTTTAACCGCCCTTTTTTCTTGGTGATTTTATGAATTACGATACAGTTGCCGCAATAAGTACCGCTCAGGGCGAGGGCGGTATCGGCGTTATTAGAATTTCGGGTGACGATGCACTTCGGATTGCCGACAAAATTTTCTACTCCGTTTCTGGTAAAAAGGTTACTGAGATGAAAGGCTATACGGCATCGTTCGGAAAAATTTCAGAAGACGGTGAAGATATTGACGAGGCGGTTGCACTTGTTTTTAAGGCGCCTCACAGCTATACCGGTGAAGATGTTGTTGAACTTTCGTGCCACGGCGGACTTTACATTACAAAAAGAGTTCTGCGTGCTGTTCTCAATGCCGGCGCCGTTCCGGCTCAGGCAGGAGAATTTACAAAGCGAGCATTCCTAAACGGCAAAATTGACCTCACCGAAGCAGAGGCTGTAATTGATATTATAAGCGCTAAAAGCAGAGGGGCGGCAAGGTCTGCTCTTTGTGTAAAAGAGGGTGCTTTGCGTAAGAAAATTGACGGTGTAAAAAATGACCTCCTCTCAATGGCGGCTCACCTTTCTGCGTGGGCAGATTACCCCGAGGAGGATATTGCCGAGGTTACGGCTGATTCCGTAATTGAAACCTGTGACAATGCAATCAAGTGTTTTAAGTCCTTACTTGACAGCTATGACTGCGGTCAGGCGATAAAAAAAGGCATTGATACCGTAATTGCCGGCAGACCGAATGTAGGAAAAAGCACGCTTATGAATTTGCTTTCGGGATATGAAAAGAGTATTGTAACCGATATTCCCGGAACTACGAGAGATATTGTTGAAGATACGGTAACTGTGGGTGATGTTGTTCTGAATCTCAGCGATACGGCAGGACTTCGTGATACTGAGGATACGGTTGAGAAAATCGGTGTTGACAGAGCGAGAAAAAGACTTGAGCAATGCGGTCTTTTGCTTGCTGTTTTTGATAACAGCAGAGAACTTGACGAGGACGATTATGCACTCATTGAGTCTGCAAAGCTTGTGCCTTCAATTGCTGTAATTAACAAGACTGATCTTGATAATAAGCTTGATATAGAATATATCAGTAAAAATATAAAATATATAGTATATATATCTGCAATCAGTGGTGACGGCAGAGATGAATTAACAAAGGCTGTTGAAAAAATTGCAGGAACTCAAAACTTTAATCCGAGTGAAGGCGTTCTCTCAAATGAAAGACAGCGAATTGCCGTTAAAAATGCACTTGATTCGGTTGTTGAGGCAATGAACGCACTTAAATGCGGTATGACATTTGACGCAGTAACAGTTTCAATTGAGGATGCAATTTCACACTTACTTGAATTAACTGGTGAGAGAACAAGTGATGAGGTTGTGGATAGGGTGTTTCATAACTTCTGCGTAGGAAAATAGGTGATATTATGAATTATTTTGCAGGTGAATATGATGTTGCAGTAGTCGGTGCAGGTCACGCCGGAATCGAGGCGGCTCTTGCGGCGGCAAGGCTTGGCTGTAAAACTGCAATATTTACCATAAATATGGATGCGGTCGGAAACTGTCCCTGCAATCCGTCAATCGGAGGAACAGCAAAAGGACATCTCGTCCGTGAGATTGACGCACTCGGCGGTGAAATGGGAAAGACTGCCGATGAATGTTTTTTGCAGTCCAGAATGCTTAACAGGGGAAAAGGTCCGGCTGTTCATTCGCTTAGAGCACAGATTGACAGAAGAAAATATTCTTCCGTTATGAAACATAAGATTGAATTACAGAAAAATCTCGACCTTCGTCAGGCTGAAATTACGGATATTGAAAAGACGGAGGGCGGTTATAATCTTACTACAAGAATGCTTGCCGTATTTAAGTGCAAGACCGTTATTATTGCAACTGGTACATATCTCGGCGGAAGAATTTTTGTCGGTGAGGTTTCATATGAAAGCGGTCCCGACGGAATTTTTCCCGCCGCATTTCTCGGTTCAAGCCTTAAAAAACTCGGTCTGCCTTTAAGAAGATTTAAGACAGGTACTCCGGCAAGAGTTCTGAAAAGTTCAATTGATTTTTCTGAGCTTGAAGTTCAAAAAGGTGATGAACCTCCCCAGCCGTTCTCTTATGAAACTGAGAATCTCGGTGAAAACAAGGTTGAATGCCATATCAGTTGGACAAATGACGAAACAAAGCAGATTATTCTTGAAAATATCAACCGTTCTCCGCTTTATGCCGGCAAAATTGAGGGTGTTGGTCCCCGTTATTGTCCAAGCTTTGAAGATAAGATTATGCGTTTTAAGGATAAGCCAAGACATCAGCTTTTTATTGAGCCGTGCGGACTTGATACCGAGGAAATGTATCTTCAGGGAATGAGCTCATCACTTCCGGAAGAAGTTCAGCTTAAATTCTACCACACAATAAAAGGTCTTGAACATTGCCTTATTATGCGACCTGCTTATGCAATTGAATATGATTGCGTTGATCCTCTTGCAATGAACCCGACACTTGAATTTAAAGATTTTGAAGGACTTTTCGGTGCCGGTCAATTCAACGGTTCTTCGGGATATGAGGAGGCTGCGGCTCAGGGACTTGTTGCAGGTATTAATGCCGCAATGAAGGTTCTCGGCAGAGAGCCTGTTATATTCGACCGTTCGGAAAGCTATATAGGCACACTTGTTGATGACCTTGTTACAAAGGGAGCAAATGAGCCGTATAGAATGATGACTTCAAGAAGTGAGTACAGACTTGTACTTCGTCAGGATAATGCCGACGAAAGACTTACTCCACTCGGTCACAGAATTGGTCTTATAAGTGACGAAAGATACGAAAAGTTTCTTAAAAAACAGGAGCTTAAAAAAGAAGAACTTAATAGACTTAAAAGTACGGTCATTTCACCTACTGATGAGGTAAATGAGATACTTGTTTCACGTGAAACATCTGAAATTACTTCAGGTGTGCGACTTATTGATCTTATGAAACGGCCTCAGCTTGGTTATGATGCACTCAAGAACATTGACAAAACAAGACCGGAGCTTGATCCGAATATCTTTGAACAGGTTGAAATCGAAATTAAGTATGAGGGCTATATTCAAAAACAGCTTAAACAGGTTGAGCAAATGAAAAAGCTTGAAGTTAAGCAATTGCCAAAGGATTTTGATTACAATGAAATTGAAGGACTTCGACTTGAGGCAAGGGAAAAGCTTAATAAGATTAAACCGCTCAATATCGGACAGGCGTCAAGAATTTCGGGCGTTTCTCCTGCGGATATCAGCGTACTTCTTATCTGGCTTGCTCAGAACAACAGGAGGCAGTAATGGCAATTAAAGATACTCTTACTACCGTTACTGATGGTTTTAAAACCAAACTTGACGATGAAATGCGCCAAAGGTTTGAAATCTACTTCAATTTGCTTGTTGAGTGGAACGAAAAGATGAATCTTACTGCAATAACCGATGAACACGGTGTTGCGGTCAAGCATTTTGCCGACAGCCTTACACTTTACAACTTTGTTGATGTAAAGAAGAATGCAAGCATTATTGATGTGGGAACAGGTGCCGGTTTTCCGGGTGTTGTGCTGAAAATTGCAAGACCTGACATTAAACTGACGCTTCTTGACAGCCTTAACAAAAGACTTACATTTCTCGACACAGTTCTTAAAGATACAGGACTTGATTCCGAACTTGTTCACAGCAGAGCAGAAGAGGGCGGTAAAAATAAGCTTTATCGTGAAAAGTTTGATATTGCCGTTTCAAGAGCAGTTGCAAGGCTGAATGTTCTCTGCGAATACTGCTTGCCGTATGTCAAGGTTGGCGGCTTGTTTGTAGCAATGAAAGGACCGAATGCCGATGAAGAACTTGACGGAGCAGAAAATGCTTTGAAATTACTCGGCGGTAAGGTTGAAAAGGTTCACAAGTTTAATCTTCCGTGTGACGAGGGCGAGCGTACAATCATTGTAATCAAAAAGGCAAAACCTACACCAAAACAATACCCGAGAATTTCGGGCAAAATAAAGTCACAACCGTTGTGATAAATATCGACAGCTTTTTTGATAAATTACCATTTTGTGGTAAAACTTCTTAAAAAAGTTGCTCACAAAGCGACAACAACCGCACCGTGTCTATGTTATTATAATAGCACAGACAACCCCTGATGCTAACGAACATTGAGGCGATGCGGTTGAATTTTATGCTCAAAAACGATAACAAAGTTTTAGAGATTCCGATTATTAAAATCAGACCGAACAAAGCACAACCTCGCAAAACCTTTGATGAAACCGAACTTGCCGCTCTCTCCGCATCAATCAGCGAAAACGGTATCTTGCAACCGTTGTCGGTGAGAAAAATCTCGGCTGTGGAGTATGAACTTGTGGCAG
>ERZ779948.349-NODE-349-length-11992-cov-2.45338_pt1 | contig 11992 bp, 9 predicted proteins | sample MGYA00511541_ERZ779948 | MGnify/ENA primary metagenome ERZ779948 (study PRJEB29588, sample SAMEA2147022) | human gut metagenome | biome: human gut; feature: human-associated habitat; material: faeces | place: Denmark | collected 2008/2010 ... | reverse complement strand
CCTGGGAAGCTGCCATGGCGAAATCCCCCGACTTTTTCTTCGCGGATAAAGGATACGCAAATTTCCCGACAACCGTCATGGCACTGAGCTATGCCCTTACCAATACGAACCAATACAATAAAACTGCTCTGAATGATGCCGTCAGCCTGGTAGACGCTGCTAAAGCGGCAGGATACCGCACCGACTGGATTTCTTTCCAGAACAGAAGCTCTCTTGCCAGTGCCGGCGTTTCCGTCATCGGTGAACGGTGTGACGCGTCCTATTGGGAAAACAGCCTTGACGGCGAAGCGGTAAAAGTCATGAAAAGACTTCCGCCCGCCAGGAGGCGTATCATTTTCATCCACATCAACGGCAGCCATTATAATTATCTGGCCCGCGTCCCCGTGGGATACGGAAAATCCACGGATATTCCCGAAGATGATCCTTACTATAACTATGATGTCACGCTGGCCTACACCGATGAAATGCTCCACAGTATCTTTACATACGCCAAAGAGCATTTGAATCTGAAAACTATGATTTACTTTTCCGATCATGCGGAAGACATGGTGTATTACCACGGCACTTCGGGTTTCTCCTACGACATGATCCGCATTCCTTTCTGGATCTACCTTTCTCCGGACTATAGGAAGATCCACCCTGATATCCTTCCGGCGCTTCAGTCAAATAAAGATAAGATTTTTACCAACGATCTTCTCTTTGAAACAGCGTCAGGCATCTGGCAGGCAAAGACAAATTTTTATCAAGACATTTACGATCTGTCCTCTCCGTCTTATGTTCTTGATCAGGAAGCGGTCACCATGCACGGGAAACTGCTCATTACCGACGACCCGAAATTTAAAAAATAGATAAAGCGAAAGGATGGCCTGCGGGTCATCCTTTTTTTGCGGATCATTTTACTCACAAGATCCCCGCGTCTTCCGACACCTCTTATGCTTCCGTATTTTCTTGATTTTCATGAATACATTTTTGTTTAATTCACAAAATATTTTTTGTATTTTATATTGACAACATCAGAATATAGTGGTAACATCATTTTAACAGATAGTTAATACATAGTTTTAACTTGGAGTATATGCAAAATGATTAATGAAACACTGCACACATTCATCTCCGTTACCAAAAACGGCAGTTTCAACAAAGCGGCGGAAAAGCTTTCCCTTACCGCCCCTGCCGTGATGAAGCAGATGAATTCTCTGGAAAAAAGCATCGGTGCCCCTCTCTTCGAGCGGACGAACCGCGGTATCCGCCTCACACCGGCAGGAGAATCTTTTTTGAAAGATGCCAAAACCATCCTCCGGTACACAAGAAAATCCATCGAGCGTGCGCAGATCGCCGCGGGACAAACCCCTCATCTGCCGACATGTGGTGCGCAGAAGGCGGGCTCTGTCCATCCTGCCGCCCCCCTCCCCACTGACAGGGAAGAAAGGAACCGGCGCGAATCGGCGAGACGCCACGCGGACATTGCGGAAGCCCAGGGGAAATCCGCAGAAGAAATTCATGAAATTTTCGAAAAGGTCATGAACGGCACAGGCAGGTGCAGCAAAAGATAGTCATCCATCGGGATGCAAACGGCGCCCATATATTTCCGTAAATAAAACTGCTATCTGTAAATATATTTTTTAAGAAAGAAGGAAAACATAATGACACATCCACAATATCCAATTCCTCAGGACGAAGAGGGAAGAAAACGTTACGAATCGGCAAAACGCCATGCGGCACTCGCAAAAGAACAGGGAAAATCCCTTGATGAAATCCATGAAATCTTCAAGAAGGTCATGAACGGCACAGGCAAGTGCAGCGGCAGGAAAGAAGAAGCGGTTTCAAAATGCCACGGCCATTACCCGATTCCCGAAGATGAAGAAGGCAAAAAGCGCTATGAATCTGCTCTGCGCCATGTGGCCATTGCCAAAGAAAACGGCAAGTCTGTTGATGAACTCCATGCGATTTTCAAGAAAGTCATGGAAGGCACAGGCAAGTGCAGCGGTAGGAAAGAAGAAACAGTTTCAAAATGCCACGGCCGTTACCCGATTCCCGAAGATGAAGAAGGCAAAAAGCGCTATGAATCCGCTTTGCGTCATGTGGCCATTGCCAAAGAAAACGGCAAGTCTGTTGATGAGCTCCATGCGATTTTCAAGAAGGTCATGGAAGGCACAGGCAAGTGCAGCGGCAGAAAGCAGTAATCCTTTACCGGAAGCAGAAGATATGACATGAAATTTGTGTCATATCTTTTTTCATGCTGAAAATCCCGGCGATCTCTTGCGAAAGAAGACCGGCAGGTATTTTTGTACATTTCCCAGGAAAAAACAGGAGCGGTTCTCCTGTTTCCTTTTTACAGTAATTTTTAATCGCCTCTTCCATACCGCCAGGAGCAGCGGTATATTCAACGCCCTGCCACATATCCCTCTCAGACGAAAAGGAATTTCGTAAAGCTCCACTTGATGCTGGCCCCTTTCAAAATTTCCAAATGTTTTTCTTTCAGCTTTCTGTTAATCAATAAAAAAAAGAAGCAGCAGTGCCGCTTCAAAAAGGGGGAGGCACCATCGCGCCTCAAATGAGAACTATATAATAACATCATGTCGATGCTATTACCAAAGAGGGGGGAGAACGATGATGGTATTTCCCTGTTACCACCATCGTTCCAAGGAGGGTGAACCATGGCCGGCCAAGCCGGCAGTAATCATCCATAGTTCAAGCACGAATATATGTCTGCTCCGTTTCCGGAGTTACCGTAAAAAGGGGGAACGATGACTTTTCCCTGCCGCCATCGTTCGGAGAAAGTGAACCTTGCAAGTTATCCCTGCAAGTATATGTAAAGCCGTTTCCGGCATTACAACGAATATACAGAAACGCCTCTCGGGCTGTTCCTGAAAGGATGAACGATCGTATTTCCCTTTACCATCGTTCTTGAGAGAACCTACAAAAAATCCATCCCCTGCTGATGTAAGGATGGATACTTTGCGCGTTAAAATCAATACACGCTACCTCCCCATCACTCGCAGGTCAAACAGTAGTAAAAACAGGCAGTTCTCCTGACTTTGCTTCATCGCTTGTCCGGTCTTCCCAATTCCTCAGTGACTTTCATCGGATTCGCTCGGCATTACAGTGGCGGGACCGTGCCGGTATCTCACCGGTCTTCCCTATTAAGCCTTTACAGGCACCTGTTCCTTATTATGCAGTTTCTCCTCTGTCGAATAGACTTCGCCAATAAAAAACCTCTTTACACGAACGCAAAGAGACTATATAAGATCTCCTTCCCATCGCTCGTGGGTCAAACGGTGATTTTAAACAGGCAGTTCTCCTGACTCTGCTTCATTGCTTGTCCGGTCTTCCCAATTCCTCAGTGACTTTCATCAGACTTGCTCGGCATTACAGTGGCGGGACCGTGTCGGCATCGCACCGATCTTCCCTATTAAGCCTTCACAGGCACCTGTTTTTCCTATTCGGTTGTCCTAATGATATCACTCTATAAAGCTTCTGTCAATGATAAAATGATTGTTCCGAACGCATGATCAGCGCAAGCCAATTCATATCGTTTCAGGTGAGGATTTCCAGTGTTCCCGCCTCTTCTAAAAGTTTGATATCGATAGGAGAATAGGTATCTGGATATTTCCTGAGAAAATATTGTTCTTCTTCCGGTGCGGCATAGAAGTTTTCCAGGCGTCTGGCTTCTGTGCGGATCGGCGGCCGTATATTTTTCTCATTTTCATACTCATTGAAAACAAGACAGGATTCACTCACAGGCCTCGAGTTGCCCCTGTTCTGGTAGTAGGCCATATAGTAGGTAATCTGCGGCGTATCTTCTCCTGATACGTAATAGATGCCTGTCCTGTAATGGGGTCCGGTGCATTTCCCCTGGATACCGTCGGTGTAGGGATTGACTATGGTAAAAAACACAGAGAGCAATGTCCCTATATCTATTTTTTTCGGGTTATAGGTTACTTTTACGCATTCTACCGCCTGTACTTTTCCATTTTCCACGTCTTCTTTCCGCGGATTCGGTACAGAGCTGTTGGCAAATCCCGCGGTTGTCTCCACAACGCCTTTTATACGGGAAAATACTTCCTGCACTCCATAGTAGGGACCGCCCGCAAGATACAAGTCTTTCACGGCAATTCCTCCTTTTCTGCTGTCTTCGTTTCTGACAAATTTATATCGTATTTCATGGTAAAAATGAAGAATCCCCCCGAGGTCCTCCCCCGGGGTTTTTCTCCACACTTATTATTTCTTAATATTTTGTTTCTTCCAGGTGGCGCGCAGAAGCCCTATCCATATCAAAGATACGGATGAGTTCCGTAACTGCCTGGCTGGGTGACACGACGCCGGTCAATACCGCCGCACGGACTTCCGGCATACGGCTCTTGATGATCGGATCTTCAAAGAACAGGTTATGAAGATGTTCTTCAATCATACTGTGCACCCAGGAAAGAGTCTGACGCTGGCGCCGGTTCTCAAAGACACCCGATTTTTTGGTGACTTTCTCAAACTCGCGCATAACTGCCCAAAGTTCAAGCAGTCCCGTTTTCTTCAAAGCCGAGCAGCGATAAGCATGGGTCTGCCAGCCTTCTGTGGCGGGACGGATAAATTCTACCATCCGTTCATATTCCCCCTGGGTGACTTTCGCCCGTTCCAGGTTGTCTCCATCGGCTTTGTTGACCACAATAGCGTCCGCCAATTCCATAATCCCCTTTTTGATGCCCTGCAGATCGTCCCCTGCGCCTGTCAATACGACAAGCATAAAGAAGTCGACCATATCGCGTACTGTCGTTTCCGACTGCCCGACCCCGACAGTTTCCACAAGGATGACATCATAGCCTGCCGCTTCACAAAGCAGCATGGTCTCACGGCTCTTGCGGGTCACACCGCCCAGTGTCCCCTTAGAAGGAGAAGGACGTATGAAACAGTTCGGCTCTCTGGAGAGATTCTGCATACGTGTCTTGTCTCCTAAGATGGATCCGCCGGTAATGGTGCTTGTCGGGTCGACTGCCAGCGCCGCCACTTTGTAGCCTTGCTGGCAAAGCATTGTACCAAAAGATTCGATGAAACTACTCTTGCCTGCCCCGGGCACACCGGTGATCCCGACACGGAGCGCATGGCCCGTGCGGGGCAGAAGAGCCTGGAGCACGCGCTGTGCCTTGTCAAAATCCTTGGGAGCATTACTTTCGATAAGGGTGATGGCTTTGGAGAGGATCATGCGATCCCCCTTCGCCACCCCTTCGACGTATTCTTCGATAGACATTTTCTTACGAAGCGGCACTTTTCTCAAATGCACGGCATCCGGATATTCTTTGGCACCGGTCACACTGTTTACGGCACTGTCAATCCCCCGCACGACGGAACATGCAAATTCCGGGTTCGGTTCTTCAGGCACCCAGCTGGGTCTCAAGTCATCATCGTTCTTGGACATAATACTTACCTTAACCTTCCTTGGCTTCCGCCTCAGCGCGGTCTACGAGCATGTGGAGCAGCTTAATGCAGCATTCCGGAATGTTTGTGCCCGGTCCGAAGATCGCCTGTGCGCCATGATCGTAGAGGTATTGATAATCCTGTGCAGGAATAACACCGCCGATGCAGACAAGGATATCTTCACGGCCGCGTTTCTTCAGTTCTTCTACGAGAGCCGGCAAGAGGGTCTTGTGACCTGCCGCAAGAGAGGAAAAGCCAACCATATGGACGTCGTTATCCACAGCATCCTGTGCCGCTTCTTCCGGCGTCTGGAACAGCGGTCCTACGTCGACGTCCCAGCCCATATCGGCAAAGGATGTCGCGAGAACCTTCTGGCCGCTGTCGTGTCCGTCCTGCCCCATCTTAGCCAGGAAAATACGGGGACGGCGGCCTTCCAATGCTTCAAATCTGTCGGCCAGTTTCTTTGCTTCTTCCAGTTTCGCGGAACCGTCAAATTCGCTGGAATATACACCGGAAATAGTATGGATGGTGGCGTTGAAACGACCGGATACTTTTTCAACCGCATCGGAAATTTCACCGAGGGATGCGCGGTCATGAGCCGCCTGTACCGCAAGTTCAAGCAGGTTGCCGTTTTCACGGCTTTCTGCCGCTTTGGTGATCGCTTCCAGATCGCGGGCAACGGCCTCAGGATCACGGATGCTTCTCAGTTTTTCCAGACGTTTAATCTGCGCATTACGGACAGCAGTATTATCGATGGACAGTACGTTCAGCGGATCTTCCTTCGCCAGACGGTACTTGTTCAGACCGACAATGGTTTCCTTACCGCTGTCGATATCCGCCTGACGGCGGGCAGCGCATTCTTCGATACGCATCTTCGGCAGACCGGTGGAAATCGCTTTTGCCATGCCGCCCAAAGCTTCGACTTCCTGGATATGCGCCCAGGCACGGCGAATGATTTCATTTGTCAGGTATTCTACATAGTAGGAACCGCCCCACGGATCAATAATCTTGCAGGCTTTCGTTTCATCCTGGATATAAAGCTGTGTATTACGTGCCAGACGTGCGGAGAAGTCGGTCGGCAGCGCGATAGCTTCGTCAAGCGCGTTGGTATGGAGAGACTGGGTATGGCCCAGAGCCGCAGACATGGCTTCCATACAAGTACGGGCGATATTATTGAAAGGATCCTGTTCCGTCAGCGACCAGCCGGATGTCTGGGAATGGGTACGAAGTGCCATGGATTTCGGATTCTTCGCGCCAAACTGTTTCAGAATCTTTGCCCAGAGAACGCGGGCCGCTCTCATCTTTGCGACTTCCATGAAATAGTTCTTGCCCTGGTCCCAGAAGAAGGACAGACGTTTAGCGAAGGCATCGACCGCAAGTCCCGCTTTTTCGCCGCAGCGGATGTATTCCATGCCGTCTGCCAGCGTATAACCGATTTCAAGGTCACAGGTAGCGCCGCATTCCTGGATATGGTAACCGGAAATGGAGATACTGTTGAACTTCGGCATATAGTTGGTGGTATATTCGAAAATATCACCGATGATACGCATGGACATGGCAGGCGGATAAATGTAAGTATTACGAACCATGAATTCTTTTAGGATATCATTCTGGATCGTGCCTGCCAGAATCTTCTTGTCTACGCCCTGTTCAATGCCGGCACTGATGAAGAATGCCAGAATCGGAAGAACGGCGCCGTTCATCGTCATGGATACGGACATCTGATCCAGCGGAATGCCTGCGAAAAGGATATTCATATCAAGCATAGAGCAGACGGATACGCCTGCTTTGCCGACGTCGCCGATAACACGGGGGTTATCCGCATCATAGCCGCGGTGGGTCGGAAGGTCAAATGCGATAGACAGCCCTTTCTGGCCTGCCGCCAGGTTTCTGCGGTAGAACGCATTAGATTCTTCAGCAGTGGAGAACCCTGCGTACTGGCGGACCGTCCACGGGCGGAATACATACATCGTGGAGTAAGGTCCGCGGAGGAACGGAGGGATACCGCTCATGAAGTCCAAGTGGTTGCACTGGTCATATACATCTTTGCCATAGAGCGGACCTACAGGAATACGTTCCATTGTATTTTCATAGAGAGCATCATAATTTTTGCCCGTTGTTTTTTCCAGTTCCGCTTTCCATTCGTCATAAGAACAATGGGGATTTTCTTCAAGGTTTAATTTTGTAAAATCGGGGTTCATTGCCATCTTATTTTACCTCCTCTTCCGTAATCTTCATGCCTTTTTTCTGCTGGAGCATACGGAGGATATCGTAGCAGTTTGCTTTCACGCTGATAAATTCATCTATGCCGGCTTCACGATATACCGCTTCCATATCTTTCGGAGCAGCGCCCGCAAGGAAAAGCGTACCTTTCCCCAAAACTTCCTTTAAACGCGGCGCCAGCGCCGGCACATCTTCCGGATAAGTAGCGTCAGTGGAGCAGATGACTGCACAGTCATAAGGAGTCCCCTGATCGTCACAGCCTGCCTTCAGTGCTTCCACACACTTATCCCAGCGTGAACCCGGCTTATCTTCATCATCCTGGAAACCGTTATTCAAATGAACGCTGAATTCGCCGACCTGCAAGAAGCTGGTAGAGAAATCAGCTCTCGCCTTATGCTGCGGAATCGGTCCCATATTGGCCAGGAATATTTCCACATTCTTGCCGGTTTCCTTTTTAAACGCCTGTGTGTCAAAGCGGAGTTTTTCAAAACGTTCGGTCCAGCGGTGCGCGTAAATCTTTCTCACTTCGATGGAATCCGCTTTGGCGGCTCTTGCTGTGCGTACTTCAGAAATTGTAGCGCCGGCGGAGAATGCGGCAATTGCCTTCTCAACGATGTCGGTATCGGCTGCTTTCAGTTCTTCCAGCTTTTCCTTCAGGAAATCTTTGTCCATATCGGCACGATATTTCTCAACGCCTTCAGACAGTTCTTTTTTCAGCGCCGGTACATCTTCCGGACGCGGATCAAGAAGTTCTTCCGTCATATTCGGATACATATTTGTCCCGACAGCGCTGTCCTTGCGGAGGTCAAGCGCTTTGAAACGCTGTTTCAGGATTTCAAGAATCTGCTGCTGCGGATATTCTTCTTTAAGAGCTTTCAGGATACCGCCAAGAGATTCGATTTTCTGGAATTCTCCCCAAATCTTTTCAGCCATTTCCTTGGTCAGTGTTTCAATGCCCCAAGAACCGCCGGCCGGATCGATCGGACGAAGCATGCCAAATTCTTCCTGCAGCATGATGTGTACGTTTCTTGCGATACGGCGGGAGAATTCATCACCCTTGCGTACCGTTGCGTCATAAGGATCATTTTCATAAGAATCAACACCACCGACAACTGCAGAGAAAATCTGGGTCGTTTCACGAAGCATATTTACACCGATATCGAAAATCGTCTTGGTAAACATCGCCGGACGGGCATGGATTTTGCAGGAACGGTCTTTTTCTTCGGCGCCGAAGGCTTTCATGATATTAGACCATACCTGGCGGGCAGCACGGAGCTTGGCAATTTCAATGTAGAAAGTGGCGCCTGTATTAAATGCGAACTGCAGGGACTGGGCAATATCATGGATATCGATGCCGCGCTTCTGCATTTCACGGATATATTCGACAGCGATAGCAAAAGTATAAGCCACTTCCTGTACGGCATTCGCACCGCCATTGGAGAAAATATCGCTCCTGACGAAAATGGTGCGGAGCTGCGGCGCATTCTTTCTCGTCCAGCGGATAGATTCCACCATTTCATCATACAATTCTTCCAGCGGCTGGTTCAGCTTTCCTCTCTTGATCAGCTGGGCAATCGGGTTTGCTCCGATAACACCTTTCACTTTGCTGACATCTTTTCCCTTAGCCTTCAATGTCGCGGCTACCAATGCCAGCATACGGAGAGAGGAAGTACCAGCATACATCATAAACGGGATCTTTTCCATATCAAGACCGTCAAGCAGGGTATGCATATCTTCCAGCGCGGTAATGCTTACGCCTATATCGCCCGGCTTTTCGGCATCCATGACATCAATGCCGTCGGCAGTGGCGGTATCAATACGTACATTATAAACAGTGGAACCTCTGTCGATTTCATGCTTCAGAAGTTCATTATTTTCTTTCGGCAGCGTTTCATCGCATGCCTGGGCAATACCCCAGGGAGCGCATTTATAGCCGTTTACCGTTGCGCCGCGGAGAAAATCTCCCATGCCCGGATAATCATCTGTCGGAAGAATCTTATCAGTTGCTGACGGTCCGGTTCTCCATGTATAAATCGGATCAAAGGTAATCCCTTCATAAGTCTTGGTAAACATGATCTTATCGAAAGGCTTTCCTTTCAACAGAGCATTGCAAGCCTCCACCCACTCCTCATAGGTCGGCTTTTCAAATTCGTCAAATTTTACTTCTGGGAAATCGGCTTTTTCATTTGATTTTCTCAAGATCGCTTCCAACTCTTTGTCAGTAAGCTGCTTGACCGATTCCTGGGTATTCTGTTCTGCCATGAAAACATCCTCCTTATAATAATTTTAGACAATTCCGCGGAAAATACAGCTTGCAGACAAGACGGCAGAGTCCCTGACGGAACATCCTTTCAAATGCCTGGCATAACGTCTTTCAAGCCGGACTTTCAAAATCCCCGATATGTGCACCTCCTTACAATCTACTCACAAAAAAACGACTATCACGCGAAACTGATAGCCGGACAAGGAAATAATTTCCCAATCCCCTCCCCATCTCTCGCAGGTATAACGGTGATTCTTAGACAGATAGTTCTCCTGGCTCAAGTTCCTCGTTTATATCGCCTTCCCAGTTACCCAGTGACATACTTGATATAAACTCCCTTTACAGTGGCGGGACCGCTCCGGATTCTACCGGATTCTCTTTTACGCTTTCGCACCTGTCAGATATGTGAAATTGTCTAAATAACTACATTTTTAGTATAATTCATTACATTCTAAGTGTCAATCAACCACATTCATATTTAATATAATTAATTTTTATATTTATCCACATCTTTACCCCTGATTTATTGATTTTTCATTCATTACTACTATATAATGATGTTAATGTTGCAAACTATTAAAAATATCTTACCTATCTTATAGGAGGAAACAGGAGGTCGGAAATATGACAAACACTGAAAAAGAAAGACGAACTGAAGAAGCATTGAAACTGAGCAGCCTCTTCGAAGAACTGGATGGCCGCCGTCCGAGGGTTTTCATGCCGGAGCTTGAAGATGATGACGATAAAGAGGCAAGAAAACTTGCCGCCACGACATTTGCCGACCACGGCTGGGACGTAGATGTAAGCCCCCTCCTCTCCCCGGAAAGCTCCGCGCAGAATGCTGCCGACAATGACGTCCATTTCATCTTCTACACATCCAAAAGTCCTACGATGAAGCAAAAATTAATCGCGCTCTCTCAGACACTTGCCATGATCGGCCGGGACGACATCCTCATAGCCGCCCATCAGGTCAGCAAAGATGATAAGGAACTCCTCTTCCGTTACGGCATCCTCGCCGCTTTCGACAAGAATACGGATGTAAGCGATGTAAGCCTTACCATGCTCCGCGTCCTCGTCTCCATGGCAAAAGAAGAACAGAATCCCACCGAGGAAATGCCTTATTGATCCTCAGTCCCTTATAAACAGGAGAAACATCCTCCTGTTTTTATTGCGGACAAACAGCATATGGACTCCCAAAAGAAAATGCCGGGCATTGCAAAAAATATTTCAGAAATACTTTCATCTACTCATCAGCATACTTTAAGCACTGCTATCCTGTATCTGTACAGACATGCAAAAACGATTTGATCCCACAGCTCCGCGTTTCGGTCCGGCATCTCCGGAACCGCCTCAATACCACCTCTCCATGCAGCTGCTGTATAAGCAGATGCAAATCAATATTCAGCAGTTTAGCAGATGACTTATTGCATAATTCTATTACGACCGGAGCCCTTAAAACACAATCAAAAAATTCTTCCGGCATCTCATAATGCAAAACAACCTATTCTGTATGCCCGACTGTTTCGGATTCTCTATACTCATCAAGTAAGCAGAAATACTGCTCATCATTATAGTCAGATTCTTCCCCACCTCCTTACAAAGATGAATAGTACCTGCACTTTAATATGATATCTGCAATCCAGGAATCTCTAAAAATCTCTTTTTGCCTTTAATGAAATCCATTATCCCGTTCACAAAATTAAACAGCAAAAAAGCAGTGCCGAAGCACTGCTTTTTGTAATTAGAATCAGCCAACTGTAAAGAGTGTGTCGCCGCCCTGTACGCTCTGGCCTTCGCTGACCGGCATACCGGTAATCTTGCCATCGCAGGGAGCCATGATCGGGTTGCCCATCTTCATAGCTTCGAGAACGAGAACTTCGCCGCCTGCCGCTACTGCGTCACCAACGTGTTTATTGATACGCAGGACTTTGCCCGGCATCGGAGCTTCTACGACTTCACCTGCGCCGGCGGGTGCTGCTGCCGGTGCGGGAGCTGCCGCCGGTGCTGCTGCTGCTGCGCCGCTGTCTTTAACTACTACATCGTAATCCTGGCCGTTAACTGTTACGGTAAATTTTCTCATTGTTCTTCCTCCTAATTTTG
>ERZ779948.347-NODE-347-length-12009-cov-1.85779_pt1 | contig 12009 bp, 10 predicted proteins | sample MGYA00511541_ERZ779948 | MGnify/ENA primary metagenome ERZ779948 (study PRJEB29588, sample SAMEA2147022) | human gut metagenome | biome: human gut; feature: human-associated habitat; material: faeces | place: Denmark | collected 2008/2010 ... | reverse complement strand
TATCCCGAACGAAAGGGGGCTGTAAAGAATACAGCCCACCAATACTATGACGAATAACACGCCGGTAACGGCACGTTGGATAAAGTTATTTTTCATGCTTTTCTTCTTCTTCCTTAACTTCCTTTTCTGCTTCTATGGCTTTTTGCTCTTCTTCTTGCTCCGCTTTTTTCAGCTCGGCAGCAGTCTTGTTTGCACTGATTTCTTCCGAACGGGAAGCCCATGGACGTTTCCCAAAGATGTGTTCAACGTCTTCGGCAAAGATTACTTCTTTGTCAATCAGCAGTTGTGCCAGCCGGTTGTGCCCTTCTTGGTTTTCGGACAATATTTTCTTGGCACGTTCGTACTGTTCGTTGACCATCTGCTTCACTTCTTCGTCAATCAGTTCCGCAGTCTTTTCGCTATACGGGCGGTTGAAGGAATATTCCTCATTATTATAGTAACAGAGGTTGGGGAGTTTTTCGCTCATACCCAGATAGGCAATCATACCGTACGCCTGCTTGGTCACGCGTTCCAAGTCATTCATGGCTCCGGTGGATATTCTACCTAAGAATAGGTCTTCGGCAGCACGTCCTCCCAAGGTGGCACTCATCGAGCATCTGTTCCTTAGTGGTGATTTGCCGTTCTTCCGGCAGATACCAAGCCGCGCCCAAAGCGCGTCCACGGGGTACAATGGTTACTTTAATCAGTGGATTGGCGTATTCCAGTAACCAGGAGATACTGGCATGGCCGGCTTCGTGTATGGCAATGGAACGGCGTTCGGCCTCGGTAGTGATTTTGGTTTTCTTTTCCAACCCACCCACAATGCGGTCTACAGCGTCCAGGAAGTCTTGCTTTCCGACAAACTTTTTGCCGTGGCGGGCGGCTATCAAAGCTGCTTCGTTACATACATTGGCAATGTCTGCCCCCGAGAATCCGGGAGTCTGGCGTGCCAGAAGGTCTACATCCACACTATTGTCTATCTTGATGGGGCGCAGGTGTACACCGAATACTTCCTTACGCTCATTAAGGTCGGGTAGGTCTACATGTATCTGGCGGTCAAAACGTCCGGCGCGCAGCAATGCCTTATCCAAAACGTCCACGCGGTTGGTGGCGGCCAAGATGATAACACCACTATTGGAGCCGAAACCGTCCATCTCGGTCAGTAACTGGTTCAATGTGTTCTCGCGCTCGTCGTTGCCACCCATAGCGGCTGCTTTGGCACGGGCACGCCCTACAGCGTCAATCTCGTCGATGAACACGATACAAGGCGCTTTTTCCTTTGCTTGGCGGAACAAATCGCGGACACGGGAAGCTCCCACGCCGACAAACATTTCCACAAAGTCGGAACCTGCCAAAGAGAAGAAAGGTACGTTGGCTTCTCCGGCCACGGCCTTTGCAAGCAGGGTCTTTCCGGTTCCCGGAGGGCCTACCAGCAAGGCGCCCTTGGGTATCTTACCTCCCAAATCGGTATATTTCTGGGGCTCTTTCAAGAACTCGACAATTTCTTCTACCTCTTGCTTGGCTTCAGCAAGTCCTGCCACATCCTTGAATGTAATCTTGATGGGGGAACCTTTTTCAAACAATTGGGCCTTGGACTTTCCTACGCTGAAGATGCCTCCACCACCGCTCATGCGGCGGGACATGAAAATCCAGAAACCGATAAGGAATGCAAAGGGGAGAATCTGCCACAAAATGGCACCGAAGTAGTTCCGCTTTTTTTCGTAGTTAATGGAGCCGTCAAAGTGGGCGTCGTCTCTTTCCTTTTGCAGGAAATTACCTAGGCTCTCGCGTGAGGGGGCCTCGGTCGTAATAAGCGGATTCTTGCCTACGCGGCTGGAGTCCTGACGAAATACGTTTCCTACGTGCTGGGGTTTGACGTATGCTTCGACGGAATTGTCGTCGTAGCCGATGACTTTGCTTATATAACCGTCTCGTACATATTGCTGGAATTCATCATAAGAGATGTTTTTAGTTGCCGTACCACTTTCATTGGTCAGGTACAACCCCAGCAACATCATCGCTATAATCATATACAGCCAGTTCAGGTTGAACTTGGGCATATTCACTTTATTGGGTTTCTTGTTGGTATTATTGTCCATACGTTTTGATTAATCGAGGTCAGGAATTTGAGTTAATTTGGCGTCTGCCCATAGGTGCTCCAGATTGTAGAATTCCCTTGTTTCAGGCAGGAAGACATGCACCAATATGTCCGAGTAGTCCATAGCTACCCATTCGGCATTGCGCAGCCCGTCTACGGCAAAGGGCTTGGTATCGGCACCCTTGCGTGTGAAGTCCCTGATGGATTCTACAATGGCTGTCACTTGGCTGGGAGAGTTTCCTTGGCAGATGACGAAATAATTGCATATTGTATCGTCGATTTTTGTCAGATCTGCGATGACGATTTTTTTTCCTTTTTTATCTTGAATACCTTCTGTTATCTGTTGAATCAGTTTCTTCGTTTCGTTCATTATACATTATTATATTAAAACAGTTGACAAATATACGTTGATTTCTCATATCAAACACGCAAAAGAGGAAAACTCTTTCAATTTTTGATTTTTTTTAGTTATATAATCCTTTGGATTACGGTATCTTATCAGTTTTTTGCGAAAAAAATACTTGTTTTTGTTTTGATTTATAGAAATCTTTGTATCTTTGCAACCGCAAAACGGAAATAATAACAATTGGGCTATGGTGTAATGGTAACACTACAGATTCTGGTCCTGTCATTCCTGGTTCGAATCCAGGTAGCCCAACGAACTTACCTTATTTAAGTCAAAAAACCACTAAAATCGCAAGTTTTAGTGGTTTTTTGTTGCTTTTCGACCATGTACGAAAATTTCAGTGTAGGCATTCGGTGGCAAATTCAGTGACAAGGCTTCTGTAAGCCGGAAATATTCTGTAAATTTGTAGCATTTCAACATTAAAGCAGAATTTTATGGCAAAAGAATTAGCACTGAAGTACGGCTGTAACCCTAACCAGAAGCCGGCTCGCATTTTCATGCAGGAGGGGGAGTTACCTATTGAGGTTTTGAATGGACGTCCGGGGTATATTAATTTTATGGATGCCTTGAATGGATGGCAGTTGGTAAAGGAACTGAAAGAGGCGACCGGTATGCCTGCTGCAACTTCATTCAAACACGTCAGTCCGGCGGGTGCCGCCATCGGCTTGGAACTCAACGAGACAATGAAGAAGATTTATTTTGTGGATAATCTTCCGCTCTCTCCGCTTGCTTGCGCATATGTGCGTGCCCGCGGTGCCGACCGTATGTCTTCCTATGGTGACTTTATCGCTTTGAGTGATGTGTGCGACGAGGCTACTGCACGTTTTATTAACCGCGAGGTCTCGGATGGCGTTATTGCTCCGGGGTATACGGACGAAGCACTGGCTATCTTGAGGGAAAAGCGTAAAGGAACTTACAATGTGATTCAGATAAGTCCCGGCTATAAGCCTGCCCCGATTGAACATAAGGATGTCTTTGGTATCACGTTTGAGCAGGGACGTAATGAGATAAAGCTGAATGGAGATGAACTCTTTGCGAATATTCCTACTCGGAATAAGAATTTCCCGGAAGCAGCGAAACGTGATTTGATGATAGCCCTTATCACTTTGAAATATACGCAGTCGAATTCTGTATGCTATGTGAAGGACGGTCAGGCTATCGGTATTGGTGCCGGCCAGCAGAGCCGTATCCACTGTACTCGCTTGGCGGGCAACAAGGCCGACATTTGGTATTTACGCCAGCATCCGAAGGTGTTGAATTTGCCATGGGTAGAGAAAATCCGCCGTGCCGACCGTGATAATACAATTGATGTCTATATCAGTGAAGACCATGACGATGTGCTGGCTAACGGTGTTTGGCAGCAGTTCTTTACGGAGAAACCTGAAGTGCTGACCCGTGAAGAAAAACGGGCTTGGTTGGATACATTGAAAGGTGTTTCTTTGGGTTCGGATGCATTCTTCCCTTTTGGAGACAATATTGAGCGTGCCCATAAGAGTGGAGTAGATTACATTGCCCAAGCGGGTGGTTCTGTACGCGATGACCATGTGATTGAAACTTGCGATAAATATGGCATTGCCATGTCGTTCACGGGTATCCGTCTGTTCCATCATTGATAAGGGGTATAAAAGTAGGCCCGCCCCCACGGCTGCATAGCTGTAGGGGCGGGTTCCTTTTTTATTAAGTCTTATCTTGTTACGTTATCCTTGGTTTTTGATGTTCTCGTCCACCACTTTTATCTTTTCTTTCACAAGCTCGATGTCTGCTTTCAGCTTTTCCACCTTGCGGTTGATTTCTGTCAGCAGACTATTTCCCTTCTTGGAAGAAGTGGTCAGGAAGCCGAGATTGTTTTCATATGTCTGGAGCTCGTTCTTCATATTGTCGAAGGCACGTACCAGCTTCTCACGTTCCCGGTAAAGGGCTTGTGGACTACCTTCCTGAATGGAGCTGATAGTCGACTTGAAATTGCTTAGCTTCTTGTTGGAGGCACTGATGTTGAAGCGTTCAAACAATTTGTCTATCTGACTATGGTATTGCTTATAGATTCGGTCTTTCTCTTTGAAAGGTACATGTCCTACGCCGTTCCATTCTTTCATGAGGTCGCGTACCAGTTGGGTAGCTTCCTCCGTATCCATTTGGTCATCGATAGCATTCAGTTTCTCGATGATGTTTTTTTTCTTTTCCAGATTTTCCTGCTCTACGCTGCGCTGTGAAGAAGTGGCTTTGTTCTTTTGTTCGAAGAAGTAGTCACAAGCGGAGATGAAACGTTTCCATACGGCATCCGAATATTTCTTTGCTACCGGACCGATGGTTTTCCATTCTTTCTGAAGTTTGGTCAGTTCATCGGCAGTTACTTTCCAGTCGGTACTGTCCTTAAGAGCTTCTGCTTTTTCGCACAAGGCACGCTTCTTTTCCAGGTTTTCGTTCATACCTTCCTTCAGGGTCTTGAAGAACTCTCCCTTTTTACGGAAGAACTCGTCGCACGCTTTGCGGAAACGTTCGAAAATCTTCACGTTCATTTTTTGCGGAGCGAAACCGATGGTCTTCCATTTGTTTTGAAGTGCGATGACTTCTTGCGTTTTGCTCTCCCAAGAAGCAAAGTTTGTCAGTTCTTTGTAGTCGATGGCTTCTATGATTTCGCAAATTACGGTCTTTTGGTCAAGATTGTGTTGTTCCACTTCCTTCAACGCTTCGAAATGTTGCTGGTGACGTCGATTTACGGTTGTAGAGGCAGCTTTGAAACGTGCCCAGATTTCGTCGCGTAGTTCCTTGGCTACCGGCCCTGTATCACGAAATTCTTGATGTAGCTTCTGTAACTGATGGAAAGCTGAAACTACATCCGCTTCATCCGCCAGCTTTTCGGCAGCTTCACAGAGATGTGTCTTGATTTCCAAATTCTTCTTGAAATCGTATTCGCGGAATTCATTGTTCAGTTTCAGAAGGTCATAGAATTTCTCAACATACAATTGGTAGTTTTTCCAAAGCTCGTTGACCTTAGCTTGCGGAACGAGTTTAACTTCGTTCCATTGCTGCTGTAGTTTCTTGAACTCCGTATAGCTCTTGTTGGCGTCATCTGGAGATTCAACCAGCTCCTTCAGCTCTTCGATGATGGAAAGCTTTACCTGCAGGTTCATTTCCTTCTGCTTCTCCAGTTCGGCTGTGAGTGCGCTTCTTTTTTCTTTGATGACGGACATGATATTCTTGAACTCTTCTTCCACACTGTCTGTTTGTGGAACAAAGTTCTCCGCGGCGCCTCCGTTTTCAATGAACAGTTTTCTGGCCGCTTCCTGCTCAGCATTGTGCAGCTTGTAGAAAGATTGCTTCAAACCGTCTATTTCAGGTTTTGCCACGTTCTCCACGTCTGCAACCACCTCTTTGAGTTTGGCAAGTATTTCCTCTTTCGTGAGCTTCTGAACTGGCTCTACCGGCTTTTCCGAAACGATTTCTTCAGCGGGAGTTTCTGTTGTTGCCGGTTCAGAAACCTCTGCTGCCTTCTTTTCTTCTTCTAATTCCACCGGCTTTTCGGGGAGATTAGTGTCATGAGTGTCCGTCATTGTATTTACTTTTTTAGAAACGGGTTCCTCCCGTTCGGGTTACATTAGGCTACAAATTAATGAAATAAAATGATTACTTCATACAATTTGCCTTGATTTTTTTCTATTTTCTTGTTTTTATGACAGTAAGACAGTGATACCCATGTACAGCATCATGCCTATAATGTCATTGGTAATGGAGATAAACGGGCCGGTGGCAATGGCCGGGTCAACCTTCAGTTTCTCTAAAGTCATGGGGACTAGCGTTCCGAAGATGGAGGCGAACATGACGACTGCAAAGAGGCTGATGGAGACGGAATAAGTGACCGTAGCCGTAGCTCCGAACCGGATAAAATTATAGATGTATACCAGCAGGGAGATGATGGTAGCATTGATGACCGCCACTACTGCTTCCTTGGCTACCTGCTTGAAGGTGTCTTTGGCATCCAGTGAGCTGTTGGCAAGGCCTTGCACGATGATGGCAGACGACTGGGTTCCCACGTTTCCCCCCGTACCACCAATCAACGGAATATAAAGGGCCATTTCCGGATGGGCGGCGAAAGTCGTGTCGAAGTTACCCAATATCATGGAGTTGCCTATACCACCTAACATACCGATAAGTAACCATGGAAGGCGGGCAGAAGTCTGGCGCATGACATTATCGTCCGTTTCTACATCTTGGGACAAACCGGATGCCAACTGGTAATCACGTTCCGACTGTTCGCGGACTTCGTCCATGACGTCGTCTACGGTAATCTGGCCTACCAGACGCCCGATACTGTCTACAACAGGAGCTGCCACCAAGTCATACTTTTCGATGATTTGTACCACTTCGTCAATGGGGGTATCTACATGGACGGAGATAGGATCTTTCCGCATCACATGCTTTACCTTGGAGACAGAAGGGGAAGTTATCATTTTCTTCAATGGGAATACCCCTTGCAGACGGTCTTCGTCGTCGATGACGTATACGTAGTAAATTTCATCCAGCTTTTCAGCTTGCAGGCGCATTTCCTTCAGGCACTCCGGCATACTCCAGTTTTCATTGACAGTCACCATTTCCGTACCCATCAAACCACCGGCAGTGTCTTCATCATATTTCAGCAGGTCAACGATGTCACCGGCTTGTTCTATATCTTCGATGTGCGAAAGTACTTCCTCCTGCTTGTCTTCATCAAGTTCGCGCATCAGGTCTACGGCATCGTCCGTGTCCATATAATCCACGAAACGCTTGGCAATGGTCTCCGAAGGAAGAAGTTCCAGGAATTCTTTCCGGATGTCTTCGTCCATTTCAACCAGTACGTCCGCTGCCGTTTCGTTGTCAAGGAGGCGGTAAACGAAGCGGGCTTCCTCCAAGCCGAGGTCATTGCACAGTTCTGCAATATCCGCCGGGTGAAGATCGGTCAAAAGTGTTTTGACGTTTTCCGCGTCTTTCTGTTCTATCAGGCTTTTGACTTTGTCTATGTATTCTTCGTCTATTTCCATGATTGTTCGTGTTTAATCACTAGCCATTAATCATTAATCGTTCTCAATGCCTGTTCCACTTGGTTGGTCAGCTGAATAAATTCCTGTACGGACAGTTGTTCCGGGCGTTTATTAAATAATACGTCCTCCGTCAGTGGACAGTCTTTGCCGAGTATCGGTTTTATGGAGTTCCGCAGAGTCTTGCGTCGTTGGTTGAACGTGGTTTTCACTACTTGCTTGAACAATTTCTCGTCGCAGCCTAAATCGTGCGTTTCATTGCGCATCATGCAGATGACGGCACTTTTAACTTTTGGGGGCGGGTTGAAGACATGTTCGTGTACCGTAAACAAGTACTCCACTTTGTACCATGCTTGTATCAGTACACTTAGGATTCCGTATGTCTTGCTGCCCGGCCCGGCGGCTATGCGCTCGGCTACTTCCTTTTGTATCATACCCGTACAGCAGGGAATCAGATCCTTATATTCCAGCATTTTGAAGAATATCTGGCTGGAGATATTATAAGGATAGTTTCCCGTCAGCACAAAAGGTTGCCCGCCAAACAACCGTTGCAGGTTCATTTTGAGGAAGTCGTCCTCAATAATGTTGTCTTCCAGTTGCGGATAGGCTTCCCGTAGGTAGGCCACTGACTCGTAGTCCAGTTCTACTACTTTGACGTTGCGTTCTTTGGGCAGAAGAAACTGGGTCAGTACTCCCATTCCCGGACCAACTTCGAGGATGGGAATTTCGGGACAGACATCTACCGTGTCGGCAATGTCTTGTGCCACTTTCAGGTCTTTCAGGAAGTGTTGCCCGAGAAACTTTTTAGGTTTAACTACTCTCATGTATCAACTAAATCATTACTTTTGCTCCGTAAACGTAGGCTGTAGTGTGAACAACAACCTATCTTTACACGGAGCAAAGGTAGTTCTTTTCAATGAAGAATGAAGAATGAAGAATGAAGAATTTGGGAATATCGTATGAATAAGCTGCTAAAAAAGACGTTGAAAATCATCTTACCCATTTTATTGGGTGGTTTTATCCTCTATTGGGTATATCGTGATTTTGACTTTTCAAAGGCAGAAGAAGTTCTCCTTCATCAGACGAACTGGTGGTGGATGTTGTTGTCCTTGTTCTTCGGTGTGATGAGCCATGTGTTACGAGGCTGGCGTTGGAAGCAGACTTTGGAGCCGCTGGATGCTCATCCCAAAACAAGCGATTGCGTTGATGCCATTTTTGTATCTTATGCCACCAATCTGGTACTGCCCCGTGTGGGAGAGGTTTCGCGTTGTGGAGTACTTGCCAAATATGATAATGTTTCCTTTGCAAAGTCCCTGGGGACGGTGGTGACGGAGCGGTTGGTAGATACGCTTTGCATTCTGCTGATTACGGGGATTACTTTTTTGGCGCAGATGCCTGTCTTTTTCCGTTTTTTCGAGGAGACGGGCACCAAGATTCCTTCGCTGGTGCATCTTGTGACTTCCCCTTGGTTTTATGTGGCTCTTTTTTCTATTATTGGTGTTTTGGTACTTCTCTATTTTCTGTTGCGTATGCTTTCTTTTTTTGAAAAGGTAAAGGGAGTAGTCTTGAATATATGGGAAGGTGTGATGTCGCTTAAGAATGTGAAGAATGTGCCTTTGTTTGTTCTTTACACTTTACTTATTTGGCTATGCTATTTCTATCATTTCTATATAACTTTCTATTGCTTCCAGTTTACGGAGCACCTTAGTTTCCTTGCCGGGCTGGTGATGTTTGTCGGCGGAACGTTTGCAGTCATTGTTCCCACGCCCAACGGGGCAGGACCCTGGCACTTTGCTGTCATCACTATGATGATGCTTTATGGGGTAAATGCTACGGATGCGGGTATATTTGCTCTGATAGTGCATGGCATACAGACGTTGCTGGTGATAGTGTTAGGCATCTACGGGTCGTTGCACCTGGCATTGGCGAATAGGGCAAAGAAATAGACGTTTCTTGTGGTGGGTTCCTATATTGTCACTTCTTGTGTTAGAGGACAGAGACAGTACTTATAGAGAGTACTCCTTTAAAAGTACTGTAATACTTCTTTGCAAGTACTTCAGTACTTCCTTATAAGTACTGAAGCCTAAAGGTTGTTGGAAGATTGGTTTCTTTAAACGATATTGTTGCTTGGATATAGAAGTGGGAGAAATTCCTAAATATGGTAGCTATATTAGGTGCAGATGTTCTATCGCAATATGTGAAGATGTAAAAGCCATGTTTAAGATAGCTGATGATTTAGTACTTTAGAAAAATCCCGGTTTATTGTACTTTCCGGGAATAAACCGTTATATTTGCGAAAACTAACTTTTTAGAATTATGAGTACAATCTTACAGTTAGCTCCACAGAATGTATGGAAGCACTTTTATTCACTGACCCAGATTCCCCGTCCGTCAGGACATATGGAGAAGATTACCAAATTCCTTATTGATTTTGGAAAAGGCTTGGGGTTGGAATCATTTGTCGACGAGGTCGGCAATGTTATTATTCGTAAGCCTGCCACTCCGGGTATGGAAAATCGCAAAGGCATCATCCTTCAGGCGCATATGGACATGGTGCCTCAGAAGAACAACGATACTATTCACGATTTTACAACAGATCCCATTGAAACCTATGTTGAGGGTGATTGGGTGAAAGCCAAAGGAACCACGCTGGGAGCAGATAATGGTTTGGGAGTAGCTGCCATTATGGCGGTGCTCGAAGATAATAACTTGAAGCATGGCCCATTGGAAGCTCTGATAACCAAGGATGAAGAAACGGGAATGTATGGTGCATTCGGTTTGAAACCCGGAACTATGCAAGGGGAAATTCTGCTGAACCTTGATTCTGAGGACGAAGGCGAACTCTATATCGGCTGTGCCGGTGGTCTTGATATTACTGCTACTTTGGAATATAAGGAGGAGACGCCTATGGCCGATTTCGTTGCTCGTAAGATTACGCTGAAAGGTTTGCGTGGCGGTCACTCCGGTTTGGAAATCAATGAAGGGCGCGGTAATGCCAATAAATTGCTGGCACGCATCGTACATGATTTGCTGATTGAGTTTGACTCCCAGCTGGCAAGTTTTGAAGGTGGTAATATGCGTAATGCTATCCCTCGCGAAGCACATGCAGTATTGGTGTTCAATCTTGAGGATATGGACGGTTTGGAAGATTATATGAAGGAATACGAGGCACAACTGAATGACGAATATGCTCCGATTGAAAGTGGTATTACCCTGAGTATAGAAGAGGTAACTCTACCCACTGCCGTTGTTCCTTCAGAAATCCAGGATAATATGATTAACGTGTTGATGGCTTGCCAGAATGGTGTGATGCGTATGATTCCTACTGTTCCCGATACTGTAGAAACTTCCTCCAATTTGGCTATCGTAATCATTGCAGACGGTAAGGCCGAAGTTCGTATTTTGGCGCGTAGTTCTTGCGATACGATGAAGGATTTCCTGGCAGACAGCCTGACAGCTTGTTTCGCTATGGCAGGTATGAAGGTGGAATTGAGTGGTGGCTATTCCGGATGGCAGCCTAATGTGGATTCTCCTATACTGCATGCCATGAAGCTGTCCTATAAGCAGCAGTTTGGTGTGGAACCTGCCGTGAAGGTTATTCACGCAGGTCTGGAATGCGGTATTATTGGTGCCAATTGTCCAGGACTCGATATGATTTCTTTCGGTCCCACTTTGCGTTCTCCGCATTCACCGGACGAGCGTGCGTTAATTCCTACTGTTTCCAAGTTCTATGATTTCTTGGTGGCTACATTGGAGCAGACTCCTGAAAAGTAGAGAATACTTTATGTAATGAATAGGGGCAGGGTGCTTTATTAAGTATCCTGCCTTTTTTGTCTGTGACAGTTTGTCCCCTTTCTGCCAGAATGTCCCAGACTTATTACAATGGTATGTCAATATCCTTGCACTTTCTCCCTAAAAATTGACCTAAGTCAAGAAATGTGTTATAAAACATGTTTTCTATCCGTTTTTTGCTTGTTATCTTGAACAAAGGCTCTATTTTTGTGTTGTAAAACATGAAAACAATAGAAAACTAGTAGATTTTTTAAGGATAACAAGATTGATTTTAGGAGGATAACAAAATGAAAATGTTAAAGAGTTTTTTTAAGCATGTCGGCGAAGCCGATAAGAACATTTGGGGTTACGTAATGCTTTAAGCATTCCCCCCCTTTCGTGAAGTATTGAATTTTAGTTTTCAGGTATTAGTTTAATTTTTTAAGATTATGAAAAAGAAGATTGCAAATTCATTTAAGCACATTCTTACCGCAGCTGGTAAGAATTGGATGGAGGCAATGAGATATTATAGCCTCCAAATGTGAGTACACTAGCATTTAAGTATAGCACAAGGGATATGTTTGCAAACATATCCCTTGTTTTTTTGTAGGAGTAGAATAAGATTTTTTATGTCCAAAAGTACATTTGTTTGAACTTTATTCACTTCCTTTGTTATTAATACAAAGACTCACTAGTGTCCACTAAAAATTTTTTGGTCACTAGTCGGTTAAAAATTAAATAAA
>ERZ779948.344-NODE-344-length-12061-cov-1.77011_pt1 | contig 12061 bp, 5 predicted proteins | sample MGYA00511541_ERZ779948 | MGnify/ENA primary metagenome ERZ779948 (study PRJEB29588, sample SAMEA2147022) | human gut metagenome | biome: human gut; feature: human-associated habitat; material: faeces | place: Denmark | collected 2008/2010 ... | reverse complement strand
CAAGTCAAAAGCGGCGCCGTCGGCTATGATGGCTTCATCCTTCTGGAAGCGTGTGTTCATCCACCGCTTGCTGCTTTCGGGCATCGTTTTGGATATTCCGTTAGCCAGAGTCATGCTGAAGCGTACCAGCGTACGGGCTATCGGGGTACTTCCGAAGTTCTCTTCACCGTCATCCTGGCGGGCAAGGTCCACGGAAGTCTTGATAACGTTGTGGGCTTTCTTGGATGTGCAGAGTGCATAAACCATAATGGCGCCTGCACCGATAAGGAAATACCACGGGGTTTTGGCTGCACCGAGGAGTGAGGACATCAGGAATCCGTCGGGGCCGGCGGCCGTACCATTGGCTGTATAGTCAATAAATGAGGAATATCCTGCGAGGGGGACACCGATAAAGTTCACCAAGTCATTGCCGGCAAAGGCAAGAGCGAGGGCGAAAGTACCCATCAGAACCACTACTTTGAAGACATTTATCTTGCACCAATGCAGTATCTGCATCAGTATGGTGAAGAATACAAAGAAACCGGTTATCAGCAATGCGGTATTGTCGTGTATCCATTGCTTGTTTTCAGGGGTCATGAATGAGCTGTCTTTCAGCCCCTTTATCAGCATGAAGTAGATGATGCTGGTGGCAGCTATACCACCGAACAGCGCGATGCTGTATTTCATGTTTTTCTTGTAGTTGAAGGTGAACACGATACGTGCCAGCCACTGTACCAGCATACCGAAAAAGAAGGCAATGGCTACGGATACAAAAATGGCCATGATGACAGACAGTGCCTTGTCTGTATTGATGAGGTCGCCCAGTCCCAATGTATCGCTGTTATAGACCTTGATGAGCGCCAGTGCGAACGTACCTCCCAACAGTTCGAACACCATGGATACAGTGGTGGAGGTAGGCATTCCCATAGTGTTGAAGACATCTAATAGCACGACGTCCGTCAACATGACGGCAAGCAGAATGCACATGATTTCGGCAAAGTAGAAGTGCTCCGGTTGATAGATGCCGTGTCGTGCAATGTCCATCATGCCATTGCTGAGTGCCGCACCGATGAAGACGCCAATGCCTGCAATGAACAGTATGGTTTTGAAAGATGCTGCCTTTGCTCCGACAGCCGACTGAAGAAAATTGACCGCATCATTACTGACACCTACCACGAGGTCGAAAATCGCGAGTACGAACAGAAAGATGACGATACCCAGATAAATTGTTTCCATAGACATGTATTTTATTTCCGGCTGCAAAGGAAAGAGTTTGGTGTTGCAGGGAAATGTCATACATGTTACAGAAATGTTACAAATGTTTTGGAATAGAATGGTATTGTGCTAAGAGCGATTGCTCTTATTCTCCCAATAATCATTAATGTTAAGCATTTAAGAGTAACAATATAAGTATAATAGAAGAGTGGATGCTTTTGTGTTTCGTATTTGGTTATTTCTATGTTAAGCAGCCAAATTACTAGTTAATTGTTTGCAGATGTCGAGAATTCTTGCGAATATTGCATACAAGTTGTGTGTAGAATTGATTGTAATTAGAACTTTGATATTAAAAATCAAAGATGTATGTAACTTTTTTAATTCATTTATTAAATAAATGAATTCTACCAACGAGTATAGAAATATGAAAAAACATTTTTGTTTAAACCTATTCTTCTTACTATATTTGTTTTTTTGTGCTGGATGCAAGCAGCATATCTCAGATAGTGCTGCTAAGGCAAATGAGGCATTGTTTACTCAATTAGATAGTCTGATAGATAATTCTGATAAACTTATTTTGCAGAAAGAGGAGCGAATAGAGGCGTTGAAGCATTCACTAAGACAATCTAAGGCATTTGAGAAACAGTATGAACTTAATCAGGCTATTTATCAAGAATATCGCGTGTATGATGCAGATTCGGCTATGAAGTATACTACACAAAGCCTTGATTTAGCACGACAATATCATGATAAGAATCGTGAGATTGAATCTTTATTAGGTATTGGTTTTGTTTATACGGCTAATGGCTTGCTTAGTCAAGCCTCTGAAGTAATGCATTCACTCTGTTCTTCCAGTATGCCTCGCTACTTACGTTCGCGTTATTATGGTCAGATGCGTACTCTCTGCTCGCGGTTGCAACTCTATTCATTAGGTGATGATGCATTACATGAGCATTATGGTCAACTTTATGCGTTATATTCAGATTCAGTATTGCAGACGGCCACTCCTGACGAGCCACGCTACCTTTATAGCCGTGTGTGGAAATATCAAGATGTTCCCGGTGCACAACGTATTGCCATTAGGGATGAGTTGGAAAAGGAAAAACAACGTCTTCTACCTAATAGTCGTAATTATTCTATTTTAGCTTATAACTTGGCTCTACTTTATGAAAAAGAACACAACCATACCAAGTGGCTGGAAAATATGATTCTCTCAGGTATTGCTGATGTATATGCTGTGAATCGTGATATTGGTTCGTTGTATGCATTGGCTTCCTATTTATATGAACAAGGTCAGTTGGACCGAGCCTATCGTTATAGTACTTATTGTTCTGATATCGGTATAACTTTTAAGAGCCGTGTACGACTGCTTCATCAGCAGAAGTTGCAGAGAAGGATACATCAAAGCTACATTGAACGTGATCATATGCAACAGAAGCAGCTAAAGCTATTCCTTTTATTTATTAGTTTTCTCACTATTGTATTGCTGATAGCTCTTTTCTTTTTGAGAAGGCAAACAAGAAGACGTAGGAAAGCTTTGGTTGAGCTACATGTGGCCAATGGTAGATTGAAGAGTCTTAATAGTGAACTGCAAAAGCTCAATTTGGTTCTACGTGACACAAATTATATTAAGGAGGAGTATATTGGTCAGGTATTCAAACTTTGTTCATCCTATATTTGCCGTATGGAGGAGTATCGTAAAAAGTTAAACCGTAAATTAAAGGCTGGGCAACTTGAAGATTTAAAGAAGATGATTAGTTCTACTTCTACCATGAGCGATGAAATGAAGGATTTTTATGAGAAATTTGATTCCATTATTCTACATTTATACCCTGATTTTGTAGAGCACTTCAATAGTTTGCTACGTCCCGAAGAACATATTGAAGTGAAGTCTGGGCGGCTTAATACAGAACTTCGTATTCATGCTTTGATACGAATGGGGGTAACGGATAGTGAGAAGATTGCAGAATTTTTGCACTGTTCACTGCAAACCGTATATAATAATCGTTCTATAACTTTAAATAAATCTTCGCTCAGTAAGGAGGAATTTCTTCGAGCTGTGAAAGAGGTTTGTAAAAAGTAATTTGAAGACTGAGCGTTTCTCTCATTTTTTACCCACATGTATATAGATAATTGCCATTCAATAGCTTAATACTATCGAATGGCAATTATCTATATACATGTTTTTGATTACCGATTTAATTTAAATCACTACTGAAAATCTATTGAGTCTGTCTGTAATTGAAAGATAATCAGTAATATATAACTTTGTGAATTTACCAAATCCTCTACCTGTGAATATAATCGGTTGTTACATTGTCTAATTTTGCTCTCGAGATTTTTTACACACAAGTTCCTATTAACTTAAAAATGTAATTTATGAAAACCAGACAAAAATCGAGAGACGCAAGTGGTATTTTGCTTGTCTGTCTTATGTGGATGCTGTCACTTTCAAGCTCACTTCATGCACAGACATGGAATATTAACGGAAATGTGACAGATGAACAAGGAGAACCGATAATCGGTGCCAATGTAGTGATACAAGGTACGGGTACGGGCACCATTACCGATGTAGAAGGAAACTTTAAACTCGCTTCAGTGACTAAGGGGGCGGTAATGGAGATAAGTTTCATTGGGTATATATCCAAGACATTGCAGGTGAAAGACGCATCATCGTTAAAGATTGTACTGAAAGAAGATAACCAGGCACTGGATGAGGTGGTAGTAGTAGGTTATGGTGTACAGCGCAAAAGTGATCTTACAGGTTCGGTTGCTTCAGTTAACTCGGATGTACTTGAAAGTCGCCCACAAGCTAATTTGATTCAATCTTTGCAAGGAGCAGTTCCAGGATTGAATATTAGTGTGACGGGTAGTAATGCTGAAGGTTCGTCTACTACTACACGTATTCGTGGTAACAACTCCATTACGGCCGATAATAAACCTCTTGTTATTCTTGATGGAATACCTTTTGATGGTCCATGGTCGGAAATCAATCCCAATGATGTAGAGAGTATAGAAGTATTGAAGGATGCCTCTTCAGCAGCCATTTATGGTGCTCGCGGTTCTAACGGTGTAATCCTTATTACTTCTAAGCGCGGTAAGAAAGACAGATTGACGGTATCATACGATACTTATGTTACTATTGACCAGCCTATCAATTTACCTCGTATGATGAATGGCAAAGAATTCTATAAGTATAAATCTGAAGCTTTCAAGGCTACCAATACTACTCCTCCTACAGAAGAGAATCCTGAACCTTGGTTAGATAACTTTACTCCTACTGAATTAGCTATGTATGCTGCCGGTCAGAGTACTGATTGGATGAAGTTGGCAACACAGACCGGTATAAAACAACAGCATAACCTTTCTTTCCGTGGTGGAGCTAACAAAACCAGCTATTTCATTTCATTGAACTATACGGATGTGAAAGGAACTGCGGTAGGCAATGAGTTCAAGCGTTATAATGTACGTTTCAATCTTGATCAGGAGTTTAATAGTTGGTTGAAATTTTCTACTACTACACAGTTAGGTCGCTACGATCGTAGTGGTAGCAGTGCTTCTTTTTGGCGGGCTATAAAACAAGTTCCGTTGGGACGTGCTTATAACGAGGATGGTTCACTTACACTTTCTGCTACTGAGGACTCCTCTTCAGCTTTCAGCATTAATCCGTTGGGATCTCTTAATAATAAGGCAAAAGATATTCGTGCAAAGGTTATCACTAATAATGTGCTTGAGGTAAAGTTTCCCTTTATTAAAGGGCTGAGCTATAAATTGAATACAGGCTTCACTTACCAAAACAGCTCCTATAAGAATTATCAAGGTTTGGATACCTACGAAGGAGCTAGTGCTAATGGCGTATTGAATACTGATGACTGGCATTCAGAAGAATGGATTTTGGAGAATATTATTTCTTATCAACGTGAATTTGGCAAACATCGTATATTTTTCACAGGATTATATTCTGCTCAAAGCAAGGAATATGAACAGAATACAATGGAAGGTAAGAATTTTCCCAATGATGTGATGTATTATTACCAGATTTCTAAAGCTGCCACAATGTCTGGTAATTCCAATTATTATAAAGAAAATCATATTTCACAAATGGGGCGTTTGAATTATACTTATGATGATCGTTACTTGTTGACTCTTACTGCTCGTCGTGATGGTTACTCCGCTTTTGGTGAAAGTTCTAAATTCGGCGTTTTTCCTTCAGCCGCTATTGGATGGAATATTTCCAATGAATCTTTTTTTAAAGACAAGCCTATAAGTGAAACCATTAGCAATCTGAAATATCGCTTGTCATGGGGTAAAAATGGCAATGAGGCTATCAGTGCTTATAGTACACTACCTAATCTTTCAACTTACAATTATCTGAATGATGATCATACTGCACAGTTTGGTTTCTATCCGTCGAAGTTAGCTTCGCCCGGTTTAGGTTGGGAAACTACTACATCTATTAATACTGGCTTTGATATTGCACTTTGGAATGGACGTATTCAGAGTTCATTTGATATTTATTGGTCTAAAACCAAAGATTTGCTGCTTTCCCGTTCTATTCCTACCATTAATGGTACTGGCTCTATTACTGAGAATCGTGGACAGACCCGTAATCGTGGTTTTGAATTCCAGATAACTTCTAATAACATTACACATAAGAGTTTTAGCTGGAGCACCTCTTTCAACCTCTCACACTATCGTTCGGAGATTGTAGATGTTGGTTTGTATGATGCTAATGGAAAGCCGGTTGATGATGTGGCTTCCAAGTGGTTTATTGGTGAACCTATCAATGTGAACTATGATTATAAAATTATCGGTGTATGGCAGATTGCTGATCCGTCTAACCCGACAGGGCAGCAAGATCCTAACTATCGTAATTCGTATCCTGGATATGTGAAATACCTTGATGTAGATGGTAACGATATTACAACGGCTGATAAGACTATTATAGGGTCGGCTATTCCTAAAGTAAATATGAGTTTGATGAACACTTTTGAGTACAAAAACTTCACTCTGAGTGTGTTCTTAACGGCTCAGTTAGGACAAACCCATCTGAATGCCTTGTATGATACAAGCCATAATTCATATCGCCAGAACCGCTTTTTGGTGGATTTTTGGACTCCAGAGAATCCTACGAATAGCTATCCGAAAAATAGTTTGAATAGTGATGTGAATCCAGAGGGAGCCAGTTTCTATGAAAAGACAGATTTCTTACGTATTTCCGACGTTACATTGGGTTATAATTTCCCACAACAATGGTTGCGTCGTACTTTCATCAAACGGCTCAATCTTTACATGAACATTAAGAATTTGGCTACAATAACTGGCTGGACAGGTATGGATCCGGAATTTCTCAATGATCAATTGGCTGCTCCTCCAGTACGTTCGTTCACTTTTGGACTAAAGTTAGATATTTGATGAGAGTAATATATCATAAAAAGCTAAAATGAAATTGCACATATGAAAAAAATAACATATTTCAATGTCTTAGTGTTTACAGTATTATTGCTCACTATGGGCGGCTGTAATGAGGATAAGTTTCTTAAGGAAGATCCTCGTGATGCACTTTATCCTGAAAATTTACTTGTAGATTACAATGGATTTAAATCGATGATAACGCCTCTTTATGGTCTTATGCGTGCAGAGTATCGCCGTGCTGATGCAATGGGAGGAAGTATTGCGCTCTGTCTGCATTCTGCCTGGGGTGGAGGGGTAGATAATTCATGGGCCAATAATAGTCATGCGGAAATGAAGTTCCTCTACAATCCCAAAGAGATAACTTACACTGATCTTGCTATTTGGAATAATATTTTCCAGTGGGGATATCGTATCATCAACACTGCCAATATGGTTATCTCAAGAGCTGACAATGATGGCATTAACTGGGGAAGTGGTGCTGATGCTGAAAATCGTAAAAATGAGGTGTTGGCCGAAGCTCGCTTTTTCCGTGCTTGGGCTTACCGTCACCTTACCTATTCATTTGGTGCAGTGCCCCTTTCAACACAAGAAATTACAGGATTGAATTATCGTGATGATTGGGACCGTGCTTCCTTGAGTAGTATTCGCGAAGTGATGGCAGAAGATTTCCAGTTTGCAGTCGATAACCTTCCTTTGCGTACTTCTAATAATAGTAAAGTCTCTGGTGCTGTGGCACGTCACTATTTGGGTGAACTTTATTTGGCAGAAGGTAATGCTGAAAAAGCAGTTTCAGTACTGAAACCATTAGTGGAAAGTGGAGAATATTCCCTTATAAATCAACGCTTTGGTAGTAATGCTTCCAATGATGGATGTCCTTTTATTGACGTATTTTATACTCCTATGTATGCTGATGGAAATACGGAGGTGTTACTGGCTTTCATTAACACAGAAGAGGAGAATAGTGCCTATGGTACTGCAAATGTCTATATGACTACAACTTATAAGAACTATTATGCTAATGATGGCGATTGTAAAAAGACAAACCAGCATAATCCGGACTATATCAATAACGGTGGTGAAGGTTCATTTGCACAAGTCTTTTGGCAAGCTAATGGTGGTAAGGGAGCCGGACGTGTAGTTCCTTCCAGAGGAGCACTTCGTTTGTACAATTATAAAGGAATGGGAGAACAAGATGACCGTGTATCTGCCAATGCTATCGTATGGAGTATTAATGATGTAGATGCTGCCGGCAATGTAACCAAGGTATTTGATTTAGGTGGTACTGCACTTATTGATACTACGGTTAATGCAGCCATGCTAACTTCTACTTCCATTAAAAAATATGATTGGCCTACTACTCGTAAATGGGATTATACTCCACCTATTTTGGCTAATGCAGCTAATGATGGACACTATGCGGACATTGTTTATTTACGTTTGGCAGATACATATTTACTTTATGCAGAGGCTCTTTACAAGAGTAATCAAGTAGGCGAGGCCATTAAATGGATAAATAAAGTACGTAATCGTTCCAATGCTGTAAGTATTACTGAAGATGATCTTAGAATCGGTGGTATGGATTTCATTCTTGATGAACGCAGCCGTGAACTGCTTACGGAGGAAGAACGTCGTCATACATTGGTACGTGTTTGCCAAGAAAATGGTGGTGACGAACGTGATACCAATAACTATTTCAAACGTCGCATGCGTGAACTCAATGAGATAGCTGGTATTGCAGGACGTGGTATGGATGAATATGAAACTCCTGTCCTTTTCCCGCTGCCGCAATCATTCATTGATGCCAATACTGGTAATCCTTTGGAAAATAATCCGGGGTATTGATAGATAATAGTCAGATATAAATACCGCATATAAACGGCTTTGTATATATCGGTGTTTATATCTGATTTAGATTCATATATTCAAAAGAAAACAAAAACTTAATATCTTGATACATCATGTCCGAATTGGCTTTCATTTTTAGTCTTCTTATGGTAGGGATTACAGCGGTAGGTCTTTATCGTAAGCTCAATCCTCAAGGTCTTTTGATGCTTTCCGGTTTATTAATGCTTACAGCTGCTTTTTTCATGCAAGTGCATTCGGTAGTACCTAGTGAAGCTACGGGAATGGTGGTGTTTGATTTGGTAAGGATGATAGAGGAAGTTTTTCTTTCTAATTTGGCGCGTGCAGGGTTTATGATAATGACAATTGGCGGTTATGTAGCTTTCATGAATAACATAAAGGCTACTAATGCATTGGTCTATATTTCCATGAAGCCATTAGGTCTTTTTCGACGTTATCCTTATTTGGCGGCTACTATAGTTATTCCTATTGGACAATTACTTTTTATTACTACTCCTTCAGCTGCCGGATTAGGATTGTTGCTTGTGGCTTCGGTTTATCCTGTTTTAATTAGTTTGGGAGTAAGCCAACTTACAGCATTGTCAGTCATTGCCGCTGCTACTCTATTTGATCAGGGACCGGGGTCGGCAAATACTGCTATGGCTGCCGAATTGATAGGACAATCCAATGTGGAATATTTCATCACTCATCAACTTCCTTTAGTAATTCCTACTTCCTTGGTTGTAATGGTACTCTTCTATTTCAATAACCGTTATTTTGATAAAAAAGATGCAAAGAAACAGCAGGATGGCATATTGCAGGTGTCAAATGTGACTGCAACCTCATTAGTAGAAAAACCGGATGTTCCATTGGCTTTTGCGCTACTCCCGGTATTACCTTTGGCTCTTCTCATTTTCTTTTCACCTTTTGTGGGACTATTTCAGCCTACTGTAACATTGGGTACCACTACTGCTATGCTTTTTTCTCTGTTCTTATCATTGGTATTTGTGTTGTTTCATACTCGTAGTGTGCGTACTACTTTTAACGTTTTTGCAAGTTTTTGGAAAGGCATGGGAAATGTGTTTACTTCAGTTGTAACATTGATTGTAGCTTCAGAAGTTTTCTCTAAAGGACTGATTGGTTTGGGATTTATTGATTCATTGGTGGGTTATTCCTCTCATATCGGACTTTCGGGATTAGCTATTGCCGCAATCTTTACTCTCATTATTTTTGGAGCTGCCATGCTGATGGGAAGTGGCAATGCAGCCTTTTTTTCATTTGGTCCTTTATTGCCGGGTATAGCCACTCAGCTTGGTTTGCCGGTTTTTTCATTGATACTTCCTTTGCAGTTGGCGGCAAGCATGGGACGTGCCGCATCTCCTATTGCCGGAGTCATTGTTGCCATTGCCGGGGTAGCCGGTGTGTCATCAGTGGAGTTGGCAAGGCGTAATACATTTCCTTTAATAGGAGGAATTGTTTTCTTGATACTTTATCATCTTATCACTTTCTAAAATTAATCGACAGCTATGTTTACATTGATAAAGAATGCAAATTTATATGCTCCTGCCTATCTTGGTAAAACAGACATTTTGCTATGCGGAGAAAAGATTGCGCATATTTCAAAGACAATTGAACTGAATGAATCATTTTGCCATACTATTGACGTGCAAGGTAAAATTGTTACTCCGGGATTTATAGATCAGCATGTACATATTACTGGTGGAGGAGGGCAACAAGGTTATGCCTCATTAGTCCCCGAGGTGACTATGAGCGAACTGGTGGCATGTGGTACTACTACTGTATTGGGTATGCTTTGCCAAAGAACTTACTACGCTTTATGCCAAGGCCAAAGCTATTGACGATGACGGATTGTCGGCTTATATGCTGACAAGTTATTACGGATTGCCTACCAAAACATTGATGAATAGTGTGGCTGACGATCTTATCTTCATAGATAAAGTTATTGGCTGTAAGCTGGCGATGAGTGATGACCGTAGTCCGTTTCCGACAGAGCAAGAGATATTACGTATTATACATCAGGTACGTTTAGGGGGATTTACATCTGGTAAAGGAGGAATTCTCCACATTCATTTGGGAGCACTTCCGGAAGGTATTGAGCCCTTACTCAATATTGCTCGTCACTATCCTACACTGATATCTTATCTGTCTCCTACTCATCTGATACGTACTGAAGCTCTTTTTATGCAGGCTGTAGAATTTGGTAAATTAGGTGGAATGATTGATTTTTCGACTGGTGGCTCAAAGTTTGATACTCCCCATCGTTGTGTGATACGTGCATTGCGAGCTGGTGTCCCCCTTGATCGCATTACTTTTTCTAGTGATGGCCATGGTGGCGTACGCAGAGTGAATCCTGAAACTGGAGAAATAACTTATCGTCCTGCTCCTTTGAATTTAAATTTCAAGGAGGTAGTTGCATTAGTCAATGAGGAGGGGGTACCATTGGAACAGGCGATTACATTGATAACATCCAATCCGGCTCGTAATCTGAAATTACGAGCTAAAGGTATTGTGGCACAAGGAGCAGATGCAGACTTGTGTTTTTTGGCGGAAGATTTGCAGCTTACAGATGTCATTGCCCGTGGTAAATTTGTAATGCAAGATGGTACAATAGTAAAGAAGGGAAGGTACGAATTATGAAGAAGCTGATTATATTTTATATTGGATTCCTCTGTATTTGTTTATCTGCAATAGCGAAACAGACTTTGGAAAGGCCAAGAGGTGAACATTTCTTCACTTATAGTCAATACCCTCCTTTTGCCGATCGCCCGGTAGATGTACATTATTATATACCTTCCCAGGGGGATATTAAACAAATGCCTATTGTATTTGTCTTTGAAGGAGGAGACCGCGGCTATCGTTATCTTTTGGACGGTTGGAAAGAAGAAGCGGAGAGAAAGGGTTTTATGCTTTTTATACCTCACTTTGATTTGAAATCTTATCCTTTGGCAGACTATCAGGAGGTGGGGGTGATGAATGCTGCCCATACAGTAGCTAATGCTCCCGAAAAAATTACACCAGTGTTGGTTGATAAACTATTTGAATATGTGCGTCAATTTACGGGAAGCATGCGCAAAGGATATATGATTTATGGTCATTCTGCTGGTGGGCAATTCGTACAGCGTTTCATGCTTTTTCACGATAGTCCTTATGTGGAAAAAGCTATTATAAGTTCTCCCGGTTGGTATACTTTTCCTGATTTGGCCCAGACATATCCTTATGGTACGGCTGGTATCCCCTATATTTCATCTGAACAGATAAAAAAATACTTGTCAAAACCTATCATACTACAGCTGGCTTTGGGAGATACGATACGTGAGTCTTTTCTACGCAAGACTCCTGAAGCTGAACGACAAGGACGAAACCGTATGGAGCGTGGGCGTAGTTTCTGGCTTTATATTCACCAGTTGGCTGCATCCCGTGGTTGGGAATGCCATTGGCGCAAGATAGAAGAGTGCGGCATCGGGCATGAGGCTGTCCCTATGGGGAAACAAGCTGTGCCATTATTGACGACAGATTCTTTACGGGTACTTTTTATAGGTAACAGCTATACTTTTTTTAATCGTTTGCCATGGCAAGTCCAATCGTTAGC
>ERZ779948.317-NODE-317-length-12663-cov-6.4513_pt1 | contig 12663 bp, 8 predicted proteins | sample MGYA00511541_ERZ779948 | MGnify/ENA primary metagenome ERZ779948 (study PRJEB29588, sample SAMEA2147022) | human gut metagenome | biome: human gut; feature: human-associated habitat; material: faeces | place: Denmark | collected 2008/2010 ... | reverse complement strand
ATTTTTCCAGATTCTTATTTTCATCGCCTTCAATCTCCTTAATCATCCGGCGGGTTATCAATTCCAAATCACTTTTTGAAGAAGTGAAACCAATGAAAGGGCATCCATAAATCAATGGCGGACAAGCAATGCGCATATGAACCTCTTTGGCACCATAATCAAATAAAATTTTTACATTATCACGAAGTTGGGTTCCACGCACTATAGAATCGTCACAGAACAACACGCGCTTACCTTCCAGCATTGCACGATTAGGTATCAGCTTCATTTTTGCTACCAGTGAACGCATTTCCTGATTGGCAGGAGTAAAACTACGAGGCCAGGTGGGTGTGTACTTGGCAATAGCACGATGATAAGGAATTCCTTTGCCTTCAGCATACCCCAATGCCATGCCTACTCCCGAATCAGGAATACCGCAGGCACAATCAACTTCCGAATCGTCCTTCTGCCCCATTTTATAACCACTCATAAAACGTACTTCCTCTACATTTTTCCCTTCATAGCATGAAACAGGAAATCCATAATATACCCACAAAAAAGAACAAATCTGCATTCCTTCGTTCGGCTTGCGCATTTGTTCCATTCCGTCGGCACGCAAGCGAATAATTTCGCCCGGTCCTACATATTTCTCTATTTCATAATCCAGATTCGGCAAACTGCTTGATTCACTTGTCGCAGCATACGCACCCTCTTTTTTACCTATCACAATCGGAGTACGCCCCCATTTGTCACGTGCTGCTATAATACCATCTTCCGTCAATATCAGCATGGAGCATGATCCTTTGATTTTATTAAAGACATTCTCTATACCATCTACAAAATTTTTCCCTTGCACAATAAGCAATGCGATCAGCTCCGTCTGATTCGTCTTGCCAAGACTCATTTCAGAAAAGTGCATATTAGCTGCCAGCAAGTCGCGTTCCAATTCCGTAATGTTATTGATTTTAGCTACTGTGACGATGGCGAACTTGCCCAGATGCGAGTTTATCACGATAGGCTGCGGGTCCGTATCACTGATAATGCCGATACCCGAACTACCTTTGAACTTCGGAAGTTCAGATTCAAACTTCGTGCGGAAATAAGAACTCTCCAAATTGTGGATAGAACGCATAAATCCCTCTCCTTGGGCATACGTAGCCAAACCACCTCTTTTTGTTCCTAAATGTGAATTATAGTCCGTCCCGTAAAATAAGTCGGTGACGCATTCAGCCTTTGAGACTGTTCCAAAAAAACCACCCATTCCTTTTTGCGTATTTTTCGTTTAGGGTGCAAAATTACGAAAAATCTCTGGAATAACCTCGAAAAACGGGATAAATGACGCTAAACGACTTAATATCAGAGTTGTTACGGTGTCAAATGATGACAAACCGAAAAATCGGAAAACGCAAAGAAAAGCGGATTTAAGAAGAAGAATGGTTTGCAAATCATTACCCGTGAAAGAGTAAGATTTAACATATGAGAGATGCTATTGCACCGTTTGTCACCGATTTGCGTATCAAGGTCTAACTCGTTGATATTTAACTTTGCAAACAAAAAAAACGAGTATGGCAAGAAGTACATTCAAAGTGCTGTTCTACGTGAACGGCAGCAAGGAGAAAGACGGTATTGTCCCCATCATGGGACGAGTGACAATCAACGGTACTGTGGCGCAGTTCAGTTGCAAGCAGACCATCCCGAAACCCCTTTGGGATGCGAAAGGCAACCGAGCCAAAGGCAAGAGCGCCGAAGCACGGAACATCAATCTGGCATTGGACAACATCAAGGCGCAAATCATCAAGCACTATCAGCGCATATCCGACCGAGAGGCATACGTAACGGCTGAAATGGTGCGCAATGCCTACCAAGGGGTAGGAAGCGAGTATGAGACACTGATAAAGGCTTTTGACAAGGATTGCGCCAACTTCCTGAAACGTGTCGGCAAAGACCGCAGCATCGGCACATACAAGATCATGGTAAGGGCAAGGAACTATGTCGCAGCCTTTATCAAGTCATTCTACAGACGGACGGACATGTCCATGCTGGAACTTACACCCGACTTCATCAAGGAGTTTGCGGCTTATCTTACGGCTGAACGGGAACTGAAAAACGCCACCATCTGGCTGAACTGCATGTGGCTGAAAGGAGTGGTGATGCGTGCGCACTATAACGGACTGATACCGAGAAATCCGTTTGCGCAGTTCCATATCAGCCCGAATGTTAAGGAACGGGAATATCTGACAGAGGACGAAATCAAAAGAATCATGGCGCACGAGTTTGACAACCCCACCCTCACATTGGTGCGGGATCTGTTCATTTTCGCCTGCTTCACCGCCTTGTCTTTCGTGGATATGAAAGAACTCACAACAGACGAAATAGTGGAGGTGAACGGTGAGAAATGGATATTGTCGAAACGGCACAAGACAAATGTCCCGTTCCAAGTGAAGCTGCTGGATATTCCCTTGCAGATAATCGAACGGTACAAGTATCTGTCGGAAGACAGGCTGGTTTTCGGGAAAATCAACTATTGGACGATGTGCAAACAACTGAAAAAGGTAATGGCGGAATGCGGAATAGAGAAGCAAATCTCCTACCATTGCGCACGTCATACGTTTGGAACACTGGCTCTTAGCAAGGGGATGCCCATTGAAAGCGTGAGCCGTGTTTTGGGACATACGAACATTGTCACGACTCAAATCTATGCGAAGATAACCACACAGAAACTTGACAATGACCTGACGATGTTCGGCAACAAGCTGAACGCATCGTTCGGAAGTGTAACCCCATAACCAAGCATAGCCATGAAACGAAGCATCATCACAACGGACGGCAACGGCAACATCACCTTGCCGACCGACATTAGCGCAACCGCCATGAGCGAATGGGAACTTTGCGACCTGTTCGGAGTAACCGCCCCGACATTCCGTGCAGGGCTGAAAGCTCTTTGCAAGAGCGGAATTTTAAGGGAATACGGGATAAGGCGAAGCATACGGGTATCCGATAATTGCTGTATGGAGGTTTACAACCTTGAAGCGATAGTTGCCCTTGCTTTCCATATCGGCACATTCGGAGCGGAACGGGTACGCAATGCCGTTCTTGAAAGACTGTACCTGCGAAAAGAGAAAACAAGCATCTTTTTCTCGCTGAATACCAACGGTATATCCAAATCCGAATACTTCTCGTAGCTGAATGCCTGACATTATTCACTCGGTAAGTCAGTAATTCATTAAGTCAGTACGACAGAACGACAGACGCTCTGATTTTTTCTCCCGAAAAGCGTAATCCGACATTCGCTTTTCGGGAGTTTTTCCGTTTGCAGAACCTGTTTCCTGCCCCAAGCCATCGAAAGTTTTTGTTTCGGGGGCTATTTGTCACCATTCTGCTGTGTTTTGCATAACAACCTATCCGATAATTGATTATATTTTTGTAGCTGGTAATTTTCAAACTTAAAACCATTTGATTATGTCAGCTATCGAACAACAGGACAGCCACAGACCGCCATCGGATGGCGGCATGGCAAAGGAAGAATTTATCCGTGTCGGGACAACGCTCTACAAGATTGTGGAGCAACCGAGACTGAACGGAGGGTATGTGAAGAAACGCATCGCATGGAACAACGAGACCCTGCGACAGGATTACGGCAAGGATTACATCGGCAGCGTTCCCAAGTATGACGGCTTCTGCACCGTACCCGAACACATCGGCTACCGTTCCGTGGTCGGCAAGTTCCTTAACCTCTACGAACCGATAGACCACCGACCGCAGGAGGGCGATTTATCGCATATCCAATCTTTGGTACGGCACATCTTCGGGGAACAGTACGAGTTGGGGATGGACTATCTGCAACTGCTCTACCTGCAACCGATTCAGAAGTTGCCTATCCTGCTGTTGGTGTCGGAAGAACGCAACACGGGCAAAAGCACCTTCCTGAACTTTCTGAAAGCCCTTTTTCAGAACAATGTGACTTTCAACACCAACGAGGATTTCCGCAGCCAGTTCAATTCCGACTGGGCTGGCAAGTTGCTTATCGTGGTGGATGAGGTGCTGCTCAACCGCAGGGAGGATAGCGAGCGGTTGAAGAACCTCAGCACCACACTTTCCTATAAGGTGGAAGCCAAAGGCAAAGACCGTGACGAGATTGCGTTCTTCGCCAAATTCGTGTTGTGTTCCAACAACGAGCATCTGCCCGTAATCATAGACGCAGGGGAAACACGCTATTGGGTGCGCAAGATAGACCGCTTGCAGTCCGATGATACCGACTTCCTGCAAAAGCTGAAAGCGGAGATACCCGCCTTTCTCCATTTCCTGCAACACAGAAAACTGTCCACCGAAAAGGAAAGCCGGATGTGGTTCAACCCCACATTGCTGCATACAGAAGCCTTGCAGAAGATTATCCGCAGCAACCGCAACCGGTTGGAGATAGAGATGCACGAACTTGTCCTTGACATCATGGACAGTGTCGGCACGGATACATTCTCTTTCTGTTACAGCGACATTCTTCTTTTGCTGGTACACTCACAGGTAAAGGTGGAGAAACACCAAGTCCGAAAAGTGTTGCAGGAATGTTGGAAACTTACCCCTGCGCCAAACGGACTGACTTATACTACCTACCAATTCAACTGCAATCGGGAGTGTCGGTATGAGCCGATAAGGAGAGTGGGACGCTTCTACACCGTCACAAGGGAGCAACTTGAATCCTTGTAATATTATCATTTTTCTGTTGAATTGTTGAATATGGGTATAAATACACTGACAATAAACGATATACATTCTCAACAAAATCTCAACAAGCCAAAAGAGAAGTTGAGAGACCACCGACCCCCGTTTGTTAATTTCTCTTTTGGTGAGCGGTTTGTTGAGAAGATGTTGAGAGGTTACGAGGCTGTATATAAACATATTACATTGACAATTCATCAAATCAACAAATTTTCATCAACTTCAAAACCGTATGTAATATGACAATCCAAGATGTAAAGCAAATCAAGCTGGCAGACTATCTGCAAAGTCTGGGCTATACGCCTGTAAAGCAACAAGGCAAGAACCTGTGGTATAAATCACCGCTACGGGAAGAAACGGACGCATCGTTCAAGGTAAACACCGAGCTTGAAAAATGGTATGACTTCGGCATCGGCAAAGGCGGAAACATCCTCGCATTGGCAGCGGAACTCTACCATTCGGAAGATGTAGCCTATCTGCTGAAACGCATAGAGGAGCGGACAGCATACATCCGCCCTGCATCGTTCTCTTTTGGCAGACAGCATTCCGACAATCAGCCTTATCAGAGATTAAGGGTTGGTGAGTTGTCCTCTCCTGCTCTTACAGCCTATCTGCAAGAAAGGGGAATAAACATCGGACTTGCCAAAAGAGAATGCAGGGAACTTCGGTTTATGAATGCCGACAAACCATATTTTGCCATCGGCTTTCCGAACATGGCAGGAGGATATGAAGTGCGCAACAGATACTTCAAGGGATGTGTCGCCCCGAAAGACATCACCCATATCCGACAGCAGGGCGGACAACGATGTATGTGTTACCTGTTCGAGGGGTTCATGGATTACCTTTCATTCCTTACCATCCGAGTAAAAAACAATCCGCAACACCCGCGATTGGACACGCAGGACTATGTCATACTGAACTCCGTTTCCAATCTTGCGAAAGCGGAAAGCATATTGGAGACCTACACCCAAATCGGCTGTTTCCTTGACAACGACACAGCAGGGCAGAACACCTGCAAGAAGCTGAAAGAGAAGTTCGGGGAACGGCTGCTTGATAAGTCGCTGTACTATCGTGATTATAAGGACTTAAACGACTACCTGTGCGGTAAGCCCTTGTCCCAATCGGCAGAGCCGATAAAGGAGAAAAAGCAAGTCCAATCCGCAAGGCGGATGATACAGCCACAGAAAAAGAAAGGGGGATTTCATCTGTAATATGCACGTCCGCTCTCCCAAGGTATTTAGACAGAAATACCATAGCTCAATAGGGCGTTTTCTTCACGCATTACTCCGTAACGCTAAAAACACCCTATCGAGCCAAAGGGAAATCCCTTTGGAAACCCTGTGCAAACGAGGGCAGAAGCCAAACTCGTTTGGATTATGCCGAGTGCAGCAAGGACTCATTTGCATAATAAACCCTGTGAACCGATGCCACAGGCAGAGAGAAGAAACATAACGATAACCGCAAAAATAGAAATAATATGGGATATTTTTCATTGGACATAAAGAAAGCAAAGGGGACATCGGACACCACGCAGTCCGACCATATAGAGAGAAAGATAATACCTAAAAACGCAGACCCGACAAGAACACATCTGAACAGGGTGCTTGTCGAATACCCCGATGGCGTTCACGGCAGGGATGAAGCGATTGCCCACAGGCTGAACACGGCAGGCATCAGACGGAAAATCACACACGACCAAGTCCGTGTTGTCCGGGTGGTTTTATCGGGTACGCATGAGGACATGATGAACATACAGGAAAAAGGAAAGCTTGATGAATGGTGCAACGACAGCATCCAATGGCTTCAAGCCACATTCGGCAAAGACAATGTGGTTGCTGCCCATCTGCACATGGACGAGAAGACTCCACACATCCACGCAGCCGTTGTTCCCATCGTAATAGGTGAAAGGCGCAAAGCCAAGAAAGAACAGACGGACGGCAAGCGCAAGTACCGCAAGAAAACAAATTCCGTCCGTTTGTGTGCCGATGACCTGTTCAACCGCCAGACCTTGATTGCCTACCACGACAATTACGCAAGGGTGATGACGAAATACGGATTGCAACGTGGGGTACGGGGCTCGGAAGCACGGCACACTACCACCATGCAGTATTATCGGGACTTGAAAAAGAAGAATGAAACCCTTGAAACCGAAACCAGACTATTGCAGGAGAAGAAGACCAAAGCGCAGGAGGAGTTGAGACAGGTAAAAGCGGAAATCCGCACCGACAAGCTCAAAAGCGCAGCCACCGATACGGCAACCGCCCTTGCAAGCAGTGTGGGTTCTCTTTTCGGAAGTGGAAAAATGAAATCATTGGAACGTAGGAACGAGGACTTGCAAGACCGCATCCTTGAACTTGAAGACGAAGCCCGACAACGGGAACGGCAACAAGCCGAACAGATACAGGAGATAAGAAACGCTTACGAGCAACAGCACCGTAAGCTGTCGGAGTTTACAGATTTTGTCAGACGCTACTTTCCGTATGTGGAGAAGCTTATACCTGTGGTAAACTTCCTACGTGAACGTTTGGGTTTCAATGACGGAATAATCAGAAGACTGTGCGAGTTCAAGGAGGTCGGAATAAAAGGTAAACTCTATTCTTCCGAGTTTAACCGAAGTTTTGATACCCGACATTCTGTCTGCTCCATCAAACAGGATGAAAGCGGTAAATTCGATTTCAAGATAGACGGGGTTTCACATGTGAACTGGTTCAGAAAGAAGATGAATGAGTTTAGGGAAGCCATGGGAATACCTAAGCAGAAACAAGATAGAGGTATAAAACTATAAATCAAAGGAACGGCCGTAATAATCTGCCTGTATTGAGCGGATTATCACGGCTTTTTTATACTTTTGCAAATGGATTGAGACAACTCTGTCCAAAGACATATGAAAATAGAAGAAGCGTTATGCTCATCTTGTACTTGAAAACGTAGGAAATTTTCAATTAGATGCAAGGATAGCATAGTGGTTCTCACGCATATAGCGTGGGCTGCTATTGTTACATCTGCATCTATGGTTTCCTACGACCTTCAAGTAAAGAGTGTGGCATACAGTTCCACGCTTTTTAGTTTAGCCTTATGGTGACAAATATGAATAACATAAAATGGAATATAAATGATATTAACTGCACAACAGAAGCAAGCAATGATAATGATTGAAAAGTTCATTGCAGATAAAGATAGCCAAGTATTTATTTTGAAAGGATATGCAGGTACAGGTAAAACGACATTGATTCGTAGTATTGCAGATTATTTATCTACTCAATCTTTACATATTCAGTTAATGGCTCCGACCGGACGTGCTGCAAAAATATTACGTTCTAAATTACCAAATTATGGTGCTTCTACTATTCATAGGGGAATCTATAATTTTTCTCATCTAATAGTGGAAGAATCTGAAGGAACACTTAAATATATATTTCCACTTAAAGATAACCACGAGAGGTGTATTTATATTATTGACGAAGCCTCCATGATTAGTTCTCGTGAATCAAAGAATGAACTTTTCCAATTTGGTACAGGAGTATTAATAAAAGATTTACTTAGTTATGCAAGATTAAACTTCGGTGGAAAGGTAATTTTTGTTGGTGACCCTATGCAGTTGCCTCCCGTAGGTGATGATTGTTCTGTTGCATTAGATGAAACTTATTTTGATATACTAGAAATGAATGTATATTCTTATGAGCTCACAGACATTGTTCGTCAAGATAAGAATAGTTGTATTTTGGCTAATGCTACAATACTTCGTGAGTTGATTCGGAAAAAAGAACGAAATCGCCTTGTGTTCAAGAAAAAGGAACATGAAGTAATGGATATTGGAGCAATGGAAGTTGCTAAGAAATATTGTGAAGATCCAGAACAATCGTCTGCTATAGTTTGTTTCTCAAATCAACAAGCAGCTGATTATAATACGGCTATTCGTAATATAATATTTCCTGAAACGAATCATGTGGCGGTAGGAGATAAATTGATGGTAGTATGTAATAGCTACTATTATGATAAATGTGAATTATTGAATGGTGATATCATAACTGTAGTAGAAACATCAAATGATATTATCTCTCAGTCTGCACCTATTTGGACTGAAAAAAATGGGAGAAAAGTAAAAGAAATCATTACGCTTGATTTCAGAGAAATAAGTTTTCAAGTAGAAGATGGTAATATTTATAAACGCTATATTATTGATACATTACTCCAAAACAAGCGACCTTCACTGACAATTGACGAAATGAAGGCTCTTTATATCAATATGGTAATGCGTATGCGTACGGAGAAAGGATTGACTAATCCTAAATCTGAAGAATTTACTAAGGCAATGTGGGGAGACCCTTTCTACAATGCTCTTCATGTAAAGTACGGTTATGCTTTTACATGCCATAAATCACAGGGTGGTGAATGGAATACAGTTTATGTAGATTTTTCAAGACGCACAGGGCTTGATGTGGATAGCCTTCGTTGGAAATATACAGCGATAACTCGAGCTTCTAAGATGTTATGGTGTATTAATCTTCCTGATGTAACACCTATTACATCTCTTAAAATAACCCCTATCAATAAAACTGCAAAAACAGCTGTTAATGCTTTATCTTTTGATAATATAGAGGATACACCTTTTCATCCTTCATCAATATTACCTTCAGTAAAATGTAAATATTGGTCTGTTGTAAAGAATATGAATGGAACTCTATATTCAGTAAAGAACGTTATCTGTAAACCTTGGAGAGATATTTATGAAGTAAATACACCAACCGGTATAGTAAGAATTGATGCAATATATAATGGAGCAGGTCTGTTTACAAAATATGAAACAGATGCCAATGACACTGAGTTGTTGTTTTTCTTCCAGAATGATGAAAATATCAAATATAAAATAGACTATCATCCATCTTTGGAGTCATTAAAGATGCTACATAGTCGCATGATTTCTTTGTGTGATGAATGTGGTATCATATTAACAAATGTGGTGGAAGAACATTACCAACTCGTATATTATATGAAAGCTTCTGGTAATTATGCTGCTATAACTTTTTTCTTTAATGGGAAAGGGTTTATTAACTATGCTGCTCCACTTTCTGATATCGGAGAAGCTGATATTAAACTGTCACAACTCATAGAAAAATTAACATAATAGAAGAATACTAATGTCTGTAAAAGAAGTAACATTATTGCGTAAAAGTGGTAATCTAAAAGAAGCATATAAGATGGCCATAGATGATCTGAAAGAAGATAGGAATAACCCATGGGCACAAATGTCTCTCTTTTGGGTTCTGCGTGATATATGTCAGCAACTATGCAATAGAAACGCCATAGATAAAGCTAAAATTTGCTTGAAAGAGATGTCTTCATTACTTCCTACAATGGTGGATGATAGTGGCGCAGGAGAAAGAGCTTATACTAATTTGTATAAACGATTGCAACCTAACGCTGATGCTATTTCAAAAGCATCCGAGCTATCAAAAAATGATCCTTCAAATGCTTATGTTCAGGTAAAGAATTATATTGACTCTGCAAATGATGTAGATTCAGCTTTGCATGAAGAGTTAGGCTGGATAATTTATCGTTATATCAAGGCTAAAATTTCAAATTTGACATCGTTGGAAATAAGAACGTTGCTAAAAGACTATATGTATCTTAGGAATGAACGTCCTTCAATGCTTCATTCTCAAATATTGAACTTTGCTTTGAGTTTCTCAAAAGAACATTCTGATTTTAGTTTTTACCGTTTCTTTATGCTCTGGGAACCAGAAAATTTACGTTATGAAGATTTGAACAAGGGCTATTACAATGGTAGTGAAATTCCCTCGCTTATTTCTCGTATATGTCGTCAAATTGTAAATAGCGGCGAGGATATTGATGTCGAGATGCTGTGTGAAAAGATAAATCTCCCAAAAACAGAAACACTTGACCTGTTACGTGAACCGCAGTTTTGGGAAATTATGAATCTTCATAAAGAAGGTAAAATGCGTGAGATGTTTGAAGCTTTTACTGTCTATAATAAAAGAAACGCCGTTTATGGTGCTTCTCATTGGCATTCTGAAGTGTTGAAAATTGCAGAGCGTCACATGAATGGTCAAGAAACATGGAGATTTATTTACTTTTTTAGAGATTGGAGATATGAAAACCTCATGGATGCTGATTGGAAAGAAGAAACAGATAATAATGGTAACACTTATAAACCTTTGGCTGTTAAAGCAGCAAAGAAGTGTTATGAATATCTCAAAGAATCACACCCAAGAGATGCAGAACTAGTATCTTGGTTAGATTCATTGTATAATGTTCTTATTGAACGTGCTAAAAAAGATGAATGGATATTAAGACAACGAGCAATAATATATACATGGCAACAGCAATATGACCTTGCTATCAATGTGTACAAATCTTTATTACTTGAAATGAGTGAAAAATACTATGTATGGAGTGAATTGGCAGATTGTATACAAGATAGTAATGAATTAAAAATAGCATTGCTTTCTAAGGCTTTACTTGTTGAACGAAATGAAGATTTTCTCGGCTCTATTCATTTGACTTTAGCCGACCTGCTTATAAAGGAAGAGCTAACATCTGAAGCCTTATGCGAATTGAATATATATAAGAAATTTCATGAAAACACTTCCCGGAAATACCAAGAATATATTGAACGAGTCGACATATCAGTTATTCCGCCCAATAATAATAAGCTATTGTATAATAGATATGCCACCATTGCTGAAGAGTACGCTTTTTCAGAAATTGAAGCAAAAGAGGTTACGCTGGTGGATAGATGGGAAAAAGACGGAAAAACTTATTGCACTCTCACAAATGGGGTAGACGTTATATTTCAAGTGAATGTAAAGCGGTTTCCTTTTTTGACGAATGCGATATTTGGTTCTGTTTTTAGAGTAAAGTGTCATGTAGATAAAGAGGAAAAGCAAATTCAGACAAGTTGCTTCTCTTGGAATAAAACAAAAGTGACAGAAGCTAAATATATACCTCTTTGCATGCATAAGAGTGAAACAAGGCTATGGATGGGACTTCCCCAAAAGTTTGGATATGTAGAATATTTGAATGAAGAGAAGAAAATTTTACATATTGTAACGCAAGATTCCCAGCAAATATTTCAAGCTTTTAAAGAAAAATGGGGCACTATTTCAAAAGGGGATTTTGTCAGTTTCAGAGAATATACTATTATAAAAAAGAATGAAAACAAAGTAGTTATTGCTAATGTAGAAAAAGTAAATAAAGAAACTGCTTTACCGAATTTTAATTCTGGTATTGTGGTCGTTGACGATATAAACATACAAAAAAAATTATTCCATTACACTTTCGGTCAAGGAAAAATTGGAGGTATCGTATTCTTTAATGATACGGATCTTCGTCCCGAAGTAGGACAATGCTTGAAAATATTCTATTGTGTAACAAAAGACAGGAAAGGTGAAAAAAGGCCTATTGTACTTAATGTAGAAGAAACTGCAGAAATAAACACAAGTGCAATAAAGACAATTCAAGGTCACTTAGAATTAAAATATAAAAATGGTTCTTGGGATGATTCTCCTGATTTTGCATTTATTGGTGATTACTACGTTCATCATTCTATTCTTTGTGAGTATAATATCACGAAAGACTGCTATGTTACTGCCGATGTTATATATGCTGGACAGGGTAAATGGAAAGTTATAAAAATACATCAATAGAATTATTTGACAAGAGACAAAATATATCCTATTTTTATTGCTTGCCAAATAATTTTTATACCTTTGCAATAATAAAGAGTTACTTGAATGCAATTCAAGGCAGAACATAGCATATGGCACAGTTGCTAATTCATTACCTCAAAATCGGGTAATTCTCCCAAAGTCCTTTGTATAAGGCACTAACGAAAGTTTTCCAGAATTACATAAAAAGTTTGGCTCTGAATGAATAATCATTGCTATTTTTGCATTAAAATGTAGCATTTATGAAATCACTATTACTCATCTTCTTGGGAGGAGGTACAGG
>ERZ779948.306-NODE-306-length-12953-cov-7.15018_pt1 | contig 12953 bp, 9 predicted proteins | sample MGYA00511541_ERZ779948 | MGnify/ENA primary metagenome ERZ779948 (study PRJEB29588, sample SAMEA2147022) | human gut metagenome | biome: human gut; feature: human-associated habitat; material: faeces | place: Denmark | collected 2008/2010 ... | reverse complement strand
TATTATTAAAATCAGTACGCGTGCTATATAAAGACAAGGCACTATAAGCATCTTTGGAAAATGCAGCCGAAGAATAATTATACCCTGCACGGATGCTAAACTCAGGTATGATCCGCGTTTCCATTCCTATACGGAAAGTATGGACACCTTTCAGATAATTCTCAACGCTAGGCTGATCTCCCAATTCATAACCATCCACATCCTTCAGCTTACTGGAAGAATAATCCTGATATTCATATTCCGCACCTACTGCCACCGCACCCGCAAAAGTAGTACCCGCACTGACATTAAATTTCCACGGAGTAGTAAGATTATAATCATAGGTCAAATAATCATACTCCGGAGTTACCAGAAAATCACTCAATGTCTGGATATAGGGTTTTTCATAAGCTAAAATATCAGAAGATAAAGTGGCATTATAGCTTTCTCTTAAATCATACCATGTAGGCGTGTGAACGGCAAATCCCAAACGGAAAGGAGAACTTTCTATAGGACGTACAATAACCCCCAACTTCAAATCCAGCCCAGTCCCTTCCAGCCTATAATAATTATCCAATGTATACCCCCCATTATCCGCACCCTTATCATCATTCAAATTTTCCGTATAAGAAGTATAACGATCATAATTCACATCATAGACCCCCAAGGTAGCTCCTAAATAGACCCTATCTTCAATATTGAATGAAACATTAAAATCATATTGACTGATACCTCCAGTTTCCTTACTAAAGAAGTTATTGTTAAAACCATTCCACCCCCATGGAGCATGAATGTTTTTTTCAGGATCATTAAACCAGTCAACCACACCGGTTCTCACCCCCATTACTCCTAAAACAGGTAACTGGTTCCAATATTTGGTATAAGGATTCTTCGCATCCAGTATGTCATTAAACTCGCTTTCCGTCAATCCATATCGTTCCATTTCCTGAGCCAGCTGGAAGCTTTGTGACATATTATCCAACGCCCCTCCCATAGAGAAAAGGCGGTTGAAGTTTTTACTTTTATGGTAATTGAATCCGAAATTCACAAAACGCAAAGAAGTATTGTTGCCTATCTTATTGCTATAAACAAATCCAATCTGGTCAAATGAAGCGCGCGTTTTGTCTTCATTCATTGACACGCCACTAAAGTTACTCTTTGTCGAAGTATTATTAAAACCAAAAGAAACGGACACATCATTACTACGAAAAATGCCGATACCCGCAGGGTTGGAACTCATGACAGATATATCACCTCCCAAAGCTCCCATGGCACCACCCATACCAACAAATCGTGCTGTTCCATTCAAGTCATTCCCCAGCAACTTTTCCGCATCATAAGCATTTTGTGCGCTTGCCGTTGCCATTGCCAGCAACGTACAAGCGGTTACTATTACTTTATTTTTCATACATCAATTCTATTAAATACAACAGTCTGGTTTAATCTGCTACTTATCTGGTACGCGATCTGCCACCGCCACTTGAACGGGAAACACCGCCTCCGGAACTACGGGAAGCCCCACCGCCACTAGAAAAACTACTACGGGAAGAAGAAGTTCCACTACTACGGTAAGAGTTAGACGAACTATTACGGGAAGGACTGCTGCTACGGGAATATGAACTGCTGCGAGAGTTCGAAACGCCACTATTGTTACGATAGGCGCCACGGCTTGCAGCCCCTGTTCTCTGATAAGCAGATCCTGCTGCATTTCCCACACTTCTCCGGGTACTGCTTGGTCTGGTATAGGAAGAACCCCTTCCTTCTGTCGGACGTGAATACGAATTACCCGGACGGACTCCTGCAGCCTGACTTGGTGAAAGAGTTGCTCCTGTACGGGTTCTGATAGCGCTTCTATTAGGACGAACCGAATTTACACCGTCAGATCCCGAAACCACTCTTCCCGATGAAGATCCGTTACGTGTTGCGGTACGATAGCTATTAGCACTATTACGGACATTTTGTCTGGAATTTCCTACATACGAATTACGACTATTCCTATCATAACTATTCACATAATTATTCCGGCTTGGGCGTGAAGAGCCATAGCTGTTGGTGTATCTTCCGGCATGTATCCCCGGATTACGTCTGCTTGAGCCATACCATCCATGACCGCCTCCCCAGTAGCCGCCACCCCAATAACCGGGATAGTACCAGCTATTGTAGTACCACGGCGAACTCCATCCCCAACTGAATCCCCAGCTGGCGCCATATGGATAATTCCAACGCCAATCCCACCACAAGCGGTTCGTGTAAGTGGGAAAAACGTATGCATACAATCCGTCATCATATACATTCCAATCCCATGAAGGCAAACCGTAAACCACATCCCAATAGAGCGGACTGCTTACCGGAATGGCGTAACGGGGATTGCGGAAACGGACGATACGCATCGCGTATTCATAATCGTCTTGAGAGCCCTCAAAACCATTAACCCATTCCCCTCTCTCATTCAAAGGTTTCTCCTCAATATACAAGGTATCATTCTCCATCGAGAAGTTATTATCTCGTGAAGTATAACGACGATTATACTCATCCACATCGCGCACTTTTCCTTTCACATCCTTCACCACCACTGTAGAACCGGGGGCTGCGTAAACGGTAGTCGTGTTCTGCTTCTGCGGAACCACCACTTTCACCTCTTGCTTAACCTCCTCTTTCTTTTCAGCTTTTTTCTTAGGGATGAAATAAAGGTCGTCATCAACGCTTTGTGACATTGCCCAATAAGGCAAGCACACCATCATAAGCGAAGCTAATACAATCTTTTTCATACTCGTACCTGTTTTATTTGTTATTCTATCTACTTTTTCTAGTGCAAAGATAGCCAGAGGTTTCAGTTCATAACAAAGAAAATCCCTATTAGTTGGTAGGGATTTCCCTATTTTAGTAACGGACTTCAACTATTTTATCTATTTCTGCACACACACGGAAAACAGAAGAACGTCCGTTCACATACGTTGATGGTAAACAAATCTGGTGGTAAAACAACTTTTTATAATAAGTTGCACCCACTTATACCCTCATGCCCTCACTAAAAGCCATAACCTACTCATTATTAAACAACTACACACAGTGAGGGCATGTTAAAAAGTGAGAGCATTGCCCTCATGCCCTCACTCCTATTTTCTTGCACATCTCACTTAAATCATTCATTCACAACATAATGCCCATTCACAGGCTTATAAACCGGTTGTTTGGGAAGTCCCACATTTTTCAGCTTTCCTTCCTCGCACAAGCGGTGTAAATGGCGGCTGGCCGTACTTTGTGTCATACTGCAAAGAAGCTGGAAACTTTTCCGCTGCACAAAATCATGAGTTGTGAAGAACTCCGTCAGCAATGCGTCAATTTCCTCATCGGTCAGTTTACTTGAATGAAACGAGAACCGGGTACGCTGCACCTTTACCTTTCCCACCTCATCCATCAATAATCGGTCGGGGCGGTAAACAATCCCCTTAAGCCTTACCTTTGTATTTTTACGTTTCGTCTTTTCGGTTACCGGCTCGGTGCTCACCAGATTGGGACGGAAAAAGCCGATGCCGTCCAGATGCACCTGCCTGCCTTCCGCCAATTCCTCGCCCATGGCGTGTGACAGCGCATCGAGCACGGCTATTACATCCGTTTCCGTCAATGTACAATATTTCTGTATACGGGCACGGAGCTGGGCCGTGCTTACTTTCCCATTCAGCCGGAGACGCGGATGCAACATATTCTCTTCCCCTTGTTGCTCAGAGGTTTTGGGATTCTCGTACCAATCAAATAGTATTGCCATACTGTTCTTTTTTTATTGATGAAAGTTCAATATCTGTTAATCACGGACGTGATTAAACTTAACTACCCTTGTGATTAATTTTAATCACCTTTGTGATCAGACTTAATCACAATGGTAAATAACCAATTACAAACATACAAAAATAAGAAAAGAAAAGGTAGAAAACAAATAAGAGACAAGGGAATATGCACTGAGACTAAGAATAAAAACACAGAAAAGAAAGGAAAAAGAAAAAGACGGCATTTAATCCGGAAAGCATTTGCAGAATCCGGAAAGAAACCTTATCTTTACTAAAAATATGCACACATAGACACTCGCAATACGCAGTCTTCTCCACACGACAGAACATCATCTTTTCCATGGGAGGTACATAAAACCAAAAAACATTCAAACGAAAGACAAATATGAAAATTACACTCATCAGAAAAGATGAAGAACAGGGGACAGAAGCCTTGTCACTATGCGATACGGACGCATTCTTCGAGAAAGTAAAGACAGAGAACAAAGCAGGGCATATATCGGAACTGCGTGAAATACTACCCCGGCTGGCAGGATCGTCCGCCCGCTACGTCCACATCGACAAACTGCCGCGTGTCTATCCTGCCGTAGAATATACCCGCAAACAAAAGGGTGAGAAATGTATGAAACATTACAACGGACTGGTGCAGCTGGAAGTGAACCGGCTCGCCGACCTGTATGAGGTGGAATATGTGAAACGCCAAGTAGAGCAACTGCCACAAACCTTTGCCGCTTTCTGCGGTTCAAGCGGACGGAGCGTAAAGATATGGGTACGCTTCGCACGCACTGACGGCAGCTTGCCCACTGCCACACAAGAAGTCCTCCTGTTTCATGCCCACGCCTATCGGCTGGCGGTGACATGCTACCAGCCCATGCTTCCTTTCGGCATCACACTGAAGGAACCGGACCTGATGCAAAGCTGTCGCATGACCGTGGATGAACAACCTTACTATAACCCTTCGTCCGCCCCTTTCTGCATAGAGCAACCGCTTACCCTGCCCGATGAGGAAACTTTCCGGCAACGGAAACAAAACAGCGAAAGCGCACCGGAACGAATGACACCCGGCTGCGAAAGTATGCAGATTTTTGCCCTGATGTACCAGTCGGCACGGAAAAGAGCATTGGCCGAGATGGAAAACTGGAAACGTGATGACGGGCTGGAACCTTTACTGCCCCATCTGGTAGAACAATGCTTCAAAACAGGCATCCCCGAAGAGGAAGCCGTACAGCGCACGCTGATGCACTATTTTCACGCAACGGACACAGAAACCATCCGTACAGCTTTTGGCAACGGATACCGGGAAATGAAAGGTTTCGGTAAAAAAAGCGGTTTCAGTAAAGAGCAGGAAGCCACCTTCCGGCTGGAGGAATTCTTGAAAAGACGGTATGAATTCCGCTTCAACACCGTGCTGGACGAGGTGGAATACCGTCAACGGGACTCCGTTCATTTCTATTTCAAGCCATTAGATAAACGTACCCGCAACAGCATCGCCCTCTGCGCCTTAAAAGAAGGGCTGCAAGTGTGGGACCGGGATATAGACCGCTTTCTCACCTCCGATTTCGTTCCGCTTTACAATCCTGTAGAAGAATACTTGTGTGACCTTCCCCGATGGGACGGTACTGACCGCATCCGCGCACTTGCCCGGCTCGTTCCTTGCGGCAATCCGCATTGGGAAGAACTCTTTTACCGTTGGTTTCTAGGCATGGTGGCGCATTGGAGGGGGATGGACCGCCAGCATGGAAACAGCACTTCACCTTTACTTGTAGGTTCGCAAGGATTCCGGAAATCCACTTATTGCCGTATCTTGCTGCCGCCCGAACTCCGTTTCGGCTATGCCGACAGCCTGGACTTCAGCAGCAAACAGGAAGCGGAGCGTGCCTTGGGACGATTTTTCCTTATCAACCTGGACGAATTCGACCAGATTACCGTAAATCAACAAGGCTTTCTGAAACATCTGTTACAAAAACCGACAGCCAATCTGCGCAAGCCTTACGGAACCAGCGTGCGCGAATTACGCCGCTATGCCTCATTCATCGGCACCAGCAATCAGAAGGATTTGCTCACCGACCCCACGGGAAGCCGTCGCTTTATCTGTATCGAGGTGACCGCTCCCATTGATACCCATGTCACCATAGACTACCGCCAGCTCTATGCACAAGCCATGACATTGCTTTATCAGCAGGAACGTTACTGGCTGAATGATGAAGATGAGGCTGTTTTGCGGCAAAGCAACAGAGAATTTGAGCAAATTTCGCCTTTGGAACATTTATTCCATTGTAATTTTTCTTCTGCTACCACTGATGAAGAGGGAGAATGGCTGACTGCCATGGAGATTTTCAATTATCTCCAAGAAAACACACGTGATAAGCTATCCGTCAATAAAATAAATTGGTTCGGACGTATTCTACATAAACTGAATGTACCCAAAAAAGCCAGTATCAGAGGTACTTTATACCACGTGGTCAAGTTGGAATAATTTATTTTTCAAGAAATGAGTATGAGGTCAATGCCCTCATACTCATTTATGTTACCATCATCAATAGCACACTCATTATAAGCGAATTATACCACTAATGAGAGTATGAGAGCATTATTGAGAGTAACTTCCTGTTGATATCCTACCGGAATGAAGAAAATAAATAGATGCTGAACGGGTATAAAGAGAGAAGCAATTAATACCGATTCTGCTCTTATTCTCATTTTTTCTCCCTATCTTTGCCACTACCCTTTTTAAGAGTATATAAACCTAAAATAAACAGCCACATGAAACCAGTGAAATTATTTTATCAGGAAAGATGCCCGTTCTGCAAAAAAGCACTGCGCTATATTGAAGAACTGAAAGCAGAATATCCTGAATTCCAACCTATAGAAATAGAAATGATAGAAGAAACCCAACATCCTGATATAGCCGACCAATACGACTATTATTACGTTCCCACGTTCTATGTGGACGGGGTGAAAGTGCATGAAGCGGGCATCTTCAAAAATGAGATGGAGGCATTGCTCCGTAAAGTGATAGAATAAACGAAAAGATATGAAATATTTAGAAGTAACCTTTACAACACATCCCTGTAATGAGACAGTGAATGATGTAGTGTCCGCATTGGCCGGAGAAATAGGATTTGAAAGTTTTGTAGAATGTGAAGGGGGAATACAGGCCTATATCCAGCAAACTCTCTTTGACGAGGAAGCACTGAAAGAAATGGTTGTGAACTTCCCTTTACCTGACACCCGGATAGAATACACCATAAAGGAAGCCGAAGACAAAAACTGGAATGAAGAATGGGAGAAAAACTTCTTTCAACCCATCGTCATAGGTGACCGTTGCTGCATTCACAGCACGTTCCACAAAGACACTCCGAAAACTGAGTATGAAATTCTGATTAACCCGCAAATGGCTTTCGGCACAGGGCATCATGAAACGACCAGCTCTATAATCAGCGAGCTGTTAGAAGCCGACCTGAAAGGAAAATCAGTCCTGGATATGGGATGCGGCACTTCTATTCTTGCCATCCTTGCCTCCATGCGAGGAGCCAATCCTGTGACAGCCATCGACATTGACGACTGGTGCGTCAACAATTCAAAAGACAACATTGCACTGAACCATATCCATAACATTACAGTGGAACTGGGTGACGCCAATCTGCTGAAAGGGCGCAAAGCGTTTGATGTGATTATTGCCAACATTAACCGGAATATTCTTCTGGCAGACCTTCCCCATTATGCCGCCTGTATGCATCCGGGTTCGGAAATATTTATGAGTGGATTCTATATACAGGATATTCCTTTTATCCGCGAAAAAGCGGAGAGTCTGGGAATGGAGTTCGTACATCATCGGGAAAAGAACAACTGGGCAGCTGTGAAATTCATCATGAAATAATACCATTTTCAAGTATGGCAAAGACGCGATAAAGACGGAATTGCCACCAACCACGCAGGATATGCATTGATTTATTCGAGGACAAAAGAACGGATTTTCTCTCTTTTGTCCTTTTGTTCTTCTTCCCTGAAAATTAGAACCGGAATCAAGCGGTGACAAACGCACGTAGGACGCTGCATTTTATCCAAAGTGACCAAACGATCATATCGGTATTATATTTATTATACAATCTCCTTTCCGAAAGGAGTAAGTGCCAAGCCCGCCAGCTTGAAATGTTGCAGTCCGAATGGAATGCCGATGACAGTGATGCAAAGCAACACCCCGAATGCCAGATGAGAGAGGCTGATCCAGATTCCACCTACAAGTATCCAGATGATATTCATCAACACACTGAGACATCCACCATCACCGGGACAACTGCGTATTTCCCGCCCAAAAGGACAAAGAGCCAGCATAGACAACTTCAAAGTCTGGAAACCGAAAGGAATGCCGACGATAGTAATCATCAGCAACAGGCTGGAAACAATATATTCCACGCAGATCAGAAATCCGCCGCAAATCAGCCAAATAATATTGAGCAGTAAGTTCATAAAGCAAATATAAGCAAAGTTTTCGGAACCTCAGGCACAGTTCCCTTATTTCTTTATGGTCATTAATTGCAATTCTTCCAACGAACCGTTGAAAATATTCAAATCCACTTTCTCACGAATACCCGGCAACGTACCCACATCCGTATGCTGCCAGAATTTCCACTCCCCCCTGTATTCCACCGAGTCTACATAATAATGAGCTATCCAGTAAGGATAAGAATTGAAGACCGAATCATTCAGATAACGCGTTTTAAACTTATAAGAAGTATAAAGAATAGGCTTCACTTTGTAGTGCTGTTCTATTTTGTCAAGCCACAGTTTAAGGTCACGACGGAGCTGATTCTCATCCTTTCCCCTCTTCTCAATATCGAGCACAGGAGGAAGATCACCTGAATCCAGCTTGACGGAATTGATAAAAAAATCGGCCTGACGGACAGGATCTGTCTTCGGATTGTAAAAATGATAAGCCCCACGGATAAACCCATGTGTTTTCGCCGAATCAAAATTGGAGCTAAAAGCCTTGTCCCCATAATCGCCTCCTTCCGAAGCTTTCATAAAGACAAAATGAATAGGAAATTTTCCCTGTCGGGTCTGGGTCAGCATTTTCCAGTCTATGTTTCCTTGATAATGGGAAACATCAATGCCATGCACATGAAAACCTGAGGGCATACATACACCGTATGCTTTAAAGCCATAGCAAGGCTTCCAACGGTAAGAGTAAGGACGGATAAAGAAATAAAAGAAAGCGGCAAGGAATAAAAAAGCAATAATTCCCGCAATGACATACCGAAGCCATGACGGCATCTCTCTTTGCGGTTTCTTTTTCGCCTTCCGCTGTGTGGTCCGGCGGACAGGTTTCGCGACTGCCTTTTTTTTAACAGGGGCAGGACGTGTGCTTTTCGCTCTTACCATTTTATCCTATTTAGCTGTTTTTACCTTACCTATTCCCACATACTATGCAATAAAACCCATCGGGAGAATGGTTTTACAATCAGCCCCGATGGGTTTCCTTTATGCTTTATAGAAATAAGAAAAAATTATTTTCCTTGTTCCAACTGCAATGTCTTGGTTGCCTGGTCACAAACTTCTGTAGGACCGAAGTACTGGATAGGACCCGGATATACATAGTCTGTTTCAATAGCCCAACGTTCACGCTGTGCGGCGAACGCCTTGAAAGGAGCACCGTCCAATTTTACCAACGCTTTCTGGATAACCGGTTTCATTTCACCGTGACGACGTTCCATGTTCATCATCATTGTGATAGGCACACCACCTGCAATCCATTCTTCGGCAGGAGCAGTAGTGTTACGTACAGAAGACATATAACCGGTCTTGCCGTTGGCAATCAACATAGAAGCGGTGTAACCCAACGAGTAGCAATAGTCAGCATCGAAGTTTGACGGAGCAGCGCAACGTCCTTCGTAACCGAAGAAGTGATGCTGAGCGGCAAATTTACCTACATACTTGCCTTCTTCTTTCCACTGAGCCAATTTAACGGCTACCATATCAGACAACAGCTTTTCTGTTTCAATCAGTGATACCTGTACGTTTCCGTGCGGGTCACGATCCAAAGTAAGCTGACGTGCAACGCCTTCGGGCAGAGAAGCATAGATTTCCGAGTTTTCCTTAGAAAGCTTGGAGATGATATATTCACGTTGGTGAGATTTCTTGATCAATGCGAACTCTGATGCGTTAGCAGCCAGGAAGTCGTTCAATTCAGCGATCAATCTCTTCATTGCGGGGATGAATTCGATCAAACCTTCAGGTATCAACACTGTACCGAAGTTATTGCCTTGTGCGGCACGGTTAGCCACCACCTGAGCAATGTAAGTAACCACATCATCCAATGACATGTTCTTCTCTTCCACTTCTTCTGAAACGATACATACGTTAGGTTGAACCTGCAAAGCACATTCCAAAGCGATATGAGAAGCCGAACGTCCCATCAGCTTGATAAAGTGCCAGTATTTGCGGGCAGAGTTACAGTCACGCTGAATGTTACCGATTACTTCAGAGTAAGTCTTACAAGCCGTATCAAAACCGAAAGAAGTTTCAATCATCTCGTTCTTCAAGTCACCGTCGATAGTCTTCGGACAACCGATAACCTGAACACCGCAGTTCTTCGCAGCATAGTATTCTGCCAATACACAAGCGTTTGTGTTTGAGTCATCACCACCGATAATTACCAATGCCTTGATGCCCAATTCCTTGATGATTTCCAGACCTTTATCAAACTGTTCTACCTTTTCCAGTTTGGTACGTCCCGAACCGATGATATCGAAACCACCGGTATTGCGGTATTCGTCGATAATATCGGAAGTCAGTTCCATATAATTATGGTCTACCAAACCACCGGGGCCCAGAATGAAACCATACAGTTTGCTGTCCTTGTTCAATGCTTTGATACCGTCGAACAAACCGGAAATAACATTGTGTCCGCCGGGAGCCTGTCCACCAGACAAGATGACACCTACGTTGATGGCAGGCATATTGACAGCTTCGCCTTCAACGAACTGAATCAACGGCATGCCGTAAGTGTTAGGGAACAAGGCTTTGATAGCTTCCTGGTCAGCAACTGACTGTGTAGGTTCACCTTCCTTTACTTTTACAGCGCCTTTCAACGCTTTAGGAAGTTTGGGCTGATAAGCAGCTCTGGCAATTTGTAATGCACTTTTAGTCATATTCTATTATTCTATTTAAAGGTGTATAATTTCATTTATAATTCACGTGCAAATTTCGTTCTTTTTTCGCAAATATGAAAACGTATACAAATAAAAATATTACCTTTACCGCGAATTTAGAATTATGTATTAACTTAAAACATTACATTTATGGCAAGTAGAAGAAATTTAAAGAAAAAAATAACCAATATAGCAAGTGATTTGTTTTTAGTCAGTTTGATGGAAGGTGTTAACCGTGAAGTAGTTTGCAACTCTGTACACAATGTGATCAAACTGATTATACGCATCAGTCACACTGAACCGGGTAACGTAAAAGGTTTCTACAAGAAACTGAATGAGGATTTGAACAAAGAAATAAAAGTGGTTGCAGACGAACTGGCTAAAGCTACAAAAGCATAAGATTTAAGGAATGAAAAAAGCTATTTGTGGTTTTATCTACTACAAACTATTGGGATGGAAGACTAAAGTATCCGTTCCCGATTATGACAAATATATTATCTGTGCCGCACCGCATACCACCAATTGGGATTTGTTCATAGGCAAACTGTTTATGGGAGCTATAGGTCGCGAAACCGGTTTTATGATGAAAAAAGACTGGTTCTTCTGGCCTCTAGGCCCTATTTTCCGCTGGATGGGAGGGATTCCCGTAGACCGTAGCCGCAAGACTTCATTGGTGGACCAGATGATTAAGATTGCCAAATCGAGTCAAAAATTCCATCTGGCTATCACTCCGGAAGGAACACGCAAAGCCAATCCCAATTGGAAGAAAGGGTTTTACTATATTGCGCAAGGGGCCGGTCTGCCTATTATTCTGGTAGCTATCGACTACGAGAAGAAATGCATCACAGCCGAAAAGGTAATACATCCCAGCGGTGACTTGGACAAGGATATGCGTGAAATCAAATTGTATTATAAGAATTTCAAAGGCAAATATCCTGAAAACTTCAGCATCGGAAAAGTAGAATAACCCTTCCGTTGTAGTTCTTCAGATATGAAAACACTGATTATGCGGATTGTATTTTCACCCGCATAATCAGTGTTATTTGTATCTATTCTCTTGCTATACTCTCATCCCCATCCTCAAAATTATTCTTCTCTATCTTCACATTCCGGGTGTGAAGCAAGCGGAAACGGGATTTGTTATGATGAAAAGCCGGATAATCCGTATTCTGGCGGATCACATTGTTTTTAAAGATCAATCCGTCAATGGATTTTGCAAAAAGGACAGGGCGGTCAAAGGTTTCAAAATAGTTATCTTCAATCACTACTCCTTTTTCTCCTTTTCCACCATGGAAATATTTTTTCTGATGCTCCAAATCGGGAATCTCCGGATAAATAGAGATAACAGCTTCCGTAAACTGGAACATATTAGTCAATGCGTTGATAAAACGATTGTTACGAATCAGCACATTCCGGCAAGCTCCCGTTTCAAACCAGCCGTTACAATCACCGCACAGCAATATGGCTGTTCCTGATGTATGATCAAACAGGTTACGCTCTACCACCGTTTTCAGGGGAGTGCTGAACAGCGTACCGCGTGCACGGTTGTTACGAATGACATTATCCGCAAAATAAACTTCCGGACACCAGGACAGGTTTTCAATGCCGAAACCTTCTTTATCCGTAATCTCCGCATCCAAAGGCTCGGCAAAAGTGATACGATATTCTTTTGCACCTTTCACCGTATCTTTGTCATTGGGCAGGATTTCCTTCACCCGGTTCTTTCCACCGGTCAGTTCCATGGTGGCGGAACGTACAAATTGTACTTCATCGCCATTCACGCCCCATTCGAATCCGTATGCTTGCGGATGCATGTATCGGGCAATCACCGTATGGTCATCAAGGCGTTGCTTGATTTTCAAATAAGTACCATGTACATTAATCGCATCATCCATCATTCCTTCATACAACCCGTTGCGAGAATCAATCTTCCCCCGGCAACTGGAGAAATGGGTAGCATCCGCCTGCGTGGTAAAGTAACGCGGATCCTTATCGCCACGAAGACAAACGCTGAATTCATCCAACGTGATATTTTCAC
>ERZ779948.290-NODE-290-length-13224-cov-5.62579_pt1 | contig 13224 bp, 14 predicted proteins | sample MGYA00511541_ERZ779948 | MGnify/ENA primary metagenome ERZ779948 (study PRJEB29588, sample SAMEA2147022) | human gut metagenome | biome: human gut; feature: human-associated habitat; material: faeces | place: Denmark | collected 2008/2010 ... | reverse complement strand
CCCCTCTATCAAAACGGCATATATTCCTATATCGTGGAATATAGCCGTTTTGCATATTCCAAAGAAAAGTTCGAGCCATGTATACCCTCATGCCCTCACTGCATATATAACAGGTTTATTATTAACGGTTTATGTAGTAAGGATAAAAAAAATTGCTCTCATTCATGCTCTCATACTCTCACAATGTTTTGAAGTATATTTCCACATAAATTACTTGTTTTCAGCCACATACCATTTTCTTATAGATCGTTTCGACTTGATATAAAGTAGGGTGTTTTAGGCTTTTTCCCCGCAAAAAGTACGCATGAAAGGTCTGTACCTCCACAGAATGACGGTTTACGATGCATTGGTAACAATAAAAAAGACCAAGACGTTTTTAAAAAAGTTCCTGTTCTTTTTTAAAAAGGTCGTCGTCTTTTTTGAAAAGTTCTTGATCTTTTTTGAGAGCATGAAGATATCACATATGTAAGCATAAGACCAGGTACACCGAATAGTACACCGAAAGAATGCTTTGATATGCTTGTTTTTGCCATGCACCAAAAACAAAAAATCCCCGTAAAGTATTAATTTACAGGGATTTTCTTTGTTTTGCAATTCTTTCCAGCGGAGAGACAGGGTTTTGAACCTATAACTCTAACTGCTTATATTTCAGCTACTTTGCTTTCAAAATTTCAAATAGGTAACGAAACAGTAACGATTTTCAGACGTTGGGCTTGTCCAACTTTGACCTCTGTTTGTCTGCCTAACTTTCGGGTTCAAAGATAAGTCTTTCTTTTGAAATACGCAAATCATTGATAATAAATATTCTGCGATTAGTGCAAGGTGCAAGCTATATATATAAATATATACTTGCACCTTGCACTAAAAAAAAGCACTGGGGTACAAATGCTTAAAACAAAATCCGTATCTTCGTAACCGATTAAAAACAAACGTGTATGATAATAACTAACCGTGAAGAAGTAATAGATAAAGCGTTCGGCGTATTTGTCAGGATGAACTACGAGAAAGCAAGCATCATCACGCTTGCCAAAGCCTGCGGGGTGACAAAAACGGGTATCGTTTATTATTTTCCGCACAAGCTGGATTTATTCATGGCTGTGGCGGACAAATACGTGTTGCAAATGCACGAACCGGAAAACAAGTTTGCCGCTCCTGCCGATACGTTGGCGGAGTTCATCGGGCAATACGTGGCGGGGGTAGCCGCTTCCATGAAAAGGATTGTTGAACTGATTGGTGATAATAGTAGCCCGCATGATTGTAGTCCTAACTTCTACTACTTTCACTTTCTGTCACAAGTGCGTATGTACTATCCGGGCATCAGGCAGAAAATTGAGAAAATCTACCGACAAGACTATGACCTATGGGAGAAAGTCATACAGAAGGCAAAAGAAAGCGGGGAAATCAGGAGCAACACGGACGTGAAGAAAACGGCTATCATGTTCCGGCAAATGTTTTTAGGGCTGTCATACGAACAAGCATTTCTAAACGGTTTGAACGTGGACGAACTGGCAGAAAATTTTCGCCATATCTATTCGCTGCTTAAAGCCTGATACTCTTTTGTTTTTTTAACCTCGATTATTTTTGAACAGATGTTCAAATAATGGTATTTTTATCTTATCTTTGGAGCGAAGCAAAATTCAGCGACATGGATAAGGTTCAGAAACAAAGAGGAAGCATCGTGCTACACAAAGAAACAAGGGACGGTGCGGATTACATACGGATAGAATATGCGAACAGTCAGGCTGTCGCCCTGCTGCTCGCCCAAGACACGGGCATGGAAATGGCTGGTAACGGCTCTGCATACATAGCGTCAGCCGCTTTCAGCCTGCCGGATTTTTACGACCGCTATTCGCCCCACGCCTATATTGATTACAGCCGGGTTTACGTGCGGCATCCCAAGCCCAAAAGGGAATACACACTGCCGAAAGGCTATCTCGAACTGCTGGAACAAAAGCGTTACAGCCCCTCGACCGTCAAAACATACCGTGCTTATTTCAGCGATTTCATGGAATATCACAAGGGACGGAACATCGACCGCCTGAAAGTGCCGGACATCAACAAGTACATACTCTATCTTGTGAACGAGAAGAAGATTTCGGTGTCGCAACAGAATATGCGCATCAATGCTATCAAGTTCTATTACGAGCAGGTGAAAGGCGGCAAACGGCAATACTATGGCGGTATCACCCGTGCCAAAGAGTACAAGAGCCTGCCCGAAGTGTTGAGCAAGAATGAAATTAAGCGCATCCTTGCACAAATTTCCAACATCAAGCATCACTGCATGATTTCGTTGGTTTACTCTGCCGGACTTAGAAGAAGCGAATTGCTTAACCTGACCCCGCAGGACATCAACAGTGAAACAATGTCGGTTCGTATCATGGGCAAGGGGAAGAAATGCCGTTATTCGCTCCTTTCGCCCAAGTTGCTGGAAGAACTACGGCACTACTTTCGGGAATATCGTCCACAAAAATGGTTGTTTGAGGGCGAAACACCCGGAGAGCAATATTCGGCAAGTGCATTGGTGAAAGTGCTGAAAGAAGCCGCACATCGTGCAGGCATCAAACACCGTGTACACGTACACATGCTACGCCACTCCTTTGCCACACACTTGCTGGAACAGGGAACAGACCTGCACACGATACAGGAATTGCTGGGACACAACGACATCAAGACCACAACCATTTATCTTCATGTGTCAAGTGCCCATAAAGCAAAAATCCCTAATCCTCTTGATACACTGGATAATTCGTGAGGTGCAGTTATAGAAGTGTAGGAACGACACCATAAGGTGCGGTTATAAATAACATTAATGGTAATTAAGTATGATAGATTATTTATTTTTCAAATTTTATAGGCTATGGAAATACAGTTCTTATTCCGAAATAGCGGTTTATGCAGCTTTGTTAATTCTCGCTGTATTTCTGAATTGTAATATTCACACAATATGGGGAGTATTGGAACAATATAAAATATTGCCTTATCCAACGCGAACAATGTATAATGTGTCTTTAGGGCTGATATTCATTCTTTTATGTATTCGTTTCTGCTGGAAAAGAAGGTATAAAGCTGTCATAGAGAAGTTTAATGAAAAGCCTAATAAGAATAATCTATTGATACTTATATTATACATTTTCCTTTCGTTGTTTCTCTTTGTTTTAGAGGCTTTTTATAGTAAAGGGAAAATATAAATATACCATTAACAACGCAGGATAACGGCAAGCCGTTCCCTGCTGAACCATTATCAGTAATTAAATAGTGTAACATTATGAATATATATGAAATTGGACAAGACTTTGATAATTACAAGTTCTTTGTATTCAAGGAAGATGATGAGTCAAATAAAGGCGTTTGGGATTATAATGGTCAATCACTTATTAATGAGTGGAAAGGGCTTAGTCTGGAACTGTTTAGAGATAAAAGGAAAAAGAAAGACAAACGAAGTGAGGAGTTTGATGCATCTTGTTATTTTTCCGGTTGTCTGATAGTAAATAAAAGAACTTCCTTATTACTCTCTGAAAAGCTGAAAGGGCAAATAGAAGTTTTACCTGTCAATGTGGACGGGAACGCTTCAGGTTATTATTTTATAAATGTATTGAATACAGTCGATGCCTTAAATATAGAGTCCAAGAGCAATGAAGAAATCTTGAAGATGATGAGGGATAATAATGGTATTTTCAATAAAGGAAATATCGGTTCATATATCATATTTCGGGATAGTCTGTTTAATAACAATTATTATTGCACAGATGAATTTGTAGATTTTGTGAAGCAAAATTCAATCACAGGATTAAAATTTACATGTGCAGGTATCACAAAATAAATCACTGATAACAAGCCAAGTTAGCTGCTAAACGCAGCTCCTTGTCAAACCATTAACATCAAAAAGCAGTGTACCATAATGGAAACAAGAGATAAACTTTTTACAGAAGAACAGTATTTGAAGCAACTGAAAATGTATGATGAAGATATTAGTTATTATGAACAAATGCATCTTTCAGGAAAACATATAGGTTACGATTCTTTGTTCAATTATAGGCTTCGTTATTTATTAGTACAGTATTCTATGGGACAGGATATTGATAAGCTGAAAAACAATTATGTGAAAGCCCTCAAAACAATGCCGAGATTTTGGACGGACAACGGATTTTATATTGAAATGTTGTGGCTTCTGTCAATAGGCATTATGTTGGATTACGAAGACGACCTTATACATGGTCTGGTGCAACTGATAAAAGACAGAGAAGCTAAAGACTATATTTATGATACATTGATTAGATACAGATTTCCTGATTGGGAAAGGACAACAAACCAAGTATTATATCCGTCACCCTATCGAATTGCTATCACTGTTACAGAGTTGGCTGAACAAGACAAAGCAGAAGCGGTGAAACGATTGGAAAAATACCTCAAAAAAGAATGGTATCGAGGACATTCTGATTTATCTTGGCATGACGACCATAAATATGGTATCAACCATGACGGTTATTGGTGTTTTGAAAGCGGTGCATTGGTCAAGGTCTTGGGGCTGGATGATAGCAGCCTGAAAGGGTTGCCCTACTATCCATACGACATGGTACACTGGAATGACAATATTAAATGAAGAAAAGGTATGAGTTACTCTGTTTGTGCATATTTGACAGAAGCCGATAAGGTAAAGTCTGTTTATGGAACTTGTGATAATCAGCTTATAAACCAATTAAAGGTTGCGTTGAAGCAGGAACTTGACACTCTGAACGATTATTTCAGCGATAGCCTGAACACGGATAAAGATGCTTATGCAGCGTTGGCAGATATAGTGAACGGAGAAATCCGTTATCCCGAAATTGCTTTCATGTACGGGTATGTATATGAAAAGATTTGCAACCATTATGGAACGCAAATCTACTGTGCGGAAAACCTTTGGCAATTGGATAGCCAAAGTACATTCATCCCTATTCCATTGAGCAGTGATTTTCCCTATATCATCAGCATACCCGTTTCAGATTTGGAGAGCAAGCGGACGGAATACACCTCACTACAAGAGGGTAACGGTATCGGAGATTATGATTACGAGCAGGAAATGGACGACTTGAATTTCATTTTCGATGAAGCCGTTGAAGCGCAAAAAGACCTTGTTATTATGGTGTATTGATATGGTACACTGGAATGAGAATAAAATATGATGTTAACGAAGCAGGATAACGGACAAGCCGTTCCCTGCTAAACCATTAATCAATATGAGTAACCTTATCACAGTAAATAGATTTGGAAAAGTTCTGATATGGGTATGGAACAGATGTATAAAGAAAACTGCCATTCCTTATGAAGAACTTGATTTCCATTACCCCGATTGGGCTTTCATTATTACAGGTTGTATCTTTTTCGGGGTTGTGGTAGGTGTTACCCTGTTTTATTTTGCTTTTATAAAACAATAGACTATTTACAATGAAAGCCCGACTTAAATACCCGATATTCAGCTTTGCCCCCAAAGGCAACATGATATACGTGTTTCGCAAGGAAGAACTGTACACAACGACCAATACCGAGTTGTTGAAGAAGCGGAAGAACTACATTGTAGTGGATGCAACCGGGACGAAATATGTTGAAAAGGGGGCGCACAAAGTGAAGTGGCAAGGGATATTCGGATATTGTATCAGGATGCAGGGACGTGTGATTTCCATTGAATACGAGTACGGGGACAACCCCGAACCGTTCCCACTACGAAAACTGCAAGAACTGGTAGCGGAACGATACCCCAAGACACGGTGGTTCAAGGAAGAATGCTGGAACAGCGCAGACGAGTTCCGGCAAGCGATTTTCGCCTGCAAGACCTTTGAGGAAGTGGCGGACATACTGATGCCCGAACGAAAAACGAGCGTTTGGCAGCGCATTGAAGAATATTTCCTGCGGGCAGGTTTTCTTATGCTTGCCGCCATGTTCCTTTATCACGTGGTTTGGCGGCTAATCCAAAAGTTTTGGCTATGGGCTACCGGGTAACGTACAGAAAACAAATCAATTTATTCAGATATGGAACAACGGATTACATCATTATTGCTTCCCGCTCCCGAAGCGGAGTTGGAAGCGTCCTGCAAGGAACTGGACGAAAAGGTAACATGGCTGCTGCACAACAGCCGGAAAATGGACAACTACTTGGAACTTGAACCGTTCAAGCAAGGACGTGCGGCTGTGCGCCCACGTGTGCGACACGCTCAAAAGCCTGCCGGAAACGCCGACACTGGCGGCATACAAGGACTACAAGGCAATCATTATCCTGCTGGGTATGTCCACCACCCATTACGCCATACTGGACGAACTGGCGGAACAGCACCGCAAGCGGGACGAGATACCCGAACTGACCGCCTACTGCGATGCGCTCCACTGGATGCGACCGGGACGGCAGTACCTCTGCAACGTGTACAACACGGTATGCCACGCTTTCCACCTGCTACGGAGAAACCCGGTAAGGGACAACCGCCTGCTGGTGACGGAAAAGGAACTGCGCCACGCCGAACGGATGCTGCCGGAGCTGGGCAGGCAGACATTCACCGAAATGGTGCGTCTGAAAGGCTACATGGTCTATGATGCCGAGCAACTGGCGGACAAATGCGGCATGGAATACGGCTCGTTCCGACGGAAGGTAAAGAAAATGACCGGGTACACGGCTAAGGAATGGGTGATAAAGGAGCGTGCAAAGGACGTGGAACACTACCTGAAGAACACCAACCTCACGCTTACGGAAGTGGCGTTCACCACGGGGTTCGCATCGACATCGAACCTGAACGACTTCTGCAAGGCTTACTTGCTGGACACACCGGGCGAGATACGCAGAAAAGCGCAGGAAACAAGAAAATGCACAGTTACAAGAACGTAATGTGAAAAATCAAGAATAAAACAGATTTTTTATGCCCGTAACTTTGTGCTTCATAAAAGATAAGCACAAGGTTATGGAACATAAGATACCGTTGGAAACATACTTCGCCGGACTGCTTCAAAAAGTGGAATGGCAGATACAGGAATACGAGGACACCGCAGCGGACACGCTGACGCTCTGCCGCCTGTGCGTGGACTACCTGCAAGAGATACTGGGCGAACTCAAAAACTTTATAATCTCCTACCCGTTCGCCAGCACGGAAGAGGAAATACACTTCTTCAAGGAACTGAAACCGCTTTTAGCGAGCAAAATCATCTATTACAACACCGTTTACAAGATAGAGGTGCGCTTCCCCAGCGGCAGCGAGGAAGTGCAAAGGGACTACCTGCTGTCGGAAACCGACCGGATTTCAAAGTCGTTCCAGCGGAACTTGGCGTTCTACCAGTACCACCGAACGAAAGCCACCTACTTGGACAGGCAGTATTTCATGCGTGGGAAGCCTGACATACAAATCATCGTGGACAGTTTCTATTACGAAACAGACCCACAGTTCAGCACCAGTCACGATTTCAAGGTAGCCAAGATTTTAGCCAACGAACTGCTGGAAATATACCTCACCAACCGTCTGCACGAGCTGGAACGCCGGGAACAACGCAAGCGGGTGAAGAACGGCTTCATGGGAAAGGTGTTGCGCTGGACGGGGACGAAAAGGGCGTTGGTGGAACTTATCTACGCACTGGACGCCTGCGGCTGTCTGAACAAGGGGACGGTTGATATTAAGGAGATTGTAGCCTACTTTGAATACGTGTTCGACATCGACCTCGGCGACTTCTACCACACCTACATGGAACTAAAAGCCAAGACCAAAGACCGAACGGGCTTCCTCTCCACCCTGAAAGACAGGTTGCTGATGCGCATGAGGGAGCAGGATTAGGCAACCGTGCTTTAACAAAATTTATTTCGCCACAGGTGGGTACATCTGTGGCGTTTTATTTTTCAGGACACCCGAACTTTGCGGCAAATCAATCAGTTACCGTTATGGAAATAATAACATTCGAGTCCAAAGCCTACAAGGAACTGGACAACAAGATTACCGCCATTGCCGACTACATCTTCAACCACATGGAAACGGCAAGGCAAAGCGAGGAAGACATGTGGGTGGACAGCTACGAGGTCTGCACGTTCCTGAAAATAAGCGAAAAGACCCTGCAACGCCTGCGGGTGTCGGGAACTATCGCCTATTCCAACATCAGGGGACGCTACTTCTACAAGGTCAGCGAGATACGCCGGATGCTGGAAGAACGCCTGATAAGGAGCAACAAGGAGAACATCGACAACCTGATAACCAACCACCAGTTGTATGCTAAGGAAAGAGGAAATCTTAGAAAGAACAAGTAACGGGCTGGCGGTGTTCAAACACTACCTGCCCGGCAATTGGCGCATAGGTCGCAACTTCCTTAACCCGCTGTACGAGGACAGCAAGGCTTCCTGCAACATCTATTTCGACCGCCGGGGCGGTATCTACAAGATGAAAGACTTCGGCAACGACAGTTACAGCGGCGACTGTTTCTTCCTCGTGGGGCAGTTAAAGGGGCTGGACTGCAACCGGGCGGCTGACTTCGTGGAGATACTGGAAATCATCGACCGGGATTTGGGCTTGGGGCTGGCTTCCGGCATTCCGGTTTCCGTTCCCCCGGCAACCGTCTGCCGGGCAGTGCCGGACAAACCCGAAGAAACGCCCGAAAAGCCCGTCAAGCCCTACCAGTTCCGGGAACAGAAGTTCCCGCTTGCCGAACTGGTGTACTGGCAACAGTACGGCATCACGCCCGAACTGCTGGAACGTTACAAGGTCTGTTCGCTCCGGGAATACAACAGTGAAACGGCAGAGGGCAAACCGTACACCTACACTTCATCGGTGGCAGAACCCATGTACGGCTACAAGGGCAAACAGCACATCAAGCTGTACCGCCCGTTCTCCACGCCCCGTTTCCTCTACGGCGGCAGCTTCGGTGAGAACTACTGTTTCGGGCTGGAACAACTGCCAGCCAAAGGCGACACGCTATTCATCACGGGCGGCGAGAAAGACGTGCTTTCGCTGGCGGCGCACGGTTTTCACGCTATCTGCTTCAACAGCGAAACGGTGACAATACCGCCCACGCTGGTTTATCGGCTGACATTCCGGTTCAAGCACATCGTCCTGCTCTTTGACATGGACAAGACGGGCAGGGAAAGTTCATGCAAACAGGAAAAACTACTGGAAGAATTTGGAGTGAAACGCCTGCTGCTCCCGCTTCCGGGAACGAAAGAGGAAAAGGACATATCCGACTACTTCAAAGCCGGGAACACCCGTGAAGATTTCCTGAAACTGTTTATCGAATTTTTAGACAACCTGTATAGCGACACATTGATTATGCTTAAATCATGCGAAATAGATTTCAACAACCCGCCCGCCAAAGCGCAAGAGATTATTTCGGCGGGTGACGTTCCGCTGGGGACACAAGGCAACCTGTTCGGCATCACCGGGGGCGAGGGAACGGGAAAGAGCAATTATATAGCCGCAATCGTGGCGGGCTGCATCTGCCCGGCTGGTGCGGAAGTAGATACGCTGGGCATACAGATAACCGCCAACGGCAAACACAAGGCGGTCTTGCTCTACGACACCGAACAGTCGGAAGTGCAACTGTTCAAGAATGTAAGCAACCTGCTGGCACGTGCCAAACAGCCGGACAAACCCGATGAACTGAAAGCGTTTTGTCTTACCGGCATGTCACGCAAAGAACGCCTGAACGCCATTGTACAAAGCATGGACAAGTTCTACTACCAGTACGGCGGCATCCAGTTGGTCGTCATTGACGGCATCGCAGACCTTGTTAAGAGTGCCAACGATGAAGCGGAAAGCGTGGCGGTGATAGATGAACTTTATCGGCTGGCGGGTATCTACAACACGTGTATTCTGTGCGTGCTGCACTTCGTCCCCAACGGATTGAAACTGCGGGGACATTTGGGTAGTGAGTTGCAGCGTAAGGCGGCTACAATCCTTTCGATAGAGAAAGACGAAGAACCCGCCCAGTCGGTCGTGAAAGCCTTGAAAGTAAGGGACGGAAGCCCGTTGGACGTTCCTTTGATGCTCTTTGCATGGGACAAGGAAGCGGGGATGCACGTGTACAAGGGCGAGAAGCCCCGTGAGGAAAAGGAGAAGCGCAAGGAAAGGGAACTGGTGAATGTCGCACGTGACATCTTCGGGCGGCAGACACGCATCACCTACATAGACCTTTGCGAGCAGTTGCAGCAGGTATTGGACATCAAGGAGCGCACCGCAAAGAGCTATATCCGCTTCATGCGGGAAAGGGACATCATCACCAAAGACACGGCGAACCAAAGCTGTTTTGTCATCGGTTCATATCATCTTCAAAGGAACGCAAGCTGCCCGTAGGCGTATGGGCTGAACTTGTGTATTTTTAGGTGCTTGTGTCCTGCCCTGTTGTGATAACACGGCAGGATTTTTTCTGTTTGCACGTGATTTTTCAGGGTATTTGCTTAACTTTGCAGAAGTTACACGGAAAAGTAACGGCAGTTGGACGGCGGTTGCCGGAATATTGCCTTTATATATAACATATACGTTCGCCGAACGTCCCGATGCGAAAACTGGCACTTTTCAAAATGTGGGGATATTCAGCGCAGGATATGCTATGCGTTTGTCATAGCGTGGCTGCACTGTTTCCACATTTGGGTATGCCAGTACCTCGCATCGAAACAGCGTCATGCCACGCTTTCTTTTTTGGGGTTGCGGCTAACGTGCCAAGACAGTAGGGATTTATATCACTTTAATACCTGATAATATGGAACAAATCAAAGCGCACATCGCCGTATCGCTGGACGGGCATACCGCCACGCCGGACTATGAACTGGACTGGATGCCCCGTGAGGTCAAGGAACTGGCGGCAAGGGAACACGCCGCCGCAAGCTGCCTGCTTATGGGGGCGAACACCTACAACTACATCTTTGAACACTGGGGCGGGTGGCCGCACAAAAGCAAACGGTCTTTTGTGGTGTCACACTACGACACCAACGTTACACCGGACTGCGGGGTGGAGTTCCTGACCGAAGAACCGCTGCAAAGGGTTTATGAACTGAAACAGGAAACCGACATGCTGGTGGTGGGTGGCGGCAAGCTGCTTACTTCATTGATTAAAGCCGGACTGCTGGACAGCCTGACAATCTACACCGTCCCGGTCATGGCGGGCAAAGGCATCGGTTTTGTCGGGGAAACATCCGGCTCGCTGTGGAAGCTCTCGGAAAGCAGGGTGCTGGATAACGGGGTGGTCTGTTCGACCTACCTGTTTGGCGGGAACATATAAAAAATGCGCCCGGTTTCCCTCCGGGCGCAACCACTAAAATTTCAATTATTATAAGCTGTAAAACCTATCACAATGAAATTTCAGCGGCAAAGATAGGCTATTTCTTCGGTTTCGCTTTCTTTTCGGGGAATGAAAAACCGACATTGAACTGCTCGTCCAGTACCAGCGAAGCATCGAAAGCCTTGCCGTTCTTGCCCTTGAAGCCCTTGATTAGCCCGGTCTTGTGTTTCGTCACCAGCTCGACAATCTGCTTGTCGGAAAGCTGTTTGTCGCACTTGTTGCGGAATATGGTAAGCGTGCAGTCCACGTTGGAACACTTCGCCACTTTCGGGTAGAACAGGATGCGCCCGCTGCCGCATTTCGGGCAGGGGCAGGTTTCACCAGTAGCGACAGATAGCTGCACCGATAGCAGTTCTGCGGTGATTTGCGTTGCGTACACCTCGATGCCCTTCCGGAACGTGTCGGCATCCATGCTGCCCGCTTCTATCTTGGCAAGGGCGGTTTCCCACATGCCCGTCATTTCGACATCGGCAATCTTCTTGTCCTTGACAATCCCATAAACGGCAAGCCCCTTGTCGGTAGGCACAAGGTTCTTCTTCTCACGCACGATGTACTGGCGGGCGAACAGCGTTTCGATAATCGCCGCACGGGTGGCGGGCGTGCCTATCCCGGCATCTTTCAGGCTGGCTTTCAGTTCGGCATCTTCCAGTTCCCTGCCTGCGTTCTCCATTGCCGCCAACAGGCTGCTTTCCGTGTGCAGCGGTTTCGGCTTGGTCTGCTTTTCGAGCAGATCCACGCCGGAGAGTGGCAAACATTCTCCCTCTTGGAGTGGCGGCAGGCTGGCGGCTTCTTCATCCCCGCCCGTTTCCTGCTCGCCGAACACGGCACGCCACCCGGCTTCTTTCATCACAGACCCTTTCACCGTGAAGTCGGTATCTCCCCCTGACAGCAAGGCGGTGGTAACGTCTTTCACGCACTTGCCCGAAAAGGCTTCCAGCATACGCCCGGCTACCAGCTCGTAAACCGCCCGCTCGTCTTTGGAAAGTTCGCCGGGCAGGTTCTCGGTAATGATTAAGGCGTGGTGGTCGGTCACTTTGCCGTCATTCACGCTGCGGCGGTTCAGGGGTGTGCCGTCCAGCCCGGCGGCATACCCGGCAAAGCGGGAGTATTGCCCCAGCAGGGCGACACGTTCCGGCATTTCATCGAAAACGTCCTCCGGAATATAGCGGCTTCCGGTTCTTGGGTAGGACATCACTTTCTTTTCATACAGGCTTTGCGCTATGGAAAGCGTCTTGTCAGCCGAGAAGTTCAGCTTCGTGTTCGCTTCCTTTTGCAGCGTGGTAAGGTCGTACAAAAGCGGCGGTTCTTGGCAGGCTTCTTTCCTCTCAACGGATTTAACCACAAGTTGCCCGGCATCCTTTACCCGTTGCAGGGCGGCTATGGCTTCGGGCTGCTGTTCCCACTTGGCGGTCGATTGGGCGGTAAAATTTATTCCCCCGCTGGCAGTCGCCGCTTTGAGTTGCCAAAACTTGGCGGGTACGAAATTCTTGTTCTCCAAATAGCGGCTGCATATCATCACGAGCGTGGGTGTCTGCACCCTGCCCAGCGAGAACACCCCCTGCCCGGCGGCAACGCTCAACGCTTGGGTGGCGTTTATCCCTATCAGCCAGTCCGCTTCGCTGCGGGACTTGGCAGAGAAATAGAGGTTATCGTAACGCTCTCCCGGCTGCAAGTTATCCAGCCCCTCACGGATTGCCTTGTCGGTAAGGCTGCTTATCCACAGGCGCACAAATGGTTTCCGGCAGTTCAGGTAATGGAAGATATAGCGGAAGATTAACTCACCCTCACGCCCGGCATCGGTGGCGACAATAATCCGGTCGCACTGGTCGAACACTTCCTTTATCACTTTCAACTGTTTCAGCACGCCGGGGTCTGCCTTGTAACCTTTCTCCGCTTTCACCTGACGGGGGATTAATTGAAAATCGGGCGGCAGTATGGGCAGGCTCTCCCTGCGGA
>ERZ779948.247-NODE-247-length-14760-cov-6.39517_pt1 | contig 14760 bp, 16 predicted proteins | sample MGYA00511541_ERZ779948 | MGnify/ENA primary metagenome ERZ779948 (study PRJEB29588, sample SAMEA2147022) | human gut metagenome | biome: human gut; feature: human-associated habitat; material: faeces | place: Denmark | collected 2008/2010 ... | reverse complement strand
CAATACTTTGTGTATGAATTAGTTGGCTGATTTTGTAATATTTAATGAATGTCCCTACATCCATACAAGGCTATACCTACGTACGTACGAGCTTATGCGTATGTATATGTAAAATGCCTCAGTCCAGAATAAAATTCCATATCAAAGACAAGGGCGTTTTAAAAAAAGATCAAGAGCTTTTTAAAAAAGATAACCGCCTTTTTTTAAAAGAACAAGAGCTTTTTTTAAAATGTCTTGTTCTTTTTTACCGCTGCCGCGAATCCGTAAGCTATCATTTCGTGGAAGTTTCCTCTTTCATGCGCATTTCTTACGAGGAAAAGGCTTGAAAACGCCCTACTTTATACCAGGCAGGAACTGTCTATAAAAAAGAATATATGGCTGACAGCAAGCATATTATGTGAAAATCAACTTCAAAACGTAGTGAGGGCATGAGAGTATAAGTGAGAGCATTTTTTTTACCATTATCATATAAGTCATTCATAATAAACCCATTATACATACAGTGAGGGCATGAGGGTATAAATACCCCGAACTTTCTAATGAAAAAATATGCTTATTTTTGCTATGCACCAAAAACAAAAATCCGCCGTAAAGTATTAATTTACAGGGGATTTTCTTTGTTTTGTAATTCTTTCCAGCGGAGAGGGAGGGTTCTGAACCTCTTCTCTTTATTTCCGTATATATCAGCTTATTAGCTTTCATTATTTTGCTTCCTGTAACGAATTTGTAACGACCTAAACTTTTGTCCTAATGACCACTTTTGTCCGCTATTCGTCTACCATAGCTTTCGGGTTCAAAAGTATGGAAAATATGAACATCTTCCAAATGTTTGATTATTAATTATCTATTTTTTATATTCCAATGCAAGGTGCGAGCCTATATATATGAATAGGCTTGCACCTTGCACCGGACTTTATCTTGCACCCGACTCCATCCCACTCATTTCCAATCGTCATGTAAAAAAAGTTATGCCAAGTTGGTAACAAGTTGGCAAATGCCCCGATTTAATTCGATGAACTTTGTGCCAAACTTTAAAAGATAAGTGTATGGACGTAATAACAATGGAGGCGACTGCCTATAAAGAACTAATCCGCAAAATAGAAAAGATTGCAGACTATGTATTCAAAAAAGAGAGTAAACCAAACGAGGAGGAAGAGATATGGTTGGATAATCAAGAAGTTGCCAACTTGCTACGTATAAGTACCAAGACACTGCAACGATTAAGAAAAGAAAATCTAATCAGCTATTCCATGTTACGAGGAAGATGCAGATACAAATTATCAGAAATAGAAAGAGGACTAAATGAGAAAATAATCGTTTGTGATCCACATACGCTGGATGAGTTCCGTAGAAACTTCTTATTCAATGGGAACTATGAATAAAGATGATATTCTGCGATTGACAGATAGAGGAATGGCTATATTCAAGCACTACCTCCCTACCCCATTTCGTGTAGGACGTAATTTCCTTAATCCGCTTTATGAGGATAAGCACGCTTCCTGTAACATCTATTATGAGCGAAGAAGTGATACTTATAAAATGAAGGACTTTGGTAATGACGACTATTCAGGCGACTGTTTCGCATTCGTGGGAAAATTGAATGGACTAGATTGTAAAGATTCTAAAGACTTCATTCAGATAATGAAAATAATCGATCGTGACCTGCATTTGGGATTATCATCGGGAAATTATATTGAAACGAAGACTATTACTCCCATCAGTCCTGCTGTCACGGCAGCAACATCGCCATCCAAAGTGAAAAAGGCAAGACCTTATACGTTGGCGCAAAAGAGCTTTACGGCTGCGGAACTTGCCTTCTGGGGAAAAAGCGGCATCACGCAAGAGGTACTGAGATTATTCCGGGTGGTTTCACTGAAGAAGTTCAGCAGCGAGAATAACGAAGGGAAACCGTTCAGCATTGCGGCGACGGATAAAGAACCGGTGTTCGGATATACTGCAAAGCAATATGTGAAGGTGTACCGCCCGCACTCGGAGATGCGCTTTTTATATGCCGGGGATTTTGGGGAGAATTATTGCTTCGGGTTGGAGCAGTTGCCTGCTAAGGGGGATTTACTCTTTATTACGGGTAGTGAGAAGGACGTGATGAGCCTGACGGTTCACGGGTTCCATGCTATCTGCTTCAATTCGGAAACGGTGACTATTCCCGTGGGAATTATTCATAGGCTCTCTTTCCGGTTCAAACATATTGTACTGCTCTATGATGTGGACAAAGCGGGGCTGGACAGTTCGGCAAAACAAGAACTGGCGTTGAAGAACTACGGGGTGAAACGATTGTTGCTGCCATTGGCGGGAACGAAGGTGGAAAAGGATATTTCGGACTTTTTCCGTTTGGGAAATAGCCGGGAGGATTTGATTAAACTATTTCTGGATTATCTGGATACAATATACAGCGAAACTATGTCTGCTCTAAAATCTTGTGAGGTGGATTTTAATAATCCGCCACCTGTGGCACAAATGGTTGTGTCGGTGAATGATGTGCCATTAGGCACGCAAGGGAATATCCTCTGTATTACCGGTGGTGAGGGAACCGGTAAAAGTAATTATGTGACGGCGTTAATAGCCGGTGCCATCGGACAATCCGAAAAGAACAAGGATAAGGCGATGGACACGTTGGGGGTGTCGGTCAGTGAAAACAGCAAGCGGAAGGCGATTCTGTTCTATGATACGGAACAGTCGGAGGTGCAGACGTACAAGAACATTACAAACCTTTTAAAGCGTTGCGGACGGGAAACAATGCCGGAATACCTGAAAGCGTATTGCCTGACGGGAATGAGCCGGAAAGAACGCTTGCAGGCGATTATCCAAAGCATGGATAAGTTTCATTATCAGTTCCGGGGGATTCACATGGTGGTGATCGACGGGATTGCGGACTTGATAAAGGGTGCGAATGATGAAACGGAAAGTATTGCCGTGGTGGAGGAATTGTATCGGCTGGCGGGGATTTACAATACTTGTATCGTTACTATCCTGCATTTTATTCCTTCGGGGCTGAAATTGCGGGGGCATTTGGGCAGTGAGTTGCAACGAAAGGCGGCGGCTATCCTCTCGATAGAGAAAGATACTGATCCGTCGGTGTCGGTGGTGAAGGCGCTGAAAGTGCGCGACGGCAGTCCGTTGGATGTGCCTATCATGCAGTTTGCATGGGATAAAGATGTCAGGATGCACGTGTATCTGGGGGAAAAGCCGAAAGAGGAAAAGGAGAAGCGGAAAGAGGATGAACTCGTGGCAGTGGCACGGGATATTTTCGGACGGCAGGACTTTATTACTTATGTGGATTTGGCAGAACAAATTCAAGCGATACTGGACGTAAAGGAACGTACAGCGAAAAGTTATATCAAGTTCATGCGGGAGAAGGAAATCATACTGAAAGACCCGTCAAACCAAAGTTATTATATCATCGGAAATTTAAAACAGGCGAGCTTATGATACCATTGGATAAAGAAACATTCGAGGCGTATATGGAACGGTTGCTCGAACAAGTGGAAAAGGTCGTAGGCGCACTGGACAAGAAGAATAAGAAGCCGCAAAATTACCTGAATGGTGAACGGCTGTACGATAATCAGGATGTTTGTCTGTTGCTGAACATCAGCAAACGAACACTACAACGGTACAGAGACAACGGGCTGAAGTATTACACGATCTTGCATAAAACGTACTATCGTGAAAAGGATTTGCACGAGTTTATTCGTCGGTATTTTGACGGGGAGAATGTAGAAAAAGGCAAAACGAAGGAATGTAACGGAGATGAACGTATAGAGGGTGGCATGTTGTCCGATGATAAGGATGAACCTATGGAAGAAGATAAGCCGGTGGATGAAGGTAAACTCACAGAAGATGCTTAGAGAGTTATAATTTCCATATAGAAAATTCTGCCGATACCCTGACGTTATGTGCATATCCCGTACTATAGTGATGAAAGGATAAGATTCACATGTAAACTTGTGTATATAGTAGTTACAATGTTTTGGAGAAAAGGAATTTAGAGTCTAAATTTGCAAACAATAATCAGATTATGAAGTTTTATATTAGAAAATCACTAACTTTGTGAATATTATATCCATAGACAGAAAAAAAGAAAATAATATGATACTTAAAAAAATAACAATTGAAAATTTCCGTTGCTTTAAAAACTATGAGGTTGATTTAACACCAGGAATTACTGTTTTTATTGGTAAAAATGGCGCAGGAAAAACTTCTCTACTAAATGCCATTCGTTATGGATTAAGTGTCTTTTTTTCCAATGATAGCACAATGGGAGATGATTTACTTATATCAGGTAATCCCGATTTAAAAGTCATTTCAACATTAGCTACAGATTTTTATCGAGCCCAAAATGCGGATTTACCAGCAGTTGATTTAACAATCAACATGGAAGCTGAATTTAATGATATACCTTTGAATTGGGAATACTATAAGCGTTCTACATCAGGTGCTTCGTTATTCGTTTCCAAGTATCAACAAGCATATCGTACACTTATGGCAGAATATCATAATAGCGACCAACTTCCACTGTTTGTTTTCTATTCTGATTCATTTCCACATATAGATACAAGAACCAGCGATTTTGCAAAAAAAGCTATTAAGGAACAAGGATATATTATCAGGAATTTTGCTTATTACAAATGGAATTCAGAAGTATCATGTACATCTATCTGGCAAAATAGATTCATTAATTCCATGCTAAAACAAATTTCCCTTAATGATAGTGACCCGTTAAATTCTAAGGAAGTAGAATATATAAAAAATAAATTGCGCACTTTTTCTGAACCTATCAATTCTGCGTTAGAAGAAAAGGATGATTTTGAAATAAAAGATTTCTTTCCGGTTGTAGATGATAAGACGCTATCATTATATCTGCGATTAAAAAATGAACGGGACGTTATCTTTGATAATTTACCTGCTGGATATAAAAGACTATACTCCATTGCTTTTGATTTGGCTTATAGATTATATATTTTACGGAAAACAAACGAGGAAGACCCAAAAGGTATTGCCATAATTGATGAAATAGACCTCCATTTACATCCTTCTTTGGAACAAGAAGTGTTAGCTCGTCTGAAAAAAACATTTCCAAGTATTCAATTTATTGTATCTACACATTCTCCAATGGTACTCTCCAATCTTAAAGTCAAAGATACGGGAAATATGATTTATAGAATGCAGGCAGACGAAGATACACCAAATGCATTGCCTAATTTATATGGCGTGGATTATTCTGCTGCTGTTTATGATTTTATGGGAACTCCTTATGCAGACAATGAGGTTAAAGAAGAAATAGAAGCCATCTTAAGGCTTTCAAGAAGAGGTAAGCCGGAATTAGTAGAAAAAAGGAAAGAAGAACTTAAATCTATGGTTTCGGAGGAACAATACATAAATATTATCTCTAAAATAAACTCTCAACTGGCAGAGGACAAATACTAATAAAGAATATGCAATTTATCAATAAATTCAAATATAAGAGGAAAGGACACCGAATTATCAAGGCTTTCATTAAAGATAAGTGGAACAATGATATTCAAAGATATGTAAATTTAAACTACAACGAACTTAAAAGAATTAAAGCGTTTAAGTATTTACTGCTCAAAGAACAACAAGGATTTTGTTGTTATTGCATGAGAAAAATTCCTTTTAATGAGGTGACTTTAGAACATGTAATGCCACATCATTTAGAGGACAAAAAGCGTAAGGAAGAGGTAAAATATTACAGTAAGTTTGGACGATTAAAAAGGGGGAAAATATATTATTGCCCAGATAAAGAGATTCCCATATCTCCCAAACTACATACTCCTCCCTATCCCCATTGCATTGCACATGAAAATTTAGTTGCTTCTTGTCAAGGAAAGGTCTTTGAAGGTGGAGAAAAATATATACTACATAAATGCTGCAATAACTTTAGGGGAAATGATAAAATTGTTCCACTATTTTTCATTCCGAGAGCAGCAGAGATTGTACGATATGAAATTGATGGTACATTAACTTATTTTGAAAAATACGAGTCAACCATCAGCTCTCTAAATTTAATGCATTCAACCTTGATTTTCATGAGGAAGATATGGGCAAAGATTGTTATAAATAATATTAGTTTAAATCAGGTAAATAAGGCTTTGACTGATAATGATATTAGAATTAACATCATTGATGATATTGATATTGACATTTCTGAAAGAAAGAATCTAAGGATTGACTTATATTGGAAATTATTGATCGAGTACCATTGGTTTTATAATTACTTTCAGAGAATGATAGCATAATTCAATTATAAACAATCGGATAAAATAACCGCCATCACTTTGGACATGAAGTATGGCGGTTGTTTTTTAGAATCTAAATCATTTTTGGGGTTCTGCAAGAACAGACACCTCATAGTTACGACTATATTATTTTATCTATAATATTTTTTTTATTAACTTTGTGCATTAACCTTTTGAATATAGAATATGACAGGACAAGAAGAATATCCTCGTTTCATTTCTAACAGACCATGCGGAAATGATAAATACGAAGGGAAATCACAAGAGCCTGAACAAGTTCGATAGCATACAGAACCTTTTAGGGCTGACCGACAAGGAACGTTCGCAGGTGCTTTCCATCAACCTTGCCAATCATCCGAACCGGAAATATAAGGAAGTTTGGATAGGCTTAGGCGGTACACAGTCAGCCGTATATGCCACAGAAGTGAGTTTGGAAGAATATTACACCTACACCACCGAAGAAACGGAAAAGATGGAACTATTCGCCTTGTCCGAAAAGTTAGGCGGTAACCTCGAACTGGCTATCAAGCGGCTTGCCGAAAGCAAGCGCAATCCCGAAAAATAATCAATTAACAATTTAATAATCAATCAGTATGAAACATTTAAAATTCTTGTTTCCAGTGCTGCTATGCACCTTGTTACTGGGGCTTTCTTCCTGTAAGGAAACGAACGCCGCCCGTCTTAGGGCGATGCGTGGCGACTGGGAAAGCGTGAAAAACCGTCCGGCGTTTACCCTCTTTGAGGAAAACGGGCATTATAGGGTAACGACCCGCAAAATGACCTACCGGGGGACGATCCAAACGGAAACCTATCAGATTTCGGAAAAGGACGGAAACCTGTTCATCGAAACGGGGCTTTCCGTCCTGCTGACCTACGACAAGGAGAACGACCGGATTCTGCTTTCACCCGGCGGAGAATACAAACGGAGTAACCAACCAATAAAGAAGTAAGCGTATGAGAACAAAGATTATAATGCTGCTCGTAGTATGCAGCCTGTTTACCGGAAAGGTAAACGCACAGTGGGTAGTGAGTGACCCCGGTAACTTGGCGCAAGGGATTATCAATGCGTCAAAGAATATCGTTCAAACGTCCTCCACAGCCCAAACAATGATAAAGAATTTTCAGGAAACGGTAAAGCTGTACAATCAAGGTAAGGAGTACTACGATGCCTTAAAATCAGTGCATAACCTTGTCAAAGATGCCCGGAAAGTGCAAAAGTCTATCCTGCTTATCGGGGAGATTTCCGACATCTATGTGAACAGTTTTCAGAAGATGCTTTCGGATGAAAACTATACGCCGGATGAACTTTCCGCCATTGCCTACGGCTATACCCAACTGTTGCAGGAAAGTTCCGATGTGCTGGAAGAAATGAAAAGCGTGGTGAACATCAACGGGCTTTCCATGTCGGACAAGGAACGGATGGACGTTATCGACCGGACGTATAACGCCATCAGGAACTACCGGGATTTGGTGAGTTACTATACCCGCAAGAATATTTCCGTTTCCTACCTGCGGGCGAAAAAGAAAAAGGACACCGACCGGGTGATGGCTTTGTACGGCTCGGCGGATGAACGTTACTGGTAACTTCAAATAAATCAAAGATATGTTATTAGCAATCGAATTTGATAACCTGCATCAGATACTCCGTAGCTTATATACGGAAATGATGCCGCTATGCGGGAACATGGCGGGGGTAGCCAAAGGAATAGCGGGACTGGGGGCTTTGTTCTATGTGGCTGCCAAAGTATGGCAGTCGCTATCCAATGCCGAACCGATAGACGTTTACCCTTTGCTCCGTCCCTTTGTGATTGGCTTTTGTATTATGTTCTTCCCCACATTCGTACTGGGTACGATTAACAGCGTGATGTCACCCGTAGTCAAGGGGTGTAACAATATGCTCGAAACGCAAACTTTCGATATGAACGCCTACCGGGAGCAAAAGGACAAGCTGGAATATGAAGCGATGGTGCGTAATCCGGAAATGGCTTACCTTGTTTCAGATGAAGCGTTTGATAAACAGATTGACGAATTGGGATGGTCTGCCAAAGATATTGCCACAATGGGTGGTATGTACATGGATAGGACGGCACACAATATCAAGAAATCTGTCCGGGACTGGTTCAGGGAACTTTTGGAACTTCTCTTTCAATCGGCAGCCCTTGTGATAGATACTATCCGAACCTTTTTCCTGATTGTACTTGCCATACTGGGTCCGATAGCCTTTGCCATCAGCGTGTATGATGGCTTTCAGGCGACACTGACCCAATGGATAACAAGGTACATTTCCGTTTACCTGTGGCTGCCCGTTTCAGACCTGTTCAGTTCCATTCTTGCCCGAATACAGGTGCTTATGCTCCAAAAGGATATTCAGGAGCTATCAGACCCCAATTTCGTACCGGACGGAAGCAACAGCGTGTACATCATTTTTATGATAATCGGTATTATCGGTTACTTCACCATCCCCACCGTATCGAACTGGATAATTCAGGCGGGCGGAATGGGTAACATGAGCCGGAATATAAACAGTACCGCGAGTAAAACAGGTAGCGGTGTGGGTGCGGTAGCCGGGGCAGCCACCGGAAATGCTGGCGGCAGGGTCGGCGGCAAACTAATCAAAGGTAATTAATAAACAAAAATCAAGATGGAATTTAAAAGTTTAAAGAACATTGAAACCAGTTTCAAACAGATACGGCTTTTTGGGATTGTGTTTGTCGTCATGTGTACCCTGATAACGGGTTATGCCGTTTGGAACTCCTACACGTTTGCCGAAGCGCAACGGCAGAAGATTTATGTGCTGGATGATGGCAAATCGTTAATGCTTGCGTTATCGCAAGACCTCTCGCAAAACCGTCCGGTCGAAGCAAGGGAACACGTGAAGCGTTTTCACGAACTCTTTTTCACGCTCTCACCCGATAAGAACGCTATCGAAAGCAATATCAAACGGTCGCTGTTCCTCGCTGACAAGAGCGCATTTAATTATTACCGTGACCTCTCGGAAAAAGGGTATTATAACCGTATCATTTCGGGCAATATCAGCCAGACTATACATATAGACAGTGTTTCTTGCAATTTCGATGTGTACCCGTATGCGGTGGCTACCTATGCCCGCCAAATGATTATCCGTGAAAGTAGTGTAACTGAAAGAAGCCTTGTCACCCGTTGCCGGTTACTGAACGCCGTAAGGAGTGACAACAACCCGCACGGCTTTATCATGGAAAGTTTCGAGATAACGGAAAACAAGGACTTGAACACCATAAAGCGGTAAACCATGATACGGAAAATACTCTCTCCGGTGAATCAGGCAATTACCCATGTGCAGGACTGGGCGGATGAAAAACTCCGCCACCTGTGCGGGCGCATGACACCGGAAATAAGGCTGGCGGTAATCCTGCTTATGTTCCTGTTCTTCGGCGGGCTATCCATCTACTTTACGGTATCATCCATTTACCGGATAGGAAAAGAGGATGGCGAAACCATACGGATAGAGCATATCAGGCAGTTACAACTTCAAAGTAAAGACAGTACGAACATTTTTAATCAGTCAGACAATGGAAGAAAAAGAAGTGAAGAATGAAGTTCCCGCACCGGAAACGGACAGGAAGAAAGAGGAAAAAACGAAAAAGGAACTTACCCCGCAACAGATACAGCAACGGAAGAAGATGCTGGTTTACCCGCTTATGGGACTGGTTTTCTTGGGGTCTATGTACCTAATTTTTGCACCGTCCGACAAGGATGAAGCAAAGGTGGAAAGCGTGGGCGGATTTAACGCTGATATTCCACAACCCAAAGGGGACGGGATAATCAGTGATAAAAAGACAGCCTATGAACAGGAACAGATAGAGAACAAACAGGCGGACAAGATGCGCTCCTTGCAGGATTTTGCCTTTTCGCTCGGAGAGGAAAACGGGGAAGATTTGACCCTGATAGATGATGCTCCAGCGGAAAAGCCGAAAACCAATGTAATAGACTTCGGGGCGGGTGCGCCGAACAATAGCCGTTCCTCTATCCAGTCTTCGGCGGCAGCTTACCGGGACATGAACCGTCAGTTAGGCAGTTTCTACGAAACGCCGAAAGAGGACAAGGAAAAAGAGGAACTGAAACGTCAAGTGGAAGAACTCACTGCCCGGCTCGATGCCAAAGAAAACGGGGCGGGCAGCATGGACGAACAGGTGGCTCTTATGGAAAAGTCATACGAACTGGCGGCAAAATACATGAACGGACAGAACGGGCAAAGCGTACCACCGCAACCGGGACAGATTGTACAGGTCGCACCGTCCGCACCTATTCAGGGCAAAGGAAATGCCATACCTGTAAAATCGGTATCGGACAGGACGGTTTCAGGATTACAGCAACTTATGAGCAACGCCGAATTTATCGCCGAATACGGCAAGCCACGCAATTACGGGTTTAATACGGCGGTCGGCAGTGGTTATTCGATGGGGAAAAACACTATCCGGGCGTGTGTGCATAACGACCAAACACTTATGGACGGGCAGACCGTCAAGCTCCGGCTGTTAGAACCGTTGCAAGCGGGCAATGTCATTGTTCCGAAAAACAGCCTTGTATCGGGAAGTGCCAAAGTACAAGGGGAACGGCTCGACATACTGGTGTCCTCGCTCGAATATGCGGGTAACATCATTCCGGTGGAACTTGCCGTGTACGACAGTGACGGGCAAAAGGGGCTTTCCGTACCCTCGTCACTGGAACAGGAAGCGGCAAAAGAAGCGATGGCGAATATCGGTGCGGGACTGGGAACGAGCATTTCCTTTGCGCAAAGTGCAGGGCAACAGGTCGCAATGGATATTACAAGGGGCTTGATGCAGGGCGGGTCACAATACCTCGCCAAGAAGTTCAGAACGGTAAAAGTACACTTGAAAGCGAACTATCAGGTGATGCTTTACGCCAAACAACAGTAATTTATTTATCAACCATAAAAATTTCAATCCAAAATGAAAAAGTTAATTATCATGTTCGCCCTACTCTTGGGCGTGGTTTCAATGAAAGCACAAAGTAACGATTTGTATCAGGGCATTACAAAGAAACTCCCTTACCGCCAAATGGTGACACCTTACGGCGTGCAGGTGACATTTGCCAAAACGGTACATATCATTTTCCCGTCTGCCGTTAAGTATGTGGACTTAGGCAGTAACTACATTATTGCCGGAAAAGCGGACGGAGCGGAAAATGTTGTCAGGGTGAAAGCCACAACAGAGGGCTTTCCCGGTGAAACCAATTTCAGTGTGATTTGTGAGGATGGCAGCTTTTATTCCTTTAATGCAAAATACGTACACGAACCGGAAATGCTGAACATCGAAATGAAAGATTTCTTGGAGAATGAGGACACAACGGATTTCAGCCATACCCGGATGAACATCTATTTCCGTGAACTGGGTAACGAAAGCCCGCTTTTGGTAAAGCTGATTATGCAGTCCATCTACAAGAACAATGACCGGGAAATAAAGCATTTGGGATGCAAGCGTTTCGGGGTGCAGTTCTTGGTAAAGGGGATTTATGCGCATAACGGGCTTTTTTACTTCCATACACAAACAAGGAACAGTTCAAACGTGCCGTTTGATACCGATTTCATCCGTTTCAAAATTGTGGATAAAAAGGTAGCCAAAAGAACGGCTATTCAGGAAACCGTCATTGACCCGGTGCGGAGCTATAACGAGATACTGGTTATCGGTGGTAAAAGTACCGTCCGTACCGTGTACACCGTTCCACAGTTTACCATACCCGATGATAAGGTCTTGGTTATTGAACTGGTGGAAAAGAACGGGGGCAGACACCAAACTATCCGGGTGGAGAACTCGGATATAGTGGCAGCCAAAGTGATTAACGAACTTAAAATCAAATGAACATGAAAAGGATATGCTGTATTATATCCCTTTTTGTGCTGTGCCTGACTTTCAACCAGGCACACGCACAAAGATGTCTGCCGGGAATGAAAGGCTTACAGGTTACGGGCGGCATGGCGGACGGTGTTCACTGGAACAGTAAAAGCGATTTCGCCTATTACTTCGGGGCGGCTCTTTCCACCTATACCAAAAACGGGAACAGGTGGGTTATTGGCGGGGAATACCTCGAAAAGCACTACCCCTATAAGGATTTGCAGATACCAGTCAGCCAGTTTACAGGTGAGGGCGGTTACTACCTGAACTTTCTTTCAGACCGGAAGAAAACCTTTTTCCTTTCGCTGGGCTTGTCTGCCCTTGCCGGGTATGAAACAAGCAACTGGGGTGACAAGCTGCTACCCGATGGCTCGACCCTGACCGATAAGGACGGTTTTGTCTATGGCGGTGCGCTGACGCTGGAACTGGAGAGTTACATTACCGACCGGGTGGTGTTCCTGATTAACGCACGGGAAAGATGCCTGTTCGGTTCTTCAGTCGGAAAGTTCCACACACAGTTCGGCGTGGGACTGAAATTTATAATGCGATAAACTAACCTATTATATATAATGTATATGAGAAATGTAATTTATAAGATACTAACAGGGTGCTACATGGTAGCTGCCCTGTTGTTAGTAAGTTCCTGTAATGACAATGTGGATATACAACAGTCTTACCCGTTCCATATCGAAACGATGCCTGTACCGAAAAAATTAAAGGTGGATGAAACGGCGGAAATACGCTGCCAGCTTCACCGGGACGGACGGTATGAGGAAACAAAGTATTTCATTCGCTATTTCCAACCGGACGGGGCGGGAACGCTGAAAATCTCCGATGGGACGGTTTTACTGCCGAATGACCTGTACCCGCTTCCGAGTGAAACATTCCGGCTTTACTATACCTCTGCATCCACCGACCAGCAGACTATTGATGTGTATTTTCAGGATAGTTTCGGGCAGTTGGAACAACTTACGTTTTCATTCAATAATGACAGCAGCAAAAAAGAAGAATAAACCTTTTTAGATAAATGTGCTAAGAAACACTCAGCAAAATATTGTTGAGTGTTTCTTTTATAACTACTTTTGCAGAACATAAATGCTTGCTATAATTGTTGCTGTTATAATCATCATATAAAACATGGAAAAAGATAAAAATATAGAAAATGAAATAGATTGGAAAATTATAGACCAACTACATAATGCTACAAATAATTTCTCTAAAAACTGTTTAGAAATAAAAAAACTTTTATTTGTTGTGATTGGAATTTCCACTCCCTTAATTATAAATTTATGTAACAATAAATTAGACAGGTCACTATTTATTTCATTATACCTTTTTATTGTGTCATTTTGGCTTTTTGATTCATATTCATATTATTGTATTTACAACCGATTATTACTCAATATTTTATAGATAATAAGTCAGAAATATGGTTGTTATTTTTAATTGCACATTCTAAAAGGTGAAGATTTAACGCTTTTATTGATTATTAACTCAAAAAGGACATCAACTTGGGTCGTTTCTTCTCTTTTCCTTGCTATTCGTTTCCGATATTCCACTTTTGTTTTGGTCTATCTCATATGTACTGCAAAGGTATTGATTTTTGTTTGATATTGCTCCTTGCTTGCTCCTTGTCGTAGATTAATTTTCACACAGGAATTTTTGTTCTCTTTCTATAGGGGCTTGAAACAATCCATTTATTGGAAACAATTAAAGACGGAGCTGGTTTGCCCCAGTGCTTTTTAAGAAACAGGGCAATTATTTTATCTCCACAAAGGCTCTTGTTCCCAATTATGAGGAAAGCCTAATAAACGAGTTCTTACTGATGGGTATTTCGATAAAAGCTGCTTGAAATCTGCAACAAAAGTGTTGCCCATAGAAATGGAGTTAAGCCAATACACCACATAGCAGAGTTGCGGATAAAGTGTTTGTTCACGGAACGAGAAATCCGTAATCCATGTGTTTGGCATACGCATAGGCATCATTGGCTTGACAGGAAAGACCCGATTTGACAGTCTTGAATGATGGGCGCAGCAATTACGAAGTACGGGTCTGGGTACGGATTAAAAGGCTAAGTGATTATTTTCAGTCATTTAGCCTTTTTAATTATCTAATTTTTCCCCACATTTTCCCCACAGCTGTCTATTTATATACAGGGCAACCGCATCAAAATAACGTTAGCTTAGGAAACAAACGTAGTTTTCAACCTCCTCCTCTCCCTTATTGTCCATTTTCCTAAAAAAACCATTGGTCCAAATCGAAACTACTACCCCATAAAAATTGATTTTTTGCCCCATATAATTCAAATTTCCCTTGCGGGTAATATTTTTTAAGAAACATGATTTTTGACAACAGGCTATTATTCAGACAAATACAAAATTATGCATTTTTAAGGGGGGATATTGTAAATTGTTGAAACTTCTCATCCTTGTATCCACCCCACTTATCCCTATTAATACAAAATCGACAAGTATTGATTATCAGGTTATTGACATTTTGATGCGGTTGCCCTGATTTATATATTTTAGAAACATATTTTTCCACCCGTTGGCGGAATTAAGCCAGTGCATACTTGACTCTTCCAATGGGTCTATTAT
>ERZ779948.244-NODE-244-length-14871-cov-1.64748_pt1 | contig 14871 bp, 18 predicted proteins | sample MGYA00511541_ERZ779948 | MGnify/ENA primary metagenome ERZ779948 (study PRJEB29588, sample SAMEA2147022) | human gut metagenome | biome: human gut; feature: human-associated habitat; material: faeces | place: Denmark | collected 2008/2010 ... | reverse complement strand
TTCCCGGTCCAGTCCGATAATGGCACCCAATATTCCGGCTACCAGCAACCTGAGCACAAAATCAAAGTTTAACATCATCATCGTATCCTCTCTTTCTTTTTTATTAATTGATGACCCAATTCTTATTGTGGGGCACTGTTTTCTTGGGGTTGTAATGCATTCCGGCTTGTGTCGGTATTTTTAGTATGTATGTACGTCCGCTTTTATTCATCAGCGAGGTATCCCGCAGCCACGGATTGGCATCTTTCAGTTGGGCATAGGTGATGCCTTTATCTTTGGCAAACTGTGCCAGGTTGCCGATGCCCGTTGTGACGGTCACTTCCGTGTAGGGGATGGGCGGATAAAGATGTTCCCGTTTCAACAGAAAGCCGTACTGCTGCGGATTGCTGATGACTGCTTTGGCTGCCAGCAGGCGGAACATGTAGCGCGAAGTCTCTTCTACCAGCCATAAGTCGACAGCCTGGTCCACCATTTGCTTCTGCAGTTGTGTGGAGATGCGTCCTTGCCCGGCATTGTAGGCAGCGGCTACGCACAGCCAGTTCCCGTATTTCTGATAAGCATCTTTCAGGTACTTGCAGGCTGCTTTGGTCTCTTTCTCTATATGGTATCGTTCGTCAATGTTGCTGTTCACCTCCAGTCCGAATTCGCGTCCGGTGGCAGGCATGAACTGCCATAGGCCGCGATTTGGCAAGCGGGTTCAGGTTGCTTTCTATCACAGCGAGGTACTTGAAGTCATCGGGCAGGCCGTTGGCTTTTAGTATAGGTTCTATGACGGGGAAGTAGCGGTTGGCACGCTTCACCATGAGCATGGTGGTGGAGTGCATGTAGGTGAAGGACATCAGTTCGCGGTCCATACGTTCGTGGTGGTCGTAGCGAAGCAGGTCAATAGCTTGTCCGGCAAAAGTGATCTTGTCCGGTACGCTGGGGGAGGTCACGCAGTAGGGAACTTCGGATTTCACGGAATCGCGTTCGGGATTCAGCGTACTGCTGCCTGCGAGGAAGGGGAGGCTGGAACCTGCGCACAGTGCAATGGCAGCGGTAAGCACGATATATTTTGAATTTTTCTTCATGTCTGTATGTCTATTTCTGTTTGGAGACGTGAAGATACGAAATCAATTCGTTATAGGCAACCTTTCCCATAGCCATCGTGGAATCATACGCCAAAAAAATACCAGTACCCGGTAGCGTCCGTCAATGACAACTACCCGTCTCTTTTCTCTTAAAGCCTTGATTATGTGCTGTGCTACACGGTCTGCTTTCATCAGCATCGGGTATTTCCCGCTTTTCAATAAATCGGTGGCAACAAATCCCGGACGGATGTCGGTGAAGTGTATATCAAGATGCTGCATCCGGGCAAGTTGTGCCAGCGCTTCGATATAGGTATTCTGGAAGCGTTTGGTGGCAGAGTAGGCCGGTGCAACGCCCAGTCCTTTAGTGCCTGCAATGGAACTGATGACAGCAATATGTCCGGAGCCTTTTTCCTTGAAATAGTTGAAGGCGGCAGTCACCATGCGGGTAAATCCCTCTACATTGGTACGTGCCGTGTTCAGTTCGATGTCCGGTTGTAAGTCCCGGTTTTGATGTCCCACGCCGGAACTGAGGAAAAACAGGTCTATGCCTCCCAGCTTTTTTATCAGGTTATGGAGGTGTAGAGTCGCTGTCTCTTCCGTAACGTCCAGCTGTTCCGTGACTATCCGGTCGGGTGCGGTGGCTTGCAGGGCATGCAATGCTTCCTCTCTTCTGCCGGCAATACCTATATGCCAGCCTTGTTGTACAAGTATCCTGGCTACTTCTTGTCCGATGCCTGAAGTGGCACCGATGATGATGGCTTTCTGCATGATGATAGGGGATTATCCGATGACGGTTGCTACAATTCTTCTTCCTCCGCCCCGGTTGCGGAACTCGCAGAGATAGATGCCTTGCCAGATACCTATGTTCAGACGCCCATTGGTGATGGGGATGGTGAGGCTGGTTCCGCTGAGGGTTGCCTTGGCATGGGCGGGCATATCGTCATCGCCTTCGCATGTATGTTGGTAATAAGGTTCCCGTTCTTTTACGAGGCGGTTGAAGATGGCTTCCATATCTGTCTGTACGTCAGGGTCTGCATTCTCGTTGATGGTGAGGCCTGCGCTTGTATGCTTGATGAACAGATGCAGGATTCCGGCAGACGGAAGCGGTGGAAGGTTGCGTATAATCTCCTCTGTCACCAGGTGAAAGCCACGCCGGCGAGGGGTTAGGGTAAATTCTTTCTGTGCGGTCATAAATCATTGTTTTTCGTTTGTTGTCAGGATGGTCTTGTCCGGCAGGGCAGTTCCACGGTGAATGAGCTTCCCACTCCCATTGTCGAATCTACGGTAATCACTCCATTCATTTTCTCAACGATGGATTTGCAGATGGAGAGTCCTAATCCGGCACCTTGGGCAAAAGAGTCCACCTTTTCAAACCGTTCGAATATCATTCCCAGTTTGTCGGGGGGAATACCGCATCCAGTATCGGAAACACTGATTCTTATTCCGTCTGTGTCCGTTTCGTAGTACACTTCGATATGTCCCTGCACGGTGTTTTTCAGTGCATTCGATATGAAGTTGTTCAGTATCTGTTTGATGCGCATCGGGTCGTGCTCTATCTGGCCGGGGGGTACCGGATACCTGGCAAAGAGTTTCACTCCTGCCGGAACGTTCCGTTCGTACTCGGTAATACTTTCCTCGATGAGTTCTGCCGGATTGAACCATTCGGAATGGAGCTCTATGTGTCCGGCCTCTATCTTGGAAAGGTCCAGAACGTCGTTGATTAGTTTGAGCAACAGTTGGTTGTTGTGGTTTATCAAAGAGATGTACTGTTCCCTTTCCTGCTCGTTTTCCACGTAGTGCAGTAGGCTGGAGAAACCGATAATCGCATTTAGCGGCGTGCGGATTTCATGGCTCATATTGGCAAGGAAAGCGGATTTCAGCCGGTCTGCCTCTTCGGCCTTTTCCTTGGCTTGTATCAGCATTGCCTCCGTCTGCTTTAATTGGGTGATGTCATAATTGATGCAGATAATCTCTATGATGTTCTGTTCAGGCATGTAGCGTTCTACAATGATGTTGACGTGGGTCCACATGAAAGAACCGTCTTCTTTAAGAACACGTACTTCCCGGCTGAGCTTGTGTGCCAGTCCTCTCTTTACGTTCTGTAGGAAGTCAAGCATGATAGTACGGTCGTCTGGGTGGAGATGATTGTAGGTTCCGATGATTTTGGACAACGGTGTTTCTGTTTTCTCACCCAAGTTCTTGTACCAGCTGCGTTGGGCATAGCCTTGCTCATTAAGAAGGTCATAATTGGCATATCCCACTTTGGCATAGTCACCTATAAGCTCAAAGTGGCTCTCGAACTCTTGTATTTTGTTGTAAGCGACGGTCGTTTCCGTTTTGTCTGCGTTGATTAGCAGATAGTTGGTCAGGTTGTGATTATCGTCGTAAAGGCTTGTGACTTTGGTTACAAGGTCTATGGTGCCCGTCTTCTTCTGTGTCTTGTAGTAATTGCCTATTTTAGAGAAGTCATACCGGAAAGTGAAGTCTGCATTTTCATGTTTTCTTAACTTGCTTTTCATCTCTTCCGGGAAAATCGGATTCTCGAAAATATTAATTCCAAGTAGATCTTCTTTCTGTTTGAGATGGAACATTTCCTGCTCTTTGTCATTCATATCTATCAATATTCCCTCTCGGTTATAGAGCTCAATTCCTACCGGAAGATATTTATAAATATTATGGAGGAGACGGTTACGCTCTTGTAAGGCTTGGGATGCCGATGACATGTCGGGACCGTCTTGTGTTTCGGCAATGCCGTAGACTTTGACATTACCGTTTTCATCGGTTCTCTGCAGGCATATCTTGCTTCTTATCCACGTTGGACCCTCTACTGTGTTGAGCAGATATACAGTCTCTTGTGTCTGCCGGATATTGTCGAAGGAATGTGTGGTAGTATGCCGTTGTTCCTCTTTCAGGATACGTTTGTTGAAATCTTTAAAGCTGATGGTTCCATCCTCATCCAGTCCCAGCAACCGGGAGATATATTCGGAGCAAATGTAGCTTTCGGTCTTTAAATCAGCTTCCCACCATCCCATATTGGCATTGGTCATCATTGCTGACAGTAAGTCATAATCAAATTTAGAATTCATACCGGAATCTTTAATAGTGATGTTTTTGTTCTGCCACAACAATTAAGATATTGACAAAGATACATTATTTCCAAATTAATCTGTGATGAACGGAAATAAAAATAAGGGTTATATGTGTTTTTGGGAAATGGGAAAAAGGTACCCGAGTTTTTGTACTTGCCGGAATAAGACGTATATTTGTTGCAATTTTTACATTCTAACAAGAAAATGCCATGAAGCGTATTGGACTCTTTGTAATAGTTTTTTTCTGCATATCACTCTTACTCCATGCAAGCGGCCCGCGTGTCTTGTTTATCGGAGATTCTATCACGGACGGTAACTGGGGAAATGCCTGCGGGATGCCCAAACCGACTGCGGAACGAAGCCTTTGGGATATGAACCATATTTACGGTAGCGGCTATATGTATTTGTGTGCAAGTCGTTATCAAGGAGATTTTCCGGAAAAGGAATATGCTTTTTTTAACCGTGGCATCAGTGGAAACACTCTCCGGGATTTGGAGAAACGCTGGGAAGAGGATGTCATTGGAATGAAACCGGATGTGCTTTCCGTCTTGGTGGGGACAAACGATGTACATTACTATCTGCAGGGTGACAAAAAAGAGCCTTTTGATTTTGAAGGATGGGAGAAGTGTTACCGTTCCTTGCTTGACCGTTCTTTACAGGCCAATCCGGAATTGAAGATAGTGCTGGGCACTCCTTTTGTTGCCAATGTCGGCAATATGCGTAAGAGTGAGGACTTTGCAGAACGTGATAGTCTGGTGCGTCGCTGTGCCGCCATCGTAGAGAGGATAGCGAAGGACTATCAGACGGTATTTCTTCCTTATAATGCGATGTTCGATGAAATTCTCGGCACTGCTCCGGCTTCTCAAGACACCTATTGGATTTGGGACGGTATCCACCCCACTCCTGCAGGGCATAAACGAATGGCGGATATGTGGATAAAGCGTGTGAATTTATAATTTATCAATAAAATAGAGAGTAATGGAAAAAGTGATTATCAACTCGTACGAGGATTTTGAAAAGCTGGTAGGCCAGCAAATCGGTGTTTCGGAATATGTAGAGCTCCCTCAGGAGTGTATCAATCTGTTTGCTGATGCGACATTGGACCATCAGTGGATACACGTCGATACGGAACGCGCCAAAGTGGAAAGCCCTTTTAAGAGCACTATTGCACATGGGTATCTCACCTTGTCCATGTTGCCATATCTGTGGAACCAGATTATTGAAGTGAACAACCTGAAGATGATGATTAATTATGGTATGGACAAGATGAAGTTCGGTCAGGCGGTATTGTCCGGACAGAGCATCCGACTGGTTGCCCATTTACAATCTCTGTCGAATTTGCGCGGCGTAGCAAAGGCAGAAATAAAGTTTGCCATCGAAATACAAGGTGAAAAGAAGAAGGCATTGGAAGGGGTGGCTATATTTTTGTATTATTTCAATTGATTATGCGTAAGATGGTATGCCCCCAATGCAAGGTGGGGGCATTTTTTGTGATGAACGGACAAGGTGAGCGCCTGCCGGTCTACATCTCTGACAAAGGCGAGATTGTGCCTAAAGACAGCACCTCTTCATTGGAAGGATACGACCTGGATACGGTTTATTGTTTGTGCTGTTCCTGGCGCGGAACTCCGAAACGTTTGGTGAGATACTGATGGACATATTCCTGCCACAAATGGCAGAGTGCCGCCACGGGATGGTATAACAGCATCCGTGGTCCGGCATACCGCATGACTTTACGCATCCGTTCTTTCATTTCGGGCTTGTAGCAGTGAATGCTGCATTGCCTGCAGGTGGATTTATTCTCACCGAAAGGACAGCGTGAAAGACGAATGCGGGCATATCCCAGCAATTCCTCGCATCGGGGACACAATTGCTTGTTACCTTCCTTTTTCCGGCAGTAGAGGCGGACCATCCGTTCTACTGTCTGTTTTTCCTGCTCGATACGGGATGGCATGTTTATTGTTTGGACTGCCAGCGTTTCAAGGTCGGGAAGAATTCTTTCATACCGGCAATGGCTTCCTCTTTAGTGAAATTCATTCCGGAATCCTTGTTGAATTCGTCGGTGAACTGTGCACAATGTTCTATCATTTCGTCCATAGTGCAGTCTTGTGCAAAATTGCCGTGCTGGTAGCAATAGGTGCAATATTCCTCGTTGAGGCTACCGTCGGCATTGGTTCCGAGTACTTCTGCAGATGACAAGGGCATTCCGCAGCTTTGGCAAAGTTTAGCTTCCATAATGTGTGGAGTTAAGTGATATGCAAATATAGGATATTATTTTGGTTGAAGCGTCCTTTTCAGATAAATCATGTCTTTCAGTTGCTTGCCTCCTTCAAATATGGGGTGGTCGTAATTATCGATAAAGAAATCGGGTACCCGGTGTGAGTATGCAAATCCGCAGCTTTCATAGAAGGGGATGGTTAGCGGACTGTCTCCAGTGCCGACAAGCATAGTATGGCACCGGTCTTTATAATGTTCAAGAACGAATGCTATCAGTTGTCTTCCATATCCCTGGCGCTGGTATTCCGGATAGACAGCTATGCTCTTTATTTCGTAGATTCCTTTATCCTCGCAGGTGATTACACAAGACGCTTTGACTGTATCATTATCGGATAGGATGAACATCTCTCCCCGTTCCAGATAACGGTCAATCATGGACTCTTGTTCGTCGGCAAGCAGCAGCAGGTCAAGATATTGCTTTTTGTTGCCGGATATGGGATGTATTCTTATCATATTTCTGAATTTCTGGTGTGAAGTTAGTCATTTTCTATTGAATTACAATGGATATCTCTTTTTAACTGTTGAATGGTTGAGAGTTGCAGGTGAACAAAATCTGCCATACGCCGTTCTTCTCATAACATGATAATCTGATGAAGTTATGAGTAAGTTGAAATTCTCTTTTCTGGTTTTGATGCTGATGGTATCAGTCTCGGCTTCTGCCGATTGGGCACCTGCTGATGTACAGGCTGCACTGAAGAAAATGTATCCTACGGCAGATGGTGTTGCCTGGTCGCATGATGAATCTTATTATGTGGCAGATTTCCTGATGAACGGTTTTGATACGAAAGTCTGGTTTGACGGGCAGGCGCAATGGGTAATGCAACAGACGGACTGGGAGACAATGGACGAAGTGCCCCCTGCCGTTTACAATGCTTTTGCCGCCAGTGAATATTCCGGAGGGATGGTGCAGAATGTCACTTGGGTACAGTTTCCCAAATGGCAGTCCATCGTGGCGGTAGAGGTAGGGATGGCAAATCTCCAGACGAAATATCAGATATTGTTTACCCCGACGGGCGAAATCATCCGTGCCCGTAATGTCACCTATACATACAATCCGCTCGGCGCAGCCACTTTCTTGTAACGTCTGTTCGCATACCTGCTGAATTTATCATATCTTTGCCTTCCCAAACCAGACTTTTATGGACAAAGACACTTTTCAGCAGGAGGTTTATAATGTAGTGGCCGCAATCCCTCTGGGGCGGGTGGTGACGTACGGACAGATAGCCTATCTTGTCGGAAGACCTCAATGTTCGCGCATGGTGGGACATGCTATGCACAATGTGCCCGACGGCATGTGTTTGCCCTGCCATCGGGTAGTGAACAGCCAGGGCAGGCTGGCACCGTGCTGGGCGGAACAGCGGGCTTTGCTGGAGGCAGAGGGCGTGACGTTCAGAAAGAATGGGTGTGTGGACATGAAAAAATGCCAGTGGGAATTCATGAAAGAGCAAATACAATAAGATTATGAAATTTATAGGTGCACATGTATCGGCCAGTGGGGGAGTGGAAGCGGCTCCCGTCAATGCCAGTGAGATAGGGGCAAATGCTTTTGCCTTGTTTACCAAGAACCAGCGTCAGTGGGTGGCAAGGCCGCTGACGGAGGAGAGTATCAGGGTGTTTAAGGAAAATTGCGGGAAGCTTGGCTTCGATTCCCGCTATATCCTGCCTCACGACAGTTATCTGATAAATTTAGGGCATCCCGAAGAAGAAGGGTTACAGAAAAGCCGTGCCGCTTTTCTGGATGAGATGCAGCGCTGCGAACAATTAGGGCTGAAGTTACTGAATTTTCATCCGGGCAGCCATCTGAATAAGATTTCCGTGGAAGAGTGTCTGGACAAGGTCGCTGAATCCATTAATCTTATATTGGGCAAGACGCACGATGTGGTGGCTGTCATAGAGAACACAGCCGGGCAGGGTAGCAATGTGGGAAATGAGTTCTGGCAGCTGGGACATATCATTGACCGGGTGGATGACAAGTCTCGCGTTGGAGTTTGCCTTGATACCTGCCACACGTATACAGCAGGCTATGATATAGTGAATGAGTATGACAAGGTGTTTGAGGAGTTTGACGCAGCGGTAGGTTTCGGCTATCTGCGCGGTATACACCTGAATGACTCCAAGAAAGCACTCGGCTCCAGAGTAGACCGTCACGACAGCATCGGCAAGGGGCTGATAGGTATGGATTTCTTCCGGCGCTTTATGCAAGATGTGCGTTTTGACGGTATACCTATTATTTTGGAGACGCCCGATGAATCGCTTTGGGCAGAGGAGATAAAACTGTTGAGAAGCTTTGTCTCCTCTGATTGAGAGACTATGCCCTGAATACACATTCTATACGGTTACCGTCCGGGTCGAGGACGACACTTTCAAAATATCCGTCGCCGGAGGTACGGGGCTCTCCTGCGATGGTATATCCCGCTGTACGTAGCCGTTCTGTCTGTCGGAGGACAGCTTCCTGGCTGTCGAAGGCAAAGGCAAAGTGGGTCAGTCCCAGTCTGTTTTCCTCAATAGGGGTATTCTGTATGTCCGTACGGCTCATCAGTTCCAAATCCGTTCCTTCATCGAAGTGAAGGAAATAAGATTCGAATCCTTTTTTGGGGTTGATGTACTTTTCATTGCTGCTCCCGTTGAAGTAACGTGTGTAGAACTCTTTCATCTCTTCCAGTCGGAAGGTCCAGATGGCGATGTGATGTATCTTCATAAGTTTGCTAAATTATAATCTGTGTTCTACCCGAGTAATCTGTGGTGGGGTTGGTAATTGCAGATGCAGAATAGGGAAAGGCTTTCCCGTCGGGTCGGTTTCGTCCCGGCCGGCCACTTGGAATCCCATATGTTGGTAAAATCGGCAAGCTTGTCCGTTCTGCTCGTTTACATCCACTTTGTGGATGTGTTTTTGGTGGACGGCGTACTCCATGAGCCGTTTTCCGTATCCCTTACCTTGTTGGTCAGGACGGACAAACAACATCTCGATGAGTTCATCGCTCAGTCCCATAAAGGCGGCAATTTCTTCTTTTTCGTTGCGGATGATGTAAAGCTCTACGGCAAGAAAGTACTGCTCTCTTATCAGTGGTTTGTAAAACTGTATATCCTTTTCTGCCAGGAAGTGGTGTGTGCTGCGGACAGAGGCTTCCCAGACGGTCAACAGTTCGTCATAATCTTGTGGGGTAGGTCGGAGTATCATCATTTATTGCATTACTTTGCTGGTTATTAATCAGTAGGCAGTCAGAATTCAGCTTCTTTGGTAATCCTTACGGTTTCTCCCGTTATAGGGTGGGTAAATTCTAAGTATTCGGCATGCAGATAAAGCCGGTCTGCTTTCTCCCCGTAAAGTTCATCACCGATGATGGGGCAGTGCAAGCCAAGCGGGTGTGCTGCATGTATACGTAGCTGATGGGTTCTTCCCGTGCGCGGATAGAAAGCGATACGGGTCCGTTTCCCGTCCAGACGTTCCAGAACTTGATAATCGGTGATGGCGGGCTTTCCGTGTTCGGTGTGTACCATTTGCCGTGGGCGGTCAAGTGGATTCAGGCAAAGTGGGAGGTCGACCGTACCTTTGTCCTTTGGGACAATACCCTCGAGCAATGCGACATAACGTTTCCTGACCAGGCGGTTCTTGAACTGGGCCTGCAGGTTCTGGTGTACACGCTTGGTCTTGGCAATGAGCATTAAACCGGAAGTGGCCATGTCGAGACGATGCACCGTCAGGGGACCGTCAGCTTCGGGATATTGCTCACGCATCAGGCTATAAACGGAGACTGCATCTTCCTTGCCGGGAACAGACAGCATTCCTGCCGGTTTGTTGATGACCGAAAGCCATGGGTCCTCATAAACAATCTCCAGATTCTTGGAGGGTACCTGCATTCTTTTCAACATGGGGTTTTCCTCTACTTGTAGACCTTGCAGCATGTGTTGCAGTATAGGTTCGCACTTTCCTTTGCAAGCCGGATAATAGTGGCCGTGATGGCGTATCTCTGTCTTGGGGGAATCACCCCACCAGAATTCGGCCATGGCAATAGGTTTCCATCCGTGCAGATAAGCTTGTTGCAGCAGTTTGGGGGCCGCACATTCACCCGCACCGGCAGGAGGTGTCTTGTGCACGGTCTGCCCGAATATCTCACAGAGATTCTTGACTTCTCCCCGGTAATTCAGCATCCCGAACTGTTCGAATAGCTTTTGCTGCAATGCTGCAGAGCGGGTTTTACGTTCAGACTTCAATGCTGAAATCCGTCTTTCCCAGTCTTCTGTCTGCGTTTGCAGTGTGGTAATCCTTGCTTTCCATGAACGTTCCAGGCGTTTATATTCTGCCTTTTGGAACTGGCTTTCCCGTATCAGTTCGGCTTCTTCCTGCGCATTGAGTTCTTTTTCTTTTCTGCGCTGTTCTCTGGCTGTTTTGGCTTCTTTCAACTGTGCTTTGGCTGTTGCCAGTATGTTTTCTGCTGACTGAATGGTCCGGGCAAGCTCTGCTGATAAGGCGGCATATGCTTTGTCATTTTCCAGTTGCCGGATGTTGCGGTTGATGGAAGAGATGTTCTCTTCTTCTATCTTGAAAAAGCCTTGTGGCTGTAGCAAGTCATATACGGGAGGAACAAAAAAGGGATGTAGGTTCTTTCCGGCCAATATGCCTGAGAATGCAGCTAAATATCCGGTTTCTCCATGCTCGGTTTGTACAATCAGTACCCCGAACATTTTGCCTTGGCGCAGTTCGTCCTTCCATGCAGTTTGTCGGGTAAGATAGCTTTGTACTTCTTTGGCTGCCAATATACATAATGGGTGCGGAGTATAGCAGAAAGGATAGGTGAACCTTTCCGGAAGCGGAATGTCGGTTATGGAAGTAGTAAAACGATGCAACATCATGTTGCAAAGATACTATATTTCTCTCATAACAGACCGTTTGTACTGCAAATCTTTATTTCGTTGTATATAGGTTGTATCGCTTATGAAGAAAAAAACATCTTTGGGAAAGTTTTACTTATTCTCCGTTTATACAAATATGTATATATGTGTGAATTAACTTTGTTTTTGATAAATTGGCAACTCTGTTATCCTTAAAAAATGACTATTAATCTGTCTCGGATATTTTCTTCTTCCATAGACTTCTTTTTGTGTACTTTAGATGTTATGCCGTCGTATGAATACGGATGAAGAGCTTTTGCCTTAGTGATACTTGTAAAATAAATTAAGTTATTGCCTTTTTTGTTTTATTGGGGAATGGTTGTTTTTTAAACTTCCTGGATATATAAAAGAAACTTATTTCTCTTTAAAAAGTTGTATATTAGCGCCTTAAAGTTTTTCAAAAGATTATATGGGCAAAAACAAAGAGAAATTAAACATATTCTTGCTTCATTTTCTAGAACGGTTGAATAGCAATGAACCCAATGAAAGGAAAGTTATTGAATCGTTGACCGATTTCTGCAACTACTATGACTTTACGAAAGGGTTTATCTATCAGACTGACGGATTCCGTTATTTCTTATTGAAAGAAACGATTGGAAATGAAGGTGGGACTATGAAACCCCGTTTCGATATGGGAGAGTTGAAAAAGGAGCATGTCGATGCCATGAAAGCTCGGGATAAACCTTTCTATGGAAACAGAAATGCGGATGCTTCATGGGACGATATTGACATTCTTGATTTCTACGGTGAGGATTCTTTGTTAATCAGGCATTTTGAAGATACTGAGGGTAAAATCATCGGATTCATAGGTTTTGCAGGCAGGGAGGAAGAGACCTATCTCACGGAAGAGGAGTTGCAAATCATTCATCTCTTGCTGGGCTCGTTCTCTAAGGAAATTGCGGTCAGGGAATATAAGGAAAGGGAAGTGAGGGCCAGCAATACATTAGGCAGTATCATGAATAATATGGGCGTTGATATTTACGTCAACTCTTTCGATTCCCACGATATGTTGTATGCCAATAGGTCTATGGTGGAACCATATGGCGGTATCGAGCATTTCTGGGGGAAAAAATGCTGGGAGGCCCTCTACTCGGACAAGACGGGGGAGTGTGAGTTCTGCCCAAAGAGGCATTTGATAGATGAAAACGGACACCCCACCAAAGTCTATTCGTGGGATTATCAACGGCCATTTGACAAGTGTTGGTTTCGCGTGTTCAGTGCAGCCTTTGCTTGGGTGGACGGGCAGATGGCGCATGTCATTACCAGTGTGGATATCGACCATCAGAAAAAGATAGAGGAGGAATTGCGGGTCGCCAAGGATAAGGCAGAACATCTGGACCGCTTGAAGTCTGCTTTCCTGGCCAATATGAGTCATGAAATCCGTACTCCGCTCAATTCCATTGTCGGTTTTGCAAGCATCATTGCCGAACTGGACGCTAGGGAAGAACGCCAGGAATACCTTGCCATCATGCAGGAGAATACGGAACTGCTCTTGCAACTGATATCCGACATTCTGGATTTAGCAAAGATAGAAGCGGGAACACTCGATTATAATATGGGGTATGTGGATGTCAGTGACTTCTGTAAGGACGTGATGCGCAACTATGATATAAAGGAAGACAAGGCTGTACCGGTTCTGTTGGCTCCCGACTTGCCCGATTACCGTATCTATACCGACAAGAAACGTCTGATGCAGGTGGTCACCAATTTTATAAACAATGCTTTGAAGTTCACCAGTGAAGGGCAGATCCTTTTGGAATATCATCCGGTGGAAGGTACCGGTCAGATAGAGTTTTCTGTGACGGACACCGGTATGGGTATTGCTCCGGATACCGTGGCTACTGTGTTCGACCGCTTTGTAAAGCTCAATACCTTTGCGAAGGGCACGGGTTTAGGCTTGTCCATCTGTAAAAGTATCATTGAGCATCTTGGCGGGACTATCGGTGCTGAGTCGGAATTGGGAGTCGGCAGCCGTTTTTGGTTCAGGCATCCGTGTGCCGAATGATTTTATTTGCCTATATTTGTGCGAACTTCAATATTTATGGATAAAAAACTCTGTACCGATGAAAAACAAGACATGGACGTGCCTGGTTGTTGTGTCAGCAGCATTGCTGATGGCGGGTTGCGGCAGCAGGACAAAGAAACAAACAAATGAAGATGTAAGTATGGATAGTGTCGGTGTAACATGCAGTGGTGTAAAGACCTTGCAACTGGAGGGAGTGCAGGCCACTTGGATTCAGGATAATGCTGGTGAGCATTTGATGCCGAGAACGATTTTCCCGGATGCAAGCGATGAATTGATGGAAAGTTTGTCGCTTCAAGGCGGTATTCCTTCTTCCATGAGCACCTTCCTGGTAGATACGAATGGTATCCGTATCCTTTTTGATACGGGAATGGGAGCTCCCGGCAGTCGTCTGTTGCCCGGATTACAATCTTTGGGTATCTCTCCGGCAGATATTGGATATCTGTATCTTACCCATTTCCATGGCGACCATATCGGTGGAATGATGAAGGGAGACAGTGTAGTCTTCCCGAATGCCGAAGTGTACGCATCAAAAGTGGAATATGATGCCTGGATGGCAATGCCTGCCGAAAGGAAGGCGCAGGTCGTAAAGACGATGGATGCCTATAAGGAACGGCTGCATCTGTTTGAGTTTGGCGATACCTTGCCGGGCAATGTGGTTGCCATGGAGGCAGTCGGTCATACTCCCGGTCATACGGTTTTCCAGAGTGGCAAGTTACTGGTGATTGGTGACCTCATCCATGGTGCGGCCCTTCAGTTGGAGCATCCGGAATACTGCGCTTCCTATGATATGGATAAGGAAGCTGCCGTGAAAGCACGCAAGTATTTCCTCCAATATGCCAAGGACAACCAATTGACGATGGCAGGTATGCATCTTCCTGCTCCGGCCTTCAAATAGAATAGGAGAGTGTCAAAAGTATATGAGTACTTTCATTATGCTATATTTAGGCGCGGATAGTTCTGAGCCCCTCGTTATTCCTTTTTACTTTTAGAAGCGGCAGTCTTGTTCGATGTATGTCATATATTCGTCGTAACTGATGTGCCTGCCTCCCATTGTTTTGAGGTGAGGGGTTTCGAACTGGCAATCTATCATGACGCCTCCATGTTCCCTGAAGAATTGGGCCAGATGGATGAGGGCCAGCTTCGAGGCGCTGGGAACGAGTGAGAACATGCTCTCTCCAAAGAAACAACGTCCCAGGGTCACTCCGTACAGCCCACCTACCAATTGCTCTTCTTCCCATACTTCCACGCTGGCGGCGAATCCTTGTTCGTGCAGGTGCGTATAGGCTTCCATCATCTTCGTTCCGAGCCAGGCGCCTTCTTGTTCTATCCGCAATTCTCCGCAGGTTTGTATGATGTCTTGGAAAGCTTCGTTGAAGGTGATTTCGTACTTTCCTTTGTTGATGAGCGTACGCATGGAGTGGGAGATATGGATTTCGTCCGGAAAGATGACGAAACGGTCCATCGGGCACCACCATTGTATCAGTTCTTCCCGAAATGCGTACCAGGGGAAGATGCCGTT
>ERZ779948.241-NODE-241-length-15072-cov-1.71366_pt1 | contig 15072 bp, 8 predicted proteins | sample MGYA00511541_ERZ779948 | MGnify/ENA primary metagenome ERZ779948 (study PRJEB29588, sample SAMEA2147022) | human gut metagenome | biome: human gut; feature: human-associated habitat; material: faeces | place: Denmark | collected 2008/2010 ... | reverse complement strand
GCTTTCGGCACCAAAGACATGAAACGCATCGGCACAGAGTGGAACACCGAAGACATCTGGGTACGCCGTAGTTTCAACCTCAATCAAGACCTGACAAACGACATTATCTACTTACGTTATTCACACGACGATGTATTCGAGCTCTATCTGAACGGAGAAAAACTGGTGGCAACCGATTATTCCTGGAATGACGATGTTACCATCGAACTATCCGCATCAGCTAAAGCCAAGCTCCGTAAAGGAACAAACATTATTGCAGCACACTGTCACAACACAACCGGCGGAGCATACGTTGATTTCGGCCTGTTCCGTGAGAACAAACAGCTCAGCAACTTCAAGGAAGCTGCTATCCAGAAGTCTGTCGATGTATTACCGACACAGACCTACTATACATTCACCTGCGGTCCGGTAGAACTGGATCTTGTATTCACAGCACCTCTACTGATGGAAGATCTTGATCTTATCTCGACCCCTATCAACTACATCTCCTATCGGGTACGTTCACTCGACAAGAAACAACATGATGTGCAAGTGTATATCGAAACAACCCCGCAACTTGCCGTACACGAACCGTCACAACCAACCATCTCAGAAAAGATCAGCAAAAACGGAATGGATTACCTCAAGGCAGGTACCATCGACCAGCCTTACGTAAAACGTAAAGGAGACGGTGTACGCATCGACTGGGGATATGCTTATCTGGGAAGCAACAGCGCACCCAACAAGGACTTAAGCATAGGTAACTACTATGACATGAAGCAAGCCTTCATCACCAATGGCAAACTATTGCCCAACTCCCAGGATTTCATTACCCGCAGCGAAAGCGACATGCCCGCTATGGCTTATACCGAAAACTTAGGCAAGGTAGACAATCAAGGGAAAAGCGGATATGTGATGTTAGGCTACGACGATATCTACTCGATCGAATATTTCTACGAACGCCGCATGGCATACTGGAAACACAACGGTCAAGTCAGCATCTTTGATGCTTTCGAACGTGCGCAGGCTTCTTATCCCTCATTGATGGAACGTTGCCGTGCCTTCGACCAGCAACTGATGGCTGATGCGGAAAAAGCCGGAGGCAGGAAATATGCCGAATTACTCGCATTGACTTACCGCCACTCCATTACCGCCCATAAACTCCTTACCGACAAGGAAGGCAACCTGCTTTTCTTATCCAAAGAGAATCACAGTAACGGCTGTATCAACACAGTAGACTTGACTTACCCATCCGCTCCGCTATACCTTATTTATAATACGGAACTGATGAAGGGAATGCTCAACTCTATCTTCTATTACAGCGAAAGCGGACGCTGGAACAAGCCTTACCCCGCTCATGACTTAGGAACTTATCCGATAGCCAACGGGCAGCTTTATGGTGAAGATATGCCTATCGAAGAAGCCGGAAACATGATTCTGGTAACTACAGCCATCTCTATGATGGAAGGCAATGCCAACTATGCTTCCAAATACTGGGAAACATTATCAACCTGGGCAAACTATCTGATTGAGAACGGTCTGGACCCTGAAAACCAGCTTTGTACGGACGACTTTGCCGGACATCTGGCACACAACGCCAATCTTTCCGCCAAAGCGATCATGGCAATCGCCGGATACGGAGAAATGGCACGTATGCTGGGCAAAGAAACAACCGCGAACAAATACATCGAAACCGCCAAAAGACTGGCGATAGAATGGGAGAAGATGGCATTTGACGGCGATCACTACAAACTGGCATTTGACAAACCGGGAACGTGGAGTCAGAAATACAATCTGATATGGGACAAAGTGTTTAACATGAACATTTTCCCGCAGAAAGTATTCGATACGGAAATTCCTTTCTATCTGACCAAGCAAAATAAATATGGTTTGCTATTGGATTCCCGGGCACAATATACCAAATCCGACTGGGTACTATGGAGCGCCTGTATGTCTCCGGACGATGCTACGTTCCAGAAGTTCATCGACCCGATCTATACTTATGCGAACGAAACAACTTCCCGTGTGCCTATCAGCGACTGGCATGATACGAATACAGGAAAGATGATGAACTTCAAGGTTCCGTAGTGGGTGGCTACTACATGAAGCTACTGATGGAGAAAATCAAAGAACAGAAATAAAACGAATACTCTTTTCCTCGTTGAATATAGACAAACAGCCCTTTTGCCTAGCGTAAAAGATGCTGTTTGTCTTTTTTCATACCACTTAATGATGCGATCAGTTTTCCGGAGTTATATCATCAATCTGATATTGTCCGTCAACGTTAACCACTCTGACCGGGATACTCACGGCACGTTCAAACTGGCTGCCTTTAGCCGAAGTATAGTTAACCTCATACCAATTATCATTCTGATGTTTCACCGACAATGTTTTCATGTCATTTTCACCTAAATCTTGCGCACGAATGATCGGATCGGCATCTGTCACCTCTATCAGCCTATCAACTTTCTCTATCAACTCCTTGGTCAGAAACTTTTGCTTAATTGAATCCCCAAGTGCGAGAGCTTCTTTACCGGTGGACATGAAACTGGCAGCATAAGCCTCATAAAAGTCTTCAATCATGCCGATGGCTTCTTGTTCGATTCTACTGCTGTCCGACACATTCGCCTGTACGTCAGCTGGTTCTGCCGATGTATCCATATTCTTCCGGCTCTGATTGGAACAGGAAAGAAGAAGCATTACGGACTGCAATAATAACAAATGTACAATTCTCAATTTCATAACATTAATGGTTCTTGTTTTAAACTAATAATCAGATTTCCAAACTAATCAGCCTCCCCCTTCAGAATCTCTTCAGTTTTATCCTGACCGGTATAAAAATCTATATTTGCAAAATAACACAAATATTTCCAGAAATAAAGCGTCAGGAACATTCGCACATCACGATCTGTTTTAAAATCACTGCAAAAATGATCCGTGTTCCTGGCAATTTCCCAAAATATCATAACCGAAGAAACTCCTCCTGTCGCATTTTCCGCTTTGACATACGCTTTCAAGGCCGGATGAATGGCCGGTTCCAATTCTCTTTGCCAATATGTGAAGCCATCCAACCGTTTCTTAAACGGCAATATTATATACTCAACCTGAGCTTTCATATACGCATATTGTAGTGAATCGGCAACAAGGCTAAGAGAGCCACCATGCTCCTGCTGATTCTTGGATGCTTGTTGATAAGCATCAGACTGACGATATTCTGACGGAGAAACACCATCCGGAACAAACAGCGTGCAAGAATCATTCAGAATAGCTCCATCAACAAAATAGGAATGAAGTAAACCACCCGCAATCCCTATGTTTTCATTTACCACCTAGCATCTCATGAATTACATCCTCTCTTTTATTGCTAAGTTCATCTATCAACTTTTTCGTGTGTTGTCTTATTGCTGGACTGAAGATTTGGGGATACTCCTTTTCGATTTCATCCAAAGAATAATTCTTGTTATCCCTCAAAAAGAGTACGAATACATAATTCATCAGGTCTGCTTCAGTTGGTTTCTCCTTCAAGCGTTTTTCGAAAAGAGAGGCAGCTTGTTTGTAAGCATCCATAGCCAGGCTCTTTTTAGCATTCTCTTCCAGCATCATTCCCTTACCTAAAATATAGTAAGGATCATCCGGAGAGAATTTCTCCATTTGCAACATGGTTTGCAGTGCTTTCTCCTTCTGTCCCAACGCCATTAAGTATTTAATCTTATTTGCATATGCCAGTTTGTATGAAGGCTCCAAAGCTATCGCCTCATCTGAAAGATGAATAGCCTTATTTAAAGAATCGGAATCATTAAAGAAACCGCAGTTTTCACAGATTGGTTATTCTTCTCAACTGCTTTGGGAGAAATCTGAGCTATCGCAAAACTCGTGTTCGTGCATAAAAGCAAAATAATAAGTGTTCTCATAATTCTATTTATTATCATTGATTAGATTTTGTTTAATGTGATACACAAAGAACGACAAAAAACAATAGAAACACGAACATTTTCTATTCAAAAAATGATAAAATCTATTCAACAATAAAAATAAGGCAGCCTTTCTCATTCAGTACAAACGAATTTTGATAAAAAGAATTATCAACATGAAACAGCAATCCGATTAGTATTTATAGAGTAATGAACAGTTTCTTTCTTAGATTGAACGTTTTTTTTCCTTCTTTATTCATCGAAACCGCTATCTTTGTAGTAGTTCACATGATACTAAAATAGCACAGAGAAAGTGCTGAACATAAAAATCATACAATAAAATAGACAACTAAAAATAGACAGCACTAATATGAAAAACAAACCGTTATTATTTTTACTCTCAGTATGCGGACTTTTAGCAATATCTGCACGTGGAGAAAATCCACCCGCTAAAGTGATATTCGAACAGTACATGAATCAAGCTCAAACTTTTGCCGATAACTATCCGCGTGAAAAAGCATATCTGCATTTTGATAATACAAGCTATTATGTGGGCGACACGATATGGTTCAAAGCATATGTCACTCTTGCCGAAAAACAAGTTTTCAGTTCAATCAGCCGTCCTTTGTATGTGGAACTGGTAGATCAGGCAGGGCACGTTACTGATAAACAGATCATTAAACTATCACAAGGAGAAGGCAACGGGCAGTTTGTACTCCCCCAGTCAATGCTATCCGGTTATTACGAAGTACGTGCTTACACCCGCTGGATGCTTGCATTCAGTGATCCGCAGTACTTTTCACGTACTTTCCCTGTCTATCAGCTTTCTCATAGCGACCAGTTGGAGCGTAGTATCAGCACCTATGAGTTGAGTCCGTCTATGGAGAAAAGGCCGGAAGAAACAAGAGAGAAGCTGAGTCTGCGTTTCTTTCCGGAAGGAGGACAGTTAGTCGAAGGGGTAACTTCGCAGGTTGCTTTCAAAGCAGAAAGCAAAAATGAAGGAAATATTCAATTATCAGGCACACTTTATACCAAAGAAGGGCAAGAAATCACGTCTTTTGAAACTTTACACGATGGAATGGGAGCTTTTGAGTATACGCCTTCTGCTCTGCCGGCAATCGCTAAAGTAAACTTTCAAGGAAAACAGTATGAATTTACCCTCCCTAAAGCACTGCCAAGCGGGTATATTCTGAAAGTAGGCAATAATGCAGGGGCTATTTCTGTGACGGTATCATGTAATGCAGCGACCCCGCAGGATACATTAGCCGTTTTTATAAGCCATCAGGGACGTCCCCATGCCTATCAGCTTATCCACTGTCAGGCAAATAAGCCTCAGCAATTTACAGTATTGTCGCGCAAGTTACCGGCAGGAGTCTTACAAATCAGTCTGCTCAATCGTGCCGGAAATACTTTATGCGACCGCTTTATCTTTGCTTCTCCACGGGCTCCTTTACAAATCTCGCCCAAAGGTTTAAAAGAGATTTACGCTCCTTATGCTCCCATCCGCTGCGAACTGCAGTTGAACAACGCCATAGGAGAACCGATACCCGGCAAATTATCAGTCAGTATCCGTGACGCCGTCCGCTCTGATTATATGGAATATGATAACAATATCTTCACCGACCTTCTACTTACATCGGACTTGAAAGGCTACATTCATCAACCCGGCTACTACTTCACAGAGAGTTCTCTCCGGAAACAGAAGGAACTGGATATACTGTTAATGGTACACGGATGGCGTAAATATGATATGACACAACAGATCGGTATCAGCCCATTCACCCCACTTCAGTTGCCAGAAAGCCAACTGGTACTTTATGGACAAGTCAAATCTACGATTCTCAAAAACAAGCTGAAGGATATAGCTCTCAGCGTAATGGTGAAGAGAGATGCAGAGATTATTACCGGTCAGACCGTTACGGATGAGAACGGACATTTCAGCATTCCGCTGGAAGATTTCGAGGGATCAATGGAAGCTGTGATCCAGACTCGCAAAGTGGGAAAAGAACGAAATAAGGACGCTTCTATTCTCATCGACCGGCATTTCTCGCCTGCTACGCGTGCATACGGTTACAGAGAGTTGCACCCGGAGTGGAGCAACATTGCCCACTGGCAACAGGAAGCTGAAAAATTCGACTCTTTATATATGGATTCCATCCGTCGGGTAGACGGGCTTTATCTTTTGGACGAAGTTGAAATCAAAAGTAAGCGGCGCCGTCAAAGTACGAATATGGCGACTAAAATTAATGAGCAAAGTATTGATGCCTACTATGATATACGCCAGGCTGTCGATCAGCTTCGCGATAATGGCAAAGTTGTCACCACTATCCCGGAAGTGATGGAAAAATTAAATCCACTCTTTTACTGGGACCGTTCCAATGATAACTGTACTTACCGCCAGAAACCGATCTGTTATATTATGGATAACAAAATTCTATCGTCAACAGAAGTAAACATGATGCTGACTGAAATAGACGGTTTGGCTTCTATTATCATCAGTAAAGGCACAGGAGGAGTAGATGATGAAATTATCCAGAATACCAAAATGTCTAATTCCAATGATGTAGATGTATCGGAACTGGACAAATATAGTATTTTCTACCTCATTCCATTGCCCAAACATGATGTTCTGAATAAACACGAGACTGCAGCTCTTGGTACCCGGCAGACTGTTATGCAGGGATATACACCGGCATTAGAGTATTATTCTCCTGCTTATATAGATAAAGAATTATACATAGATAAAGCAGACAAAAGACGAACTCTTTACTGGAATCCGACTGTGCAGACGGATGAGAATGGTAAGGCAGTGATCGAATGTTACAATAATCAGTATTCCACGCCATTGATTATTCAAGCTGAGACACTGAGTAATGACGGGAAGCTAGGGAGCGTGACGTATTCTACAGTTGCAGAAACGAAATAGTATACTTTAGGATATTTGACAATAAACGGCACACAATCAGTCCTAAAATAACTTTTCAAAATAAGAGAAGAGGGTGAATTCAATAACTTGAACTTCACCCTCTTCTTGAATCATTAGATTAGCGATTAATAGGAACTACCATTCAATTGCTTGATCTTCGTCTGGAATCTGAGTATTGATATCACGTGATAATGTCAATGTACCTTTTACATGATAGCGAATGATAGTACCTTCCACTGGTATATAATTGAAATAATAATCAACATTATTAATTATTACATAACGGTGTTCCAGATAAGGCTTCGCGTCATCCATTGATGAAGAAATACGAAATGAAGGAGTCACGTCCTTGTTTAATTCAAATCCAATCTCTTCTGCATTATCACAGGAAATAGTAACCGAACCATTCGTCTCACCATTAAAAGCAAATTTGATTTTATACTTTCTACGGTCTGTATAATCCTCATCTACTATTCCTGCATACGTAAAAATAGTCTGTTCATCTATCACATACCCTCTTATTGACGATTTTGTGATAGATTCTGCTGTTTCTATCGGTTTACCATCTCCATCATATCCCGTCACCACCTTGTTGGTTATTCCTGTACCAGAATAATCGCCAGAGTAATCATTAAATGGGAAGATTCTCAATATCGCCTTAGCATAGTCTTTACGCGGATGAGCTACGTAGTTGTAAGACGCGTCGTCTACAATCTGCAATGGAAGTACCCATTTTTCTGACATATCAATGTTGCGAAAATCAAATTTAAGATCCAGTAAACCTTTATTTTCTCCTGCTTTTATCTGTAGAGATTCTGGATATGAAGCGTATGCCAATCCTTCTGCTCCCATATCCTCATAATATAGTTCTGTACGTGTAGCGTAACGAGCGTAATTCAAAATATTCAATGTATCAGCATCATGTGCTACGTGTACAGTGACATTACTTGGATTATCGGTAGAACCACTAACAAGTATCGGTAACTGATAATTGGACCTCCCTTCTCCTCCTTCTGCATAATTTCCTTCTGCATCATGGCGGCTATAAGGTACATATATATTCGTCACTCCCTTACTATCCAGTTGTGAACTGAAAGAAATGTAGTGCTCATATTGTTCATCTTCCCATTCCGAATTGCAGGAAGTTCCCAACATTGTCATTGCAGCCAAAGCTGCCAAAGTATATATTTTCTTCATATATAAGTCTTTATGTTTAGAATTAATCATACATTGTCCATCCTGGGTTCTGTGTTAAACGTGAATTACGTTTCAACTCACTATGTTTGATAGGCCATAACCATAGCTTTTCCGAGAAAGTAGACGGGAGATTGTAAACAGGAATTGCCGAATGGAATTCGTCTCTCTTAGCTTCACCAACAAAGACATTACAACCGTATATTTGCAGAGATTCTTCTACTGGCGCATCTTTCCAACGGCGAATGTCAAAGTAACGTTTTCCTTCGCCCATTAACTCTATCATACGTTCACGTTTTAATGCTTTACGCATATCATCAACCCCACTCTGCAGATAAAATTCGTCTGGATAGTCAGGCAACCCGGCACGAATACGTACCGGATGAATACCTCTTTCCATTTGTTCTTTATCACGGCTGATAGTGTAGGTTGTCGCCTCATTCCAAGAAGGTATATTGTATGTTCCAGTCAACTCATTCAATGCTTCAGCATAAAGCAGTAGAATATCCGCATAGCGAATTGCTGTTTCAGCTTTCGCAACATAATTGCCTGGATAGTCGTTTGGATGAACAAACTTTTTGATTCCTATACCTGTACGCAAGTAGAAACCGTCATTACGATAACCATCGGAACTTCCAAAGTAGTACCAAACTTGTTGATTTACATCGGCAGGTTTGCTTTCAGTCTGGCTCAAATAATACCAGGTACAGCCATTATAAGCAACAGAAGCATAGAATCGTGGTTCGCGTTCTACATATTGCAAAGAAACATTCATCCCAGTTTTGGCCTGATCGTTATCTCCTTTCTTCGGATCATATTTCCAACCTAATTCCGGATATTTATTATCCTTCAAGTCTTGCAAATCAGTAAATCCGGTTCTACGTTCACGAGTATCTACAATACCTTGATAATTAGCTACTCCTTGATACATAGAGTTCATACCCGGCTCATTACTACCATTATTCATATAATATGCATCCAGCATTTTCTGTGTCATACCATGACAGTTCCAGCCGCCATCATCCTTAGGCATCTGATGAAGTACCAACATATCTATATTTGTTGCCCCGCGTGTAAATATCAGTTCTTTATTGTTTGCAGGTAATATAGTACCATCAAAGATAGTACGATATGATCTGAGCGGGTCAATATTTGTCCATCCTTTTGGCCAGGGTTGATTGGAAAACTCGCCATCAGCCGGTGGAGTAACAGTCGGACGTTCAGAAGGTCCATTATCAGATGTGGATTTATTTACAATATTCAACTCATAAACATCTAAATCGATGACATCACGGCAAGCGGCAGCAGCTTTTGCCCATTTTTCTTCACTATATTCGGAAGAAAGCAAACGACGCCCTTCATCATCTACCAATTGCTGCGCATATTCATCATTATTTCCATTAGCAAACGGACTAGCTGCAAAAATCAGTGCATAAGCACGAACTGCCAATGCAGCTCCACGAGTAGGTCGGCCTATAGCATAATTATCAGTACGACGATCATATTGTAACTCTTTAGTAGCCTGTACCATTTCGTCACTGATATATTGTGCCACTTCTTCGTATGAGCTACGTGGAGTAGCTATTTGATCATAACTTTGAGTATAATCCACTCCTTCGTCCGGCATAATAGGCACTGGACCATAACGACGTAAGAGCAACCAGTAATAGTAAGCACGAACAAAACGAGCCTGCCCCTTATAATCTAGTATTTCCCAATCAGCCATCTCTTGACACCGGTCAACATTATGGATAAATACTGATGCTTGGAAAATTCCTTTATAACATGCCCCCCATGCCCCAACATTATAAGTATTCTCATCATATTCTCCTAACTTGAACATATTATATGACAATTCATTCTTTGCATCGATTGTCTTATCGCGGTCACCATAATACATATCGTCTGAAAAACAAAACGAATTCTCACTTGGTCCTTTAGTCGTCACCTCATAGTTTTCATTTTTTATAAATGAAAAAGCATAAGCTAACCATTCTTCCACATGATCCTTACTTTCGAAAGTTTTCTCCAGTGTCAGACGATCCTTAAAATATTTCTCCGAATTCAGGTAATCAGAGCAAGAAGAAATTACTCCCATCCCTAATACGGTTAATAATAATATATAAATCTTCTTTATCATAATCTCTTAGTATTTTTATAAGTTAACAGATAAACCCATAGTAACTGATTTTGTTAGCGGATAGGCTTCACCCCGCGGATTGCCAGTTTCCGGGTCCCATGTTTTGAACTTAGACCATGTAATCAGGTTTGATCCTGCAATATAGATACGAATATTATTGAAGTGCAGTTTATTGACTATGCTTTTTGGCAAAGTATAACCGATATCCAGATTCTTCAAACGAATATATCGACCATCACGCATCCAATAAGTAGAGGTTTGTTGGTTGTTTTTATTTTCCCCATAAGTTAAACGCGGATATGTTGCATTGGGGTTCTCATTAGCATGCAATCCCAGTTTGGCAGCAGTCTCTGAATCTACCCAACGATCACTTATCATATCTTTAAAGATATTTCCCCAGTCACTTTCGCTGAATGCATATACACACTTACCATAAATAGGGAAAGTGGATTTACCGGCACCTTGGAAGTGAACATTTACATCAATTCCTTTCCATGCGAAAGATGCCCCTATACCATATACTAAGTTTGGAGTGGTAGTAGCGCCAATAGCAACTTTATCATTATCGTTTACAACACCATCACCATTTACATCTTTATATTTGATATCTCCAGGCTGCACTGTACCAAACTCTTGTTTCGGGCTGGTACGAATATCATCGTAATCAGCAAACAATCCTTCAGCTATCAATCCTTTAACTTGATCTACACGATACCCTTTTTGATATAAATAAGAATAGACTTGATTCTCTTCATCCTTTTCGAGCACTTCATTCTTACTATAAGTTATATTCCCACGAATAGTCATATCCACCTCACCCAGTTTCTGCTTAAGAGCAAAATTGCCATCAAAACCTTGAGATTTCACTTCACCTACATTCGCTTTAGGTTTGCTCTCAAGACCTGTAATGTCAGGCAAGAACTCACGTGTTAAAAAAATACCTGTACGTTTTTCGTGGAAATAGTCAACTGTTGCTGTAAATTTGTCATTAAACAAAGAAAGATCAATCCCCAGGTCATCCTTAGTCGCAACTTCCCAAGTAATGCCATTAGAAGCCATCTGTGTGTAATGAGTTCCTATGAATGATTTTCCATAATCACCAAATCCCCAGTTATATACATAATTAGGCTTGCCTTCGCTGTTATATCCTGTAGTGGCTATAGTATATAAGTATGGGAAACGGTTGTTATCCCCAATATTATCATTACCTACCTTACCATGAGAATAACGTATTTTAAACATATTCATCCACTTCAAGTTATTCTTAACAAATGACTCTTCGGCAACGTTCCATGCAAGAGAAAAAGCCGGGAAGAAACCGAATTGATTTCCTGGTGCAAAATTTTCCGATCCGGTATAACCAAAATTAAAATCAACAAAGTAACGATAGTTCCAGTTATAAGTAAATCGTCCTGCTAACCCTTGATTACGTTTTGATACTCCATTCTTAATATCCGTACCAATGTCTACTGTCCGCTTCTCACTATCTTGTGTGTAACGGAAAGTAACTCCTCCATGATGATTTCCGAAAGCACGTTCCCAGCTTAACAGTAAATCAAGGAATTCACGACGTTTGCCAGAGCTACCACTTGATTGTGTCATGTCATATGCGGAGAACATTTTCTCATAAATAATCTCTCCCGTTTCTTGTCTACGTCCGTTCGCTTTATACAAATCTGGTTGACGATGACGATTAATCCAGTTACTGTTGTCTGTATCATAGCCAAAACGTCCTACAAACTTCAATCCCTTGGTAATGAAATCAAAATTTTGTTCTAATGTAACATTAGTTTGTACATTATTCTGCCAATCTTCATTGTATCCAGTTTGCGTAGATGCAACCCAGGGATTAAGTTTGTTTACGTTATCCCGGTGGGAAATAGGCGCATATCCATTGGAATAGTATACAGGCGTTGCAATAGGATTGTATCCGAAAAGCATGCCCCATAACATCTCGTTATCAGCCAGTCCTGGACTATTACGTTTGGCTAATGAACCTGCTATACCTAGTTTCAATAAAGTCGATTTGGTGATATCTATATCAACATTCATACGATAATTCCACTTTTTATAGTTGGCATTTGTATCGTAATCATCACGTAACGTTTGGTCTGTGTTATACATACCTTGATCTTCCGTATAACTTGCAGAAACAAAATAACGAGCAGTGTTACCACCACCATTCATGTTCAAGTTAGCGCGATAACTCCATGCTCCGTTTTTTAGGATCAAATCCATCCAGTCCACATTCGGATAGAAATCCGGATCCATTTGTGTACGAAATAACTCTAATTCTTCCGGTTGATAGGCCATTCCTAAATTGCGAGTCACTAATGCTTCGTTCATCAGACTGGCATACGAAAGACCGTCTACAAATTCCGGAGTGATAGTACGCGTATTATAAGAAGTTTCTACCTTGGCATCAATATTGATTTTTCCAGCTTTACCACGTTTTGTTGTAATCAATACTACACCATTTGCACCTTTAGAACCATAAATAGCAGTAGCTGACGCATCTTTCAATACTGTGAATGATTCGATGTCTTCAATGTTAAGTTCATCCAAACTGCTACGTTCAAAGCCATCCACCAGAATATAAGCACTTGAACTAGCTCCAAAAGTAGAAATACCACGTATCCAAAACTCAGAAGTACTTTTTCCCGGTTGTCCGGAAGTTTGTCGGGCAATAATACCCGGAACATTACCGGCCAAAGCGTTAGACATATTGGAAGTAGGGAAACGTTTTAAATCTCCCACATTCACATTGGTTACAGCTCCCGTCACTGTCAGTTTTTTCTGTGCCCCCATACCAGTTACCACAACCTCATCCAGTACACTAGCCTCTGATTCTTTCATCTTTACATTAACAGTATGCTGTTCTTTTACAAGTACTTCCACATCATCATATCCGATGTATGAGAAGACTAGTCGATGATAAGGTTCCATCTTTATAGAAAAATTACCATTGATATCCGTAATGGTTCCCAAACCTGCTACATCCTTTACAGTGATATTAACACCAATCATCGGCTCATCTTGTGTGTCGGTAACCGTACCAGTCACGGTAATTGTTTGTTGTGCAGAAATCGTCAATGGGACAACCAGCATCAACAAAAAAATGGCTAAATATTTTTTCATAATCTGATAAATGTGTTTATTCGTTAGATTCCACTGTTGATTCATCTTCCGGTATATTCTCGTCACCGGCTACATTCTCTTCTTGCTCCATTGAAATAGTGCGAATAGTATGTCCCACCTGATCATGTACATAAAACATCTCTTTCGCATCATCATAAACAAGTCCACTTACATCACGGAAACGAGCCACTTCTCGTAGGTCACCATCATCAGTTCCCCATTGGTTTCCGTCAGCTAAGGAAGTTGACGCTCCTCGTCCCGCATAGGTCGATACGATACCTTCTGGAGTTACTTTACGTACACAGAAGTTTAATCGATCTACAAAATAGAAATCATACTCTTCTTCACCAGTATAATCCGGATTTTTCACAAATACTCCTTGACAAGGATTATTCATACGTGCCTCAGTTCCTACATCATCCCTATAACCTGACTGTTTATATCCCCCGACAAAATTATACGGGGTAATAAATTCCTTTTTTATCTCGTCATAGTCGGAACGCATGAAATAATGATTGTTAATCACACCAAAATAAGCATACTTTCCAGTAGGATGAATGAAAATCTGAAATTCCCAACTTGGGTCAGCAATAGTGAATAACTGCTTAAAAGTATTAGGATTGTTCTTTACTATAGGATCCCAACTTCCACCATTCTTAATAGTTTTAAAGTAATCAACCAAGTCTAAACGAAATACTTGTCCCTTTTCATAACTATTAAAATACAATTCTCCGTTGATTGGATGAATAGTAGCTCCATTACATTGTTTGTAAGCAGCTATCAATTGTATATCAGATCTATCATCGAATGTACCATCCGCATTACGTTTAATAATATATACACTAGGACTTTCATCTCCCTTACCATCATAATCAATAGCTACAATCATATATTCTGCCTCATCAGCATATCCTTCTATCTTCTTATTGAAAGCAATGCTTCGTATACGATTAGTAGGTATAGTATTGATATTCAAAGGAGAAGAAAGCATACGATTTTTTAAATCGATCAACTGTATAGCTTTATGTCCATCGTAACAAATATACAAATGATCCTTATTCAACGGATCAAAAGCTAATCGTCCGTTATCGCTAAAGCCACAGCATTTGACACCTTCCGGTCCATCAAATGGTCCGTCTCTCCAACCTTGATCATCACGATTATTGCGATAGCCACAAAGCGTACCTACTACCATCTTTTTCTCATAGCTAAAAGTAGTACTCGCAGTCGTTGTTACTGCATTCTCTCCTTCTCCTACAGTGATTTCAATTTCACCACTAAAAGCTCCTGAAGGAACAAAACAGTAAACATAAGTACTTTTTACATTAATAACAATAGCATCTTTGCCACCAATCTTCACTTTTACCTTCGAAACATCTGTTCCGAAATTTTCACCATAAATCAATAGTTTCTGATAGGCTCCTCCTTCTTTCGGAGTAAAATCAGAAATTGCTACAGGTTTTGATGGATCAAAGGCTCCAGTCTCTACATTGTCATCGTCCTTACAACTACAAATGCAAATCGTGAATAATGCCAGCAATATCCACCGCCATTCCTTCAATACTTTTTTCATTTTACATTTCATGTTTTTCATTCTAGTTAATAATAAATGTATAGTTAATTAAACATTTCATCGAGTTTTGTCCATTAACACTTGCATCCAGTATCCTCCAATAACCGAACGCGCTTTAAACCCAACCCATTCACCACTGTCTGTGTGATGCCAATCACTGATAGGTACCCGCGAAGTAGTTTCATTGATATATTTATAGAGTGGATCTATG
>ERZ779948.239-NODE-239-length-15116-cov-1.52128_pt1 | contig 15116 bp, 9 predicted proteins | sample MGYA00511541_ERZ779948 | MGnify/ENA primary metagenome ERZ779948 (study PRJEB29588, sample SAMEA2147022) | human gut metagenome | biome: human gut; feature: human-associated habitat; material: faeces | place: Denmark | collected 2008/2010 ... | reverse complement strand
GAATCAGAATGCTTTTTACCCGCGTTTGTCCTATGGAGCTGAAACTTCCAGTAATATTAACAATTTCCAGCCGAGTACATGGTGGGTTCGTGATTTTAGTTTCCTGCGCTTAAAAACAATGCAGATCTCCTATAACTTACCGAAAGACTGGGTGAATAAAGTACGTTTGAAAAATGCGGCAGTCTATGTGATGGGAACAAACTTGTTTACTCTTAGCAAATTCAAATTATGGGATCCGGAGTTGAATACAGATAACGGTGCTTCTTATCCGAATACAACCTCTTATTCTGTAGGCGTTAATTTCACATTCTAAAAACCAATAACAATGAAAAAATATAACTATATACTATTGGGTATGTTATCACTCTTTTTTGTGACAACACTTACTTCCTGTTCAGATTATTTTGATCAAGTGCCCGATGACCGATTATCTTTGGAAGAAATTTTTAAGACCAGAGATGGAGCATTGAAATATCTTTCGAATGTTTATACCTTCTTGCCGGATGAGTTTAATCAGCGCCAGGTACATGAAACCAGCTTGTATCGTACACCGGGACCATGGACCGGAGCGAGTGATGAAACCGAATGGACTTCATCAGGCAATAAAGCCAAACTGATCAATAATAACTCTATTGATGCAACCGAAAACACAATGGTATTGTATCGTTGGAAAAGCTGGTATTCGGGTATTCATGAATCTGCTGTATTTACCAAATATGTAGATCAGGCTCCGCTTACGGCATCGGAAAGAGCACAATGGAAAGCTGAAGCTAAAGCTCTGCGTGCTATTTATTACTTCTATCTGGTTCGTACATATGGTCCTGTGCCTGTTTTGGAAGACGATTATGCTTTGGATACTCCCAGTAATGAATTGCAATTGTCTCGTAGCACTGTAGACAGATGTTTTGATTTTATTGTGTCCGAATTGAAAGAAGCACAGAATGCTGGTCTGCTGGAAGATGCTTCGTCAGATAAAACAACAGGTGTGGGACGTATAGACAAGGCTATAGCCCAGGCATTTATAATTGAAGCATTGACTTATCGTGCCAGCTGGTTGTTTAATGGAGAGTGCACTTATTATGCCGATATGGCAAATCCGGATGGGACGAGATTATTCCCCAGTCAACCGGATGCAGCCACTATCAAGGCTGACTGGCAGAAGGTAGTTACTGAATGTCAAAAATTCTTCGCTGATTATGGCAATCGTTTCCAATTGATGTATACAGATAAATCAGGAAAATCGGTAGCAGGCCCTGATGCTGAGGGATTCAATCCTTATGAGTCTTATCGCCGTGCTATCAGAACGTTATTCTCAGAAATGGGTAATAACAAAGAAATGATTTTTTATCGTATGGATAATGCGGCAGGTACTATGCAGTATGATCGTATGCCCAATAAGTCAGGTAATACAAATGATTACAGAGGTGGCAGCTTGTTGGGAGCTACACAAGAGATGGTTGATGCCTATTTTATGGCCAATGGTATGTCACCTGTTACAGGCTATGCAGCTGATGGTGTCACTCCGATTATCAATGAGGCTTCGGGCTATAAAGAGGACGGCACTTCTTCATCAGACTATAAATCGGCAGATGGTACTCTTTATGCACCGGCTGGAACACGCAATATGTATGTTAACCGCGAACCGCGTTTCTATGCTGATATCACTTTCAGTAATTCTAAATGGTTCTCAGGTACAGAAGGCGATTATACAGTTGACTTCACTTATAGTGGAAACTGTGGTAAGGCTCAGGGTAACAATGACTTTACCAGTACAGGCTATCTGGTACGTAAGAATATGGATTCGGGTGACCGTAATCAAAACTTGGTTTGTGTGTTGCTCCGCTTGACGAATATTTACTTTGATTATATCGAAGCATTAGCATATGTAGATCCAAGTCATGCAGATATTTGGAAATACATGAATCTGATCCGTGAACGTGCAGGTATTCCGGGATATGGTACTGCCAGTTTGCCGAAAGCAACCACTACCAGTGAAATCATGAAACTGATCCAGAAAGAGAAGCGCATTGAGTTAAGCTTTGAGAACTGTCGCTATTTTGATGTGCGTCGTTGGGGACTGACGAATGAGTTCTTTAACAAACCAGTGCATGGTATGAACGTGAACTATGATGGAAATGAGTTCTACAAACGTACAGAAATCACTTCCCGTAATTTTGATCGTCAATACTTCTTTCCGATTCCGCAGAGTGAAATTGATATTGATAAAAATCTGGTTCAAAATGAAGGCTTTTAATTAATTGATTAATAAATCGCAATATATGATGAAACAATATATATTTTCTGCATTATGCTTAGTCTCAGGTGCGTTTTGTTTGTCGTCTTGTAATGATGATAAAGAAGCTAGACCTTATACTCCGGATTACGAGATTGTGCCTGAATATACAAACGCAGATACATGGAAAGCTTATGAGGCATTTAATGAACATCTGTTAGATCAGAATAAGTTTATATATAAAAGTAGCACTGCTGACAAGGCAGCTGTAGACCGTTGGAATGGTGCTGCCGCAATTTGGTGTCAGCCGACTTACTGGGATATGGCAATGAATGCTTATAAGCGTGCAAAGGCTGAGGGTGATACTCAGAAAGAACAAAAATTTAAACAGCTTTGTGATGATCTGTTTGCCGGCAATAAAGCTCATTATGCGAATTTTGATTTTGATGATAATAACGAGAATACCGGCTGGTTTATTTATGATGACATTATGTGGTGGACAGTTACATTGGCACGTGCCTATGAGCTATTCGGAGTTGAGGAATATCTGAGCCTTTCTGAAGAAAGCTTTGGCCGTGTATGGTATGGCTCAGAGAAGGTAGGTGATACCGGCTCTTATGCAGACCCTGAAAAAGGACTGGGAGGCAACCTATCAAGAATCCGAATCCTAACGAAGCTGACCACGGTAAGATGGCCTGTATCAACTTTCCGACTGTGGTGGCAGCTCTGACATTATACAACAACGTACCGACCGGAAGGACAGAATCGACAGACTCCCATCCGAGCTATCAAACGAAGGAACAGTATCTGGCTAAAGGTAAAGAAATTTATGCCTGGGCAGTGGAGAACCTCGTTGATGTTACTACCGGACAGGTAGCGGACAGCAGACATGGAAAGATCATGTATACAATCAGGCTTCATATATTGGCGCTTCGGTGCTGCTTTATAAAGCGACTGGTGAAAAACAGTATCTGGATAATGCAGTAATGGCTGCGGATTATACGATGAATACGATTTCGGGAACATTCGACCTCTTGCCTTTTGAGACAGGTGCTGAGCAAGGTATTTATACTGCGGTCTTTGCGCAATATATCGCAATGCTGGTATATGATTGTGATCAGACGCAATATATACCTTTTGTGAAACGCAACATTAATTACGGCTGGGCTAACAGAGACAAAACGCGTGATATATGCGGAGGCGACTATACCAAGCTACAGGTAGAAGGTGATGCTGTTGAAAGTTATTCGGCCTCGGGTATCCCTGCTCTGATGTTATTGTTTCCAACCGATAAATAAGTATAACCTATAAATGAAAAGAATAATGAATACAAAATATTCTATTAAGAAAGTATGGTACTATCTGCTTTGTATGATAATGACTCTTCAGCTAATAGCTTGTACGGAAGAGACTCACGAGTCATATACTGCAGCACCGGAGGTCGAAGATATCTATATTGACCAGCTGGAAGAACTGATTAATAAGATGAAGGATTTGCAGAAGAACTCGGAATATGGAGAAAAGAAAGGGCAATATCCTACAGAGAGTCGTGCCATCCTGACAGATGCTATCGATGATGCCAATCGTTCAGTTCTGTTGATCAAATATCAGAATCCTGTTCCGTCGGAGCAGGAAAAGCAGCGTTACGTTGCCAGTGCAAAATCTGCAATTGATAAGTTTAAGGGTACTATTCGTACGGAAGATGCTGAAACAACACCTGCAGAACTGTTTGTTGATGGTAAAGGCGGCAATTCATATATTGATTTCGGACGTAGTGAAGAATATGTTAAGTTTGGAGAACAAGGTCATCAATCATTTACCGTAGAGTTGTGGGTAAAGGTTACGGAGCGCGGCAGATGGGATAATTGCCTGTTCCTGTGCTCATACATGTCAGACAGCAGCTGGCGTAATGGCTGGATGATGTACTGGCGTAAAGATGATAATGGTGTTTACCGTACTACTTGGGGTGGATTGAATACGACCAATGGTGACAGGGATCTTTGGGAACCGAAATTCCAGATTTCTGATGATTTGAATAAATGGCAGCATTTTGTAGCAGTATATAGCGATGAAGGTTTGGACGGCAATTCTACATTACGTGCAAAATTATACTTAAATGGTGAGTTGAAGAAAGAAGAAACAGTTTCTCCTACAACGAGAGTTTATCAGTCAGGACATTATTCAGATTACTCAAAACCGATGACTGCATTTGGTCGTTACATGAGAGTGAGCGATGATTTGTATGAAGAAGGATTCTCCGGATATATGAAGAAAATCCGTATCTGGAAAACGGCAAAAGGGGCAGATTATGTAAAGCAGTCTTATGAAGGAACAGCAGAAGTAACCGGAAAAGAAACGGATTTGGCAGCCGGATGGGACTTTACATCTAAACCATCGGGAACAGATAACGAGATTATTGACTTGACTGGTCGTCATACAGCGAAAATTATAGGTACCTATAAGTGGGAACGTATTCTGGAATAATAAAGAGAGAAATAATGAAAGACATGAAACAATTAATTAATAAATGGGGAGAGAGTATGCTCCTTTCTCTTCTGATGGCGCTTTGCCTCACATGGACTTTTACAGCTTGTTCGGATGATAAAGATAATGAATATATATCTGATACGCAACTTAGCATATTAGAGGACAATCGGACTTCTTTGTCATATTTGTTGAAAAACTCTACCTTTGGAACAGCGCCGGGAACTTTTCCGGAAGCCAGCAAGGAGATACTGAATAATGCAATAGCGGAACTGGACCAGTTGATTACCAAGGTAAAGGGCGGTGAGATGTTTGATGAGGCGACCTTTGAGGCTACAATAGCTAAGGTAAATCAGGCAATAGATGAGTTCAAAAACTCTAAATACTATAACCTTTCTCCGGAAGCCCAGAAGTTCATTAGTGATCTGATGGCAAAAGCAGATGAGTTAAGAGAAATGATAGCTAATGAAGCATTGTGGGGAAATCATCAGGGACAATATCCGGTAGAAGGTAAGGCTACACTGGAAAGTGCAGCGGAAGATTTGGAGAGTTTGGCAGACAGAATCAAAACCAGTGCCATCACAGATATGACGCAGGAGATATATGATGATGCCATTGCGGCTGCTGATAAGAAACTGCAAGAAGTGGAAAATTCTGCATGGCCGGAAGATAATCTTGTCTGGAATTTATTTGTGGATGGTAATAAGGGTGGTTACATCGACTTTGGATATAGCGAGGATTTTGTGAAATTTGGTGATGATAATAATCAGAATTTTACGATTGAGCTTTGGATAAATATCAAAGAATTCTGTTCTAAGTCAGGGGAAGACAATAGTACCTTCCTTGCTGCATTTGTTAATTCTCCCCGAAGCGGCTGGCGTGTTCAGTATCGTAAAGTGAATGGTGGCAATGAACACTGGCTGAGAGGTTCTATGGCACATTGGCAGAATGAAGGTCCAAAAGATCCGGAATGGTGGGAGCCGAGAGCCATCGTAAACAATCCCAAAGATAAATGGACACACTTTGCTTTTGCTGTAGCGGATAATGGTGTTCCGGGATTTGATCCACCTCAGGAACATACTAAATCCTGTGTATTTGTGAATGGTTCGCAATCCGGCGAGGTGATTCGTGTAGGTGAGGCTTGGAGAACTTATATTAACAATGGTTGTATTGAAGAGAAAATGCCTATGACTGCCTTCTGCCGTTTGAATACAGATAAAACGACTCGTGAAGAATACTTCTCCGGTTATATCAAATATATGCGTATATGGAAAGGTATCAGAAGTCGCGATGATCTACGTTTATCTGCGATGGGGCAGGTTGACGTAGATCCGAATGATCCGAATCTGGTTGCAGCCTGGGATTTTGAAGTCTTGGGAGCACAACCTTCCGGAACAACAATCACTGATATTACAGGACGTCATGTCGCTACTCTAAAAGGTCCGGAAGGAACATATCAATGGGTGGAAAGTACGACTATCGCACAGTGATTAATGCAGATTTTTCAATAGTGTATTAAATTATATCAGTGCTTCCCTTTGCTTTGCATAATGCAGGGCAAGGGGATTTTTTTAAGTCATTATCTGCGTTTGCAAATAGCAAAAGGGTGTTTTGGTCTGTATTTGTTCTTTATTGAATAGAGATTATCGTTCTTTTTCGTCTATTTCTGCAATCTTTGTAACAGGAAAAATATTAAAACTTATCAACTATCATGAAAAGCAAAATTCTTTTGGCGGTAGCTTTACTGCTGGCGATATCAACTACTAGTGTATGGGCGGCTGATAGCTCAGAAAAAACGAACCAGAAGACAGGGTCTTACACCAATGAAGACGTGTGGGCGGCATACGAAGGATTTAATAATACGCTGCTCGACCCGGATAAATATATCTATAAAACGACTTCGGCCTATGAACAGGCGGTAGACCGTGGTCATGGCGCAGCTGCTATCTGGTGTCAGCCTATTTACTGGGATATGTCAATGAACGCCTATAAACTGGCGAAGGCTCAGAAAGATAAAAAGAAAAGAGCCTATTACAAAGAGCTCTGCGAAAAGATATTCGCTGGAAATAAAGCCCAATATTGTCACTTTGATTTCGATAATAATAATGAAAATACCGGATGGTTTATCTATGATGATATCATGTGGTGGACGATCTCTTTGGCACGTGCATACGAACTGTTTGGTGTGGATGAATATCTGAAACTGTCTGAAGAGAGCTTCAGCCGTGTATGGTACGGTTCTAAAAAAGTAGGCGATACAGGATCATATGACAAAGAGACCGGAGGGATGTTCTGGCAATGGCAGCCGATCCATAATCCCAAGCCGAACAGACCGGGGGACGGAAAGATGGCTTGTATCAATTTCCCTACCGTGGTAGCAGCACTTACACTGTACAATAATGTTCCGAAGAAGAGAAAAGAATCAACCGAAGAATCACCCAAGTATCAGACAAGAGAACAGTATTTGGCTAAAGGCAAAGAGATTTATGAATGGGGAGTAGAAAGCCTGTTGTACGTGAAGTCGGGCCGGATAGCTGATAGTCGTCATGGCAACGGTAATCCTGCCTGGAAAGCGCATGTATATAATCAAGCTACCTTTATCGGTGCTTCCGTATTGCTTTACAAAGCGACTAAAGAAAAACGCTACCTGGATAATGCAATCCTTGCAGCAGACTATACAGTCAATGAAATGTCTGCGAAGCATAACCTGCTGCCCTTTGAAAGAGGAATCGAGCAAGGTATCTATACGGCTATTTTTGCAGAATACATAGCTATGCTGGTATACGATTGCGGACAAACACAATATATCCCGTTCCTGAAACGTAATATCGAGTCCGGTTGGGCAAACAGGGATAAGACACGTAATGTATGTGGCGGAGAATATGAGAAAGCATTACCGGCCGGTGCTGAGATAGACAGCTACTCGGCTTCCGGTATACCGGCATTGATGCTTCTGTTTCCGGCAGAAAAATAATCCGAAGAGAAACGGGGCAACGACCAGATATAAAAATGAAAATACACCTGAATATCATGAACAATAAACATTTACTGATTGCTCTCGGCTTGCTTCTTGCCTGCAATCATGCTACTTATGCGCAAAAAGGAAAAAGCAAAGAAGCAAAGACCACGTTTCAGACTTCTGAACCCTGGAAACCCGAAACAGACGTACGTGCTGATGCCACGATGGTATATGGTACACTGGATAAGCCCGGAGTAACTTTTGAACAACGCATTCAGTCATGGAGAGACAAAGGTTATCTGACGGAATTTATGACCGGAGTTGCCTGGGGAGACTACAAGGACTACTTTCTGGGGAAATGGGATGGAGTAGACGGGCATCTGAAAGAAGGACAGCGCGACCGTAATGGAAATGAAATAGCTCATGGTCATCTGATCCCTTATATCGTACCTACCGAAAGTTTTATCCGCTATATGCAGGAAACACAGATCAAACGGGTGATTGACGCCGGGATAACATCCATATATCTGGAAGAACCGGAGTTTTGGATGCGTGGCGGATATAGCGAAGCTTTTAAATCCGAATGGCAGAAATATTATAATTTCCCCTGGAGAGCTCAGCACGAATCTCCCGAAAACACATACCTTTCCAACAAACTGAAATATCATCTGTACTATAATGCGCTGGATAAGATATTCACTTATGCCAAAGAATACGGAAAATCGAAAGGACTGGATATCAAATGTTATGTGCCGACGCATTCTTTGATTAATTATACTTCCTGGCAGATTGTAAGTCCGGAAGCCAGCCTGGCTTCATTGGATTGTGTAGACGGCTACATTGCCCAGGTATGGACAGGGACTGCCCGCGAACCGAATTTCTATAACGGCGTGCAGAAAGAACGTGTATTCGAGAATGCGTTTCTGGAATACGGGTGTATGAAGTCGATGACTGCACCGCTGAACCGGAAAATGTATTTCCTGACAGACCCGATCGAAGACCGTGCGAAAGACTGGCTGGACTATAAAATCAATTATCAGGCCACTTTTGCAGCACAGTTGATGTATCCTATGGTAGATACCTACGAAGTAATGCCCTGGCCGGACCGTATCTATCAGGGACTGTACCGGATAGCGGGAACGGATCAGAAAGAACGCATTCCCCGCTCTTATTCCACCCAGATGCAGACAATGGTTAATACACTGAATGATATCCGTACTTCCGATAAAAAGATTACAGGTACACAGGGCATCGGTGTACTGATGGCAAACTCACTGATGTTTCAACGTTTTCCGAATCATAACGGTTACGATGATCCGCAATTTTCCAGTTTCTACGGACAAACTTTGCCTCTGTTGAAGCGTGGTATTCCGGTAGAGCTGGTACACATGGAAAATACCCCTTTCAAAGAAACTTTCAAAGGACTCCACATACTTGTCATGTCTTATTCAAACATGAAACCGATGAAACCGGAATATCACAACTATTTGGCTGATTGGGTGAAGAAGGGCGGAATACTTATCTATTGTGGAGAAGATATCGACCCTTATCAAACGGTACTGGAATGGTGGAATACAGATGGAAATGAATATAAAGCGCCTTCGGAACACCTGTTCGAGAAGATGAATCTATCTCGTAATCCGGGTGAAGGAACTTACCGCTATGGTAAAGGAACGGTGATTGTGATGCGTGAAGACCCCAAACATTTTGTTTTGAAAGCCGGAAACGATCAGAAATATTTTGAAACGATCGCATCCGCTTATCAGAAAAAGATTGGCAAAGAGATAGAAACCAAGAACAGCTTCATTGTAGAACGTGGTCCATATACCATTGCTGCTGTCATGGACGAAAGCGTTTCCAAAGAGCCACTGACGTTATCCGGATTATATATCGACCTGTTTGACAAAGCCCTGCCGGTACTGACTTCCAAACAAATCCAACCGGGTGAACAGGGGTATCTTTATGATCTGAATAAAGTATCCGGTAAAATAAAAGCCAAAGTGCTCTGCGGAGCTTCTCGTATCTATGATGAGAAAGTCAGCAAACAAAGTTACTCTTTTGTAGCCAAAAGCCCGATAAATACAACTAATGTATCAAGAGTCCTCTTGCCTCGTAAACCAGAGAAAATACGTGTGAATGGAAAAGAGGAACAACCGGAATGGGATGAATCATCAAAAACTCTTCTGTTGAGTTTCGAGAACGATCCTGCCGGTGTGAATGTGTCAATAGAATGGTAAATAGATTAAATAAAACAGGTAATTAAATTATGAAACAACAACTGATGACGCTGTTGCTGGGAGCAGCCTCTGTATTTTGTAGCTGTGAGACCCAGCTGGAACAGCATGTGAAGAGCGAGTTGCGTGCTCCGGCTTATCCGCTGGTGAGCATAGACCCGTATACCAGTGCATGGTCTTTCACGGACAACTTATACGACGGTTCGGTCAAACATTGGAGCGGTAAAGATTTCCCTTTAATCGGTGTAGCTAAAGTCGACGGACAGACTTACCGCTTTATGGGAACGGAGGAACTGGAGTTGAGACCTCTGGTGAAAACTTCGGAACAAGGTAACTGGACAGGAAAATATACAATTCAGCAACCTGCCGACGGATGGCAAAATGTCGGCTTCAATGATGCTGCCTGGAAAGAAGGTGAAGGTGCCTTCGGAACCATGGAGAACGAACATGTAGCCAAGACCCAGTGGGGTGAAGAATTTATCTGGGTACGCCGTGTTGCTGATATTCAGGAAGACCTGACAGGTAAGAATGTATATCTGGAATATTCTCATGATGATGATGTGATTATCTATATCAACGGAATAAAGGTTGTAGACACTGGAAACGCTTGTAAGAAGCACGTACAGGTGAAGTTATCGGAAGAAGTGGTAGCGTCCCTGAAAAAGGGAGAAAACCTGATTGCCGCTTATTGTCACAATCGTGGAGCGAATGGCTTGCTGGATTTTGGTTTGCTGGTAGAATTGGATAATAACCGTTACTTCAATCAGACTGCACAGCAGACTTCTGCCGATGTTCAACCTATGCAGACTTATTATAACTTCACTTGTGGTCCGGTAGACTTGAATTTGACATTTACCGCGCCCCTGTTTATGGACAATCTGGACTTGATGGCACGCCCTGTCAACTATATTTCTTATGAAGTCATTTCTAACGACGGACAGGCGCACCAAGTTGAACTCTATTTTGAAGCTGCTCCTCAATGGGCACTCGATCTGCCTCATCAGGAATCCGTAGCCGACAGCTTTACTGACGGTGATCTGTTGTTCCTGCGCACCGGAAGCCGTAATCAGGACATCCTGAAAAAGAAAGGTGACGATGTACGTATTGACTGGGGACACTTCTACCTGGCTGCTGAAAAAGAGAACAGCACTTATGCTATCGGTGACGGAAAGAAACTTCGCCAAAGCTTTACAGAGAACAAACTGGAAGCTCCTACCACCAATGGTTATGACAAACTAGCTTTAGTACGCTCACTGGGTGAAACAAAGAAAGCGAACGGACACCTGCTGATCGGTTACGATGATATTTACTCTATCCAGTACTTTGGTGAAAACCTCCGTCCTTACTGGAATCGTACAGGCAGTGAAACAATCGTATCACAATTCCAGAAAGCAGAACAGGAATATAAGACTCAAATGCAGAATTGTGCAGCTTTCGATAAGAAACTGATGGCGGAGGCTGAAGCGGCCGGCGGACGCAAGTATGCCGAACTTTGCGCTCTGGCTTATCGTCAGGCATTAGCTGCCCATAAACTGGTACAAGCTCCGAATGGTGACCTGGTATTCCTTTCCAAAGAGAATTTCAGTAATGGTTCCATCGGAACAGTCGATCTGACTTATCCGGGAGCTCCGTTGCTTCTACTTTACAATCCGGAACTGGTCAAAGCTACCATGAACCATATCTTCTATTATAGTGAAAGCGGAAAATGGACCAAACCGTTTGCTGCTCACGACGTAGGTACATATCCGCTGGCTAACGGCCAGACTTACGGAGGTGATATGCCAATCGAAGAATCTGGCAATATGGTAGTCCTTGCTGCAGCGATTGCTGCTGTAGAAGGAAATGCCGACTACGCACAAAAGCATTGGGAAACTCTGACAACCTGGACGGATTATCTGGTAGAGTACGGTCTTGATCCGGAGAACCAACTTTGTACGGATGACTTTGCCGGACACTTTGCGCACAATGCCAATCTTTCTATCAAGGCTATCATGGGTATTGCTTCTTACGGCTACATGGCAGATATGCTGGGCAAAAAAGACATTGCTGAAAAGTACACGAAGAAGGCGAAAGAAATGGCTGCCGAATGGGTGAAGATGGCGGATGACGGCGACCACTACCGTCTGACATTCGACAAGCCGGGAACCTGGAGCCAGAAGTATAATCTGGTATGGGACAAATTGCTGAAACTGCAGATTTTCCCGGAAAAAGTTGCTGAGACAGAAATTGCTTATTATCTTACGAAGCAAAATAAATACGGCCTTCCGCTGGATAACCGTGAAACTTATACCAAGACTGACTGGATCATGTGGACAGCTACCATGGCACAGGACAAAGCTACTTTCGAGAAGTTTATTGAACCGGTATATCTGTTTATGGATGAAACGACTACCCGCGTTCCGATGTCCGACTGGGTATTTACGGACAATCCGATTCAGAGAGGTTTCCAGGCGCGTTCCGTAGTTGGCGGCTATTTTATAAAGATGCTTGAAGAAAAACTAACTAAATAAAACAAGAACACCATGAAAAAACTCGCTCTATTAGCTTTTACTTTATTTAGTGCGTGGAATATGGATGCTAAAACGATTACCGGACCAGTGGACTATGTTAGTCCGCTGGTAGGTACTCAGTCCAAGCACGCCTTATCTACCGGAAACACTTATCCCGCTATCGCCCTTCCCTGGGGAATGAACTTTTGGGTTCCCCAGACCGGAAAAATGGGGGATGGCTGGGCATATACCTATGATGCCGATAAAATCAGAGGTTTTAAACAAACCCACCAGCCCAGCCCCTGGATCAATGATTACGGTCAGTTCTCCATCATGCCGATTACCGGTAAAGCCGTTTTCGATCAGGATCAGCGTGCCAGCTGGTTCTCGCATAAAGCAGAAACGGCTACTCCTTACTATTACAAAGTATACCTTGCCGACCATGATGTAGTAACCGAGATTGCTCCGACAGAAAGAGCGGCAGCATTCCGCTTCACTTTCCCTGAGAACGATCACTCTTATGTAGTTGTAGATGCTTTCGACAACGGTTCGTTTGTGAAAGTCATCCCTTCGGAAAACAAGATTATCGGTTATACGACCAAGAACAGCGGCGGTGTTCCTGCAAACTTCAAGAATTACTTCGTACTGGAGTTTGACAAGCCTTTTACTTATACGGCAGCTGTTGCCAATGGTAACATCGATACCAATAAACTGGAAGCCAACGATAAGCATGCCGGCGCATTGATCGGCTTTAAAACCCGTAAAGGCGAACAGGTAAATGTACGTGTAGCTTCTTCTTTCATCAGCCCCGAACAGGCGGAACTGAACTTGAAAGAGTTGGGCAAAGATAACATAGACCAGATTGCGGCAAAAGGCCGTAAGGTATGGAACGACGTTTTGGGACGCATCGAAGTGGAAGATGATGATATCGACCATTTGCGTACTTTCTACTCCTGCCTGTATCGTTCGGTACTTTTCCCCAGAAGCTTCTACGAAATAGACGCGAAAGGAGATATCGTTCACTACAGTCCTTATAATGGTGAAGTACTTCCCGGCTATATGTTTACCGATACCGGTTTTTGGGATACGTTCCGTTGTCTTTTCCCTTTCCTGAACCTGATGTATCCGTCTATGAACATGAAGATGCAGGAAGGATTGGTAAATACCTACAAAGAAAGCGGCTTCCTGCCGGAATGGGCAAGCCCGGGACACAGAGGCTGTATGGTTGGCAACAATTCGGCTTCAGTAGTTGCCGATGCTTACCTGAAAGGTCTGAAAGGATATGATATCGAAACCCTTTGGGAAGCTGTAAAGCACGGAGCTAATGCGGTACATCCGCAGGTTTCTTCTACCGGACGTCTGGGCTATGACTACTACAATAAGCTCGGTTATGTTCCTTACAACGTAGGCATCAATGAAAATGCAGCCCGCACACTGGAGTATGCTTATAATGACTGGTGTATCTATCAGCTGGGTAAGGCCTTGAACAAGCCTAAAAAGGAAATTGAGATCTTTGCAAAGAGAGCCATGAACTATAAGAATCTGTATGATCCCGAACATAAACTGATGCGCGGCAAGAATGAGGATGGCAAATTCCAGTCTCCGTTCAACCCGTTGAAGTGGGGAGACGCTTTCACCGAAGGAAACAGCTGGCATTATACCTGGTCCGTATTCCATGATCCTCAGGGATTGATCGACCTGATGGGCGGAAAAGACGGCTTCAACCAGATGATGGACTCTGTATTTATCCTGCCTCCTGTCTTTGACGACAGCTATTATGGCGGTGTCATCCACGAAATCCGTGAGATGCAGATTATGAATATGGGTAACTATGCACACGGTAACCAGCCTATCCAGCATATGCTGTATATGTACAACTACTCCGGTCAGCCGTGGAAAGCGCAGCACTGGATTCGTGAAGTGATGGATAAGCTTTATACTCCTGCTCCCGACGGTTATTGTGGTGATGAGGACAACGGCCAGACTTCTGCGTGGTATGTGTTCTCTGCTATGGGCTTCTATCCGGTATGTCCGGGTACGGATGAGTATATTCTCGGTACTCCTTACTTCAAACAGATGAAGCTGCATCTTGAAAATGGAAAGACAGTAACCATCTCCGCTCCAAATAACGGAGACGACAAACGTTATATCTCTTCCATGACCTTGAACGGCAAAGACCATACAAAGAACTACGTGACTCACGAGGACCTTATGAACGGTGCTTCCATCACTTTCAAGATGGATTCCAAACCCAATGAGCAGCGTGGTACCAAAGAAACCGATTTCCCTTATTCTTTCTCCAACGAATTTAAAAAGAAAAAGTAATTTATGAAGAAGCAAGTAAAATATATCAGTGCGGGTATGCTGGCAGGCATGCTCCTTTGTGGCGGTCAGATGCAGGCTGCAAATACGATGTCCGGAATGCATGTATGTGTGACGGACGCTATTCAGAAAGACAATCGTCCGGAAGTTTCCAAACGTCTTTTCCGTTCGAATGCGGTAGAAAAGGAAATCATCCGTGTGCAGAAACTTCTGAAAAACGAGAAACTGGCATGGATGTTCGCAAACTGTTTCCCCAATACCATCGACACTACCGTACACTTCCGCAAAGGCGCGGATGGCAAACCGGACACATTCGTTTATACGGGCGACATTCACGCAATGTGGCTTCGTGATTCGGGTGCGCAAGTATGGCCTTATGTACAGCTGGCTAATCA
>ERZ779948.189-NODE-189-length-18210-cov-1.50151_pt1 | contig 18210 bp, 8 predicted proteins | sample MGYA00511541_ERZ779948 | MGnify/ENA primary metagenome ERZ779948 (study PRJEB29588, sample SAMEA2147022) | human gut metagenome | biome: human gut; feature: human-associated habitat; material: faeces | place: Denmark | collected 2008/2010 ... | reverse complement strand
AAATCTCCGTTAGGCTTGCGGTCTCTCATCAATTCCGCTTCTTCCAAACTAATAAAATCGGTTTCTATCACTTCCTCGCTACCATCAAACGAATTGTTGGATACTTCGCTCTTCGCCCTGTTCACCATTACAATATGCTTACTACCCGATCTTGTAACCAATGATAAGTTGTTCTTAACCATATGATCATATCCATTGACATCAGTCGGAGGAAGCGCCAGAGGTGACTCACGGTTTGTCATATTATAGTTTTCTCCGCTATTGACAGCCGTATTGCTCTCAAATATAATTCCACCTAAATGATGATTGGCATAAAATCCTCTCAATCTATTGTAATAAGCCAAACTATTCCGTACCTCATGTTGAGGGATCACACTGGGTATGGCAGGCAGTTTGTCGGCAGCCATTCCATAGCCTCCGGCTTTAAAACCGGTACCGTCACCAGCAACTTCTTTGGTTCCGGGTTTATACCCATTCAAGAAAGACCAACAATTAATTATCTTCACAGCCTCGAAGCAATTGATCAAATCGAAACCATCATCACTATTGTACCATGCGCGACATCCTTCGAACACATTTCCCGTGCCTTTGCCTTCGCCAACTGAAGATGAGTTAATGTGACCGCCAAAACCATCAACATTGCCCCCCTTACCACCTTCGGAAACCGAATCATAATTGTTGTAAGCATCACAGTTCAAGATGTGATTATTGCTTCCTCCAAGCAAATAGAAACCAATTGCCATACCATCATGCGTTCTCAAATCTTCAAATTTGTTATTATTGGCTCCTTTTACAATACGGAAACACTCTGATTGCGTATGACCGGTAATAGTCACTTGCGTACCGATGACATCAAATCCCTTTAGATAAAGATTGGAACCTGTAACATAAAACACCGTAATACGCTGATCTTTCGGTTTTACCTGCGAAAGATCAAAAATGGGCCTCCCCTGTTTATTCGGATTAGCCAAATAAGAAATAGGTTTACCTACTTCACCACTTTTATTCATATGAAATACACAATGATAAAGTCCGCTATTGGTAGTTGTCATCGGCACTTGATTGGCGGGAACCACATATGTTCCCGGATTGATATAAACTACATCTCCCGCAACTACCACTTCCTGCACTTTTACTAAAGTGGCAAAAGGTTTATCTGAAGTTCCCGGATTAGAATCACTTCCCTCAGGATCCATATAATATGTCTTTTGTGCGGCTAGAGGGACTGATAACATCAGTCCCAAAAGTAAGTACGTTATTTTTGTTATATCTTTCATAATTATCTTTTTTTGATTGAAAAACATGCTATTTAATGAGAAGAAGACTTACCTTGCAAGTCCCAAGGTACGAAATAAGCACCATTCATAATCTTGGCTTTTACTTCTGCTTGTTTAGCCTGATCGGATTCATATTTCTGCCCGACAAAATCTGCTATGAATGAATAGTCATTCCAACGTTTTGCCACACGAATCATAAGCGGATAAGTTTTTCCTTCACAAGGGAATTCCAAGAAGGCTTCTTTCACCAATTCAATATCATTATGCTTTTTGATCTTGTCCTCGTCACTCAAACCGTCTAATTTTTGTTCTGCTACAATCTCCTCTTTGATGTCTTCCGGGGTCTGCCACATATCGCGCTTGCCAAGTCCTAAAATACCGCGAACACCGTTATCGGCATACGTGCGGCGGAATCCCGCATAAAGTGTTGTCCACAATCCCCAGTTGCAATTCAGTCCTTGCCATTGTTCGCCCAATACTACACCGGCTCCGTAGAAGGGATCCACACCAGTATTCATCAAGACGGATACCGGCTCAAAACGTCCCATATTATTCAGCGCTTCAATCGCCATGAAATAAAGATCAGAAGTGTGATAAATCATTATATATGTATCGTCATGAGCAACAGAATGTCCGCTCTTTCTAAATCCACGGTATTTGCGTATCGCATATTCCACATCTTTTTCGATTTCCTGAATGGCTCTGAAACGCGCATCAGATGTTTTAATAGCCGTTGCATCGGCAGACGGATTGAAAGTAATATCTTCAAAACGTTTTGATCCTGGCACAGAAGCACGCATCATATAGCTTCCGCTACGGTCGAAATGATTCAATAACGAATTCTGCTGATTGTATTTGTAATCATACATAATAACAGATTCAGCTGCTGTCAACACCGGCATCTCAGAATCATATTGCTGACCGTAATTGCTACCGTAACTTCCCGAACGCATATACTTGATATTAGCAACATTTCCTTGATACTCAGCCAACGCAAAAGTTCTGCTCATTTCTCCAAGAATCGTTGTAGCCGCTTTCTGATAATCCCCTTTCCAAAGTGCGATTTCTGCCTGTAATACGAAGTATCCGGGAACCATCATATTCCATCTTTTATATTCATCGTTTGTGGAAGTAGCTCCGTTAGCTGGATCAAGCCACTCATTCCATGACATATTGTATGTACCGTTTATTCCATCAAAGCCTGTATTCAACAGTTTGTCGCATTCATCGACAAGCTCACTCAGGTTCTTAGGAGTCTGGCTGACGATATCTTTCATGCTTTGCATCGGATCGTCGAACCATATAGCTTGTCCATATATCTTTGCCAACATGAGATAAGTCCATGTTTTCAATCTCACCGTACTACTAATCAGACCTCTATAATCATCGTCATCTACGGTAGTAACATGTGTATCCCTGTATTCTTTTGCTTTCTGCAAATAATCATTGCAAGCAATAATTACATCATAATACTTAGCAGGGTCGGCGTATGTGTTACCGCTCAAATCATCATCATAATTATAGATGCTGTAAAGGTCTGCCGGTGTATTTTCGGTAGGTTCCAACAGCTCTCCACGCATATCGGTCAGATAAATAGCTTTGTCTCCGATAGCTTGTATCTTTGTGATGATACCCAGAAAACCGGAATAAAGCTCGCTGCCTTCCTTGATATATCTGTCACCATTCAAGGTCGTATCATTGTTTGGCTCAAAGAAGTCACTACACGAAGCGAATATCATCGCCAACACCCCCATAAGTATTATTTCTATCTTAAACTTTTTCATTTTCATTAGAATTTTAAATTAACGCCCATTTTCACTGTTTTGGGTTGCATTAGCTTTGCATTATCAAAACCTTGCATATTCTCAGCATAAGAATAAGAGAATTCAGGGTCCATTCCCAAATAATCGGTGAAGGTCAACAGGTTCTCGCCTGTCACATATATTGTTCCCGAACGGAAGAAATTCCAAAGTGTTTTAGAGAAAGTATAGCTTAATGTCACATTCTTCATTCTCAGGTAAGATGCATCTTCCATCCAGCGAGAAGAGAAATAGCTGTTGCCCACAGGATCTTTCCATGTTGCCTTCGGCATATCGGTCTTCTGTCCTTCTACTGTCCAACGGTTTACGGCTGCAATACTTTGGTTGTTGGTAGTAGACACAGCCTCCAATTGTTGTCTGACAGCATTGTATGCGATGTTGTCTTTTGAATATGAGAACTCTGCAGAAAGAGCAAATCCTTTATATTTCAATTGTGTATAGAAACCTCCAAAGTACGAGGGAGCAGCACTGCCAAGAAGAATACGGTCTTTATCGTCAATACGGTTATCGCCATTCTGATCTACAAAACGTACATCTCCGGCATTATAACGACGTCCGGTACGGTTACTGAGATTTGCAGCGTCAGCTTCAGCTTGTGTGGAATATACTCCGTCAGCCTGATAACCGTAGAATTGGTAAGGAGATTCTCCCACACGGTTGACCATCTGCACACCATTATCGTAACTCAACACAATTTGTTCTTCACCACCCAATGACTTGATCTTATCTCTGGAGCGAGTGATGTTTCCACCTACGATCCACTCGAAATTACGAGTGCGCACCAATGAAGCCTGCACTGACAACTCTATACCTGTATTCTCCAACTTACCTACATTCGCATAATAAGGAACCGATCCATAAACGGATGAAAGAGGCATGGCTGAGATCATATCGCTGATTTGATTGTTGTAATAATCAAAAGATACGTTCAGGCGATTGTTTAATACAGACAAATCCAATCCGAGATTCAAAGAAGCATTCTTCTCCGGTTTCAATGATACGTTCGGAATATTAGAACGAACGATGGTTGACAACTGCATGTAAGGCACTGTAGAATAATAGTATCCACCCATCTGTGAAGAGAAGCGTGAGTTACCTGTCAGTCCGTATTCGGCACGTACATTCAACTTATTGAGCCATGTAGCATCAAGAAGCGGTTTCCATCCTTTTCCCAGCAAGGTTACTCCTACTGACGGATATGTATAGAAACGAGCTACATCCGTACCGGTAGAAGAAGCTGCATCAACAGCTATATTCACAGATGCCTGTACCATATTATTGTAAGTATAGTCGGCGTGTCCGTAAAAGTTTGTCCAGTTCCAGCTATTGATATAACCCAAGAAGCGTCTTCCGTCAATCGTGCTGCCTAATGTCTGGTAAAAGTCATTGCCAGTGTTGCGCCCTTCTCCTGCATCATATTCGTTTTTAGTAGTCATCAACTGCCATCCGGCTATTGCATTCAACTGATGAACATAATTGAATGTTTTCTTATAACTTGCATTCAAGTTGGCGAAAAAGTTTGTTGTTACAGCTACTCCGTCGCTTACCGCATTATTTCGCAAACCATATTTATCGCTTAGCGGCACTATAGTGGCTTCGCTTGCTCCGGGGATAAAGAGATGTTCGTTATCGTAATTATAATACAGACCTACTGTTCCGGTCAGTGTCAGTTCACGGAAAGGGTTGTATGCGATACCGGCTTTCATATTCAGATCATATTGGCGATTGCGAGAATCCAACGTGTTAACGATAGCTAAAGGATTGCTGACACTGTAATCTCGGCTCTTGCTCCGTCCATAGAAATGCGATGCGTAAGTCTTTAACGTATTTCCCTCGCGGTCTTTTTCATATGGACTCAGGAAAGGAGATCTTGCGTAAGCTGCCAATATAGGATTCGTCGTAATATCCATGCCCTGCATCTGATAATGTCCGTTCATATAAGCCAAACCTACCGTTGCAAAAATATTCAGTTGTTTATTGACCAATACATTAGCATTCAATAATGTATGAAAACGTTCCATACTTGTGTTATCCATCAGGCCATTCTCGCGGTAATACCCTAATGATAGGTCGTACTTAGCAATATTATCACCACCTTCTACTCTGAAAAGATGATCGGTGGAAGCGGTGTTCTTGTAAATCAAATCCTGCCAATCTGTATTATTGTTATACAGATAGTTGTAACGTGGATCGTTCGGATTCTGCATGAAAGGAAAATTGTTATAAAAGTTCTGCGGGTCCTTAGAAATAGTCATTCCCATATCTGCCAGATACTGTTTGTAGTCATCCAGTCCCATCACCGGCATCCGCTTATCATTCCAGTTGATTCCGTATGATCCATAATAGCTTACTCGCGTCTCCAAGTCATTGGATGCCGTACCGTCTGTTTCGATCAAGATTACACCATTGGAGCCCATTGAACCATACATGGCCGCCTCAGCACCTTTCAATATAGTGATATTCTGTATATCCTGCAAATGATAAAACTGGAAGATATCGCGTGTAAAGCCATCAATCAGTGCCGAAGGTGTTTTATCGGGCATGTGGGGCACACCGTTTATCACAATCAAAGGAGCGTTATCACCAGTCAATGTGCGGATCCCTCGCAAGTTATAATAACTGCCTTCTCCCGGCATACCACTACTGCGTTTCACTTGTAAACCGGCAACTTGTCCTGTCAATGCGCGATCAATCTTCGTAGTTCCCGGCATAAAATCTTTCTTAGCGATATTAGTAGCAGCCGTATAGTCTTCCAACTGCATTTCCCCTTCCCGACGGAAGGGGAGAATCATAGTCTCATTATATTTATATTGATTTTCCGGAATCAAAGTAATCACAATATTCGAACGTTCTCTGATTAGCTGTTTCACGGAGAAATACCCCGGAGCCCATACAGAAATCTCGCCAGCTTTAGAAAGATCCTTCACTTCAAACTGGAATGCACCTTCTTTGTTTGTAGTTACATTCATCGTATCCAGTACTGTGACAATGGCGCCTTCAACCGGCTGATTTGTCGCTGACAAAATCTTACCTGTTAGTTTCTGGCCTCCTTGTCCCCATGTATTTGCCACCCCACATACGAGTAGCGCAGAAATACTAAGTATTCTTTTTATCTTTTTCATATCCTGTTTATCAAGGTTAATACAAATCTACTGTTGGACGGAAACACCAAGTGGTGGGTTCCATGTCACTTTTTGCACCTTTCGTAAATTCAATCGTTACTTCAAGTTCTTCCGTTTTGTCAAATATGACAACCCCAAGATCCGTAGATCCGTCACGGTCGTACCTGCTATCTTTGTAAAGTTCGCTATATCCACCGCCACTACGGTCATGATTGGAACCTTTCATGGTAGAGGATGGAATAGGGCCGCTTTCACATTTAGGAATCTTCTTGCCATTCAAATAAAAGGTTGCATTTACTTGCGAACGAGAGCCGTTGAATCCCATATAGAAATTGTATGGTCCGGCAGGTATTTTATAAGGCACAGCCGTAAAGCCTGTAGTAGAAGCCTTGTCTTCAACCAGTCGATAGCATTTGAACTTAAAAATACCTGGTCTGTCGGTATCCACAACCCACAACATCATAGATTTACAATAAACAGCCGGTAGCCACGGTTTGGGCTGATTGGCACCTACATATTGTTTTACACGATTCATTTGCACATTCTCGCCGATATCTTTCAGATAAGTACTGATGTAATTATATCCGGGATAATAGTACTTTTTATCTTCATCCGTCAATTGGTCAAACGTCTCAAAACGTTCCTTGATTCTCCAAATCAATATCTTGTTGGTCGGTATTTTCAATGAAGTTATCTTGTAAGCAACGCCGTTACTCAACTCTACCGGATTATCAAGATCTACTTTATTAACTGTTGTACGCCATTGTTGATCAAAAACAGAATAGAAGTCCTGCGTTGAAGCCGGATCACTCTCATTATAAATAAAGTCTTGTTTTACATACTTTTTACTAAAGAAAGCTGTCTGGAATATCCAGTTGTTCAAAATAGAGTCTTCACGTTCCATATTCCACGATTTCAACTTCTCTTTTGCTTCTTTCAACGCATTTTCTATCAAGTCATTAGATGGTACCAGCAATGTAGCGGTAATGTTCTCTGAATAAAGATCTAACTTCTTATCTGCAAAATACTGACTCTTTTCTGTGAATACAGAGTCATATACCGTATTTCCTGTTTTATCAATTCCTATAGGTGTACTTGCAGCTTTATCAAATACTCTTTGTGTACGGCTCAATACCATTTCCTTAAAAATAGAGTATTCTTCATCCGGCAAATCTTTCAGATATTCCATTAATGCCTTAGGAGTATTGATATAATCTTCCAAATCATAAATGTAGGCATTGTTAGTTTTAATCACCTTTTTCACCTTCGAACCATTGAAATAAATTCCCGGTTCCATGCCATCCACAGGCTCATCGTAGATTCTTACAGTCACATACTTACCGTTCCACATCAACAGACGCTGTCCATCTTCCAGATTACTGGGTGAAAGAAGAGCATCAGTAATGTGTGCTTCCGCCTTAAATATCTCTTCAGCGGTTGCTTGTCCTTCGCTACCTTCTGCTTTTGTAACAGGTTGGTTGGCATTAGCGGTAGATTCATTACCCACCACCATAATAGTATACATCAGGTTTTTCTCCTGCCAAGTTTTAATCACGCCTGTTTTATCAAACAGTTCATACATTTTACTATAATCCTGAGCAGTCTTTAAAAAGTCGGCTGCCGGCTCATCCACCGCTTGAATCTCCGTGTTGTCAATCACCGTTTCCCACTTGGAATAATGCGAATCCCAAGTATCCGTACAGGCGCAGAGTCCAATCGAAACCAAAGCTGATGCTATGATATATCTAATTTTCTTCATGGTTGTTATTCTATTACAGGTTCAAACAATATATAATCAAAATACATACGGAATTTATTATGCGAGCTGGCTGCAGGATCTACCACAACTACATTCAATGTGTGAGAAGCAGTCGTTGTAAATTCAAACGCAGTTTCCTCTCCGCTCAAATTGGATGTTAACGGTGTATTGAAACAATCTTGTACATCTCCCGTCTTTCCATCGTAAATACGTTTGTTATCACCACCTGCCAGTCGTTTAGAATCTAATCTAAAATTGGTCAAACCAGCTTGACTCCCTTCTCCTCTTTCACCGATAAACTTCATAGACGGATCGTATGCGTAATACAAAGTAATTCTATACTTTCCGGCTAAAATGGGAGGAATAGTCAAATCTAATGTACCGTTGTATCCTATATTGACCACCAAGGCATCATTGTTCATCAACTTAGTCCAGTTGCCCGAAGTGTTAGCACCTTTGGTGCAATATGACAAATAACTCCAGTCGCTTGCCAACGTACCGCTAGGTCCCATTTCTATTTTGTAGGATGAAACTTGTGGAACGATCTCTTGTCTGCCGATGAATTTCGTTAATGCAGTGTACGTATCATCATCGTCACGTGAAACCTGCTGATAAAGTTGTCCTTTTCCTTTAGCAGCAATGTATGAAGATACTTCGGGATAATCACAGAAATCAAAAATAACAGGTATTGGTTCAAAATCGGTTTTCACTGGCAGATATCCGTCAATTGGTTGGATATATCCGTTTTTCACAATCTCGTCAGCTTGTTCCTCTATGAATTTAACTCCATTATTTAATCCGTTTTCAGAAATCAAGATCAAGTCGTTTGTAGCTCTGGTATTCAACATCTTTCTATATTCCCATGTTTCTCTGTCAAAAGGTTTGGAGAATGTGCGAAGAGATTCAAGAGTATGTTCTCCATCCATTATATGGTAAGCTATAAACCTGTTCAACTCATTATTGGGAAGTTCATAATCGTCGGTCAATGCTCCAACCTTGGCAGCCAAAGCACTAAAGCTGGTGATACCTTCCTGTGCAAATACAGCATCGGATACGGCAAATACTGTGAAATATTTACGCAAATCTACTCTCATGCCTAACGGACCTTCGAGTACGGAATTCACAACACTCAGCGAATCGCTCCATGCTGTTTTCTCCAACGCTTCACAGAATATCTTATAATTACCCTTGTCTGAAAGACGTGCGTAGATAGTCTCTACTGCCGGACTCAACACATCATCAAGCACATATATACGCCCATTGGCTGCGTATAGCTAATTCGCTAACATGAGCTTCTTTGTTAATGTAAACAGATTTATCGCCACCTTCGTTACCGAAAGATACTTTCAATGCATCTCCCGAAAGTGTTCTGCCAGGCAGTTCACCGCTTTTCACAAAATCCTCCCGATCAATGGAGTCATTGATGACATGATATGTAACAAGAGTGCGGGCATATTCATATCCCAAATCTTCGATAGAAGTGACTCCCTTCTTTTCATAAAAGCGGAGAACTGCATCGTTAGTAGGTGCCAACACAGTGAAAGCATCCTCTGCACGATTTACAGCGTTGAACAAATCTCCATATTTCAACACTTTCACCCATTCGGAGAAATCGTCAGGACGGTTCTGGAGATAGGTTGCCGCAGGTTGTACATCATATACTTTAAATACCGTATCCTTGTACGGATCATCACAGGAATAACAAGTGATGCACAAAATCATTAAGCAAAATCTTACAATATTCTTCATAGTATATATTAATTTGCAGTTACATCATAATAAGGATTCTGTATTAAATTCGGGTTACTGTCGATCTCACCCTGACTAATAGGCAAATACCAAGCATCGGTATTCTTCAGTACCGAACGTATCCAACTGGCGCTAACCGTAGAATTGTTCTCAATGATCATATTGATAAACTGATCTTTATATTTAAAGTTCTGTGACCTGCCGAAGCGTAAAAGATCATACCAGCGTTTTCCTTCCGCAGCAAATTCAAGATCACGTTCCTGCAACAAGTATCCGAGCATATTTTCTTGTGATACAGCATTCGTCTGAACACTTAATGTAGTGACGTTGGCACGGGTACGTATTTTATTGATAAGTTCCAAAGCTTGTGCGAAATTTGCTTCGCCGCCTTTCCAGATCAATGCCTCAGCTTTCATCAGCAATACATCTGCCATGCGATAGAGAATCCAGTTGGCATCTTTATAAGAACGAGTCGTAGACAATCCATCCTTTCCGCCGATTCTGAACTTAAAGGGAAGATAGCCTTCTGTATTGGAGTTACCAATAACGGTTCCCGAAGAAAGAACAAACGTATTGCCATAGCCACGAACAGTGTTGGAAGTCACCCATTGATCAGTTTGTTCGTCAAACAAACGCTTACACATTGCGTTCGAGAATTGAAGACTGGCAACTGTCGATTGTGTCCAAGGATAAACGTTAGATGGCGAAGGATATGTACTCGCTGTAGCATCATCGTCAGGAGATTGATTGCGTGACTGATCAAAGTTTAGTTCAAATATAGAACCGTTGCTGTTGCCCGGGAAGAAGATATTGTACCATTGTTCGGGGTCTTCCACAAATGCCGGACGGAAAGCGGAAGTTGAATTAATCAGCATATCTGCATATCTTACACAACCATCGTAATCTTCGCTCCACAAACACACGTCAATGCATACAGTGCCCATACAGTGACGCGTCCTTTACTCATGCCGGTCCAGTCTTCATCATCATACATTTCTTTAGCTGCTCCTGTGGAAAGTGCATTCTCGATATCCAGCTTGATTTGTGCGATAATCGTCTCTTCCGAAGATTTGGGTATATCGACAGCATACTCGTCTGTCATATAGGGTTCCAGAATCAACGGCACTTCTTTAAAGTTACGTACCAGCGTAAAGTATGTCCAAGCGCGCATAAAATAGGCTTCCGCCATATTTGAATTCATTACTGCCTCATGATATGTTTCATCCTGCCTCTTTACTTCCGGTGCATATTTAATTATGGAGTTCGCCACATTCAATATAGAATAGAAACCTCCCCATTTGCATTCGCCGGATGAAGAATTCAACTGAAAATTCTGTAATTCCTGTTTCGATTTACCTGAATAAGCATAAATGGATGCCCCGCGAAGTTCAATAAATTAATGTAGGAACCGTCAGACGCATGTTTTGATATCCTTGTGCTAGTACCTCTTCCACCTGCTCTTTTGTTTTCCAGTATTCCGGAGATACCTGTTCGTTCTTAGGCAGTACGTCTAGCCAATCATTACAACTGGAAGTCAGCAAAGTTGCTCCGGCCATTGCTATGTATATTAATAATTTCTTCATTTTGTTATCGTATTAGAAACTTAAGTTAAAACCAAAAGTATATCGTCTGGACACAGGTGTCGTTGCACCGTCCGTAGCCAGGTCTGTCGGTCTCGACGGTAGGTTTACTTCCGGATCCTGACCGGTGTAAGAAGACCAAGTAAACAGGTTGTATCCTGTAACGAAACATGTCAGTGAAGTGATACCCAATTTATTGCAAATGCTTTTCGGAAATGCATAATTCAGTGTCAACTGTTTCAAACGAAGGAAGGAAGTATCTTCCACAAAACGATCAGAACCTAAATAGTTGAATCCTTCGCCATACAATGCACGCGGTATATCTGTAATATCACCTTCGTTCTTCCATCTTCTCAACACAGCCGTACTCTGATTGGCGTTACCGTGCATGGACTCATTATTCATACGAGCCGTATTCACGACTGACTGTCCGAAACGTCCGTGGAAGAAAGTATTGATAGAAAATTGTTTATACTTGACAGTCAATCCCGCACCACCAGTCAATGTCGGATTGGCATTACCCAAATAGACAATATCATATTGATTGATAACACCGTCATGATTGATATCTTCGTACATCGCATCTCCCGGCTGACAGGTAGCTGTCAGGTTTTTCATTACGATTGGTCTACCTTTTGCATCATTCATTACATTTCCTTCAGCATCACGTGCATATGTTGCATCGGTGTTTTGATATACTCCCTTGTAACGGTATCCATAGAACGAACCGATAGGGCGTCCAACTTCCGCACGGGCAGCATATGCCCCATTCTTTGGTGAATAATTCTCCTGTACCATATTGGCAGGTAGCTCAGTAATCTTATTTTCGTTGCGGCTAAAGTTCACATAACCGTTGATACGCCAGTCTTTATTCTCAAAGATTACGACATCTGTACGGAACTCCCAACCTTTGTTCTCCATTTTACCTGAATTAAAATAACTAATCGATCCGAAACTAGTGGTTGAAGGTAGTTTGTAGTTCTTTTGCAGCAAATCTTTCACCGTCTTATAATAATAATCGAATGTAAATCTTAAACGACCTTTTAATACGGAAGCATCCAGACCATAATTATATTCGGTAGAGGTTTCCCATTTCAAATTATCCAACTGCATACGAGCCTGCTTTGTAGCCGACATGTTCATATAGTCTGTTCCTTTCACGTAGGCGCCCAGATAAACAGAAGCACCGCTGGGAGCACGTCCACTCTGCCCGATACTGAAACGGAATTTCGCTTCGTCCAGCCATTTATCTCTTGCTTTTTCCAGTAAAGGCTCGTTCTGGAAGTTCCATGCAAGACCTACAGCAGGGAAATAACCCATTCTTTCATTACGTCCCATAGCAGAGTTACCTTCAGCATTAAGAGATCCGTGTACCACATAACGATTCAGCAATGTATAGTTCAATACCCCTACAAAAGATACATTACGTGTTTCCGATTCGCTTGAATTCATGTCACTAATAGTAGTTCCGACTACCGGATCGGAGAGATCGGAAGAAGCATTACCGTATACTTCGCTATTATAGCCTGAATTGATATACTGACCGGTACGAACCAATACATTCGCAATAATATTATGTTTGTCATTCCAGTTCTTGATATACATCAACTTATTCTCTGTCTGCAAAGCCAATTGATCGGAATAAGCGTCCGCACTCTGATTGGCATATTTGTTGACTTGTTCCACTCCTGTTACAACTTGTGGCAGAAAGCGACGTGTTTTAATTGCACGCATATTGATAGAAGCCCAACCTTTATAATAAAATCCCGGTAAAATCTCATAATCGGCACGGAATGTTATCTTACCTTCACGCTGCACAGTTCTGTTGATAGCTTCATGTGCCATAGCAACAGGATTATAATTACTTTTTCCATTAAACGAACCTTCAAAATTAGGATCGTGGTAAGTAAAGTATTCATCAGTCAATGCACCTGTCAAGTCATTTACAGTAAATGGCGATTTGTTCGGCATTTTACTCAATGCTTCCGAGCGAATAGTGTTTGTCCAGTTCGCATCCGTATTGGTCTGCGAATAAGAAAAGTCTGCGCCGAATTTCAACTTATTAGAGAACTGATAGTTAATGACCATAGAAGTATTTAAACGGTTCATAGACGTACCGATAGTAGTACCGATATCACTCATATATCCTAACGAGAAACGATAAGTTGCTTTTTCACCACCACCATTCATTGAAAAACTGTTATCAGAAACCAATGCTTTTTGGCGTACATAATCCAACCAATTAGTATTTTGATTATACTCATCATAATATCTCCAGTCCGGATTGTCACCGATTGCAGGAGCATCAGACAACATATTGAGGTATTTATTTCCCGGATTATTCAGACCGATGTATTTGGCAGAATTCCAGATAGATTCCTGCATAAGAGAAGTATATTCCTTACCATTCAACATCGGGATAGTACTCGGATCTTCCTTCATTGTCCATTTGGAGGAGAATGAGAAACGAGTTTTACCAACCGTACCTTGTTTTGTCTTAATAACCAATACGCCATTGGCACCCTGAGTACCCCAAATAGCAGTAGCTGATGCATCTTTTAATACTTCAACTGAAGCAATATCATTAGGTGAGATATTTAAAAGAGCACCCAAATCTTCTTCCGTAGCTGTGCTGAAATTGAAATCATCACTGATTTCAGTCGGATAAGGCACACCATCAATAACAATCAACGGATCGGAAGATGCATTTAACGTACTTGTACCACGGATTCTGATAGCACTACGGCTACCGGGGTCTCCACCCAATACAATATCCACACCACCCAATTGTCCTTGCAGCGCTTCCTCTATAGATACAACAGGTGCAGCGGCAATCAACTTTTCCATATCAACTTTCTGAGTAGCCGAAACCATTTCTTTATCCGAAATACCCAAATCATTTCTATTTAACCGACGGGCCGAAACTACTACTTCATCCACCGCCATTGATTCTGACTCCAAAGTCACATTGAGCAGAGTTTGCCCTGTATACTTTATACGCTTTGTTTTCATTCCGATATAGGAATAAACAATTGTCAGATCTTTCTCTCCCTCTGGGACTTTCACATTATATTGCCCGTTCAGGTTTGTGATACCACCACCCAACGAACGGTTCTGGTTGTTTACTAGATTGACATTTACACCAACCAGTGGTTCAGCAGTTTTTCCAAACAATTCGGTAACCGTACCGGATATAACCTTCTGTACCTGCCCTGCCATTTCTATAGAACAGGACAGAAAAATGGCTACCAATGTATAAAAGACTTTATTTGTCTGATTCATGATTAATTAGATATTCAGTTAATTAAAAACAGCGTCTATCAGGTGGAAAGCACCGTCCATAAAAGCAAATGGGAAATTCTCGTATGATACTATCTTACATGCATTTCCGTACTGACCGGTGGTCTGGTTCTGCAACTGCAAGGTGATGAAAGCGCCGTTATCAGTATACTTCACAGGAATATTATTGCTGTTACGATATTCTCCCGATAGCCAGTCAGGTGATCCGAGATACGGACAGCCTGATGCAACCGGAGCATTGGTAGGCGTAAAGAAATAATTGAGCAGATATTCTCGTAATAAGTATTGATTTGTAATCTCTCCTTGAAGAGTTGGTGATGGCAGACTTAAATCTATCGTACCTTTCACTCCCGGAATACGATCATTATCCAAAGCCTCTTTTAGTGCTTCATTTGTCGGAATGAACCCGATAAGACGTCCTGCCAATCTGTAATCCCAAGCAAGTACACCGTCTATAGTAGCAAACAGTTCGGCTTGTCTCATTAAATAGGCGAATACAAAATTCGGATATTTCGTTTCTCCAATAGAGGTCAACATTGTCCTCAGGCTTGTATATTCCAATCCATCCAATTTCCCGAATACACCGAAGTCACTTTCATATTCATATACTTTACCGTTTGCCCAAGATCCTCCGGCATCATTGGTCACCTCTTTTACTTCGGTGAAAAGTGTAGGAATAACAGTTTGCGGATCTTGACCTAATACACTGTTAAACACATAGTTCGTTGTCATTTTCCCATCTTTCACAAACCAATATGTTCCACCATCCTGAGTAGCATAAACAGCCCAAGGCGTATTAAAGTTAACATCTCCTACTACAGTTCCACCACTGACGATTCTTTTCAGGTCCGAAGTTGAAACAGCCACATCACCATCTTCTCCGGATGTTGCCAGTGTATTACCGACTCCATCAGACATCAGACGCATGTCACTGATTTCATATCCGCTATTTTTAGTGATCAACATCGTATAGTTTGTAGCAGTGGTAGTGTACGCAGCCATCTGATTACTCTGAAAGATAGCATACAACGAAAGCAGGTAATCTCTTTTAAGGAAAGACGGTCCCATCACGGTACTGAATATTTCAGGCATCGGGAAATTGCTTAATCCATAAAAACTACCGTTCACACAGATACTCTTATCTTTCACATCGCTCAACTGGAAATCATAATGCGAACCCAAAGAGTTGGTAATTCCGCTAATTTCGTCAGGGAAAACGATAGAACCTCCATATACTGATTGATAAAGCAATATCTTAGTAATCAACGGGTCCAAATCAGTTAAAGAAGAATATCCTCCAGCTTTCCAATATCTATTGAAGAAAGTGTTGAGTGCCTGGTTGGACGGTGCAAAGATACTATAGGAGATAGAAGCTAATTCCGGATAAAGACGGAAGTTAGGTGTCGGCCATTCCAACGCGATATTCGGAAGCCCGTTTGGTGAATGTGCATGCAGAAAAAGACTATCTACTCCTACTGCTTTTCCATAATCGGCAGACAAGTCCTTATCATAGGCATAAGTACTGTACTGGCTATAAAAGTCGAGGAAATCGGAATAATCTGATTTTTTCTTTAAAACATCATAAATAGTTTCCAATGGTTCCAACACCCTGTCTACATTATATATATAGCCGTTATTGGTTATGATTTGGTATTCTTTAACACTTGCATTCGACACATTGAACCCGTTATCTCCCGTCCACGTAGAGTTAGGATAGAAAAATTCATAATTCTTCTTGGCATCTATACCTTTAGAGGCAAAGATGTGGTGAGAGAATACAGGCAAGAACCGCTCTAAATGATAGACGGTTACAGTATTGTTTGTTGATGGATCCACTTCCTTTGTAATAGGACTGGTGCTGTGTGTACGAAACTTGTAATACATTCCCGGTTGTAAAACTCCCAATTCATCATCGTCATCATCGTCTTTGCTTGTTGCACTGTCTTCCGGGCGGAAGTTTTCAAGATCACTCTTGCTATAAGAGTAGTAGATTAAATGATAACCAATCAGTTTCTTCAAATCATCTGTCGGTATATCCTTCACTGAAACATAACCGTGTTCTTCCAGATAAGCAGCAAACGCATCATTGTCCGGAGCCATGACAGTTGCGACACTCTTACCATCAAGAATAGGCTTAAAGCCTGATAACTCTGCCGCTTCTAGAAACATGGAGAACTTACCTCCATATTCATTAGAAAGAACTTCCCAAGCTGTACCTTTCAGCCATTCGGGTTTTTCATAATGCTCATCCATCTTGTCCTCACAAGAGAGAAAAAAAGGTGAGAGGAGCAATAATAGCAGCCAATGCCGCTTACGATTCATCACATTTCTCATAATATTAAAATCTGTTAAGTAACAATATAAATCTATTTTATCTATTTTTTAATTAAACAAAAGTTAGATTCTGTTTTTCTTCGGGCACTTTATCATAATACCTGTGAAAAACTGTTGCAAACTTAACGACTTATATAAGAAATAGCAATGAAGAATCGTACATAAACATGGAAAATACCGCCTTTTGAACGAAAATACATGCTCTGAACGCGTTTTTTAAATAAGAAAGAGTGTAGATAATACAATTTATTCCGGTTTTTCTTGAAACAAGAATAACCATATATAAAAGCAATATGGCAAACTTTTCAAATATAATTGTGTCGACAAAGAAGTTGACAAATTAAAAATATATGCGATAAACACAAATTCATGTTTGCGAAGTACAATCAAGAACTATAAAGATTATTTTGCCATTCTTATTGTCACTTGTCACTTTTACAACTTAAACAATTGATTATCAAAGTAATAAGAGTGACAATAGACAGTGACAATAGAGTGACAATAGAGTGACAATAGAAATAATAAAGCTTTCTATTGTCACTTTTACTTTTTCCTCTTTTATATCTTAACCACCAGATACACAGTCCCTTTATTCGTATGTTTGCAAGGAATCCCCTCTTTCTGAAGCAGCCGTCCAAAGTGATGCGCCTTGCCGGAAGACAGCGTAATGGTCGTTCTTTTTTGCAGATAATCCAATATTTCTACCGGAGATAAGTATTCTCCTTCCTTATCATCCCCTGCAACCTTGAAATAACGATAGAATAACTGAATAGCCGGCGGAGTCTGTTCAAACTCCCGATTCCCCTGTGCCAGGATAGCCTCATCCTTATCGTCAAACCAATACCGCTCGCCATGACAAATCTCATAGCCTGTGCATACAACTGCTCATAGTCAATCGGGCGTGCCGTATCAATCGTACCCGTCACCTCAACGCACATAAAACGACGGCTACCGGACGGATCAGTCAGCAAATCCTTCTGATTGCTGGTCGCGATAAACGAAGCATAACGCCGCAACTCCTGCACCGAATTACTGTACGATTTACGAAGATTGACTACCGGCTTTTGCAGAATATGCTTCAAAAAGCCCTGCTGCGTCAAAGTAATCTGATCGAACTCGTCAATATTGATCAGCGCAAAGCGATTCAGATACATTTCCGCATCCCGCTTCCGGCCGAAGTCAATACTGTCGGTATAATATCCGCGAAGCCCCGGCGGTATCAGATCCCGGCAAAAGGTAGACTTGCGTGTCCCCTGCGCACCTACCAGC
>ERZ779948.146-NODE-146-length-21850-cov-4.13939_pt1 | contig 21850 bp, 21 predicted proteins | sample MGYA00511541_ERZ779948 | MGnify/ENA primary metagenome ERZ779948 (study PRJEB29588, sample SAMEA2147022) | human gut metagenome | biome: human gut; feature: human-associated habitat; material: faeces | place: Denmark | collected 2008/2010 ... | reverse complement strand
TTTCAATTTCTTCCTTTATCAGACTTCCTACACTTGAAAAGTGCGAACATAAAAACAGTTTCATCAATATTCTCCTTTATATATAAATCTCGATTTGTAAAACACATTCTTTTTTACATAGGCACAGTATACCACATTTCCTGTGCCTATGCGATAACATTTACTGCTTCTTCCGATATGAACTCATCTTCTCCACAGTAACCTCCGGATAGAAATAAGTAAGAATCGTTGCTTTCGGAACTCCGGCAGCAAATGCTTTCTTCACCTCTTCTTTCTGCTCCGGCGTATATGACCAATGCAACATTCGGTTTGTGATAGTATCCTCCCACTTAGGCTTTTCCCTCTCAGGATTCCTTACAGGCTTAACACCGGCACTTCCATTAGATGCATTGGCACTTTCTGCAGCATCAGACTTCTGTGATTCATCGACATACTCAAGCTCATTTGCCTGTTCCCTGTCAATCTTTGCTTTCTGCTCTGCTTCATCCTGCATGGAGAATCTTCTGCTTAATTCCGCATCACCAAGCATCATAAACTGCTCATAGGTAAGAGAGTCTATATACACATTCTCGCCCTTATCCTTCAGTTTTTCATAATACTTAACTGCTTTGTCTGAAAGAATCTCAAATGGCGGACCGATAAGATTATCTGCTCCCCTTATCTGATAAACATAAGGCTCTCCCTTGCCATCTGCTGTCTGGTTAAACATCGGATGATTGAATGGTATGAACTTATTATCCATGATCGGATCAAAACCACGGATAAAGATAATGCACTTTTTGTTATCCAGCTTTCTGACTTCATCCGGTGTAAACAGTTCTCTTCCTAATACATCATAATTCCTTGAAGAGCTTCCCTGTCTGCCCTTTGTCTCTCCGCTTGACTTCTTATCAATCGTACCTTTTCCAAGCAACTCCGACACATACTTGTGCGTGCTCTGCTCATTGCCACCGAGATAGATGAAAGTATCGCAGTTGCCGGGAATTGTCTCCCAGGTATCTTTAAAAAGTGCTTTTAACTGGGCAAAGTTCTGAATAATGATAATACTTGAAATCTCACGGCTTCGCATTGTCGATAACAGTGAACAGAAGTCATCTGGCAATGCGACATTCGCAAATTCATCTAACATAAATGTCACATGGATTGGCAGCCTTCCACCACAATTAAAGTCTGCCTGATAGTACAATTCCTGAAATATCTGCGTGTATAACATACCGATAATAAAGTTATAGGATTTGTCACTATCCGGGATTACACAAAAGAGTGCTGTCTTTGTCTCTCCATCCCCATTCACTCCAATACCGATATCTGACAGATTAAGCTCATCTTTTGAGAGTAATCGTAAAACCTGCTTATTCTCAAGAAATGCAAGTCTTGAGTTGGCACTGATGATAATGGAACGGACGGTATCTCCTGCACCTCTCATACATTTGTTGTACTGCTTTACTGCCGGATGATTGGCTCCGAGTGGGGAACTTTCCTCTAAAAACTTCATACGCACATCCAGCTTTGATGCCTTCCCCTGCTCTGTAACCTCTGCCTCTCCAAGAAGTTTAAGTACTGTCTCAAAGTTTCTCTTTGCCGGCTGTACCTCCAGCCACACATAATAAAAGATAGCCTGTAAGAACAATCCTTCCGCTTTTTCCCAGAACGGATCACTTGGTGTCGCTCCCTTTGGTGTCGTATTGCTGATAAGGTTTGTAATCAGCTTGACCACATCTGTTTCCTCTCTGATATAGGAAAATGGATTGTAACAGTCTGATTTATCCATCTCTAACAGATTAATGACTTTCAGGTTATATCCGTTATTTTTTAACATCTGCCCGCAGCTTCTAAGGATTTCTCCCTTTGGATCGGTACAGATAAAGGAACAGTTATGCGGCATCTGCATAAGATTCGGCTTTACTTCATAAAATGTTTTTCCTGCTCCGGAACCACCACAGATAAGTATATTTCCATTGAGCTTGAGTCTCCTAAAATCCAGCGACATCTTCACATTCTGGCTGAGTATCCGGTTGAAATTTTCATCCTTATCTGCAAGTATCTTGTTGACCTGCTTCGGATTTTCAAATCTTGCCGTACCAAATTCTTTGCCAGGCATATAGTTTCTCTGACTGGTGTAATACATGACAATAGCCATCGCATAGATACCTAATGCAATGGCTACTGCTTTTACTGTATTGGAATTGTAATAGTTGGCAAAGGGAACAGCACATACTTCATTGAATCTGTCCATAAATTCATTAAAGGCAATCCCTTCCGTCCACGCACCATTTATCAGATAACCAAGATACCCTGCTAACACTGCACCCACAAGAATGAATATCAGTGACGGCTTTTTCTTTGTTGTCTGCATAGGCTGCTACCTCGCTTTCTTTGTGGTAACAGTTTTCTTCTGTGTGGTCTTTTTCTGCTGCTTCTGCACTTTCTCGTAACGCTCCCTGACAGATGATTCCACCTTGTCGTAGTGAGTATAAAGCTCGGTTCCTTTCTGGGTTGTCACCACACGATTCTGCTCATCGTAGAGCTTATAATCCTTGGTTGAATCAAGGAAGGTAAGCATTGTCTTTCCACCATGAATCTCCATGATGTTTTCCTTACGGAGCCATACATATCTTGCCTCTTCTCCCCATGTGCCGGGAACTCTGGTCTTAACAGCATGGTCATTTTCTTCGATAATCAGCTTCTTGCTGATTGTCACATCTGACAGGTTCGCATTTTTTGATGCTGCAACTGCCCTCATTCTCTCAGCAAGGTCCTGATAGCCTCTGACACGGTTGATAAATGCATCCTTGTCCATCATGACTGTATGGGTGCCATCCTCATTTTTCTTTCCAAGCACACCGATTGTCTCTAGCTGTTTGATAACACTTTCAGCCTGCTCACCATTGATACTGAAATTCTCCTTGACCTGATCCACACTGATAGCTTTCTTTTCCATTGCAAACATTCCGACCTTTTCGATCAGTCCGTCAATAGCGGTATTAACCCTATCCCCTTCTATCGTGTGGCTTTTCTCGTTTCCCTGCTGTTTCTTCAAAAAATCCATCAGCTTGCCAAGAGATTTTTCATCTCCATTCTTCAGATAATCGTCAAATGTGGCAATCTTACCAAACTTGAGCTTCTGTATCATCATATTCACACGGGGAACTGCCTCTGTATGAAAGATTACCTCACTCAGTCCATCTTTCCTGTTACAGTCTGGAAGTACCGAATACAGGATTCCATACTTCTTTGCCATCTTTTCAACCTTTTTCATATCTTCGGTATTAAACTGTAACACCTGTAAATCGCCACCTTTTAAGATTAGCTTTCTCATGGATGTCTTGCCAAGTGACTTTTCATAATCAAGCATCCCTTTTAAGAAATCTATTGCCTTCTGCATGGCAGCAATGCCGCCGCTTCCTACCTTCATGGCAATCTCAATGCCATCATAAGCTACACGGATGATCTGCACCGCTTCCTGAATCTCTTCTGCCATTATCGCACCTCCACTTTCTCTCTGACTGTTGTTTTAAGCGTTTCTGTCTCTGTAGTACGGATTTCCTCGGCTGATACATCAATACCATAAGCAGTCAAAATATCTGCCAGATGATTGATTGCTTTTTCCTCCTCGATACGGTACATTTCAAGTGCCACAAGCAGGTTTTCCACCTGTTCCACCCATGCAGGCTTCATATCATATTTAGCCCTGTATGTGACCATAATCTCGTCCGACTCAGCCTTATCCGCCGAATGTGCCAAAGCTTCTATAAGAGAAATCGTATCTTCCTTGCTGCCGCTTCTGAATGCGAACTGGACAACAAAGTTTTTCTCTTCCTCTGTAAACTGATGCTCCACACCATTCATCTCTGTTACTGCTTCATTTACTACTGCTAAATTCATAAGTTCCTCCTAATCTGCCATGCTGTTTTCAAGCACAGCAATCTCAATGATTTCCTTCATCTTTTCCGCTGAAATGTTGTTGTTTATAAGCTCTACAAGCTGTGACTCAGTAAGTCCCTTTTCTATTGCACTCTTAATCTGCACAAGCTGCGCCGGAACAAGGTCTCCCGATGCAACAAGCTTTACAATGTCTGCTCTTGACTTTTTCTTAAATGACAGTCTTGCAAAAAGGCTCGCCACTCCGCTGTAGCTGCTCTTTCTCACACTTCTCTCAATCGGAAGTCTCTGCACCACATTTCCAGTACCATCAACTACCGGAATCTGATAATAGACCGGAATCCCGTTTGCCACAGCCTGCATATTCTGAGAAACTGCAACTGTATCAACCATCTTTTTATCTGCCTGTGATACGGACTGGCTTTCCTGCGGCTCTGCCTTACTTTCTGCCTCTTTCTTATTCTCTGTGGCAACACTTATGATCTTATCTTCCAATGACTCTATTCTGTCTCCCATACGCTTCATCTCCTTATCCTTTTTCTCAATATCATCCCTGAGCCTTGCAATCGTACTGCTTGCCTTATTCAGTTCATTCTGCTGACTGTTGATAAGAGCATCCTTATCCTGATTCTCCTTGACCAGACGCTCCCTGACTCCCTCATCATCTTTGGAAGTCTCTATTTCAGAAAGCTTCTTATTCAGGGCATCATACCTTTCATTCTGATGATTGATCTTTGCAACCACTTCATCCATCTGAGAAATGAGCGCTTTCACATACTCAGACTCTTCCGGAATCTGTTTCTTGACTTTATTCAGCTGTTCCAGAACTTCCTCATATAATCGTCGCATGGTAATAGGTTTTTCCCCTTTGTCCATGACCTCCTTAATTGTCTGAACAGGTACACCCTTTTCATAAAATTCGAGAGACACCTGCATCTGATGAACCGAATACTTGGTATTCTTGATAATATCAATCACATCTTTTGGAACATCCTTATGCAGACACTCCGATAAAATCTTCATCTGTTCAATGTCGTAGGACTTATTGAGATAAAGGCTGATTTTCTCCTCTGTCAGTCCATATTCATAATCACTTTTTACAAGAGCAATCGTATCTTCACTGAAATGCTTATTTCGAAGAAGCTGCAATTTTTTCTCGATTGCTATCGCACTAAGCGGTTCTCTGTTTTCTTCCATATATGCCTCCTAACTACTAAAAAAACAGCCCTAACGTTCTGGCTGTTCTTTCCTGTCTCGTATTGTCTCTTTGTTGTACTGTGCATCTTTTCCATCTGATACGCTGTCTGGAATAAGACTCTTCCATATAGATTTACCAATATTCAACTCTTTGAATACTGCCCTTTCTTTTGCACATGCTTTGGAATACTCCTCTTTATAATGTTTACGCAGTGCTTCCACCTCTTCAAGACCATATCCTTGTGATAAAAGCTTCTGTTTCAAAGTTTCCCATTGCATATGCTCATCCGTAAAAAATTCATCTCCCTGAAGGAAAGACTTCTCAGCAGGTTCTAACTCTTTCATATCATCTGCTATATCAAAAAGTTCTCGACTTCTCTCCCTAGCCTTATAAATGCAGCTTTTCTCTGCTGAGACTTCTTTTCTTTTATCTGTCAATGAGCTGATTACACTGACAAGCTCCTCTGCTGAATGAATGTCATGATTGACAAGGAACAAATACTCCTCCTGCAGTTTATGCATCTTACGGATATCTTCCTTATACTTCCATACCTGACTGTATGGCTTCTTTTTCAGCTTTCCTATCCGGTATAGCTTTGCATAGTATCTCTTTTGAAGCCCCGACATCTTTGCCCTTCGGTATCTTCTCACCTTACACTTACAAAGGACCGGTTGTACCTCTTTCTGCTGTTCCCTGTAAAATGAAATATCCTCTTTTTCTATCCTTTCCCGGATTGCCTCATCAGAATACATGTCCCCTAATGTCTTACATCTGCGAAATCTCGTCATTCCTTGTGGCTTGACCGCCAGATACTTTCCCTGCTTGACCTCATATCCTTTGTCAGATAACAGCTCCAGAAACTGCTCATAATTTCCAGCCTGCAGAATGCAGGAATCCAAGTCTCTCTTGATCATATCTGCCCACACAAAACTGCCTTCACGATATTCGCTCCAGTCCTTATAGCTTTCATGCTCTTTTTCCTTGCTGCCATCATCGACATCAATGATTGAAAGACCATATTCCTGACACAGCTTATTCGTGATTGGCTGGATATACTTTGCCCAGTCTCCTTTTTCATAGCGATACTTTTTCCCATCCACAAAACTCACACTGTTAAATACAATGTGTGAATGAACATGTGCTGTATTATCATGCACCACATATACTGCCTCATATGATTTTCCAAGATACTCTTCCACGAATCTGCGGGTTATCTCAAATGCCGTATCAGGATTCACTTCATCTTCCTTAAATGAGAGAATGATATGATATCCCTGCCTTTTATCAACTTTTCCAAACTTCCGTTTTGTAGCTTTCATCTGTTCAAAAGCAGAATCGACCTGACAGTTGATTGCACCAACGAACCTTCCATCCTGTGTTTTCGCCGGATTCATCACATAATCAAGAGATCTCTTCAGATGTTTTCCGTGAAAATGCCCACCACAATCCTTCATATTAAGGATTTTACTGATTGCCAATCTTTACCACCGCCTCATCTACCTTCTGATTCAGTTTTCGCATATAAGCTATCAGCTGTGTCTTATCTTCCTTGGAATACAGCCCGGCATTATTGTTAAATACTATCTGATTGATATTTATTCCAATTCTGTTGACTTCATTAATGAGTTCCTTCAGAATCTTCCTTACTTCCGGATAATCATTTGGTTTCTGACTGATAAGAAGACGAATATACTCTGCCTCATTCATTCCATTATCACATGCCTTTTTTGCAAGCATCTTAGCTTCCTCTGGCATTAGTCTTAGTGTTTTCCTAATACAATGAACTTTATCTGCCATAGACTCACCTTCCTCTCTTACCCGTACTATAATCCTTAATTCCTTCTGCGACTGTCACCGCAGCTTTTTCCAAATCATCCCTACTACTTAGATGACTAATGAATGATTCCACCAAAGCAGCTGCCATTTCATCAATCTCCTTTGCATAACAGGTCTTTTCAAACAATCTGTCCAGCCTCTTTTCATCGGCTTTCAAACTGTCATACTTATCCTGATACTCACTGTAATCTTTAAAATCCTTTGGATCATTCCTGTGTGCATCAGCATCAAGTATCAGTTCATAGTTCCATTCACAAACAGTATCTATAACATCATCTATCGGGTATGGTTCTATTTCACCATTTTCCTCAGCTACATCCTGTCTGTACATCTTTCCATCAGAATCTATGCCAATAGCATAATCATGACCTTCCATATAGTTAAGCAATATTACAGCATCTTCTATCGAAGGGTTAAGTAAGATATCAAATGTGTCTGCCCAGGCAATCAGTTCTTCTGGTTTTGAAAATAGCGTAACTTCTGCATCCATTGCTTCCTTGCACCTCCTTATCCGTGTTTAGTAAATATTCACCAAAGCTCCAGTCTCCGGTTAGTCCCCGGCGACTGCTAGATACGCATTAGAGACATCTCTGTCCTAATGCCATCTAGTTAGGGAGAAAATCTCCCTAAAACCCTCTTTTTTATACTATGGTGGCGCTTTTTGCCACCACTTTTATACTTTGATGGCGTTTTTTTCCATCACTTTGCTATTTTGATGGCGCTTTCTGCCACCACTTTTTCACATCCAAAAATTTATAATTTTACTACAGAATTTTTTGGTGGCGTTTTCTGCCATCACTTTGATATTTTGGTGGCGGATTTTGCCATCACTTTTACATTTTGACGGCACTTTCTGCCACCACTCTTTACATAAGGTATATTTCAGACCTATATGCTTTCTTTTTCATGCCCTGACTGGTTCATCTGCTCTCTGATTCATCCTGTTTAAATTAAGCTTTGCCGCCACAAGCCACTCGTTGTAATCCTTATATCCGGCTGGAGGCGGACAGTCTTCTACCTCATATCCAAGCTCATAATATTTTCTCATAAGTTCAGCTGCTGCTTTTCTCCCCGGCTCATCTCCATCAAGGCAGAACTGGATGGAAGTAATCTGTGGATGTTCCCGAAGAAACGTCTCAAGTGGTGCATCTGCAAGCATCCCAAGTGCCAGCTTATTTGATTCATAATCAGTGAAGATATCGACATAACTCATAAGGTCGATTGCTGCCTCAAATACTACAAGCTCTGTACTGTTTTCATTTACCATATTAAATCCATAGTTCTTATCATTGCCTGTAACATCACACTTGAATGGCTTGCCCTGTTTATCAAACACGCCCCGCATACTTGCAAATCTTGTCACTCCATTTTTATCATTTCCTTTGAAAACAACATTGTGGTAATGCCTGCTCTCATAAATCAGACCTTCTTTTAAAAACAAATCTATGACTGCTCTACTGATTCCTCTCTCCTGATTCAGATAGGAAATAAGATAGGAATTATCTCCTGCCGGTTCCGGTAGGACAAATGGCTTTCTCTCCTCTGCCTGCTTCTGCGATACCTGATGAACAAGAGGCTGCTTTACAGGCTTCTCAATTCTTCTGTATCCTGCAAAATCTAAAAGCCAGAACACAGCCTCTTTTACACTCATTCCACAAAATACCCGTAAGAAATCTATCTGTGAGCCGCCATTGTTGCCTTTGTCAAACTGCCTTGACCATCTGTACCAATGGCTTCTGTTGTAAATGCGGATGGAATCCATCTCTTTTAAAGTGTGGTATTTGCCAATCTTCTTTACTGTATACCCAAGGCTTTCTGCAACTGCACACAGGTCAACACTCTTTGCTATGGCAAGCTCTTCATCCGTAAATCTTCCATCCATGCTTTCACCTTGCCTTTCCCTGCTCTGCTACAAGCGGTGACTTGATATCAAGTGTCCGGTAATCTGTGCTCAGGGTAATCTTAGGATTATCAATCATGCCTTTTTCCCTGAAACTGAAAAATTCACGATTGTCTCCACCGACTATGATATGGTCAATGAGAGGTATTCCCATCAGCTCACACAGCTTGTTCATGCGGTCCGTCATCATCGTGTCTGCCTTGCTTGGGAATACGTTCCCGGATGGATGACAGTGGATTAACATCATGCTTGCGGCATTGCTTAAGATACTTGATTTAAACAGCTCTCTCGGATGTGCCATTGCCTCATTTAAAGAACCAACACTTGCAAAATGCACATTGATAGGTTTTAAATCTGACCTTAGATTGACCACGCACACTACTTCCCTGTCAAACTGGCACATACAGTCTCCCATGACAGCAGCTATATCCGCCGGATTGTTAAAGGTGTGCTCCGAATAAATCGGGGCATCCTTTACAAGTCTTACCGAAACCACATCAAGCTTGAAGTCATTCTTCTTTGGCATCTGACACCGCCTCCTCTCCAAACTCGACACGGATAACAAAGTCACCTTTCTGGCTGTTTATGAGAGCAATGAGTTCTTCCATTGTAAGTTCCTGCTCCATAACTGCCTCCTATCTGGACTTTTCCTTCGCATCATATACAAGGGGAGGTTCTGCAACGATACCATCAAGTCTCTTGTTCGGTGTATCAGTTGCAAGGGTGAGTTTTCTTAAATCCTTATCATAGTGATATACCTGATTGGAAAGTCTCTCGTCCAAAGACACCGCCTGCATATTTACCTCGACTACCATCTGTGCAAGCATCTCAGGGCTTCCCATATCTGAAGACACTGCAATAACCTCATGCACGCTCGAAGGAAGAATATAAAGGTCACTCTCTAAACTCTCTGCCAGCTCATGAAGCTCATTCTCATAAAGCATGGATGCTGCACCATTGATACCCTTTTCATTGGAAATCACCCACATCGTCTGCTCCGGTGGAATCTCGGCTATCATCATATCTGCAATCTCCTGTGGCATCCCATCCCTTGCGAACATTTCTCTCATAATGTCATTCATGCTTCGTACTACAGGTGGGAAGATTCTTCTTGTGTTTTCAGCAGCACACTTAAAGAGCTGTTCCTCGCTCATTCCGAGTCTTTTCGCAAATTCATTTGTAATTTTTGAACTCTGCACCGCATCCTTATCGGCACTGATAATCACCTTGTACACAATAGAAAGATCCTGGAACTCCCTGTGAGGCACCTGTTCCAAAAATGTCTTGTTCTGCTCTGTATTGATGAGCTGGAATACAATCTTCTCGTTAGCATCCCTCATAATGCTGTCCACATCAACAACCGGAGCCTGCTCATATGCCCTTTCCATAAAGTCACATGCAGCCATAAGTGTTTCCTCAAGATCACCACAGTCCTGATACTTCTTATACATGTCATTGATATAAATCGTAGGCGAAATATTCCTGCCTTCCTCTCTTAAGATGATGCCATCAAGAGTCACATTCACCTTTTCCACGGGTTCTGCCACAAGCTCCATTCCTTTGAACTTCTCAGGCATATAATCCATAAACTTTTCTTTTACTACTTCCTTAAAAATCTCGTAATTCATCATATTACGGTTCCTCCTTAATCTAAAAAAGCAGGGAACATAAGTCACTGGCTTACATTCCCTGCAAGGTTAATTGTTACTGTTTATTCTTTTTCTTTCTTCCACGAAATCCTACTCCAACACCTGTAATAAGTGCAAGTGCACCGATTCCAAGATAAAGAATCGGATTTGCATTGTCGCCTGTCTGTGGAAGCTTAGGCTCTGTCGGTACATTGACAAGCTTAAGAGTTGTTACAACAACATCCGGTGCATTGTCATCATATCGAAGAGTTACATCGTGAGCTGTCTCATCGAGGATATATCCGTCAGCTGCCTTTGTCTCAACTACTGTATAATGGATATCTTCCTTGAATGAACCATCCTCGTTGTAAGTACAGATAGGAAGTTCCTTGCTCTCTGCATGACCATTCTTGTCAGTAGTGAGTGTATCAAGTACCTTTCCGTCCTTGTCTCTTACTTCAAATACAACACCCTCGATTGGCTTTCCGGTTACTTTGTCAGTTTTCTCAATAACAATCTTACCGACTGCCTGCTCATCCTTCATGGATACCTTCTGTATTTCTGCTGTCTCCTTTACTTCAAAGGTTACATCACTTGCCACCTTATATCCATATGGTGCAGATTCCTCTCTGAGTGTGTACTTTCCAACAGGAAGTCTCTCAATCATGTGAGTCTTTCCTGCCTCTGATGTCCAGCTCTCAACAAGCTTTCCATCAGCATCAATAACTGAAAGCTTTGCTCCGGGTAATTCTTTCTCACCTGTGATATCAGTCTTTGAAATCTCTACCTTGATCGGTGCATTTTCAAATGCTGCCTCAAACTCGATAACCTTTACCTTATCTCCCTGATATGAAGCATCCACATCCAAAATCTTATCCGACTTCACATATCCCTTTGGTGCCTCAATCTCTTTGACATAATACTGTCCAAGCGGAAGGTCAGAGGTAAATGCAGCCTTTCCATCCTTGCCTGTTACTGTTCTCTCAATCTGTGTATCAGCTTTTACGATTACCTTGCCATCTTTGTTCACGATATCTTCTTTCGCAAATAAACCGAATACTGCTCCTTCAAGTGCTTCCTTAGTCTCTGAATCCGTCTTTGTAACAGTAATCTGCACTTTCTGACGCTCATTTGTCACATCCATTCCTGCGAAAACAACCTTTGTATTCTGGTCGATATAGGAAAGGTCTGCCTCAATCGGTGTATCATCTAATACAAATCCATCAATGGTCTTTGTCTCAACAAGATAATACTTGCCAAGTGGAAGGTCATCAATTCTTGCGATACCCTTATCATTTGTCACGATGGTTGCCACCTTGTCTCCTGCCTTATGATATACAGTGTCAAGTCCGTCAGCACTTACGATATCCTCTTTTGCATATACATCAAAAGTTACTCCTGCAAGGCTGTCCTTGAAGAAATTGAAGATAAAGTCATACCAGTAACCCTTCATAAGAGTAGTATCTGTTACAAATTCGCCATCCTTATTGATGACAATGGAACCTGTAGGTACTTCATCCTTCATCTCTACATGCTGCACTTTGCCTGTATCCTCTACTGTAAACTGGATATCAGTTGCCTTGAGGTATCCATAAGGAGCAAATTCCTCACGAAGAGTGTAAGTCTCTCCAACTACAAGTCTCTTGATCACATGTGCTTCCTTAGCATCAGATGTCCATGTGTCTACCACATTTCCATCCTTATCAAGTACAGTAAGTGTTGCACCTGTAAGCTCTGCACCGCTTGTGATATCTGTCTTTGTAAACTCAAAGGTTGTAGGAGTGTTCTTATACTCGCGGGTATATACAGCAGTCTTAACATCCTGTCCCTGATATTTTGTATCAAAGTTTACAGCTTCCTCATTTGTCACATATCCGGCAGGCTTTACAAGCTCCTTTGCAATATATTTTGCAAATGGATAATCCTTAACAAAAGCAATCTTTCCATTCTCATCAGATGTTGCCTTCTCAAGAAGTGTGCCTTTCTCGATAATTACCTTGCCATCTACATTCTTGATATCCTCATCTGCATAAAGACCAAATACTGCACCTGCAATCGGTGTGTTATCTTCTGCATCAAGCTTAGTCACTGACATATCAAGCTTCTGTCTGTCATCTGAGAAAGTAAGACTTTCCTTGATAACAGGTGTCTTATCATCCACATATGTGAATGTCACTTTCTGCTCATTCGGATTTAATACATATCCGTATGGAGCAGATGCTTCCACAACTCTGTACTGTCCAAGAGGAAGATTCTTCGCTGTTGCCTTTCCATCTTTTCCTGTTGTAAGAGTTGTCACAAGGTCTCCCTTGCTGTAATACTTAATTCGGTTTCCGCCTGCATCCTTCTGGTTGTCTGCTGTGTAAATATCCTCGGCAGCATAAACTTTGAATTTTGCTCCGGCAAGTGAGCCTTCCTTATAAACAAACTCTTTCTCATATGAGCTTGCAAGAAGTCCACCCTTGAATCCGTCAAGTACCTCTCCCTTCTTTTCTACAGTCAGCTCTCCGACTGCAGGGGCATCTGAATATTCCACGGTGATGATCGCATCATTTGTATCACCATCTGTTTCAAATGCTGTGTCAGTATCAACAGAGATGTTGACATACTTATCATTTACAACATATCCAAATGGTGCAGACACTTCCTCAATGCGGTAGTTACCGATTTTCAGTGCCTCGGGTAAGATTAAATCTCCGTCCTCATCAGTAAAGAATGAAGTATGCTCTACCTTTGACGGATAAGTTGTGTACTGCTTTACATATTCGTTCTTATCAATATTGAAGATCTTAAACTCTGCATTTGGTACAAGTACTGTCTGCTTTGTATCGGAATCCTTCTTGATTACACGAAGCTTTGCAGTAAACTCCCTGTCAAGGAATACTCTCCATGTCTGAGGCTTGTCAGGATGGTTCTCGCTGATTTTTACCTCAAATGGCTTGATTGTCTTCATGTTATGCGGAGTCTTTGACTCTACTACCACATAAGTTCCATAAGGAATTGCAATAGAAACTGCATGTCCCTTGTCATCGGATGTGATTGTTGTTGCTCCGTTTTCCCCGATTACTACCGGAGTTGCCTTGTCAAAGTCATAACTTCCATCTGCCTTTACAGGTAAAGATGATTTCAAATAAGCTGTGAACTCTGCACCTGCCAATAAGCCTGCTTCAGTATCATCGCCATTGTCAGATACCTTGATAAGCTGGAATGGCTGCTTGATGACCTGCTCTGCTGAGGTTGTGCTTCTTGATACCTCTGCTACAAGGTCTCCCTCATAGTCGCAAACTACATCGTGCTCCTCTTCGTCTAAAAGATACCCCTCTGATGGAGTGATTTCTTTCACATAATAGTTTCCAAGGTAAAGGTTATTGACCTCTGCCTCGCCATTCTTATCTGTTGTAAGTGTTGCTACAAGATCTCCTGTTTTGAATACAACTCCTGTTGCTCCGTCCGGATGCACGATATAGTTTCTCGCATAAAGACCATAAACTGCACCTTCAAGGCTTGCATCTCCCTGGGCTGCTGCCTTGCCTGATTCCTTGTCTACCTTGTAGATATGAACCTTTGCTGTGGTTCTGTCATTTACAAATGTGTGACTGAATGATGCCTTTGCCTGTGTTTCAGGTAATACATTGAAATTGAAGCTGTAAACATCTTTACTGTTTCTGATATACGCATATGGTGCCTGTGTCTCTGAGACATAATATCCGTTAGAGATTGGCAGATCCACGCTGTAGCTTGCCTTTCCGTCCTCACCTGTAGTTACTGTCTCAAGAGCTGTACCCTTTGTCACAATAACCTGTCCGGCATAGTTTTTGATGTCATTTCCGGCATAAAGTGTGTACTTGCCGCCATCAAGAGGGTTCTCTGTGTCAGAGTCCTTCTTTACGACTGATACATCCGCTTTCTGTCTTGTATTCTCAATCGTAGTTGATTCATACTGTACTGTCACAGTCTGGTCCTTATACTCAACTGCTACTGTCTGAGGTGTGGTATTGATTGTATACCCGTCAATGCTCTTAATCTCAGTTACCACATAAGTTCCAAGATGAAGGTCAGATAATACCACCTGTCCGTCAGTTCCTGTTGTAAGGCTTTCTGCCACAACATCGCCAGCACTATACACCTTTGTACCATCTGCCTTATAGATGTCAGCTCCGGCAGTTACCTTAAATGCTGCTCCGGAAAGCTTCTTTTTCTCATAAGTGAAATTGCTTCCATTCCATGAGCTAAGCACCTCACCCTCTTTATAGATTGTGATTGCTCCAAGCTGCTCTTTATCTGTTGCAGAGATTCCCGTTGTCTGTCCTGCTTTTACAGTAAGTGTATGAACCTTACCGGAAAGGACATATCCCTTTGGTGCGGTAATCTCTTTTACATAATAAGTGCCTGCAACAAGTGCAGCTGACTTTGCATATCCGTTTCCATCTGTTGTCATGGTCTGTACTCTGTTTGTGCATCCGCTGTCAGAATAGATTCCATAGACTGCACCGGAAAGCTTCGCTCCGCTTGACTCATCTGTCTTTGTAAGCTCACCATATCCGATATTCTCTGTCTTGACCTTGATATATGCTTTGATAGGATCTGCTGTCGGTCTTTCAGAAATAAACTCCTGATATCCGCTCTTTCCTGTAAGCCAGAATACACAGCTTGATGTTGTCTCAACCTTGCCAGCATTGGATGTGAATGTTCCTGTTGTAGCTGTAGTATTCACGCTCGTTGAAGAGATTGTAATACTGTTGCCATTCTTATCAACAGAATATCCGCTGATGCCAAAATCAAAATCCGATAAAACACCATTACTGTCAGATAATGTTGTTTCAAATCTCTGACTTCCCTCATTCCACTTTAATTCATAAGTTGGTGCCTCACTGGTTCTGCGTGATGCAAAACTTGGAAGTGTTGCATTGTAGGAGCTGCTGATATTGTCCCTGAGTCTCTCGTAATAGCTGTATGAAGAATCAGGACTTGGAGCTGTGTTACATAGCTTTTTTGCTGCTGAGTCACCGCTTCCGGTTCCAAAAATATCTGCTGCAATCACCCATATCATCGCCTGTGTTGCGATATATTCATCGCACTGGCCGTTGCTTGGTGCCTTATTCTCAGTACTGTTAAAACCATAGTACAGACAGTAGCTTATAAGCTTCTTCTGCTGCGCTGAAAGTGAAGTACTTGTATCTGCATAGCTGTTCATCAGCTGTCCTCCATCTGCTTTTAGACCATAATTCATGCAGTATGCAGAATTGCCGTCCAGCATGGCATACAGTACCTTTCCATGTTTGTATCCTGCTTTCAGCTCACTGATTTCTCCTGAATTTTTGGTAGATGCGTACCAGAACGAAATCTTCGCCTGCGGACTTGCTGCAAATGCTGTAGTACTGTTCGTGAAAAGCGTACCAAGCAGTGTGAGCATCGCCAAAAATCCTGCCATAAAACGCTTTAGTTTCTGTTTCATTTGCTCTTTCCTCCTTAATTTACGCATAAAAAAAGAAAGACATAAGTTTATGGCTTACATCTTTCTTCCTTCTGCTTCTATTCGTTTTTATTTATCTGTGACATCGAAACTCGTAATAGTCTGTGCCGCCTGTCGTGTAAACTCCATCATAACTGATGTAGAATACCGGATCTGTTTCCAAAAGTAACATACTTGCAATATATTCTGCGATTGCATCCTCAGATGATAACCGCTGTCCATCAATGGTGCTTGCTTTGTTGAGGTCTGTCTCTACAAACAAACTATAATAAGAGCCTTCCATACCATCGTAAGGATAATACTCATTGTACTCTTCCTGCGTGATACTGCCATCATTCAAATGGTTCTGTAAATTCTGCTGTGTGGTAATCATCCCTCCTGCCTGACACTTTGCTGTTGCAAGTGACACAACATTCTGTGGACTGTATGCCACGGATGCAGGCTGTGGATTTCTCACATTGTCTTTCGGACTGTCTGTAGTCTGACCAACATTTCCTGCATTACTCTGATTTCCGCCAGCTTCCTCATTATCATTTACAGGAGCTTTCTGTTCCGGCTTGTCATTCTGCTTTGGCTTTTCTTCCTGCTTTGAAGCAGTTTCATTATCAGCCTTCTCTTCTGAATCTTTAGCCTCGGCAATATCTTTCTCTGTCTCTTCACTTCCAGCTTCGGTCGTGACCTCTGTGACAGCTTCCGTTGCCATTGCTACTTCTTCAGTTGGCTTTATGCTTTCCGTCTGTTTCTCTGTCTGATTATCAGCCTTTTCCTTACCACCATTACAGGCAGCCATTGAAAAGACCAGTACTGCGGATAATAAGATAATACTTATTTTCTTCATAGTCATCACCCATCCCTTCTCCGCAAGAGGGACGGGCTTTGTGTTCCGTGCCATCCACCCTTGCGGTGAACTATTTATCTGTAATGCACGGGACACATGGGACTGTCCCGTATTCTGTGCATCTTAAACTCCTTTCATTATATCAGCTCTCTTATTTTAAAGAAATACTGCATAAGTCGTCTGTTTTTCTTATAATTCAAGAATAAACCCTTAGCCTGCATATATGCTCACCTCCTCTCAGAATGTGCCCATTCTTACGAATGAAAGAAATATCCTTGCCACCATAGCGAATAGAAGAAGAATTATCCTGGCAAGTCCTAAGACCAGCTTCAACGCTCCAAGAATTATCCTCAATATCCACTTGAGTATCTCTAAAATCACTGTTCCTACGGCTCCCATAACTCTTCTCATAATAATCAGTCTCCTTTCGACATCCATCCCATTGCAAGTCCTGCAACATCTGCATCGTCCATAACATCTTCTGCCGGTTCTTGTGCTTCACTATTGGCTGCCTGCATTATTACCGGCTGACCAACATTCATCCCGGATATCACACCGCCTAACAGCCTTATGACCTCTTTCCTTGCTTCATTGATCGCTGCTTCTATAACCTCTGCCTTAATGTCCTCAATATCTTCTGACCGGATATATTCAGCCCTTTCATTATCTTTTTTCTTTGCAATAAAAGTCTCACTTCCATAATTGTCAATGTAAAACTTACATGCATCCAATATAAACTGGTTCTTGGACTTAAAAATCTTTGGATCAAGATTCTGAATGACATTATTAATTAACACATGGTCTGGATTATGCATATTTAGCCTAATTGTTGTTTTTACTTCATAATCAAACTGTTTTGCCATCATGCCACCTCCTAAGATATTCTCCTTGCACTTTTAAGTCCCATTGTGGCAAGCTGCTCATATCCTCTTGCATTTGCCTTTACATCAAGGTTATAGGAAATGTTCTTGGCGTCGTGACTACCAAAATTTTTCATCACAACTGCCCCGCCTCCGACAAATACAATCGGTGTAGTCTTTAAGTTATACCCAAACTCACGGATTGAGTTATATACCTTATCAACAAAATCCTCTATCTCTGCCTTAATAATGGCAAAGTATTCATCATCAATATCTGACCTGCCATACCGCATGATGTTCTGTATCTCTGACTCGTCTACCTCTCCGTTAAGCTGTCTTACACACTGCTCATTAATAGAACGCATACAGGTAATAAGACCTTTTGGAATCGTCACACACTTTGATTCATCCGGTGACTTGTTGATTACCGGCATAATGTCGATTGTCCAGCTTCCAATATCAACAATCAATGTCTTCTTTGCCATTGTAGGAATCTTGTCCACTACTGCTGCATAACACTGAGGAAATACTGCCACATCATCTATTTCAATATGATATGACTCATTCTCATATTTGAAGCTTACACGCTTATTCTTTGTCAGGTACTTGATAAAGTCATTCTTCTCAGCTCCAAACCTTGTAAGTGGAAGTCCTACAGCAAGGAATACCTTTGCCTCTGCAAGACCTCTTCTTTTAAGTTCCTTAGCAACTGCTGCAAGAGTGAGAAGATAAAAGCTGTCATCTTCTACCTTGGTATCCTTTACTTCCTGCCTCACAGTTCCGACCTTATAAAACTTTCCTTCATACTCAAGTACATCGCCGAAAAGCGCCGGAGTTGTTGTAATCTCCTTAACACCTGTGACAAATACCTGAGAGATTGTTTTCATCATTGACCAGCCATGATCAATTCCGATTACTTCTAACTTGTTATTCATGTGTTTTGCACATCCTTTCTTCTTAAATAGCCACTTGAACATCTTAACCACCTACTTTCCTATCAGCTTTCGCATACAAGGAAAACAATAACCATTCCCCCGATAATACGGACAACCGACACATTCCGCTGGAAGCTTCTGTTCTTTTTTCTTAGATGGTTTACAACATGTTCCATTGGCACATCTGTTGTTATGTCCCCAGAAGAATCTACAATGCATACAATCTTTTAATTCTCTTTCAAGCTTTTCTTCTGGAGATACAAACCTGCGTTTCTTATGCTTATCTCTTTTTTCAACTGTTCCCACCAGAGCTCTCCTCCCTTCCAAGGAGTGATTGCTCTCTTATACTTTCCAATATCCTGTCCGACTCACCTGCTGTCCTTGCTAATGAATACAATACGATAAGAACAATAATTATAAATGCTATGCAAAATCCCATCATCACTTTATCCTCCTTCAAATTAGTTGCCATATAGACAAAATTTGAATTTGGAAGTGATATAGTCTACATGGCTATGCTTAATGCTAAGCATGTAGGTACACGCCAGTCTTCTAGACTCCTATATCGCCCCGTGTACAAAGAGGTGTTCTCACCTCCGGGAGTTACAGACGAGCCACAAAATGTGTTTCACGACGCCCTTCTGAATTATCAGAAGCACTATCTCCTCTTTTAGCCTTTTGAGGATAAGGACGAACTTCTCGCCCTCTGTGATTGATTATCCTTACGCAACATGCCGAATCCTTTTTCCAGATTTCCATCCAACTTCTCACCCTTCATCTTTCGATCCATCAGGCTACTAATATGATAGCTGTGACTTTCATCTTCCAGGTACATGCCCCATAAATTTACTACCTACAGATACTCTGCAGTGCAAACTACTTTGCAAATCTGTAACTGATTATTAAATTGTTCATCCCAAGTTTTTCTTGGAATGTCCATATATTACATTAGTTTCTATAATGCCGAAAGTGACAATCACGGGTCTTTTTTATCAAAACAGGTACTATTGTGGTCTTTTTTATCTTCGCCTGACAATTTATTCCAAATATGCTTGGGCAATGGTCTTGTTGGTTCCTTAAATTTTTCCAAATACATCTCAAAGATATCAGTGTTAATCAACGCTGAATTTCCAACCTTATACACTGCCCCTGCTTCAGAAGCCAAAACCATAATCCTTGATTTACTTATGCCATAAATAATGGCACCCTCAGTAGCATTTACATATTTTTTCATAATGTCTTTTGTATCTGAATAGAACTTATATGAGTTACTCATTCACTTCACCTTCTTCCTGCCCATATAACGGCTCTTTCAAAGGTCTTGCAGGTTGTCTGAATTGCTCCATATAATTATCAAATATTTCCAAATTGATTAACACAGTCCCCCCTGTTCCCTCATTTATTTTATATGTTGCACCTGCTGCTCTAGCCAACTCGATAAATCTATGTCTGCCAATACTGTATATAATTGAAGCTTCTCCAATTCTCGCAAACTTTTTAATTATCTGTTTATTTGTTCCAGGCACTTTGTATATGTGTTTCATAAACTCATCAAACCTTTCCTTTTTTACTAAATGAATATGGGTAAGCTTGTATAAAGAACCTGCTGCCTTAGCAATATATTCAGTTTCTTCAACACTTAATCCATATTCCCGAGCCACCTCTTCAACCCTTATGTATCTTTTTATTACCTCTGCACCATGAAGGTAAGCCCTAACATCCGGCTGTAATTGTGTTACCATCCTTTTCACCTACTTATAAAATTCATCATCAACTATATGGAATGTCTCAAGGTACTCATCAAATATTTTTAAATTCACAAGTACTAACTGACCTAACTTATAGATTGCTTTGGCATCCTTAGCCATTTGCATAAACTTTGATACGCCCATATGATACATTTCTGCTCCTTCGCTATATCTTACAAACTTTGTATTACCATTCTTCTTAAATTCCTGATATGCCTTTGTGTGTTCCATGCTATTCTCCTTTCGGTATTTCAATTGTTCCTATAACGCAAAAAGAGGACATCTTCTAAATTTCTTTAGAAAATGTCCTCTAAGTAATACAATCTTTAATTTTTCAGACTAAGCAATCTGTACTAACCTGTACTAATCTTTTTTTGACTATGCCAAAAATTGGTCAAATCTTGGTCAAAACCACTTGACCAACTATATATTTTAGTACATCCAAGTGCTGAAACCCTTGATTTTCCTGCATTCTTACTTATCAATAGACTTCATTGTCGGGAACAGCAGTACGTCACGGATTGCCTGGCTGTCTGTCAGTAACATTACCAGACGGTCAATTCCGTATCCGATACCACCTGTAGGCGGCATACCGATCTCCAGTGCATTCAGGAAGTCTTCATCTGTGTGGTTTGCTTCCTCATCTCCTGCGTCAGCAAGAGCATCCTGTGCTTTGAAACGCTCTCTCTGGTCAATCGGGTCATTGAGCTCGGAATATGCGTTACACATTTCCCATGTATTAATGAACAGCTCGAAACGCTCTACCTTATTCGGATCAGAAGGTTTCTTCTTTGTCAGCGGAGAAATCTCAATCGGATGATCCATGATAAATGTTGGCTGGATCAGTTCTTTTTCACAGTATTCCTCGAAGAACAGGTTGATGATATCACCCTTCTTATGACGTTCTTCATATTCAATATGATGCTCATCTGCAAGCTTCTTAGCTGCTTCATCATCTGCAACTTCATCAAAGTCAATTCCTGCATATTTCTTGATCGCATCATTCATGGTCAGACGTTCAAAAGGTTTGCTGAGGTCGATCTCGATACCATTGTAGGAAATCTTCGCAGAACCACAAACCTTCTCTGCCAGATAACGGAACATAGACTCAGTCAGTTCCATCATGCCTTCATAATCTGTATATGCCTGATAAAGCTCCATCAGAGTAAACTCCGGATTATGACGGGTATCTACACCTTCATTACGGAATACACGTCCGATCTCATAAACTCTCTCAAGACCACCAACGATCAGTCTCTTCAGATAAAGTTCAAGAGAAATACGAAGCTTAACATCTTCGTTCAGTGCATTATAATGAGTTTCAAACGGTCTTGCTGCAGCACCGCCTGCATTTGCAACCAGCATCGGAGTTTCCACTTCCATGAAGTCACGATCTTCAAGGAAGTTACGGATTTCTTTCAGAATCTGGGAACGTTTGATAAATACGTTCTTGCTGTCCTGGTTCATGATAAGGTCTACATATCTCTGACGATAACGCATATCTGTATCTGTCAGTCCATGGAATTTCTCAGGAAGAATCTGTAAGCTCTTG
>ERZ779948.142-NODE-142-length-22448-cov-11.2138_pt1 | contig 22448 bp, 19 predicted proteins | sample MGYA00511541_ERZ779948 | MGnify/ENA primary metagenome ERZ779948 (study PRJEB29588, sample SAMEA2147022) | human gut metagenome | biome: human gut; feature: human-associated habitat; material: faeces | place: Denmark | collected 2008/2010 ... | reverse complement strand
TATCGAATGGCTTTCCATATTCACTTATTGGGCTGTTATCTTCGGTGTCGGATGCGGATTGCTGACATTTCTGCCAGACAAATATGTTTTTATCTGGATTTTGTCGTCAATACCGTTCTACAGCTATCTTTTCTACAGCTATCAGAACTACCTGCTGTTCTATGAACAGGTGGAAAATGCTTTTGAGCAAGATATACAGTCTGAAGAAGAACTTCTGACAGATACAGAAACTGAAATAGTTTCTGAGAAAGAAGTTCCAGTGTCCTATACAGAAATTATAGAGAAAGTGGCCAACTGGATAAAGACAGACGGCTATGTCCAGCAGGGACTTACCATAAAAGAACTGTCCGAAATACTTCATACGAACCGTACCTATCTTTCCGCTTATATCAAGACTACGTATAAAATGACATTCCGCGAATGGATAACCGGTCTCCGGTTGGAGTATGCGAAAAACATACTGAAGGAACATCCGGAAATCAATATACAGAAGCTGGCTGAGTCTTCCGGTTTTCTTTCCCGCAGTAACTTTATCAAATTATTTTCCGAGAAGGAAGGATGTACGCCTGCCAAATGGAAAAAAGCAAATCGGGAATAATTTGTATACTAAAAAACATTGAAAGAGGTCTCAGAAACCCATTTTCAAAAAGTGCTCAAACGACAAAAAAAAGTGCTAATTCGACAAAAAGGTGCTCTAACGACAATTTGAAAAGTGCTCAAACGACTATTTTTCATAAAACGCTGTATTTCAACAGAAAAAGTTTTTGTAATATTTTGGGCGCTGAATGGCATTTATTACCTTTGGAGAAGACAAAGATAATAAATTCAAGTTTATATGAGCAGAAAAATCACTTTTCTTACCCTGTTTCTGTGGCTGATGACGGTAACTTTTCCTGTCATTGCGCAGCAGAAAACAGAAACGACCTACACCTTCCGCTTCGTACCGAAGAAGGACATGTTCTACGTTCCTTGGAATGGCAATGACACGGAACTTGCCCGCTTGTTGGAATGTATCGAAAACAACAAAGCAACAATTCTTGACGGCAAACTGCCGCTACTGGTTGACGGCTACTGTAATTCACTGGGCAGTGAAGCCGAGAACCTTGCCACGGCGAAGATCCGTGCCAATCGAGTAAAATCCGAACTAATTACACGCGCGAAAATCAAGGAAGAAAACTTCATTACCCACAATCATGCGACAGGGGGTGATTTTGTAATCGTGTGCCTAACGGTACCCACAAAGGAAACGGCCGCGATGGATGCGGAAGCAGAAGCACGACGCAAGGCGGAAGCCGAACGTCTGGTAGCCGAGAAGCGTGCCGAGCAGGAACGGCTTGCCGAAGAGCAGCGTAAAGCGGAAGAAGCCCGACTTGCCGCTGAAAAGGCAGAAGCCGAGAAAACCGCTCAACAAAATACACTTGCCGACACGCCGTCGGAAACCAAAATCACAACTGATTATCATCTCTCCCTGCGTGCCAACCTGCTGCGCTGGGCTACCTTGACACCAGATTTAGGACTTGAATGGCGCATCTGCCCATCGTGGGGCATTGCCGTAAACGGCTCGTGGACTTCTTGGAGCTGGAGTGGCAAAGACCGCCGCTATGCACTCTGGGAAGTGGCTCCGGAAGTACGTTACTATATGGGTGAGAAGAAAGCCTGGTATCTGGGTGCGATGTTCAAGACCGGACAGTTCAACTACAAGCTTTCTGAAACAGGCAAGCAGGGCGACCTGATGGGTGGCGGCATCACCGCCGGCTATCAGCTGCGGCTGAACAAGGTACTGGCTCTTGATTTCAACCTCGGTTTGGGCTACCTGAATGCCGATTTCGAAAAATATGAAGTCATCGACGATGTACGTGTACGCCGCGGCAACGAGACAAAAGATTGGTGTGGTCCCATCAATGCCGGTGTGACATTGGTATGGAAGTTATTCTAACACGGAGGAATAGAATATGAAAGCAAGACAATATATAAATATGATGGGAATGGCAGCCGCCGTGCTGCTCTCTTCCTGCGTGAAGGACACGCTTTATGACACGCCGCATCCCGACTACGGAAAGATTGCGGTGACAGCCGACTGGTCGGCCCGCGGTGAGGGTATCGACATACCTGCCACATGGACGCTCACCATGGGCAACTATACGGGTACGGAGACTTCCGCCACCCATACCCCCGACCATCTGTTTGCTCCGGGCAGCTACACCCTTGCGGTGTGGAACCCGGCTGAAGGAATCACCGTGAACGGCACCACAGCCACCATTGCCGCAGCCACGGGAACCCGGGCAGGCACGGATGCCTTTGTTAACAATGCCCCGGGATGGTTCTTCACCTATACGGAACAGGTGACCATCGAGAAAGACAAGGACTATCCGCTGACCGCTGCAATGAAGCAGCAGGTACGCGAACTGACGCTTGTCGTCAAACCGACGGGTGATGCCGCCGGACGCATCACGGAGATTGTTGCCCATCTGACGGGTGCAGCCAGAACACTCGATTTCGCTACCGATACCTACGGAGCCGCTTCAAACGTCGTGCTGCCCTTCACCAAGATAACCGAAGGTGACGATGCCGGCAAGTGGAAAGCCACGGTGCGGTTGCTGGGTGTGACCGGCACGGAACAACTGCTGACGGCTGAAATCCGCTATGCGGACGGCAACCCGAGCCCCACCACGCTGAAAAGCGACCTCACAGAAGCTCTCAAGGAGTTCAACACCAGAAAGGGCAAATCGCTGACCCTCGGCGGAACGCTGGTTGAGACTCCCGAAGGCATGGAAGTGGACGGAGCCGAAATCAACGGCTGGGAAGAAGTGAAAGGTGATGATGTAAATGCTGATTTGTAAATAATAAAATTATAGATATAATGAAGACAAGATTTTTTACACTTGTAGCGCTCGCCCTCGCACTGGTAGCCTGCAACAACGACAACGAGAACTTGAACGGTGACCCCGTGGCCGCCCAGTTTACCGCCAACATCGCCCCCGCCACCCGCGCCAGCGGAACCACCTGGACTGCCGGCGACCGTATCGGCATCACCGACATCGGCAACGATTCCCAGTACGGCAACGTGCCTTTCATCCTGAAAAACGGGAAATTTGAGGCAGAAGGAAAGGTTATCTATATCGAAGATGCAAAGCCCCATACTTTCCGCGCCTACTATCCGTACAACGCGGTGGGAGGCATCCTCACAGCCACGACCGATGCCACGGCGCAGCAAAACCAGCCTGCCATCGACTTCCTCTTTGCTTCAGGAGCCACGGGAGACAAAAACAACCCGGTAGTAAGCTTCACCGACAAAACCGCCAAAGGCGGTGAAGACAACTCCTTCCACCACCGCATGAGCCAGATAACCCTTACCTTCGAGGCGGGCGACGGCGTGAATTTCAGCGTGGTCAAGCCTGAACGTTACACGCTGGACGGATTGTTACTCACCGGTACGTTCAACACGGCCGACGGTATTGCCACCGCAGACAACGGACTACAGACCGGAGAACTGACCATGAATCTGGCAGACGGCAATCTCACGTCATCGATCATCCTCTTCCCGCAGACAGTTGCATCCCTGCCGTTGGTTGTGAATTACAAAGGTCAGGAATATCATGCCACACTCACCGTGCCCGAAGGCGCACTGCTGGCGGGCAACAACTATACCTATACCGTCAAGGTACGCAACAAAGTCCTTGAAGTCAGCGAAGCCACCATTGCAAAGTGGAACGATATAGACGGTGGAGATGTGGGTGCTGACCTGTAGGATGTTAATAATTAATCGATTAGAATGAAGAATTATGAGACATAGATTATTTATCCCCGCAGCCACCGCACTGCTGTTCGCCCTCGCCGCCTGCACGCAGGACGAACTTGCTGGCGATAACCGTCTGCCCGAAGGTGAATACCCCGTCGTCATCCGTGCCACCGGATTGTCCGTAGAAGCAACGCCGCTGGCAGCCCCTTCCACCCGTGCCTCTGTGGACGGCGACTGGCAGGGCGTCACTTCCGTGGCACTCAAGATGGGCGATGCGGTAAAGGAATATACCGTAACGGCTTCTACCGATTTCAAGAGTGCCACGCTTTCACGCGAGAACGACCCGTACTACTGGACCAGCCGCGACCCGATTACCATATCGGCATGGTGGCCCTTCAACAATGCCGACATCACACAGATGCCTGCCGTGAAGGTGGCCGAAGACCAAAGCAAATTGGCTGACTTCCAGAACAGCGACTTCATCTCTGCTGAGAACCGGAAGGTGGAATTTAACAACCCGAAACTTGAATTTACCCACCGCACGGCACGCGTGACAATCGAACTGAAGCCCGGCACGGGATTCACGAGCGTCGCCGGTGCCACGGTGAGCCTCGTGAGCCTGTCCGCCGATAACGGCAACCCGACCGCCATCAAGACTTACAACGCAAGCGGCAACACCTACGAGGCACTGACCGCCCCGCAGACCGTTGCGGCAGGCAAGCCGTTCATCCGGGTGGAACTCGGCAGCGGCACCTTCTACTTCCGTCCGCAGAACAACGTCGTATTAGAGGCTGGCAACCGCTATAAATACACCGTCAAGGTGAACGCCACCGGCTTGACGTTAGAGGGTTGCACCATCGGTGACTGGGCTGACGGTGGCGGCGAAAGCGGCGAGGCTGAGGATTTAGGCTATTCTATACAGAACGACGGCAGTTACATGGTCTATAACGCTGACGGCCTGCTGGCATGGAACAAAGCCGCACAAAAGGACGAATCGATAAATTGCACCCTCACCGCCGACATCGACCTGACGGGTAAGGATTGGACACAGATAGGCACATGGCCAGGTTACTCCGGCGTCTTTAATGGGCAGGGACACCGCATTACGGGATTAAACTTTTCAGCAGCGACTACTGAACTTTTTGGGTTATTAAATTTACGTGGTGTGATAAAGAACCTACAACTCATAGATGTGAATCTATATGGCAATAATGGATCAGCAGCTGGAATAGTGGATCAAAATAATGGTCAAATCATTGCCTGCTCTGTGACGGGAAAAATTTCTGCATATGGTAGAACTTGTGGTATAGCCGATTTAAATTATGGCAGTATCACAGCTTGCTGGTTTGACGGCACATTGAAAGATTATGAATCTGGAGCTATAGTGCGTTTCAACTACAATACTATAACTTCCTGTTATTGGGGAGGCAATGCCGAGCGAGGAGAATTCCGTAATTTTGGAGGAACGGTAGATGCCACGAAGGTGGACGGCGCGACCGTGAAATGGCAGACAGCCGTCGACGGCATGAACATCGCCCTCACCGACAATGACTACCAGTGGGCACTCGGCACAGACGGTCTGCCCGTACTGCAAAAGAAACAATAACAACCCCTAAACAACACGCATCATGAAACGAACAACCATCCATATATCCGCAGCCATCGCCCTGCTGCTCGGCCTTGCCGCCTGCACACAGGACGAAGCGGGCTTCCTACCAGAAGGGGCGGAAGGCACACCCATCGTCTTCACCGCCACGGGGCTGAACCCCGCCGCGACAGCCACCGCCGGCACCCGTGCCCCAGCGGATGGCAATTGGACGGGTGTGCAGAGCGTGGCAGTCATGATGGACGGCATGGTGAAGACGTACAACGTGACGCCCTCCACCGCCGACCCCACCAGCGCCACACTGACCTCCACCGACCCGTACTACTGGACCAACCACAACGACATCACCGTCACGGCGTGGTGGCCCTACACCGCTGGCGAGACAACTCCGCCTGCGGTAAAGGTAAAAGCCAACCAAAGTGCCCAGAAAGACTTTGAGGGCAGCGACCTCATCGTAGCCGACGGACAGACGGTGACCTACGGTAGCCCCACGCTCCGCTTCACCCACCGCACGGCACGGGTGACCATCGTTCTGACGGACTACACCGAGGGGCTGGCATCCGTGCAGCTGACGGGCCTCTCCACCGAAGGCGACAACCCGGATATAATCGTCCCGTATGACAAGGGCAGCAACACCTACACCGCCATCGTAGCCCCGCAAAATGTGGCAGCTGGCACTACCTTCATTACCTGTACCTTCACTAACGGCAAGACCTTCGTTTATAAGATGAAGAATGCTACCGACTGGCAGGCGGGCGGTGAATATACCTACACCGTCTCCCTCGCTGCGGCAAAAGACCTGGGCTATACCATAGAGAGCAACGGCAGCTACACCGTGACCTCCGCCGATGGCTTGATGAATGTAGCCAAATTAGTGAACGGAGGTAAGACCGACATTAACATTACCCTCGACAAAAACATTGACCTCACCGGCAAAGACTGGACGCCGATAGGCACAGACTACGACAACTCATACAAAGGCACCTTCGACGGCGGCGGCCATACCATCACGGGGCTGACCTTTACGACAAATGACGAATATGCGGGTCTGTTCGGCTGGCTCAATAGAGCTGGTACGGTGAAGAACGTGGTGATGGAGGGCGTACAGATAACAAGCCATCAAATATATGGCGGCAGTATTGGCGGCGTGGTAGGATCTGGCTGGGGCACCATTGAAAACTGCTCGGTGTCGGGCAGCGTCAGCGGCACGGTGTATGTCGGCGGTGTGGTGGGTGTTCAAATAGGCGGTTCCATCACCGGATGCAGTTCCTCTGCCACAGTGAAGGGAATGGTTGATGTCGGCGGCGTGGCAGGTCAGACGAATTCGAGTGCCACCCTGACCGCTTGCTATGCCACAGGCAACGTGATCATAGAAATGGACCCCAAAAAGAATATCGCTGGCGGCAGTCTGGTGGGAATGAACGCAGGAAGCAGCCTCCTTGCCTGCTATGCCACGGGCAACGTAACCAGTACGGGTAGTAGCACTGGCTATATGCATATCGGCGGCTTTTTGGGAAATAACTACACCACCGTGACCGCCGGCTATTGGAAGAACAATCATGAACAAGGCATCGGCTACAATAGGGAAAGCACCGGAGCCACGAAGGTGGACGGCTCTGTCGTTACCTGGCAGAACGCCGTTGATGCCATGAACACCGCCTTGCAGAACGCAGGCTCAGAGTGGCGTTACGAACTTAACGGAGCATTGCCTACCTTGAGGAAGTTGTAAACCGTTGCGGGCGGAACTTTTCCGCCCGCAACAAACATTAACCGAAGTATAACCCCAATAAAAAAAGGAGGACGTGATGGAACACACGGAGAATCCACCATATAGGTTTTGGCATCAAGGCATTGTTAATAATAATATAGACTCCAGTGTAAATATGGAAGCTGTAAGCCGGACATTGTCAAGATTGGTGCTCATTAAAGGCAACAAATCAAGTAATTAAATTAAAAACATGGGACTTTTTCACAGAGACAAGAAAAATAATGACGATGAGCCGGACAGTGTTCAAACCAATTCATTCTCTGATATTATGAATGGTTTGCAATACGCCGTAAACTGTGCACAAGATACATTGCAGAATCATCAGATACAAAATCTGACCAGACTTTTTGAAGGAACAAATGCAAATAACGCAAATACGTTCCAATCGAAAAAAATCATGGTTGGAGACAAGACTATTGATATTCCACTTATAGCCTTGATATCCCATCATTATCTTGCAATGGATAATGTGCAGATAAAGTTCAAGGCGAAGGTCGGAAGCGTGGAATCACAGATCCCGGAAAACAACTTGCTGTTATCCAGTCCGCACAGAGCCAATCTCCAGATGCAGATGAGCAACATAAAACCGGATGCGGCTGATTCGGATATATAATTCTGGTGGCGGTCATCGGTAGCATGGCCGCCATTCTCATCCATGAACCTGCGAAGTTCCACGACCTATATGCGTATGTTGAATAACGGTATTTACACAAACAGCAAATGAGCGAACAATTCGTTACCACTACCAATCATTTCCGCAAGCTGCTTGCCGCAGGCTATCTGTTGATAGTCCTGCTGGTGGGCGGCATCATCTGCACGTGGCTCGGCGAATGGCGCGACTTGGAGTTGCTGGAACGGGAGAACCGTGAAATCAACCGCTTCCGCAAGGAAACACACGATGCGTATGTGGGTGTGGTGGAGTTGTCACTTTTGGGCGAGTCGGTGCTGGAATGGGACGATAAGGATGTGGCGGCATACCGGCGGCAACGGATGGCGGTGGATAGTATGCTTTGCCGCTTCAAGAGCCATTACGAATCGGTGCGCATAGACAGCGTGCGCCACTTGCTGGAGGACAAGGAAAAGCGGCTGTGCGCCATCATGGAGGCTCTGGAACAACAGGCGGACATCAACCGTCGGATAGCCAAGCAGGTGCCGGTGATAGTGCAAACGAGCAGGCAGGAAGAGCCGAAGAAACAGAGGAGGAAAGGTTTTCTCGGGTTGTTCGGCAAGAAACAGGAAGCACCTCCGACGACGACCACCACGATGCTCTACACACTGAACCGTGATATGATAGCGCAACAACGTGCCCAGAGCCATCGTCTGTCGGAGTATGCCGACAGCCTTGCCAGCCGCAATGCGGAACTGAATCGCCAACTGCAAACCCTTATCCAGCAGATGGACCACAAGGTGCAGGCTGACTTGCAGGAACGTGAGGCGGAAATATCCGCTATGCGTGAAAAGTCGTTCTTGCAGGTAGGTATCATAACGGGTGTCATGCTGCTGATGCTCATTATTTCATACATCATCATTCACCGCTATGCCACCCGCATCAAGCAGTACAAACATAAGACAACAGATTTAATCGGGCAACTGCAAAAGTCCGTAAAACAAAACGAATCGTTGATAGCCTCACGCAAGAAAGCGATGCACACCATCACCCACGAGCTACGCACACCACTGACTGCCATACATGGATATGCGGAACTGATGCAGGGCAACGAAGAAGAAAAGATAAGCGGTTATGCGGACAATATCCTGCAAGCCTCCAAGAGAATGACCGACATGCTCAACTCCCTGCTTGACTTCTTCCGCTTGGACAGCGGCAAGGAACAGGCGAATGTCCGTCCGTTTCGTTTGGAAAACATCGCGGAGCTGTTGCAAACGGAGTTTACGCAACAAGCAGAAGCAAAAGATCTTAAACTTACCATCGAGTGCCCGGAGGGTATTATCCTGAATGGCGACAAGGAGCGCATCATACAGATATGCGACAACCTGCTGGGCAATGCCGTCAAGTTCACGAATGCCGGAAGCGTTTCACTTGTCATAAGCTATGACGGCAATAGGCTGACCCTTGTAGTAGAGGACACCGGAACCGGCATGAGTGCGGAAGAACAACAGCGAGTGTTCGGAGCGTTCGAGCGGCTTTCCAACGCCGCCACGCAAGACGGTTTCGGATTGGGGTTAAGCATTGTGAAACAGATTGTCGGGATGCTTGGCGGCACTATACGCTTGGAAAGCGAAAAAGGAGAAGGCAGTCGTTTTACTGTGGAGTTGCCAATGAACACTGCCGATATTGGTATTGAAGAACAGACAGCCGCAGAAAGTCTGGCTCATATAGAAAGACCTTATTCTGTCATCGTATTGGACGACAATCCGATGGTATTATCCATGACAAAGGAAATGTATGCTGGTATAGGTGTGCATTGCGACACGTTCACCACTATTGGCGATGCAATGGAAGCCATGCGGCAGCACACATACGACCTCATGATAACCGATATGAAGATGCCGGAGATTAACGGCTATGAGGTGTTGGAGTTGTTACGCTCGTCAAGTGTCAGCAACTCGAAAGAGATTCCCATTGTCGTGGCGACCGCCTCCGGCAGTTGCAGCGAAGAGGAGCTGTTGGAAAATGGATTTACCGCCTGCCTGTTCAAGCCATTTTCCATTTCCGAACTGGTTGCTGTATCAGACAAATGCCTTTTGACAAGTACGGACAAGGATGAACTTCCCGACTTGTCCTCTCTGCTTGCCTATGGTGACAAACGGGCGATGCTCGACCGTTTGATAACCGAAACAGAAAAGGATATGCAGGCTGTCCGGGAAATCATGGAGAGGAATGACCGCAAGGCGTTGGACGAATGGATACACCGTCAGCGAAGTTCATGGGCTGTTATCCGTGCTGACAAACCCTTGTGGAACCTGTATGAACTGCTGCATCAAGAATCTGAATGTTCCGAAATGGAATTGCGGAAATGCGTGGATGCCATGCTTCGTATGGGAACAGTTATCATGGAACTTGCGCAAAAGGAAAGGAGGTTGTCGGATGAAAGTATTTGTGATTGAGGACAACCCCGTCTATAACGATTATGTCTGCAACCTGCTGAAGAAAGACAGCTTCGATACTATGTCGGCATATAATCTTGCCACTGCCAAGAAACTATTGGTAAAGTCAGAGGTGGATGATATTGTCGTTGCCGACCTACGCCTCCCCGACGGTGAAAGCATAGAGTTGTTACGGTGGATGCGTGCCAACGACAAACAACAGGTGTTTATCGTTATGACCAATTACGGGGAGGTGCATACGGCAGTGGAAAGTATGAAGCTCGGCTCAAAGGATTACATACAGAAACAGTTGTTGGAGGATAAACTGATACCGCTTATCCGCACCCTGCAAAAAGAACATGAAAAGCGACTACAATGGAACATTCCGATATTCGTCCGGCAGGGCGAAGCCTATCAGAAAATCAAGAAACGTGTGCGCCTTGTAGCCACCACCCGGATGAGCGTGCTGATACTGGGCGAGAACGGTACGGGCAAGGAACATATCGCACAACATATACACCAACAAAGCAAACTTGCCGATAAACCTTTTGTGGCAGTGGACTGCGGAGCCTTGTCCCCGTCATTGATACAATCCGCCTTCTTCGGACACGTCAAGGGCGCGTTTACGGGTGCCGAAGCAAACAAGACGGGGTATTTTCTGGAAGCGGATGGCGGCACGCTGTTCCTTGACGAAGTGGGCAACCTAACAATGGAGATGCAACAGATGCTGCTCCGCGCCATACAGGAACGCCGTTACCGTCCCGTCGGAGCAAAGGAGGACAAAACAGCCAACGTGAGGATATTGGCTGCAACCAACGAGGATTTGCAGAAAGCCGTAACGGAAAAGCGGTTCCGGCAGGATTTGCTCTATCGCTTGCAGGAGTATGTGATAACCATGCCGCCCTTGCGCGACTGCCCGGAAGACATCATGCCATTGGCTGAGTTCTTCCGTGAAATGGCAAACCGTGAGTTGGAACGTGAAGTAAAAGGTTTTGCCGCATCTGCCCGTAATGCCCTGCTCGCCCATGCGTGGCCGGGCAACGTGCGCGAGTTGAAACAGAAGATACAGACGGCAGTCCTGCAATCAGAATGCGATATGATAACCGAAGCCGATTTGGAACTTGACAATGAACCGTCCGCTACTTCCGCTCGTTTTACATTGAAGAGCGGGGATGAAGAAAGAGGACGTATCCTGCGTGCTTTGAAACAAGCAGCCGGTAACAAGAAAATGGCTGCAAAGATACTGGGTATCGGCAGGACAACGCTGTATAATAAATTGGTAGAATATGGATTGAATGAAGAAAACTGACCGGAGTATGGCTGTAAATGGCAATAATTGATTAACTTTGCAATTGTATTTCAGAAAATAGCAGGCGATTGGGTAACTTTTCGCCAATGATATAGACATAAGACCGCAAGGCGTTTCGAGCGAAAATCTGGTAAATTGAAACTACGGAGACGATTGCGTGATGCTTATGCTATGCTTACGCATAGCGTGCATTCACGTACTCTCCGTAAAGGCTTTACCAGAGCCATCGCTTGAAAGTAGTGTGAATTGCACGCTACTTTTTTGCCTCGCCAAAAAGGAAAGGAAATACGTTATGGCGAAAATACAATTACTTGCCGTTATCTCAATAGATGGCTGTCCGATGAAACTGCATCCCCGGAAGCGGTTGCTTCAAACCGAAGATTACGGTATGGATGAAATACGTGCCAATGCCCTGTATAAGCTGACATCCGACTATTCGGTATCCGTGCTTCAAGAATGGAGAGAGGAAGGTGGAAGCATTTGCCATTTGTTGGAAGTAACTGCCGGGAATACCGAATATGCCAACGGACTGTTACGGATGAACGTGATAGATGAAATCATACTATACGTTGTTCCAACCATCGACGGAAACGGAGCGCATTTTTTCAAGTCAGCACTACCTATGAATGACTGGCGGCTTATGGAGAACAAAACTTATAGGGACGGAGTAATCCGGCTTACCTATCATAAAGAGCCACGGACATAAAATGTTCAGATTATGAACATCTTGGCGGAATTTCCGTGTTCAGAAAGTGAACACATGTTCAGAATCTGAACATATTTCACAAGGGATGCAATCAAGGATAAAATTATTTTTGAATTTTATCTTTCTGAAAAACAATGTAGTACAATTTTCTCACAATCTTTTCTCGTGTTTAGGGCTATGATTTGCCCATATATCAGTGTGCGCACACTGATAAACAAGTGTAAACCCTCAAAACAGAAAAGATAATGAACCATCTCATATTGGCGGAAACACAGTTTTTCGCCCTGATAAACGGAAAAGACAACGGTAGCACGAAAACGGCATACGGCGGATTCGTGCAGGAAGTAATAAACCTGTGCTACGGCGGCAATGATGCCAAGCATATTATTGTGGCGTTGGCTTTTGCCGAAATCGAATTACAGCACCATCCGCAGAACTTGTCGGCATCGGAGGAGAATGTCGTCACTGTGTATATCCGCAAGGCGTTATCATTCATCCGAAAGATGCAGAAGATGGTATCCGCTTCTGCAATTACCTCCGTGCCACCACTAACATCCACATCCGAAACCAAAGCCACAGTCCCAGCCCTGCAATGGACCGGTAATGCCGTCGAGTTGGTAGAACTAATCTATGCCCTCTACGCCACCGGCTGCATCAATGGCGGCAAGGCTTCGCTGAAAGAGCTTGCCCCTGTCCTCTATTCCTTTTTCGGTGTGGAGTCCAAAGACTGCTACCGCTTCTATACGGACATCAAACGCAGGAAAAGCGACAGTCGCACCTACTTCCTTGAAAAGATGCAGGACAAACTGAACGCGAAGATGCGACATGACGATGAATTGGAGCGGATGAGGAGATAAACGAATGCCAAACAAAGGATAAGCGGCCGGATTATACGGTTTCTTATCTTTCTTCATTTACAATCACTCTATTATCTGCCGGAAAGCCGATTAAAATCATTAACTTTGCAAGTATTAATCAATGACGGATGAAAATAGATAACCTCGAAATATTGAATGGACTGATTGCCGGAGCCGAAGGCGGGACAGTTGAGTTCAAAGAAACTACCGGGCAGTTGGAGCGTGGAATTGAAACTCTTTGTGCCTTCTTGAACGGTACGGGCGGCACGGTGCTGTTCGGTGTAACCGACAAGGGAAAGATTATCGGTCAGGAAGTGAGCGACAAGACGAAGCGCGATATTGCTGAAACCATCAGACGAATCGAGCCGTTTGCGACCATTGATATATCCTATACAGACATTCCGGGAACGAACAAAAGTGTTATAGCTTTATCAGCGGAAGAACAACGATATATGCGCCCGTTCACCTATAAGGGGAGGGCTTATCAACGGATAGAGAGCGTTACATCTGCCATGCCGCAGGGTATATACAACCTGTTGGTTATGCAGCGAGGCGGAACCTATGCTTGGGATTCCATGCAAAATCCCAGCTTGAAAATATCCGACCTTGACGAAACGGCAATCTTGGGCGCAGTACGTGGAGGAATCAGAGGCGGACGTTTGCCGGAAGGTTCTATGCAGGAGGATGTCCGAACCATCCTTGAAAAATTTGACTTGTTGAATGATGGAAAGCTGAACAATGCTTCCGTTGTCCTATTCGGACGAAACTTCTACCATTATCCCCAATGTCTGCTCCGTTTAGCCCGGTTCAAAGGAACGACAAAAGATGAATTTTTAGATAATCAGCGTGTGACAGGCAATATATTCAACTTGCTGGATGCTGCAATGGCATTTTTCTTCAAGCATTTGTCCCTTTCCGGTAAAATTGAAGGTTTGTACAGAGAAGAGGAACTGAATGTGCCATATAAGGCATTGAGAGAATGTTGCATAAATGCTTTTGCACATCGTGTTTACCATCGCCCCGGCAGTTCAGTCGGGATTGCTATCTATGATGACCGCGTGGAGATTGAAAACAGCGGAACATTTCCGCCTGATATTACCATTGAGAAACTGTTGGGTGGCCACAATTCCGAACCACAAAATCTGATAGTAGCCAATGTGCTGTACAAAAGTGCAGTATTGGAGAGTTGGGGACGTGGCATAGCCCTTATGGTAAACGAATGTCGCCGTGTCGGTATTCCGGATCCGGAGTTTCATACCGACGGCAATGCTGTATGGATTGTGTTTCATTATACAAGAACTACAGTAGGACAAGACCCCACAGCAACCCCACAGCAACCCTATAGTAACCCCACAGTAACCCCACAGTTAGGAAAACTGTTGTCTGCTATTGGGAACAACACTCTCTCTGCTAAAGAAATCATGGAGAAAACGGGAATGAAAGATAAAAGGAATTTCTTAAAGAACTATATCCATCCGGCAATAAATTCCGGTTTGGTTCTTTCACTTTATCCCGTAGGCTCCAAGAGTCCGCAACAGAAATACTATCTTACTGATAAAGGTAAAGGTTTCCTGCAACAATAACGGGTATGGCTAAAAAGAAGAAACATAAGAATGATGTAAAAACTGATTTACCGATAATCATGGATTATGGTATCGGCAGTATATCCGTTTATGACCCGGCAGACATGATGCCATACAACGAGCCGCCAATTAGCGAACAAATCCGCTTCAAGAAACTCGGCAAAGAGATGAAATCCGAGTTCAAGTGGCTGGTATCTTCCGTAGTGATTGAGTATTGGCAAGAAAACCGACAAATACCTTTCGGTGAAGAAATGTCGAAACTCAGAACCAGACTGTTGAGAATGTTTGCCGAAGAATACAGCATACTGCTTAAAGACGATACAGAGCTGAAAAATTATTTGCTGACGCTTGCCATTACCACCATCAACAAGCATCTCAAATCTGAGAATAAAAAGAGGGCGTCAAAACTCTCTTTTTAACAAAATTACCCTTGCTACAGATATCTGTGACAGGGGTAATTTTCATATTTTGGGTGTTTTGACACATCCCCTTTTTCATATATAAAGGAATCTGTTATTTCTGCTGCAACAGGTGTTTCAAGTTTTCATCATTTGCGATACGTTCCAGTTCCTCTTGAACAATCTGCTTCACTTCCTCCTTGATGCGCCTGTAATTCGCCTGAACCGTTTCCTTCATGCGGTCGTTGCCGTCCCCGTCCGTAAAGTCGGTAATGACGGGGATTTTCTTGTAGGCTTTCTCCTCGCGCCTCACCTTCTCGGCATCCACGACAATCTCACAATGAAAAATCTTCTGCTCGATACGCTCGTTGAAGTTGTCGGACACCGAACCGACAAACATACCCTGCGTCAAGCCGGAAATCTTGCTTGGCGGGATGAGTGAATCCATCTGCGTGTTGATGGAGGTGGAAACATCCTGCCGGTTGATGGAAATGGACTGCCGTTTCTGCAACACCTTACCGAAGCGTTCGGAAAGCGTCTTGGCGGTTTCACCCACCACCTGACCGGAAAAGATATTGCCGACGGTGTTCATCACGACCTTCGCTTCTTTATCACCGTAGTCGCGCACCAACTGGCTGAAATCCTGAAAGCCCAGACACACGGCAACCTTGTTGCTTCGCGCGGTGGCGATAAGGTTGTCCAACCCCTTGAAATAAATCGTGGGCAGCTCGTCGATGATGACCGACGACTTCAGCATCCCTTTCTTGTTGATGAGTTTCACGATACGGGAGTTATACAGACCGAGAGCGGCCCCGTAGATATTCTGACGGTCGGGATTGTTGCCCACACAGAGTATTTTCGGTTCTTCGGGATTGTTGATGTCCAGCGTGAACTCGCTGTCCGACATCACCCAATAGAGCTGCGGGGAAATCATCCTTGACAAAGGGATTTTCGCGCTTGCTATCTGCCCCATCAACTGCTCCGCAGCCCCTCCGAGCCATGCGTCCATGAACGGAGAAAGATAGTTTTCCAATTCCGGGTAAGAGGTCAGTATCGGGAAAATATCCTCATAGCGGCGGTTCAGGAACTCAATCGCATGGGGGAATGTACAATACTTGCCGTTCTGGAAAATTTTGAGATACCAGATAATAGCCGCGAAAAGGATGATGGGCGATTCTACGAAAAAGTCGCCCTGCTTTTGCACCCAACTTTTATTTAAGTTGAGCATAATGGTGTACGCACTCTCATAAGCGTCCGTAATATCCTCCATGAAGTCCGGGTGAATGGGATTGCAACGGTGCGAACGTCGCGGGTCATCGAAGTTTATCACATAAAACTTCGGTTTCACCTTGTAGCCCTCCGGGTGGTTCAGCAGATGGTTGTATGCTATCGTGGACAAGTCGCTGAATTTGAAGTCGTACACATACATCGAGAAGCCCTTTTCTATCTGCTGCTTGATGAAATTATTTACCACTGCATAGGATTTACCGCTGCCCGGCGTACCCAACACGATGGAAGCCCTAAAAGGATTCACGACATTGATCCAGCCATTGTTCCAACGCTTTTTGTAGTAAAACCGTGTCGGAAGATTGACCGAATACTCGCTTTCGATAAGCCTTGTTTCCTGCATGAAACTCTCGTTTTCGTTATTGAACACATCGTCCATAAGGTTGTGCTTCAACAGACGGCTCATCCACAGACCGCCCATCAGCAGGCAGACATAACCTGCGCCGACGGTCAGAATATACAGTCCCGTCACCGCCTCTATCGGGAGCGGCAAAGCCAGTATCCACCAGTTGAGGAAGAACAGCACGAAGCCAACGGCAAGGGCTGTCCAGATTCTTCCCCAAGTGATTTTCTCACCCTTTACGCCCTTTGTCCCCAAACAGGACAAGGCAAGCAGTAGGACGGCAAACAGTTTTGTGTACAGGATGGAACGGAACAGCCCCGCCGTGCGGTTGAAGTTCATCAGGATTCTGTCCACCACGCCGATCTCCACTCCCCAAAGCCGGATAGCTTCATAGCAGAACCAGTACACGTTCATGACCACTAAAATAATACTCACGGCACGCAGAAAATCCATGATTTTCGCCAATGCCCTCAAATCGTCTTCTTGTTGTGACATACATTGATTTTTTTGATTGTTGATATTTTCGATTACATTCCCAAGCCCTTGCGCTTCTTCTTTTTCTTCTTGCGCTGCATCGCCCGGATGAAGGCTTCCTCCTCGGCGTCCACTACCGGACCTTCGGGGGCAAACAGGTTCATGCCACCCGAATGGCTCTCGTATTCCCCTCCGGAATATCCTTGTTTGTCCTCTTGTCCCTCCACCATAACGGAAAGCGGAATCGACGGCTGTCCAGCGTAAGGCTGCGTGAAGTGTTCCTGCAAGGCGTTGGCGGAAAGTTCCTTGCCCATGCGTGAGCCGTTCAGCACGCAGCCCGTACGGTGGTCGATGAACGTGGCTCCGTAGATGCGCCCTTCCTCCGTGTAGCGTAGTACGGTGTCGATGCCCTTTCCTTTGAGGGTGGCTACAAACTTCTCCTTGTCATACGTGCCTTCCAGCACGGAAAGGACGGTGCGTTTCGTCATGTCGGCAAGTTTCCTCTCCTTAAACTCCTGCTTGGAACGGGCAAACTTCTTCTGTACGGCTTCATAGCCGACGGACTTCCCGAACAGCGAGGACTTGAAAGGATTGCCGACCTTGTTGCCCTTGTCGTCCGTGACGGAATAGACCAGCCCGTGATACTCACGTCTGCGCACATTGCCATGTGCTTCCTCCACTGTCATATTATATAAGGAAAGGAGGGCACGGTATTCTCCCATCGTTTGGAAACGGTATTGCCCGTTCAAAGCCTTAACGATATTCCCCACCTGCTTCTTCACGTCGCCCGCAGAGGCGTCCACCTTGCGCAGCGGCGTGTCAAGACGGCGATTCTTGCGTTCCGCGTCATGCAGCCCGTACTTCCGTTCCAGTTCGCGTGTTATCTGCTTGCTCCGGTAAAAATTGTTCCGGGTGTCTATGCTCCTGCCGTTCTCGTCCACCCTGACCGTCACGATATGCAGATGGTGGCGGTCGATGTCCTCATGCTTGAAAACGAGATACGGCTGGTTGCCGAAGCCCATCTTCTCCAGATACTCCCGTGCGATGTTCTGAAGCTCCGTGTCCGTCAAAATATCGTCGGGATGCGGATTGAGCGAGATATGCACCACCGGTTTCTCCACCTTCGACCGCACGGGCATCAGAGCGAGAAAGTCCTCCATAGCCCGGTGGATGTCCATCGTTCCCGTACCGTCATTGTAGATGCGGTTGGTTGTCAGAAGCCGCCCTTTCGCCTCGTTGATCTTCTCCCCGTTGTAGGCAAGTGCGCCATACAACGAGTTTCCTACACTGATTTTTGCGACCATTTTTCCTGCATCTCCCTTGAAAGTTCCACAATCTTACGGCTCAGTTTTACGAGTTCGACGGTCTGTTGCTCCAACTTGTAAAGCAACGCCATCGCCTTTTTCTCGGAAAAATGCAACCTCAGTTCCTTCACTACTTGGTTGTAGTTCGTGCCTATTGCGCGGAATTGCGCATGAAAATCAGATAGCTTGGTGTAGTAATCCACCAGCGTTTTATCCACTTTCAGTACCTTGAACGGTTGCCCGAAGAAGTGCGCCTTCAGGAAAACCGACTTGGCGTAAACGCCCGACTTCTCGAACATGGAGAGGAAACGGTTGTGTTCCTCCTCGCTGAAACGGACGGTGTATCTGAACACCGCCGGATCGAGTTTGGGATTTCTCCCGCCTTTGTTTCTTTTTTTTTCACTCATATTACTTTGGATTTAGCGGTTTGACGGCATAAGCCGCCGCCTCATGGCACAGACACCGTAGGTTTGAGAGGCTTCCCGACTTCGGAGGGTAAGCCCGCCCCCTGCAAGGGCAAGGCGTTTTCCGGGATGCTCAAAATATTTTGAGCGGCTGAAAACATACCTTGCTATGTTCAGGTGAACATAAAAATCCGTTGGGGACGGATTGGGGATGATTTCTTTCAAACTCCGGGCTGCGCCACCTGCGGCGTACCCTGCCGTTCAGGTGCAAAGTTACGCCCTTAAAGCGATGTCGGACAGAGGCTTGACCCAGACAATCAGTGTCAACCGGCGCAACGTGCTGCCACTTGCCGGAGAAGTGATACAAGTTCCAAAATATCCTTGTTTATTTGCAGTGTGATTCGGATGTGGGACTGAAAATACACTCCTTCCGCCAGATGTTCGGACAGCAATCCGGGCATCAATCCAAACGGTTGAAAACAGGTGTATGTATACAGATAGTTTTCCAAGCACACGTCCGTGCGGACGGATAAAAGCATGGACGGTTGGACAAACCGATGAATACCCGCAGGCACAGCCGGATTAAGGAGTGAATAAATAAATGAATGGGAGTGCGTGCGTACGTACTAATGACAATACGCTACCGCCACCGGACAGATGTATAACCAAATAAATTATCAAAAAAATGAAAGAAGCAACTTATGTGGCAATCTCCACGCAGAAAGGTGGAGCGGGTAAGACAACCCTGACAGTGCTTGTAGCAAGCTATCTGCACTATGTGAAAGGCTACAACGTAGCCGTGGTGGACTGCGATTTCCCGCAGTACAGTATCCATGACATGCGCAAGCGTGACATGAAAGCCGTCATGGAGGACGGGCATTACAAGGTGCTGGCGTATGAGCAGCTCAAACGACTGAAGAAGAACCCGTACACCATCAGATGCAGCCGTGCGGAAGATGCGGTAAAGACCGCCGAAAATCTGGTGGCAGCGCAGCCCGACCTCGATTTCGTGTTCTTCGACCTGCCGGGAACAATCAACAATGCCGATGTGGTGCAGACCATTTCCCAAATGGACTATATCTTCACGCCCATCATCGCCGACCGTGTGGTGATAGAGAGTTCCATCAAGTTCGCCACTGTCATCAACGAACAGATGATAAGCACGGGCAAGTCCGGCATCAAAGGGATTTACCTCGTGTGGAACATGGTGGACGGACGCGAAAAGACTGAACTTTACAAAGCATACGACAAGGTCTGTGCCGAGTTCGCCCTGCCCATTCTGGAAACACATCTACCGGACAGTAAGCGCTTCCGCAAGGAGACGGCGGCAGAACGCAAGGCGGTATTCCGCTCCACGGCGTTTCCGGCGGACAAAATACTGGTACGCGGCAGCAACCTCGACAAACTCGTCGATGAGATTCTCGGCATCATCAAAAACTGAACGGCATGGCAAAGAAAACAAGAATCGAGGACATCGACAGCGAAGCCGTAATCAACTCATTTCGACTGGACGATACAAGCATTCCGCCGGAAGCGAGAAGCACGGACGGGAACGCTCCTGTCCCACCTCCGAAAGAAGCGATACAAGAAGCCGTTTCTCCACCCGCCTCGCACTCCAAAGAGGAGCCGGAACGCAGGCGAAGGAACAGCAAGCCGGGAAAATTGGATTATGACACAGTATTCATATGCGGTTCCAATATCACGGCAAGGCTCGGCAAGCAGGTCTATATCCGCAAGGAGTACCACGACCGCATACAGAAGATGCTTCATGTAATCGGAGGCAACGAAGTGACTATCGCGGCATTTCTTGACAACGTGCTGACACACCATTTCACGCTGTTCCAAGACGAGATAGCCGAATCGTTCAAACGGCACATGGAATCCTATAATTTATAAACACTCAAAAACAACAAAGAAGTATGAAAAGAACAAATAAGAACCGTCAGGCTGAGTATCTGCAAACAGGAAAGAGTGAAAGAACCGCTGTCCGTGCAGCAAAGTGTGTAACCGACTACGGACAGGAAAATACCGACGTTGACTTCCGCAAGGATAAAGGCAGAGACAAACCGCTCTCGACTTTCCTGCAAGCATCGGAAATCAAAACGCGGCAATGTATATACATCAGCCGAGAAATTCATGAGAAAGTCGCTATCGTTACCAGTCGGATGGGAAACGGTTTGAGCATCGGCAAGTTTGTGGATAACATCCTCCGCGACCATTTCCGACAATACGGGCAGCAGTACATGGAACAGATTGAAAACGCCCAAAAAGTAAGATTATGACAAAGGCGTTTTTAATCGTATCGGTTGCTTGCAACGTGTGGTTTCTGTTTCTGCTGTTCTATGACCGCATCATGGACACGAAGCTCATCCGTTTCTTCAGACATATTGCCGGGCTGTGGCGGTCATTGGACAGTACGGTGGCAGAGCAAGGAAAGGATAAGGAAATACCTCACGCAGACACCTCGGACATCATTGGCAAGAGCCGTTTCAAGATGGCATCGACCCGGACAACCGCTGCCATACCGACGCAAGAAGCCGCCACTTCGGAAAAAGGCATTGAGCTGTCGGAGGAAGAGGCTACTTTTGACGACGGAAACACGGAAACCGTCTCACGCCCGACACAAGTACCGGAGGACAAACTCGATGAAACCTTCACGAGCATCCCGCCCTCGGAACTGGAGTACGGAGAAGATGAACCGGAGGATGAAGAACCAGACAAAAAGCAGGCTTCGGGAAGTAGCTTCGAGGATATTGACATGGCAGTACACACCATACGGAAGGAATCACCATCCGATGAGGAAATGCGACACGCCGGAAAGGTCATGACGGAACTGGACGGGACAGAGCTTTTCACAAGAATAACGGAACGCCTGACCGATGAAGCAATGAGCGAGAGGATTGCAAAGGCGATGGCAGTTTTCGTGGACACGGTGAACATGACCGTGACACAACAAAAGGAAAAGGTGTTCGTGATTCCCGACAACATCGAGGAGTTCGACTTCCGAAACTATGTATAACAACTAAAAAAGAATGGAAATGAAAACGTAAAATGACGACACCCACGCGCACGGCGGTACAAGGTACAGCCAACCCGCAACGGACAGCCCCAAGTCCGTAGAAACAAACGGGCAACCACTAAAACCAAAGTAAAGTAATCAAGTATCAACCGCCCGAAAAAGGACTATCCACCCTTTGGACGGCACAAAAAAGAACAGTTTATGAACAAGAACATCAGACAAAAGTTAATCATCGCTGCGGCACTTATGATTACCGCAACCGCCTCCGCTTTCGCACAGGGAAACGGTCTGGCTGGCATCAACGAAGCCACCTCTATGGTGAGTTCGTATTTCGACCCCGGCACGAAATTAATCTACGCCATCGGCGCGGTAGTCGGGCTTATCGGTGGCGTGAAAGTGTACGGAAAATTCTCGTCCGGAGACCCGGACACCTCGAAGACCGCCGCCTCGTGGTTCGGGGCTTGTATCTTCTTGATTGTCGCCGCCACTATCCTGCGCTCATTCTTCCTTTAATAAACAATGTATGGCTGAATACCCGATAAACAAGGGTATCGGCCGTCCGGTCGAGTTCAAGGGTTTGAAGGCTCAGTACCTCTTCATCTTCTG
>ERZ779948.140-NODE-140-length-22525-cov-8.01446_pt1 | contig 22525 bp, 28 predicted proteins | sample MGYA00511541_ERZ779948 | MGnify/ENA primary metagenome ERZ779948 (study PRJEB29588, sample SAMEA2147022) | human gut metagenome | biome: human gut; feature: human-associated habitat; material: faeces | place: Denmark | collected 2008/2010 ... | reverse complement strand
GGGCAAAATCAGCATTCTCGGACAAAAAACCATAACCGGGATGAATGGCATCGGCATGATGTTGCCTTGCAGCTTTAATGATATTATCTATATTCAGATAACTTTCTTTGGAAGCGGCAGGCCCTATCAGACAGGCTTCGTCTGCATACATCACATGACGCGCCGTACGGTCGGCTTCCGAGAAAACAGCCACAGTGCGGATACCCATCTCTTTGCAAGAGCGCATAACGCGCACGGCTATCTCGCCACGGTTGGCAATTAGAACCTTTTGTATCATAATCTTTCTCTTTTTACCCGAAATGTCACACAAAATTACAGATGCATTCATTATACATGAACACATCTTACATGGGTGGCATCTCTCATTAGTATTGATTATTTAACGAAAACTCCCTGTTTTTTAGAAGTGGGAGCCATAATTGGCTGCAAAGATACTTGTTTTTTGCACAAAAACTACAAATATGTGTCTAAATAATGTTTCAATACGTTGGCATGATTTCGTTCCTGTTCTTTCGAAGCGTAAAGTAATGTTACTTTCGAATAAGCTTTTATCTTATCAATGAACGCTTTAGCGGCATCCGATTCTTTCAATTCTTTTTGATACATATCTGCAAAAGTCCCCCATCTTTTTTCTATATCCGCATGAAACCATTTCCTTAAATCATTGGATGGAGTGACTTCTTTTGCCCAATAATCGTATTTCAAATATTCCCGCTTCATGCCACGGGGCCACAGGCGGTCTACCAAAACACGATAGCCGTCTTGTTCAGAAGGTTCATCATAAACCCTCTTGATGTTTACTTGAGTCATAGTTGGTTATTTTAATTTAGGTACAAGCTTATAACTCCATATAACCCTAAAAAGTTCATTCCGGACAGTGGTTTCAAGATAACAGCAACTCGTAATCCACTACATCCAACCATCGTCCGAATTTCAGTCCTACCTTCTTAAAATGGGAAACTTTTTTAAATCCCAGCCTCAAATGCAAAGCATCACTGACAACATTTCCCTCTGTGACACAGGCTATCAGTGCACGATACCCGTCCCTACGACATTCTTCAATCAATCTTTCCATCAACTCCCTGCCTATGCCCTTCCCCTCGTATCCGGGAGCTAAATAGACCGTTGTTTCCAACGTATGCCTGTAAGCAGCCCTCTCCTTCCACAAATGGGCATAACAATAACCCACTACTTTCCCTTCTTCCTCATACACAAAATAGGGAAAACGGACGGCAATTCCGGCAATACGGTTACGCATATCCTCCTCTCTCAAAGGTTCCGTTTCAAATGTAGCCACACTGTGCCCGACATATTCATTGTATATCGTTGTGATGGCTTTGGCATCCTGAAGTTCCACTCGTCTAATCATAATGTCATATCTATTATTAAAACGTAAGCAAGATATAAAAAAATAATCAGTTATCTGGAGAATAATCACTATATTTACAGCCGATTCTAATTTCAGCTATAAAAATGACAGAAATAGTAGAAGTAAAAGACTTTATCCCAGCCTACACCGATGCAGTACAAAAACTGCTGGAGCAGCTCACAAACCGCCCGGTAAAACTGACCGGGACAACCCTCAGAGAGATCATATCCCAAGAAAACACCCATCTGTTTTTCTTACTGGCTGATCAGGAAATTGCGGGAATGCTGACTGTAGGCATCTATCACAGCCCCACAGGCGGCAAAGCGTGGATTGAAGATGTGGTAGTGGATGAAAAATACCGGGGACAAGGACTCAGCAAACAGCTGGTCACCCACGCTGTCCGGTTTGTGAAGGAACAAGGCATACCTCTTATTATGCTTACCTCAAACCCCACACGGATAGCAGCCAACAAGCTATATCAAAAATTAGGCTTCGAACAAAAGCAGACCAATGTGTACAGAATGAATTTAGAATAACCCATTCCTATTTCAATATGATAACAATCAGACATTCATTGCCCAAAGATTTGGATGCAATTATAGAAATATTCCACTATGCCCGTCAGTTCATGAAAGAGCATGGCAACCCCAACCAATGGATAAACGGTTATCCTTCCGCTGAATTGATTCTGCGAGAAATAACCAACGGAACCAACTATGTTTGCGAAAATGAAAACGGAGAAATAATAGGCACATTCTGTTTTATTCCCGGAGAGGACCCCACTTATGCCCGCATTGATGACGGCAACTGGCTGAACAACGAACCATATTACGTCATTCACCGCATGGCTACCAACGGCAAACAGAAGGGAGTAGCTGATGCCTGCCTCAAATGGTGTTTCGAACATTGCAACAATATCCGGGTAGATACCCACCACGACAACCTTGTGATGCAGAATATCCTGAAAAAGTACGGTTTCCGGCGTTGTGGCATCATTTATACCCACAATGGCACATCCCGCATCGCTTACCAGCGGACATTAACCGAAAAAGAGTTATCTTTGCCGACCGAATAAACAAGAAAAAGAAACATGAAGATTCTCTGGATAGACCTGAACAGTTCATATGCCCATTCCTCATTGGCACTGCCAGCCCTACATGCACAAATCATGACAGACCCTTCTATAGAATGGGAAATCGTATCTGCCACCATCAACGAAAATACAGGAATGATTGTCGATGAGATCTACCGCCACCGACCCGACATCCTTGCCGCAACCACCTGGCTTTTCAACCATGAGCAACTGATGCATGTCGCTTCCAGAGTAAAAGCATTGCTCCCCGAAGCCTGCCTGGTGCTGGGCGGTCCGGAATTTCTGGGAGACAATGAAGAGTTCCTCCGCAAAAATCCATTTGTGGATTGTGTTTTCAGAGGAGAAGGAGAAGAAGTCTTTCCACAATGGTTGACCTGCTGGAACCATCCGGAACAATGGCACACCGTGCCCGGACTCTGTTACCTCACTCCTAACAAAGAATATAAAGACAACGGTATAGCCCGCGTACTGAATTTCGCCGGACTCGTCCCGCCAGAACAAAGCCGTTTCTTTAACTGGAGCAAGCCCTTTGTCCAACTGGAAACAACACGCGGATGTTTCAACACCTGCGCCTTCTGTGTCAGCGGCGGTGAAAAACCGGTACGCACCCTTTCCATCGAAAGCATCCGCGAAAGGCTACAACTCATCCATGCACATGGCATCAAAAATGTACGCGTATTAGACCGTACTTTTAATTACAACCCTCGAAGAGCCAAAGAACTACTCCGGCTCTTTCTGGAATTCCATCCCGATATCCGCTTCCATCTGGAAATACATCCCGCCCTGTTGTCAGAAGAGCTGAAAGAAGAACTCAGCCTGCTGCCCAAAGGACTGCTTCATCTGGAAGCCGGCATCCAGAGCCTGCGCGAACCTGTACTTGAGAAAAGCCGCCGGATGGGCAAACTATCTGATGCACTGGATGGTCTGAGATTCCTATGCGCCTTGCCCAACATGGAAACCCACGCCGACCTTATTGCCGGACTGCCTCTTTATCACCTTCATGAGATATTTGAAGATGTCCGTACCCTTGCCGGATATGCTGCGGGAGAAATCCAACTGGAGTCACTCAAGCTGCTTCCCGGAACCGAAATGCGCCGGAGGGCGGAAGAATTAGGAATCAAATATTCCCCTCTGCCGCCATACGAAGTGCTACAAACCCACGAGATCAGTGTCAGTGAATTGCAGACAGCCCGCCAGCTTTCACGCTTGTTGGACGGATTCTACAACACACCGGCATGGCAGGCACTGACACGTGAACTCATTTTGAATGACGAACAATTCCTCCATCGTTTTCTTGCATATTTAACAAAAGCCAATCTGATAGACCAGCCCATGAGTCTGGAGAAACGAGGCTTGATACTGTATGAGTTCTGCAAACAAAACTACCCCGAATACCAGATACAGGCTGCTATTGCCTGGATAGAAGCAGGCATGTCACTGAAAAAACTCCCTGCCGAGAAAGTATGGACCAAACGACAAATCCCTCCTGCCACTTGGAATATCATTTATGGAGAATACAAAGAAAGCCTTCGTCTGTGTTTCCTTCCTGCCGATGAAAAGGGGGAACATGGCTACTGGTTCGGCTTTGAGTCGGAGATACAAAAAGCAAGTCCTGTATTCAAGGCAAGAACGTAAAACGTTACGACATCAGGAGAAGCTGTTGGTTTCAAAAAGTAATGCTCGATTTTGATTTAGTATCACTTTATAGAAGTGAAGCCAAGCGGCTGAAAGAGCCCAACAAGAGTAATCCGGATAAGAACCAAAGGAAAAGGTGATTTCGTCTTATGTAAAACATAAAATTCTTCTATCACACCATCTCTCTCATTACCAGCAATTTACCGTGTAAAAACATCCATAATGTCCCTGAATCGGTATGTAGGCAATGGAGATGGAAACATTCGCCCATTATTTGTATAAGAGCCGCAGATATCAGATTGGATCTGACAGGACATGCCGTGCTTTCATTTAATTTAATAGGATGTCATTGCGTTAACTTCCGATATATACTGTTGCCTCACCTATGTGAAGCAGTGATTCCACTTTAGTGACAACGGCTATTCACACAGATGAAAAGCCCTTTTCACCCAAGTGAAATATCGGGTACAAGCCATAGAAATCATAGGAAAACAAAAGAATTTATTTCCCTTATTATCAACTATTTGCATATTTCCTATATTCTCCATTTTTCCCTATTTTGCCCGTTTCCTATTATTCAGTACGCTTTTAGTACACTTTGAAATCTCATTTTCTTTTGTACCTTTGTAATATCAGGAAATAAAAGAAAATCAACTATTTAGTATAATTACCTGGCTACAGTACCTAAATCGGGATAAAACCTCTAAACAATGGGAAAAGTTAAGACGAAGTTTACGACAGTCAGAGGAGGAGCCAAGAAAAAATAGAGGGCTCAGAATATAAACTAAAAAGTACAGACCATTTTTATTATGGTCTGTACTTTTTATAACTTTGCAATACTAAATCAGAACATCAATTATGCAACAAAATATTATAAGCAATTTCTTTCGCCCTATAAATACGGACATACAGATACCAGATAGCGAGTATGCAAAAACCGATGTATGTATTGTCATGGCTGATGCTTTGGCCCGCAATACCAATCATAGCCTATATATCATAGACTATCACCGCAAGAATTTCCTTTACGTATCGTCCAACCCGCTTTTTCTCTGCGGTCATTCACCGGAAGAAGTGCAACAAAAAGGTTATGCCTTCTACTTTGAGGTTGTTCCGTCTGACGAGATAAACCGTCTTATGGAAATCAACGAAGCTGGATTCCGGTTCTACTATGACCAGCCTATAGAAAAAAGGCTTGACTTGTCTATCGAGTATAACTTTCATATCCACACATCAGAAAAGCATCCGCACCTTATCCACCACAAACTAACACCCGTTTTGCTAAGTGGCAAGGGAGATATATGGCTGGCTCTATGTACAGTTTCACTTTCACCGGAGAAAAACATCGGAGATGTAGTCATATCAGACCATACATGTACTGACCACTATATCTATTCATTCGAGGGCAAACGATGGAGAAAACAGCCGGAACTAATTCTTTCCGACCGTGAAAAAGAGATTCTCCAGCTCTCCGTCAAAGGACTGTCGAACACTGAGATTGGAGAAACTCTCTTTATTGATGCCAATACCGTCAAGTTTCACAAGAAGAAAATCTTCGAGAAGCTACACGCAGAAAACATCACTGAGGCCGTGGGTATCGCAGCCAATCTGAGGTTGATTTAGGAACACAATGTAGAACTTTGGCAAAGTAGCTATAGGAGGATGTGAGAATATGTATTCCTCCATTTTCTTCCGTCCAAGTTCGATGACCTTTTCATCGTTACATCTGTTCATCTTTTCTTTATCAATAAAGGCAACATGCCAGAAGACCAGATAGCCGATTACATACCTTTCGATGGTAACTTCTATCGGTTCGTCCGGACGCTTCATGGATTGAAGGCCGTTGCGGACGTCATTGTCGATGATGCCCACAACTGCCCATGAGAGATTTATATAGGAAATTGATGCTGTCATAATTTACATACGGTTTATTGTATCCTGTCCTGCTCCCGTACCTTTATACTTGCTTTTGGCTGCATTAAACTTGTAGCGCACTGTAAGACTGAACGAGCGTGTATCACTCCAAGACAAATCCTTCATTTGTGCACTCTCCATATAAAGAAGTGCTTCCTGCTTACAACCTAACAACAAGTCATTTGCACGCGCTTCTATACTTAGGGCATCATTAAAAAGGGATTTGCGTAAGCCTATGTTCAAAGTATATTGTGGACGTTTAAGGGTGATATTCTGAACCTGACCACGACTTTGATAATTAAAATCAGCAGAGAGAAGGAATCCTGCAGGAAGAGTAAAAGTGTTGTTTAAGGAACCTACAAAAAGTGGATTGTTATAGGTCCTTCTCTGACCGGCGGCATCCAACGAGAACCACTGCTTCATCACAATTGCGCTGGCATTAAGATTCCATATACCAATAGTAGGCGAAGCTGCCAGCATTACTGTCAGACTCGGTAAACGGTCGTGATTGATATAGTTTATTAAAGTAGTAGCCGACTGATTTTCCACCTGTGTTCCCCAATAAAGAATATAGTCCCGAACCACTTTGTAGCTTACCATTGCCTGAAAGAACCGCCATACACCAACAGCGGTTATATCATGCGTAACACTTGGTTTTAGGAGTGGATTTCCCGTTTGCCATGTAAACCTATTGGCATAAGTGATATTATTTCTTAACTGACTGTAGTTGGGACGCTGTGTCTTTGCAGCATAGCTGACTTGGAATTGTACTTTCCCCAATTGCCCGTTCACAGAAATATTTGGAAAGATATTATCATATACACGGCTTTGTCCGGGTACAAATGTACCATTTTCAAAATAATCAAAATCCACATGCTCATATCGCAAGCCAATGTTTGCCTGACCGAATGGTAAAGGATGGTTGTACTGTGCATAGCCGGCAAGATTCTGTTCACGGATGCGGGTATAGGTTGTAGGTACATATCCTTCCTGATTTACATAATCATCATGCCGGTTGGTATAGGTATATTCTCCTCCCACAGAGATACTTCCTCCCCATAAGGGATGAGTGTATGAAACTTTGGTGGCAGTAAGTTGATTTTCCACCCTGTTATCAGAAGTGACAGTACGGTCTTCATGGTCCTGACTATTCTCCATATTAATGGTATATTGCGTGTATGTATTGCTGTAATAGTCTGCATCCCAGGTAAGTTCTCCTTTGCCTATTTGTCCTGCATAGTAAATATTAAGCTGATGTTCCGGTTGTGATTTTGCATCGGCAGCAATGGTACTATATAAAATATCGTAAGGCAATCCATCTGCCTGAATCTCGCTATCGAAGGCGGTAAACATATCTGTATGCAGGGCATTGCTCAAATCATAACGTACACCTATGGAATGATACTCATTAAAATCATAATTGAATCCGATGCGTCCGTCTATACTGCGAGAATCGGTATTAGAGTGCTGATAATTCTTTTGCGTCCATATGGTATCGGTAAAGGCCGTTTGCTCCAGAATATCGTTTTGCAAGGAGGTAGTTTTATCAAAACGGACCATAGCGAAAACATCAAGACCGTTATGCCGATAGTTTACATCGGCTTGCTCTACAAAGTCTGAATTTTGAGATTGATCATAGGAACTTCGCAAACTCACTCCAAATCCATCTCCTTGTCGTTTGACAGTACGGATACGAACAACTGCCCCTACCGTTGCATCATAACGGGCACCGGGATTACGAACAACTTCTACGCTTTTAATTTCCTCCGATGTCAGTTGGTCCAGTTCAGCGATATCACGTAATTTTCTACCGTTGATATAGATAAGCGGTGAACCTTTACCCAACACCTCAAATCCATCAGCCTTTTTTTGTAAACCGGGTATATGTGCCAATACATCTTCAGCTGTTCCGGCTTTCGAGAGAACTGTACCCTGCACATTGGTTTCCAGAGCATCATTCTTTATGCGTGTCACAGGCAAATTGGCTTTTACTACCACTTCTCCAAGCATCCGTGCATCCGATACGAGCTGCACGATACCCATATTGGCAGGAGTAGTCGGTTTATACACTGTCTTATATCCGATAGAGGATATTTTCACTATCTGGTTTACCGATGTAGCTTCCAGCTTAAACAAACCATCTTCACCACTGATGGTTCCACTTACAAATGCCGAATCCGGCAGAGACAGCAGCACCACATTGGCATATGGCAACGGATGGTTACTTTCATCTACAAGTTTCCCCTTCACGGTTTGTGCCGACACTCTCATCGGCAGCAACATGCTCACGACAAGCATGACCAAATACATTTTCATCTTTTTCATTGATATATCCTATTGGCACACTTTGAATTTGCTTTTCTTTCCATTTATCCGGAGCGTCACTTGGGGATTTGAGAATTGCGTGACATGAGGAAATGTGAATGTGACAGTAGCCACCCCCTTTTTTACTGTTACTTCTACGGATGTTGCCGGATATTCTTTTTCACTCCATGACGACGGAATGAGTTTTACATCAGAAACCGTGTATTTGTCTTTGGCTTGATTGTCCGTGAAAACGATGGTTACTTTGTTGTCGTAATTGTTGAAACCTTGACAACGTGGCTTTGCATTAACTGTCAAACCTATGACAGTCAAGAAAATTACTGTTACAATATAAAATACATTTTTCATTGTACGATGTTTTTTTGATTTCTGCAGCAAAGTTCCACACTTCCGAAAACTTCTCCACTACCCTGTAGAGTAGTTTTGATTACAGGAGCTAAAAAAGAGGAGATATAATACATATAAAGAAGGGAGTGAATAGGTTTACCCATAGTAAAGACTAAACCTGTAGTTGATTTTTGGAACGTAAAAAAAGGTATAAACCCAATGCTTGATTTACACCCTTGCAGGCGGAAGGACAGGTATGCCGTCGTTCCTTTTACCTCAAAAGACGAATATCAGATTTCCCATACCGACCCGATTCCCGTTTTATTCATTTACCGTTTCTATCGTATCGCTGCGCCTTTACCACCATATATATTGAACCGATGATTGGTATAAGCGTTGTCGACACAACTGACACCGCTTTTTCGTTTACTGACCTTGCAACCATTACGAAATATGACACAATCATAAGCACAGCAATCACGCAAAGCGAGCGACACATGAAGTTAGACAGTCCTTTGACATCCACATTCTTTTTTTGCTCAGCAGTCATTGTGTTATAGCCCGCTATGAGGTTGGGATATTTCCTTACGAGCATTCCCAATACAAACAGAACAGCTGCTATTATCAACACTGGTGTCTCCATTTATATGATACTTAAAACATAAAACTGAACACTTTCTTTTGCGAAACTTTAAACCTTTCAATCTCCAAAGAAAGCGATTTCTTCAACTGCCCTGCCATAAACGACAAAAACGGCTGGTTGGTTTCTTCGTCCTGACATTGGCGTAGAGAAAGGATATATTCTTCCCTATCCTCTTTGAATATCTTAGTAGGAAAAAGGTGATAACAAAACTGGATGTAGTTCATCAGTAATCGAGCCGTTCTTCCGTCGCCGTCCACCCACGGATGAATGGTTACTAAATTAAGGTGGGCATTAAAACTCAATTCATATTGTTCCCGAAATACTCCCACGGTCTTTTGCTTCTTTTGCAGAATCGCACAAAGTTCATCCACCTTAACAGGAACTTTCAGATAGTTCATGTAAGAATGTCCGCCAACATCAGCCGTAACACCACATAAGCGAAATTCTCCTTTGGAAGAATCGAAAGACCCTTGTAAAGATATTACCTGCAAAGTGGATAGTCAGATGCTTCGGAAAGATGTGCTTTCGCCCGAAGAAGTACAAAAGCTGATGGCTTGTCATTATGACAACGAAAACCCTACAGTCAGACAAGCGTTTATCTTTTGCCTATATTGCGGTCTGCGCTTCTGCAATGTAAAAGATCTTACTTTTAAAAATGTGGATTATGCTAACCGATTATTGAAGTTCGAGCAAAGCAAGGCCAAGGGACATTCTGCCAGTAGTGATGTGGTTATTCCTTTGAATGACGGTCTATTGTCTATCATTGGTGAAGCTCCGACAGATAAGAACTGTTTGATATTCGATTTGTCTACATACGAAAGTTGCTATAAATCAGTAAAGCGTTGGGTAAAGAGAGCTGGGATAGACAAACATATGAGCTGGCATTGTGCTCGGCATTCGTTTGCCGTGAACATTTTGAACAATGGGGCAAATATCAAAACCGTAGCCAACCTTTTAGGGCATAGCGGATTGAAGCATACGGAGAAATACACCCGTGCGGTGGATAAATTGAAAGAGGAAGCAATAAATAGCCTGTCCGAACTAAAGTTTTAACCACAAAAGACTTATCTTTGTAACTATGAACTTTGAAGTATTAGTAAAACATATCAGCACGATACAGAACACGTTGCAGGCACAAGCCGCACATGCTGTAAACCTTGCCCTTACTTCCCGTAACTGGCTTATGGGTTGCTATATCGTGGAGTTCGAACAGAACGGAGAAGACCGTGCCGCCTACGGTGAACAATTGTTGAAAAAGCTGGAACAACGGCTGAAAACAAAAGGTCTGAATGAACGAAGATTCCGAGAGTTTAGGCGGTTATATCTTGTTTATCCACAGCTAAAAGAGTCTGTCACACAATATATTGCATCACAAATACAAATTCGGCAGTCATTGACCGCCGAATTCACTGAACCAATTCGGCGGTTGGTAACCGCCGGATCTGAAAATGGCGTTTGGAAGCTATCAACAAAATACCCACAAACCGAAACATGGATGATTCCGGCTGATAGATTATTCAACAGATTATCTTCCACCCATTTAAATACCATATCGGGAATTGAAAACCCGGTAAAACGTGCTTTCTATGAAATGGAAACTATGCGTGGTTGCTGGTCTGTAAAGGAGTTGGAGCGACAAATAGCGTCTTTATATTACGAACGTAGCGAACTATCCAAAAACAAAGAAGCACTCTCCGCTTTAGTCCAACAACAAGCAACCTTATTACAGCCCAAAGATGTAATCAATACCCCTGTTACTTTGGAATTCTTAGGGTTGAATGAACGTGCATTAGTGACAGAAAACGATTTGGAGCAATCCATTCTTGACAATCTGCAACGCTTCCTGTTAGAAATGGGACATGGCTTCTGCTTTGAAGCCCGGCAAAAACGTATCTTGATTGATGAAGATTATTTCTTTGCCGACCTCGTATTCTATCACCGCATTTTGAAGTGCCATATCATTGTGGAATTGAAGATAGACAAATTTCGCCATGAATACGCCTCGCAACTAAATATGTACCTTAACTACTTTAAAGCGGAAGTAATGCAGCCGGACGATAATCCACCTATCGGTATTCTACTTTGTACGGAAAAGGGAGATACATTAGTAAAGTATGCCACTGCCGGATTAGACCCGAACATCTTCGTACAGAAATATATGATAGAATTGCCGAGCGAGGAAGAAATCAAGAGGTTTATATTAGGAGTAAATTTTTAATCTTTCATTGAGCACTCCTATTTGTATCTCAATGTTAATTATGCTAAAATATATAAATAAAACACACACAAATATTTTAACCGTGTATTATTCCATTCAGACAAACTCCTGAAATAAATTAAAGAGGTAAACAAAACATTTATCAACCACATATTCATTAAAAGCTATGAGCCACAATATGATTTTGAACTGCTTTACCATCAACTATTTCTTTTTGCATTTTGGAAATGGATATTGTGTAGAAATGCCTTCAGACAAAAAGGATCTTGATAAATTACTGGATTATCTTTTTTGTAAAAAGGTTGAATGGAAATTTTACACCACACTTACAGGAAGAAAATGGTTTCATGGAATATATATAACTTTCAAAAATAGAAAACACTTAGAAGTTACTTCTATCATGAAAGACATCTGCATAATATTAAAAATAGACTCTTATTGCTTATGTGAGAATTATACACAATCAATTATAGACATCGAGGGAGATGTAATTGCATTTGCTGATTTTTCAGAGAAGCAAGAATAAGTTATCCTCTTATCAGCCGATTAAGAATGTACAAAAGACAAACATCTGAATTTTATAAGTATAAAACTACAGGAGAAAATGAAGAAATTGATACAACTATTCAATGAAATACATCTAATCATTGAAAAACATGAATATATACGGAAAGAGAAAGGAGACAATTATAATCTTTTCAAAGTAATCAATATGACCAGTGACGAAACAAGAGTACATTCAGCCATGATAGCGGATTTGCTGAATCCGAATTGACAGCACCAAATGGAAAATGTGTTTCTCAAATTATTCATTGAGCGTCTGAATGGGCAAACAGACCATATTGTTTCTTTCACTTGCGATAATGCCAAAGTGGAATGTGAAAAATATATCGGTCCTAAAACAGATACGGATGGAGGAAGACTCGACATTTACCTCACCGACGGGATAAACCATATTGTCATTGAAAACAAGATTTATGCGACTGACCAAGAAAATCAACTTCTTCGGTATCACAATTTTCTGAAACGATGTTCAAAAAATAAGAATAATACACTGTTGCTATACTTGTCTTTAGACGGTGAAGTACACGATATTGATAAAACCACAGGTGGCGAAGAAATAACTTTCTTTACCATATCCTATGCCGATTTTATATTAAACTGGCTGACTGATTGTCGCCACAAAGTAATAGACAAGTCTCTAATACGGGAAGGAATAGCACATTATTTGAACTTAATTAAAATATTGACACACCAAATGGATAAAGAAAAGAATGAATTAATCAATTTGATTAAAAGTAACCCGAAGTATATCAGTTGTATATCTCAATACAAGGATGCCATACGGGAAGTAGAAATTAGTCTGCAAATCGATTTTTGGAGTCAACTGGAGGCGGTCATTGAAGAAAAAGGTTATGAAGTAATTAAAGAATCTTTTAGTGACTACAAATATGCTCTCGACAATCATAAAGACTACATACGCAGATATTATGAAAGTAACAATAAATACCAGTCTCTTGAATTTAAGCTAAAGACAATCAGTGATGATTACCAATTGATGTATGCCGTTCAAGTTGACTGGCGTACATATAGCGGTGTTATACTAAGAGATAAAGAGGGGAGAATAGTCAGACGTTCAGTCGTCAAAGAAATACAAAACAAAGAAATACAGAGAGTTATAAATAAAATTAATAAGATTATAGAAAATGACAACAGATATCAATCGAGTGATTCTTGGCTTTTATGGGAATATACCCATCCGACTATCAATTTCCGAAATCTGAATGATGGAGATAGTCAACGACATTTAAGTAGGATGAAGGAAACGATAGAAAGCATAAGCAAAGATATTATTGATAATATAAACATGATATTAAAAGAAAAGCATGAAAAGATTTTATAAATTTATTGTAGCCAGCGCAGGATGTTTAAGCGCTTTTCTGGTAACTCAAAAACTGGATGGTGCCATACAAAGGGAATGGTGGGAGGTATTTATCCCTATATGGTGTGCAACACCTGCATATTTTATAATTACCAGTCCTTTTATATTTATACGTAATGTATTAACTTCAAGAGATACTTCTGTAGATGAAATATTTGGTGGTGAAAGTTATATATCTTCCTTGTCGTATTTTCTTACATTTCCCTTAATGTTTCTACGCTATAACAATCTGATTGTCATGCCGTGGAAGTTTATATTAATCCCTTATTTACCGATGCTTTTAGTTATAATAATCATGGGCATTGCCTTTTTGGTCTATATACCATCTGCAATAAAGAGCTTCCGTAGAGAAAAAGCCCTGAAGCGGTTTCCCCCTAAAGACTTAGAGAAACTGGATTGGGAAAGCATGAAACATTGCCTGCTTGACATAAAATCAGAGCTTCCTCAGTTTGAGTTCAGTGAGCCCAATTGGGATTACAGCCGCAAATACACCATTGAAACCCGAAAGGACGGATACATCATAGGAGCAGGATTCTATTTCCGTGATAATGTATATGCTGTTTGTACGTATATATATGGACGCGATGTAAAGCAATTGGATATAGAAGGATTTACTCTTAATCCTAACAATTCGTGGGACTACTTCTCGTGGCTTATATGGACAGAAGATGAGTACTCTGAATCGCGTTTCAAAGAAGAAATGATTGTACGATTGAAACAGCTTGAACCATATTTCATTACAAAAGCACAAGGACATGAAAATAGTACGACATCGCTGGAGTAAACTTCAGACAGCTTTATATCAAATAATTGACCCAAATATAAAATTTCAGATACATTGCGTAGCATACCCAATGCGTAGCAAGACTGGATATGCTAACGACGACATGCCACGTTATTGGATTACCATAGGAAAAAAAATCATATGGGACTATCCCCAAATATTCACCAAAGAAGAACTGAGAGAACAGTTTTATCCTTGGATGGGAGATACATCCGATATTTCTTGCTTAATTAGAGAATATATTGATTGTCCTGATTGGGAATTACTCACTCATTCATTTGAAGACCGATGGCACTTAGTGCCCATACTGATAGCGTGCGATAAACGCATAGGTAAAAGACGCTTGACTTTACTTTTGAAGCAAGACTATTTTACCCAAGTACATTGGATTATCCGAAAAAGATTGGGCACCCCCTACTGATTTTGTAATCTATTTTATTTGTCAAACTCCCGGTTCATTCATTTGCATCGGAATATTTTTTACTAAAACTATCAATTATAGAAGCATTATTTGTATTGGAAATGAACGTGTTCTACAAAAAGCGCAGAAAATCTCGTGAAGATTATCCTGAAATTGAAATCCAAAGGGAAAGATTCTCATATGACCTTTGTCTGGAAGAAGCCCGCCGGTTGATACCTGCAAATGTAACTTTGCTTGAAGATTGCGGCATAGAATATGACGGCATTACCTTCTACGCTATTTCCTGTAGGATGATTCAGCAAATGCAATGGTTGGGAGAAGAATATGGATTGTCTTATAAAACGGATTTTTTGATTACCCACATTCCCCCGAAAGGCATATTGGATGAAGATACGGGTAGCGAAATATTGAAACAAATAATTTTAGAACGCCAACCAAAATATCATCTTTCCGGTCATGTGCATTATACAGGAGGACTATGGGAAGAAAAGTGGAGCACAAAGTTTGGCAATGTCTCCACCTTTCAGGCACTTTGCAAAATAAATGATTAATCCGAGTTATAGCGTTTCCCGTTTTGGTCTATAATATGTTGACATACCAGATGGGCTTCTACCCAAAAATCATTTAACCGCAATAAGTCCGGAATGGAGTAAGGTTTGTGAGTGCAAATGTCATGTATGGCATGACACACGATAATATGCTTCAGTTCCGGACGGCGTAAATGTTCTTCTGCCCATGTCACTCCATCATCCCATACATCCACACATTGTAACTGCTCATCTGTCATATCCGATGTGTTTTTGGATGAATAATTACAAGAACATTCTTCGATTTCGGGAAGTCCCCCATTGTATTCTTCAAGTAAACAACAAATTAGTTCTATCATGTAAGCAAAATCGGAGCCATAATAGCTGTCTTCCGGCAATTCCAATATAGACTCCACCCCACAGAACACATACCTCAGTGTACCACGGATGATATAATCGTCATCAAAAGATTCATCTTTGGGGCTATTAATCAATGTACGATAGAGGTTTGCCATGCGATGATACATCTTCTTAGTCAAACTATTCAGCAATTCATTTACCGCTTCAAAGCGTTTGATTTCCTGCGAAGTGGCTTGAAACATCTGGTTGAGAATCAAACTTCTTGTACCTATCAGATCTTGTATCTTTTCTATCTGTACTGCACCGATGTGCCTTAAATCAAGGCTACCCTTTTCCTGTTCGCCCATGAGCTTTTTGATTTCCGCTTCCACTTTCAATAACAATGCCCGTTTCTTGTCCACATCATTTTCTTGATAGATGTAATCCGCCAAATCGTCTGCATATAAATCCATAATCGTCTTATTTGTTTAATGATTTAGACTTTGAGGTTGAGTATATCGCATAAAAAAGGCTTTGAGTATTTCCGTATATCATGGGAAATGAGCAAATTAGATGTGATAAAAAACATTACTCAAAACTGAAAGCCATGAGCAAAATTACAAAAATTCCGTCAGAAATCCGCATTTTTTTTCAGTGAAAAACGTCGCAGTGCCGTTATGGGCTCATTTACACACCTACTTGAAAATGTCAACTTGGACTGTCGTAGTCTTGGTGGAATGAAGCGTGACAACTGTCAGCTCACAAACCTCCAGGTGCTCCAAATATTAGTGTTGCTTCCATTCTTTGCAATAAAGGGGTCTCACATTACAATGGTTCTGTCTTAAGCCGGATGTTTGGTGGGAAAAAGGATGTACTGTATTCCTATTTGTCACAAGACGACATCAACTGGCGAAAGGTGATATACCGCATAACCTATTGGCTTCTAATGAAAGTAACCATGCGGAACGATCACAAGAAAAGCAAATTGCCAACAGTACTGATAGCAGATGACACAGACCTTCCTAAGGCAGGCTTTCACATGAAAGCCATTGGAAAAAGTTTCTCACATGTACACCCATACGAAACAAAGTTCTATTTGAGTATTTAGAAGTCGTGGCGGTTGTGGCTGAAATCACTGGGGCTGAATCTGAAGATTTGAATATGCCGGTCATTGAAAACGACAAGAGGTTGGATGCTCTTAAAGCCTACGCTATGACGGTCTAAGTCTAAATCCGAAACTTGAGTTAAGTTATTATATACACCAATGGATTGCTTGAACAGAAAGCTTCCGAAATAGTACGCATACAGCACACTTATACCAATATGGGAGTGTACAACAACGATAAGATGGTAGCTTCCTTTACATTTGGTTTCTAGACTTATCTGTTTACAAAACACAATTACCGTATAGGAAGAAAATTCCGCTGAGCCGGAAAAACGCTTCTTCAAATATTCCCTAACAAGGCGCATGGTTTAAAACAAACATCTACAAACAACTGACTGCCATTCGTGAATTTCGTAACCGAATAGCACATCATGAACCTATCTGCTTCAACGCTACACGTGCCATAGATACAAAATATGGGATCAGTTATAATTCTTAGGGGATTAACCTTTGCTAATTTCCCTTTATGCATACACCTTTGCTAATCTATACAGAAAGAACCTCTTATCTACTACTCCACGAAATGAAGCCCTAAATGCTTTAATCTTTGCATTAAAAGCTTCCGCAGCAGCATTTGTGCTTCTGTTTACAAAGTAGTTTAATATCCGTTCGTAATGATTCTCAATGGAATTTGCAACAGTGGTGAATGTATCATACCCAAACTCCTCAATTTCATTATACCAAAGTGCCAGTTTGGCACAAGCCACATCTTTATCTGTATAATCCGAAAATATCTTCCCTAATCGCTGGGCGTAATAGTACACAGATTTTATATCCGGGAATTGTTCAAAGAGTTTTTTGGCTCTTATCTTCTGGCTTTGCAGCCACTTGTCTGGAGCCTTAAATAATAAGTACCGGCTTCTGGCTAACAATTGTCTGAGTGTATCTCCATTGCTAAACACTTCAGGTTCATAACTTTCCCCCTTGGCTTTAGCTTCCTTGATTTTCCTGTTTTCATCCTTCATAACTTGCCAGCGATAAGCGATCCGAAGGTCTTGTACAGCTTCATAAACCAACTTTGAAACATGAAAACGATCCACTACCTGCATAGCCCCGGGAAAACAACGTTTGGCTATTTTCCGCATACTGCCGGTCATATCAAGTGTGATTTCCTTTACCTGGTTGCGCTTACCGGCATCTATTTTGAGAAGCACATTGATAACATCCTCTGCCTTAGTTCCCTTTACAATAGCTACAATGGTACCCTTTCGACCATACTTATCCCGATTAGTAAGGATGGTATACAACTCTCCTTTGCTTAGCGCCGTTTCATCAATACATAAATGATAACCTATATTTTTAGGATAAAGAATAGAGTCTTCAGCATGTTCCTTCTGATTCCAATTGTTGAAATTACTTAAATGTTCTTTGTATTGGGTCTGGAGTTGCTTGCCATCCATACAGTAATGTTCTGCTACACTTTGGCAACTAACGACATGATTGTCCAAGTAACGCTTTTGAAGAACCTCCCTGTGATTAGTTCTCTATATACAATGGAGAACTTCTGAAAGATACAGCCATATTTATTGCTCAAGAAAACCAGAAATATGGTTTATTAAACTCCAATTCTGAGATTATTATTCCCATTGAGCAGGACAAAATACATATACTGGAAAACTTAACATTCATAGTGCAGAGCAATAACAAAGAAACCATTAAATACGCACTATATAATAAAGAAGGAAAAGTATTACTACCATATAATAGTGACAAACTTGAAATTCTAACCAACAATCTAATAAGAAAGAATAATAAAAACGGAGTTTATATATTAAATAGTTGTGGAACGCAAATTTCTAATACAGCATACAAAAAAAATAGAATCAAACTATTCACCAATTTTAAGTTCTCCGTTCTATAATGCATATTTATCAAACGGGAAATGCAGTTACTACAATCATGGATGGAGAGAAATTTTGCCTTGCATATATGACTGCATAAAGTTCCCACTAATAAAGGATAATATCATTGCTGTTTCTATGCACGACAAGTTTGGGATTGTAAATTTCGACAATGAAGCACTAACAGAGTTTATCTATGACACAACAGAGGATGCTCAAAAAGCGCTATTTCAAATTCAAGAGAATTATTTACAAAAACAAATTAAGAAGAAGGACATTACAGATTACTACAATATTTACGAAGCAAAAGAATGGAAGAATAAAAGAGAAAAAATACTAAAACGAAACAATTATACATGCCAATGCTGCCATTGTAGCAATCCTTCACTTGGAAACGTTATTGTTGAAAAAGGAAGATATATTAAGGTAGATTCCTATGATATGCACACAGGTAATTATCATATTGGCAGTGAGAAATATCATATTGATTTAGATATAAATTGAGGATATGGGAAAAAAATAGTAATGCCAATACTAAATGTTCATCATAAATTATACATTATCGACCGTGAAATTTGGGAATATGACGATGATGATCTTATAACACTTTTGACAAAGTGTTATAAGATCATCATTCTTCCGAGGAAATAAAAATCCCTATAGTAAAAGAAATAACAAAAGGACGCTTTGTTAAAACAGATAAATGTACAGCCAAACCAGCTATCCAAACATTCAATCCTATGCAAATTGAAACATTTCCTTCATGGTCTGTGGCATAAAAAAGGAATCATAAATATGAATTTGTAGAAAAAATTGAGCCTTCTTGCTCTATCATATATATTGAAAACCCTAGCTTCAATAAAGAGTAGTCTCAAAAGTATGCCATAGAAATATTGCAAGATTTTATCCAAAACAAGCTTCAATATACATCCAAGAATGGAATGCCAACCACCACTTGATAAATATAAAATAAAGCAGCATTTTTAAAAATTCCAAAAACGTTCATCTTATTGATCCATATCCAAGCCATCATTATAATACCCCCAATCGTATGAATCTGCCGAATCATCGGACATACTCTCTCTTATTTCTTCATAATGTTCATCCTCCCAAAGGTATTTAAAATCTTTATAATATGGATACCAAAAACGATTAGTGTCATTGTTATCATGAGGTATGTGCTCCCAATACTGTGCTATCAATGTTTTATGTTCCTCGCTTAACACAAGAGTTTCCCAACCATCTAAAGGTTTAAAAGTTGGATATAACAATTCATACAACTGAGACCCAGTTATTTTTACTACATTTTCTTGACAAATAGCATCTTTGTTGAATTTCAATAAACAGCATTGGCATTGATATATATCATCTTCTTCTACATATTTAATTTTAAATCCTATAGCTATATTATTATATAGATTAGTTATCAAACCAAATTGTGGTTCCAGCAATTCTTTTGTAACATTTCTTATACCAACTAATCCTCTTTCATTTTGAATAAAAAGCAACTCACTATTTATTGATTTTACATCTATATATGTTGGAGCAATAACCATTCGCTCATTGCAAAAAACAATTCCTTTCAATCTCCCTATTGAGTCATCAGTCATTACATTTTTTTTACTTATACTGTACATTACGACGGTGTCATTTATAGAAGAAGCCGAACAGACACTAATCCCCTTTATTATCTTATCATCTTCACTATATCTTTTTCCTTTGCACAACTTAGGAGATTCCCCTATAAGCAGACCTTCACTCGCAGGTAGATTGTTACATAGAAAATCAAATTCATATTCTATTTCTTCACGAGTTTCATTTATTAAATGCCTAGGAATAAATGATTTCAAATCTTTATCAACAATGATAGAATACATTTTATCACAATTTAATTCTTTTACTAATTCGTCACCATATTCAATTTCAGTATTTCCCCAATAAGTTGTTTTCCAATAAGATTTAACAACTATCCCAAAATTAAGAATAAAATAATTAGTTCCGATTTGACAATTGTTAAATCCACCTATAATCATAGTACCTTCTAAATCGTATAAATCATATGTTCCATAATATCTATCCACGAACACATCACCACATTCATATTCATCATCTCCAGCTATAAAATACTCATTAATATAATGGATAGCATGATACTTTACGGGAATAATCTCTTTACCTTGCCAATTGCAGCATCCCCATACTCCACTCCACGTATAATCAGGATCAGTTTCCTCCATAGCTCCAAAATTCACATAAACATAGTCCCAATTCCCACTTCGTTCTATTTTAGAATATATTGTAGGGACGATTTCCCGTCCATCGAAATCCACCAATCCCTTACGGTGAGTATCAGCATCCTCTACAAGTATAGTCCTCCTACACAACATATCATCAGAAACTCTTCTTGGAAACTCTAATATTGGAATAGGGTTACTATATTTTATCCGGAAAAACTCCTTTCCCGATGAATCAATGACTCCCCACCTATTACCCAATAAAACATCATACATATTTCCATTAGCTTCCGCTCTTTTCTCAAATTTATCATAAACAAAAGGAATAATATCCCAACCTTCTGAATTTACCACACCATATTTTCCTTTATGCCTACAAAGCAATCTGTCATTCTCCAAAAGAACAATTTGCACCTCAGACCAAATGTCATAATTATCACAATCATAATCATCTACCACTATATACTCATTTTCATCCATCTTAGCTGAGTAAAAATTCATATTATCAACATCCTTAAATAGATAATTATATTCTAATGCGTTATGACATTCAACAAACAAAGGCTTATCCATAGTATTCTCATTTTATCATTTAACAAAAGTAACAAAGAGTTTGCATTGGGCTCATCAATCCATTAAATTCTTCCTAAAAACACTCTATTTATTTAATATACCAATTTAATACGTCAAGATATAAAAACCAGTGGCATAATCCTTATTTCAAAACATAAAGCTAAACCCTCTCTTCTGTGAAACGTTGAACCGTTCAATCTCCAAAGAGAGGGATTTCTTTAACTGTCCTGCCATGAATGCTAAGAAAGGCTGATTGGATTCTTCATCCTGACATTGACGTAGGGAAAGGATATATTCTTCTCTATCCTCTTTGAATATTTTGGCTGGGAAAAGGTGATAACAAAATTGGATGCAGTTCATCAGCAATCGTGCCGTTCTGCCGTTGCCATCCACCCACGGATGTATGGTTACTAAATTAAGATGGGCATTGAAACTCAATTCATACTGTTCCCGAAATGTTCCCATTTTCTTTTGCTTCTCTTGAAGAATCGCACAAAGTTCATCCACCTTAGCAGGAACTTTCAAATAGTTCATATAAGAATGTCCGCCAACACCAGCCGTAACACCACATAGACGGAACTCTCCTTTAGAAGAATCAAAAGAGCCACCCATCACACTGTGAACGCTGCCAGTAGTACGCATCAGCATTGCATTCATCCTTTTCAGAAAAGCAGGAGTTATAGGTACAAGGCTGTCTGATTCAACTTTGGCAAGTTCGTACGCTTGCTTCAAATCTTCATTCATCAGATGATGCACAAGCGGTTTCCCTTTCGCTGTTACTCCCTCGTCAAAGAGAAGCTGTGTATCAAGTTCAGTCAATGTGGAGCCTTCTATGGCTGTGGAATGGGTAATGAGAGAATAAAGGTAGTACTTATCATAGTCCACCGCTTCATTGATACCAAGTTTTTGAAACTTCTGGTACAACAGTTCTATTTCTTGCCAAACACCTTGTTCCATTACTTTTATTTAATAGGCTTTATTTCTTTTCAAAGGTAACTTATTTACTACGTTCAACCAAAAGAAATAATGACTTACTGCTATATTTTTTTGGGGTCAATGTAAAAAGCTGAGGGGTAAATTTATAAATTGTTATCTTTGTCTCCAAATTCATAGCTTATGAAGTTAAACGGTTATCGCCTTCTTCTTCCTGAAGGCACTTTAGATTACTTTGATCT
>ERZ779948.95-NODE-95-length-28330-cov-3.38971_pt1 | contig 28330 bp, 28 predicted proteins | sample MGYA00511541_ERZ779948 | MGnify/ENA primary metagenome ERZ779948 (study PRJEB29588, sample SAMEA2147022) | human gut metagenome | biome: human gut; feature: human-associated habitat; material: faeces | place: Denmark | collected 2008/2010 ... | reverse complement strand
TGTTTCTCAATTATATTTTCTCCAGCCAACAGGAAGAAGGGGGACATTTCTTTCGGAAGAACAAATTTACAACTTGCTCTGGCACTCACAACCCACAGCGAATTGCGTAAACCGAACAACTTTACTCCACGTACCTGAAACCAACGCCAGAGCTAACTTGTAAATTTTTCTGTAGAAAGAGAATGTCCCCTTTTTCCGTCACATCGAGAAACCTTATATTTAGAACAGTCTCCCCCGCAAATCCATCCCTCTGAACAGACCACGCAGTTAAACAGCAATTTCAAATATCACTATTTTTTCCCGTACATTGTTTCCGTCAAACAGATCTCTGCAATCAATTTCATCGGAAAACAACAATTCCTCTACGGTCATCAGATAAGCTATGTATTCATCGGATGGATAATAGAAAAACAACTTTACTGTTCTCCTGTTTTCATAATAAGAATTCAAAATCCGGGCAATTACTTTTTTCAGCAGTTCCAGCGAAAAAGGATTAAAAAAATAAATTCGGTCCACCGTTTCCGGAACTGTATACCGCTCCGCATTTGCAAGTGCAAATAATACCCTGCCGGAAGCCACGGCAGACTCTTTGTTATTCATAGCCTTTTCATAAATTCGCTCGTTATATTCGACACCGATAGACTGACATCTGGTTTGATATGACATAAAAAAATCAACTCTTCCTTTTCCGCAGCCGTAGTCGAGCAATGTGTTTTCCTTTCGAATCAGTCCGCTGTTTGCCAGACGTTCCAAAACTGAATAAGGCGTAGGTTCATAAGGATAACGATACTGATCCGCATTTGTATCGTCTCTGCCAGTGGTGCGAACCGCAAGAAGCCTGTCCCATCTTGTCTCGTTCTTTTCCTCGTTCATCGTTTTCCTTTCCTGATTAAATAATAATTCCGTTGCAATGATCAATTTCATGCTGGATGATCTGCGCCGTCCAGCCGGAATATTTTCCGTGCTGTGGTTTAAAATTCTGATCCAGATAATCTACTTCGATCTCCTTATATCTGGTACAGTTTCTGGCTCCGTCGAGTGACAGGCAGCTTTCCTCGGTCTGATACTCCCCGGATTTCTTTGTTATCACGGGATTTACCATTGCAAACTGAAACGGTCCGGCCGCTACAACGATAATTGCTTTGTTTACGCCAATCATATTTGCGGCCATGCCGACACAGATTTCCCGGTTGGCACGCAGGGTGTCTAAGAGATCGGTGATTACCTGCCTGTCGGCTTCTGTAGCAGGGGTTGCTTTTTTTGAAAAAATCTGTTTGCCTTTTACGATGTTTTTAATCATAATGTTATCTCCACTTTTCTTTTTACAGCATACAGCAGTGTATCATTTATCAGATCCGTAATTCGATGAAGTTTTTTTCATACAAAGACATCAAAAAACTGATGGCTGATTTGAAAGCTGTAAGACGGTTGATTTATTCCACCAATGCAATTGAAGGATTCGACCGTCAGCTCCGGAAAGTGACCAAAAGCAAAACGGTTTTACCGTCGGATGACAGCCTTTTAAAAATGCTTATCTGGCAGCCATGGATATCACGAAAAAATGGATTGACCACAGGCAGGACTGGGGTCAGATCCATTCCCAGCCGGAACTTTATTTTGAAGAACGTCTGACCGGGCTCCTATTTTTGTAATCTCTTCGGTAACCAGCTTCATCTGGTTTTCACCATAGATGACTTTCACTTGCTTTATTGAAACAGGTTTTGTTTCCCCATATACCTTTTTAATAAAAAAGTACAAAAATATGGAAATGTGACTATATTCTCACTGATTCCCACATTCCCCGCCATGAGTTTGATTCCATGCTTAATATCTGTATAAGTATCACTTTTTATTAGTTGGCGCATAGATTTGGCACGATTCGTATTTGCTTTTACTTCTACTGGAATCAGTTCATTTGCGCTTCGAATAAAGAAATCTTCTTCTAATGTCGAATTATCCTTCGAATAATAATAAAGCCCATATCCCTGCTTTACCAATGCCTCTGCTACAAAATTTTCATAAAGCGCACCTTTATAAATGCCAAGATTTTTATTTGCACGCAAGTCAATTTGTGATTCATCGTCCAGACTTGCCACCAATAATCCGGTATCCGAAATATATACTTTATATTTGCTTTCATCCACATTTCCTTTTAATGGCAATTCCGGAAATTGCAAACATTCACATACATTAATAAGCCCGGCATCTTTCAACCACTCTACACATCCCATATAATCCTTAGATCTTCCGCCCTTAGAGACTTTCGAATATTGAAATTTTTTATTTTCTTTAGCAAGCTGTGCTGGAATTGACCGGTATACACTCAGAATTTTCGCCTTATCCAGCCCTTGTGCATACTTTACAATATCATTTTCATAATCTACCAATAATTGATGCTGCAAATCCAGCGAACCCTCAAAAGTTTCTCTTTCAATATAACTTGATACAATCGCAGGCATGCCCCCTAAGATACAGTATTCCAGAAAAAGGTTTGAAAAAATCACTTGCTCTGCTTCGGAAAAAGCAACTCCTTCAAGCATATGACAAAGCATATCCGATATTGCTTCTTCCGAATACCCTTTTGCCCACAAAAACTCTTCAAAATCCATGGAGTACATCTGATAATCTGTTTTATACCCCACACTGATACTTGCAATTCGCTGATACTGCACCCCAAGTAATGATCCAGAACATATAACGTCGTATTTTCCATTTTCTTTAAAAAATTTAAGCGCGGTTGCAATCTCCGGGAAATCCTGAATTTCATCAAAAAAAATCAGTGTTTCGTTTTCTTCAAAATGTTTCGTCGGATCAATCCTGCTGATCAGCTTGATAATATGTTCTGCTGAAAACCCTTCCTCAACAATAACTTTATAAGATGGCTCTGTAATAAAGTTGATCTCAATTACATTTTTATAATTTTCCCGCGCAAATGTTCTGATCGTCTCTGTTTTTCCGACCTGTCTTGCGCCCTTTATTATCAGAGGTTTTCGATCTGGATTTTTCTTCCACTCCCTCAAAAATGCGTCTGCTTTTCGAACTAAATATCCCATATTGTGTACCTCCACAGTTTAAGTGTATCTATTATACACCTTTTAATGCAAACTTTTATAAAAATTTACATTTTTATGAGCGATTTTTTCTTCAAAATTACATTTTTATGAGCTAATTATATTTATTTTTTACATTTTTATTAGGAAATTTACTTTTTTCAAGAGTCTATCTTGATCGTTTCTATCAATTTTTCTGTTGTTTAATCAGGCAAATGTTAATTTTTTACCAACCGTAACGCACACCTGCATAAAAAATCGATGGCTTAGAATACATTGTATATGATTTCTATGGCTCTTTTCCTTTTGCATTATCAATTTATAGTATATATTTTTGTAATTCTATAAAATAATGTCCTGCATACCTATTTCTTTCAACCTTTCATTTTCAAACACGATTGCTATTCCATGTTCCATATCATATTTATAATTACATATAATAGCAACTTCTTTTTGCTCGGTTCTCGGTACAAAAATACTTTTTGGCATAATATATTTAAAAATATTATCAATTTCAACAGCCCTGACAGCAGAATCCGAAGTTTTTTCAACATAATTTTTTAACTCATCTAAAGCGTCTTCTATCCCTGTTGTATGTTTACAAAAATCCATTATTGCATCTTTTTGTATATCCGTAATACATTCTCCCGGATAACAACTGAAGCTTACAACCAATTCAAACTCTCTATTCCATAAATTTATTCTAACCTTATTCATCAAAACCTCCCTCAGCATCTGCCTGATCTCTTGTCCTGCACTCTGAAACCCCGCCGGAATGTATAAAGTAACTATGAATTTCATATGGCACCAGTTCCATCGTTTTCCGGTCACATTTTTCATGCCATGAACATCTATTTTCATGGCGCCAGTTACATATATCTCTGGCCGTCCAATCTGTTTTTCCGTCCTTTGCCTCTGCATTCCATTTTTCTGAACACTTTATATCTGCCTGAGTAAAATTTCCATAACGCATTCCCCCATCTTTTCCCATATAATTCTCTCTGTTTTCTGTCATATTTTCAATTCTGACAGTAGCCTCAGAACACTTGGAAAAATCAGGTTGTGCATTCTTATATTCAATACCATCCAGTCCTTTTTCTGCCAGCTTGTTAATTGCATCGATCCCTCTTTGTTCCTCACCGTTTGGTATCAATTTTGACTCCCCACGTTTTCCTTCCCAATGTCCCAGAGACGTTTCCATTTTTGGCACACATTTCAACCGTTCATCATACAGATTATAATATCCCGGTTCCTTTTTAAATTCCTTAAATATATTATCCCAAACCGTTTTCGCCATCTCTGCAGTCATTCCATTTTTGGGCTTTATTTCTTTATAATTCTCTGATTCCGGCTTACTTATCTCTTTTATTTCCGGCGATTTTATTTCTCTCATTAATACACTCTCCCCTTATCTTCATATTCTTCTGTAAATCTGGAAAATACTGTTCTGTAATTCATATCCCGTAATGATGACTGCACGGATAATATTAATTCCATTGCCAAATCTATTTGTTGACCAGAATATTTTTTAATAGAAGGCGTAAGATGGTCCACTACCATATGAACCCAGTTACTGATGTCATTGCATTGTTGTGCAGCTTTTATTGCCGGTTCCGCTTTCAAAAGATCATATATAAGAACTCCCAGCAATTCCTTTTCATTTTCTTCATTGCCTAAAAGATATTTCATAAAATCTTTTTTAATCTTGGTTGATAACTTTGACTTAATAACTTTTTCTTTCAGTTGAAAAACATATTTTTTATCTTCTTTTCCAAATAATTCTTTTTCCATTATGCAATCCAAAAGAGACTCTGATATTTTTTTATCTTCCGTAGTGGTATCGAGTTCTTCCTGTGGGAAATAAATATATTTTTTTCCGTTACCCTCATATTTATCAACCTTACCTAACACAGGTTGTACCCACTCATTCTGATAAATCGCCGCCACACCACATGGAAGCTTTGCCAGTTCCACGATCTGCTCTTCGTTTAACCCTGCTGCTCTTCCTACCAGCTCTCTGTCTCCCTGATCCGGAAGCCTCATAATAATTTTTGTATTCGTATTGCGAATTACCGACATATCAAGCAGTCCCGGTGCCTGATCCGCAATTATAAATCCTTCTCCATATGTACGCATTTCTGCGACTGCATTTGCAAGCATTTCTACACTTTTTCCAACTAAGTTTGAACTTTCGGATGTCTGATCCGCCGAAGTTCGTTTTAAAAGATTATGTGCTTCTTCCAAAACAGTTATATGTCTGAGTTCTGCATTAATCATATCACTTGTCATACGATATTCCTGCAATTTCAGAACTAACATTCCCATTATAAGCGATTTGGTTTCAGAAGAACCTACTCTGCTTAAATCCACAATCACATTTTTATCAAACAGTTCCTCATCAGATATCTCATCACAGACAAATATCATTCCATTAATGCCATTTGTCAAAGACTCAAGCCTTGTCAACAATGATCCCTTATATGCCCCTTTATTATCCGTATCAAATTCACTTGTATCAATTATTATCTTAATATTTTTTGCTACATCCGCAAATGTTGGATAAATAAGCTCTCCAAACTCATTGACAGAATGAACCAGATCCCAGCCACAATCTGTGTATGATTTTTCTACCGCACTCTTTAGTACCGCCGGCATAGCAGCATACATTGGCCAGCAAACATTAAAAATTTCTACTAACCGATCCAAATGTTCAAGCACATGAACTCCCTTTGGGAAGCTAAACGGATTTATTCTAAGCAATGGTGTAAGTGACGGATTTGTGCCATACACAGACACATCCCTGTCTGCTCCAAAAATGTGCTTATATTCTCCTTTTGCAGGTTCTATGACCAAGAATCTAACCTTTCTTTTTCTCACCTTATTTAACAACTGGTATACCGTATTACTTTTACCAGATCCAGTACTTCCTGTAACAAATGTATGTGAAGCCAATGATTTTTTTGCTAATGCTATCCTCTGATTCTCCACATGCCTCATATGAAAAACGCTTCCTATTTCAATTTTATCTGTATCTCTTTCAATCCCATCATACGTCACTACATTTCTTCCAAATTCAGCACATTCAAGTACCGGTAATCCTGCAATTGATTTTTGCGGAAAATTTAATGAATATGCTAGTTCTTTTCCCGACAGACCTGTTGTAGCAGTTACAATTGAAGGATATACATTAAAGGCTCTGTCCTCCATAGTAACCTGTTTATTCAGCCCAAAAACCGGATGCCTCAATTCCCGAATATAATTGGCTATTTCCCTAGCACTTTCCCTTTCCCCCTCTACCATTCCTTTCCACACATTAATTGCTGATTGGGACATATAGGATTCTTCTCCCAAAGTTAATGCCAGATAGGAATGAGCAACATTATTAGCCACATCAAAATCTTCACTGAGCACATATGCCGCAAAATCCCACATGCCAAGTGCAGTACTCTGTTCCATCCGTTTCATTTGATTTTCAAGCAGTTCCAGTGCATGTTTAATATTGAAATTTGTAAACGTTTGCGTAATACCTTCATTCTTACCAATCATTGCTGTAACGGATGAAGATCTAGCAAAATTTGCTCCAAAGTTTGCCCCCAGACTAGTTCCTCTTGTAATTCCGGATGTTGCTGCCATCGCCTTTGTCACAGCTTTACCCAATGTATTTGCTACTGCAGTTCCTGTAGTTTTTGCCACATTGTCCGAAATAGTATTTGAAATTCCTTTTGTAAGGGTATCGCTTGCAGTTTTTCCAATAGCTTTTGAAATATTTTCCGACAACGCCTGATTGGCGTTCGCAGATACAATACCTGAAATTCTTACACCTCCCCCTAAAGAAACAGATTCCCCCACACCTGCTGTTTTTGTCTCCGCCATTCCTTCTGATCTGGAATTACTCTGCGAATTTGAAATTGATTCACTCCTAGATAAACTATCTGTATCGGACTCTGTATTTGTTATTGACTCATTTTTCACATTTGCAGTGGAATCCGTTATACTATTACTTTGTCCACTCTGAATTCCTGCACTTGCACCTACATTTACACCAACCGTAGCAGATGATCCAATTGAATTGTTTTCCGTATATGTATAATTGGTCTGCCATGACGCATACGGAACCATTCCTGAATAAATTTCTCCGATTTTAAGTTTCCTCTCTTCAACATCTTTGATTGGTGTTGCCAGAAGCACAATTGTATATTCTTTTTTCCTGTCCTCTGGAATAATACCATCCAATAATTTTTCTATTGTCTGACTAACAAACTTATCCGACTTTTCAGTAGGAATGTTTGATGCTGTAGCTACAGAATATGGTCGTTCATTTTTCAGGCAAGGGATGATCCCCATTCCCTCATCCTGCCACTCCGCGCCCGGAAAATTTCCCCTGATTGCTTCAATCAATCGATTTTTATAAGAATTAATATCAACATTGTTATCTGCATTTGCAGTATTCACAACAGCCAGATAGACATTTGTTTGATTTTTTGTTCTATTGAATACAAGTGCAATGTTACAATCTTCGTTGGCTAACACAGCGTACACATTTACCAGTTTTTCCAGAGAGTTTTCTTTCTTATCCTGCACCCATTTTGTAATATTAAAGTATCTGATGTTATGCTCAACGCTAAATGGTTTATCATACTCTGCATCTTTTTTCACCGGTAAATACAATTCTTTTATCTGTGGTAAATAGGCATGATATATTTCAATACTGTTTGCCGCCATCATGCGCCATGTGGTATCTATCGCCAGTTCATCCGACGGATCTGGTTTTTCCAATAAATATTTTTCCCGTTGAAGCTGTATTTCCTCTACCTGTCCAGAACTTAAAGCTGCCAGTTTTGCGACTCTATTTCCAGCTTTATCCCCCACTCTTTTTACAACATTTTTTATCCCCATTGATAAATCCCCCTTTTATTGCTCAAGTGATTTCCAATCCATTAATTCTTTTATCGCATCAAGAGATGAAATTATCATCTGCTGATTATCCTGCAATTCATTAATTTTATCTGTTTCTTCTTTGATCATTTCTGATATTTGTTTTAATTGCGGGTTAAGTTCCGTAATATTTTCTTCAATAACAGAACTTAAATGATTTTTCCATCCTTTAAATAAACAGTAATAATTTTCATTAAGCTCCTCTGACATTGCTTTAATGGTCTTTGCTGCCATGTTATTAAAATTATTCGCCAATCTCTTCGTATTTAACCGTTCATTTTCAACTAACTGAAATTTTCCAAAGCGCCCTTTAAGATACTTTGTTTTTACAAAAATCTTATTTACCTCATCATCAATAACCAGCCCCTGTTGACTGATAATTATTTCTGACAATTCCTCTCTTTGATTATCTGACAATGCTTCTGTTCCTGTAACTACTGCAACCAATGCATTTTTTAAAGCTTCTGCATTATCCATCCAATATTTTTTCATTACCGAACTTGTTTTATCCTGTGCATCTAAAATATTCCTTTTATATTTTTGTTTAACTATCTCTATTATCTCATTTGAAGTAGTTTCGTCTATTTTATTTCTTGATAAATCTCTCTCTCCTTTATTTTCCTGTACCTCTTTATAATCTTTCGTAAAATCTTCTTTTATCATGCGAAAAGATTCTTTGAGATTCCCCTTTAAAAGCCCCTGACTATTGGCTTTTAAATGACTCCACATACTGTTTTTTGCCTCAGTATAATCTTTCTCCTGCACCGCAAATTTATTAATCTCCTCATTATGCTTTGCAATCTCGTCATCCAACTCGGCCAAATCTTCCGGAGCATACGAATAGTCAAGACTTTCTGTCACATATCTTTGAACAAATGTTTTGGATTCCTTACAAAATACCTCTTCCTTTTTCTGAGCTGTTTCAGAAAGATTGTCCAATAATTGTTGTTTTTCTGTTTCAAGTTCTTTTCTGCGCGTCTCTCTTGTCCTTGTAAGAAATTCTTTTTTTTCTTTTATTGTATCATTTGTTTTATCAATCACTTCTTTCAGAAACATATACACCATCTGACATTTGTTATATGCGGAATACTTACTTGCAAAATCTTCCATTTCCTGTTCAATACAAAACAACCCACTATTTGCATATATTAAATCTGCCTCTGATTGCGTACATGCTTTTGAATATGCAATAATCTCTTTTTTTATCTGTTCAGGCATAATATTGTAAATATACAAAGTCATATAATCTACATCTTCCGAATCTGAAAACATTTCCTGCTGTGAACGATATGTCTTTCTATAATATTTATCCGTCAGTTTTCCTTCTCTTTTTGCCCCAAGACCCATAATGGATGATACGAAATAGATTCCACCTGCATACATTTTTTCAACAGAATTATATTCCAAAATATTCTTTATCTGATTCTCTGTAAAACCGCCTTCCGGCAAATCTGCGTTATCCGATTTATTAAGCACAATCATTGTAAAACGCTTGTCCAGTGCTTTAATATTTAATAGATCATCACATAATTTCGCATTATCATTACTATCAATCGATTCATACAACGATACCCATACCGGAATTCCGTTTGAAAATCCCTGTAAAGCGTCTGCTAAAATTTTTGAATGATCTGTGTTGGAATTGGAATTTGATCCCGGGGTATCAAAAATCACAAAATTGTTGCGGCTTCTTCCCAACACTCCTTCCTTGGCAAATGGCACTTCTACTTCAATGACATCACTTATTTCTAAAGAATTCATATTTCTTTTTTCATATCCGTTAATGAATTCCAATGCCTTATCTATTAAGACATACATGTCCGCCGGATCACAATCTGTCATCAATTGTGAAAGTTCCTGAAGCATTTTATCATCATCTTTTCCTTTTCTGATCCTAAAAGAATCTCCTTCATATAATAATTCAACTTCTTCATCTCTATGCTTAAATTTAATTCTTGCAAGATCTTCGGAATCAGATATCGAAATTTTATATATTTTTGCTGTGACCGGATCTCCTCCACTTGGAAGAATTTCATGACCAACCAAAGAATTAATAAATGTTGATTTTCCTGCACTATAATTTCCAAAAACGCAAACTGGAATAATATCATCCAATGCATCTGCAACTTTACTAAGATCCTTTTTTATCTCTTCATCTCCACAAATAATTGTTTCTATTATTGGTTGAACCGTTTTAAATATTTCTTTTGTATCACTAAGTATAAGTTTTGCGTTCTCAAGGATATTCTTTGATTTTTCCAAAGTAACTTTATCTGTTACTTCCGGCAACCCGCAAATTTTCTCAATTTCTTCATATTCTTCCTGTGTTCCTTCAAACACAATATTAACTTTATCTGTCCCTGTATAATATTCATCCAGTATAATATCCACAATTTCCTTAATTTTAAAGGGCAGAAAACTCTTTTCGGATTCTTCTTCCCTTAATTTACTGTTCGGATTACTCTGTTGAATCTTTTCCCATCCAGCACCCTCATCATCATAATCAAAGTATTCTATTTTCTGTTCATATGGATTACTTTTAATTTTAATTTTAATTGTCGCCATGTTCGATCTCCTCGTTCCAAAATCCAAATATAATAGATCCCTGAACCTTCTTTCGTTTCCTATATGATACCATAGATATACATATAAGAGAATGCTTTATTCAATTTTAAATTTTACCGGCACCCCCATCATTTTCCCTCATACCAATTATATCTTTCATAAGATTTTTCTTTTTATAACACAAGAAGGGAACCCGAAGATTCCCTTCTTGTATATATATAATATTTCTTATTCTTCCGTGCTATCCTCTGTCTCACCCTCAATCACTGGAACAGCCACTACTAAATCTGTTGGTTCTGACACTACATACTGAGTCTCATTTTCTGCCTGTACTTTAAAACCTATGCTTTCAATCTTTTGCACACCGTCTTTCTGCTCTTCCAAATCATCAATCGCATCATCTACATCAATATTTACCAGCATTGTACATCCAGCGAGAATGCAATCGTAACTCCAACTGCCCTCATATACCATTTTACCATTTATTTTCAGATCGTTTGTCCGAAAATACACCATACTGTCCGAATTATTCTGTACTTCCAAAAGTAAAACCCGATCTCCATCTGCATTTTTCATATATCCCTCTGATACAACTTCAACTCCATTAGACGAGTAAATTTTGTCTGTTTTAAAATACGGAATATCAATATCATAAGTATACTTCACAGCTTTACTTGTAATTGTTTTATGGTAATTTTTACTGTTTTCAGAATAATCATAAGAATCTGCAAGGTTTGTTTTTATTTGTACAGGCTTTGTATAAATGTCATTCCAATCCTCATCACTAATCATAAAGCCAACTCTGATATCAGCAATTTCTTTCATTCCATACAAAATAAGCTCCCCATAGTCGAATGACATTTCCTCCTCTATGCTCTCTCCCGCTTTAACCTCACAATTTAAATAACCATCATTTACCATAAATCCGTTGATAGCATTTACAGCATTTACCATTGTTCCAGCACTAAATGTTAACTTCTTTTTACTGTTATTTTCAATTTTAAGTTGAAGATTCGCTGCATCCTCTTCATATTCCAGATCTGTTGCTGTAATTTTTACATTATCTTTGTCATAAAGAACCTTTTCTTCAATTGTTGCTTTCTTTGAAAATTCCCCTAATGTCACTCCAAAATCATCTTTTTTTAATATTGAAGTTTTTTCTGTACCCTTCCCATTTTCTGATACTCCACATGCCGGTAAAGAACAAACCATTCCCATTGCTATCAGTACCATAATTAATTTCTTTTTCATTTCTCCTCATCCTCCCTTTTTTGATCCTGCTTCATTTTTCTCAACACTGCTATATGATCCATATAGGTCTTTTCCACAGTGTTTTCCTCTGTCGGAACCGGTAACATTCCATTTTGCTGCACATATGAAATAAATTCCATCTGCCCGTTCAGCTGTCTGATCTGTTGCCTGAGCCCTCGGATTTTCTTTTCCAGATACTGATTTTTTTGTTTCTCCGAAAGCGTCAGAAGATCTTTGATTTCCTTCAGATCAAGCCCCATTGCCCGATACACCAGAATCTCCCAAAGACGTTCCAGTGCAGCGTCATCATACAGTCGATAATTGTCTTTCGACCGCTGGGCAGGCAATAGTCCTTCATCATCATAAAACTGCAAAGTTCTCTTGCTCACTCCTGCCAGCCGGCTCACTTCGTTTACTTTTTTCATTACGGCCTTTACCTTTCCCCGTACTTTTCAGCATAAACTATCACGCATACGTGACCGCAATACTGATTTCCAGAAATGCCATTTCTTGGGTTTCATAAAGGCCTTTGAAAATTTTGCGAGGTAATATTTCCAGAAATAAAAAAGCTCTGGAAAACATCTGTTTCCCAGAACTTTTTATCCTTTATTATTCATTTTTCTTACAAACCTGCCGGATCAGCTGAATCAGTGCCACCACTGCCAATGCTATATGCCCGTAATCATCACAAGAAAACCCGTCTTTCTTCTTAAAAACCCAGATTTTCATCCACCAGAATAATCTGAAACCGTCCTTTGACCCTGCTGAATCGGGTTGTCAGAATCTGACAGCAGATGCACTGTGGACTTTTACAGTCAAAACAGCTTCCGTTTTTGGAACATGGTGTGTCAATGCCAAATCGCTGTGCATTAATCGGTGCCGCCTCATTCCGCGCACGGTGCAGGGCGTCTTCCTCGGATTTTACGACTTTGTTCATACCCACAATCAGCAGAACATGCTTTGGTCCATAGGCATACGCAGCCACGCGATTGGCATTTCCATCGATATTGATAAACACTCCATCCTCGCTCATGGCGTTGACGCTGCCTAAAAAATAATCCGAGCTGAATGCTTTCCGCGCAATCTCCTCTTTTTCCTCCGGGGTTTTTACTTTATCCCGGTCATAAAATTCATACTCACCGTTGGAAATGGCATCGTAAAGACCACACTCCTTTACAGAAGTTGCACCGCCCATGTTGATACTGCTGCCCTTCGGGATCAGTTCGAGTGCTTTCTTTACAGCCTCTTCTTTTGTCTCTACATAATATGCTTCCATGTTGCGGGAGTTAAGTGCCGCCACAACACGCGCTCCCAGCTTCTCATTTCTCATTTTCCTTACGTCCATTGTGTAAACCTCTTTTCCAAATAGCTACGCTATGATTTCATACTGCATCAGCTCATATTTGAGTCTGCTTCCCTCCATAATCTCCGGCGGAAGCAATGCCCGCGCCACAAGTTTTAAATCATCACTTTCAATATCTGTCCGCTTTAAATTTGCATAATCTCCATCAATGCTGACCACTTCATAATACCATGTTTCCATATGCTGCCTCCATTTTTTATTTCATATAAATCTCACAGACTGCTTAAAGGCGCTACATGAATGTATTTTTTCGCATAGCTATTGATTCCCCGCAGTAATCCGTCTGCTAATTTTTCCATTTTTTTGTCACTGTGATCCGAGCACTGGTTGCCCAGTTCAATATCAACAGAAGGAATTGTACTGTATGAAGTCTGCGTCAGGTCAATCTCCGCAGCTCCTGTCCCGCTTATTTTCACTTTTTTAGAACGCAATCCCTTAATCAAAGCTTTTCCCAGAGCATCATGTTCTTTCCAATAAGAAGCAACCGGTTTTCGGTTTTTCAGCTGTTTCGGAACAGAAGCATAAAAACATCCTTTGTCATAGGAAAGTCCGTCACTGTCCCAATGCAGTGCAATATGACAATCTGCTACATTATTACATATAACCGTGCGCGCCACATTATCCAATTGCACATCCTTTCCATCCCGGACCATGAGCACATCATACCCCTCTGCCAGCAGTTTCTTTTTCAGAACCCGTGCCATACGAAGCGTCACATCACGTTCTGCCGTTCCGTCCCGAAATGCCATTCCATCTGAAACCGCCACTGCTTTCACAGAGCCTGCCGCTGTCGTTCCTCCGGTCACCTTTGCAGAGCCATCCGGATGACACAGCGTTTTGACCGATGAACCGCCTTTCGTCCCATGTCCCGCATTGACTGCAATCACAATGTCCTTCCGGTTCTTTTTCGCCTTGTACATAACGGCATAGCCCGATATAATTCTGGCATGATCCGCATATTTCCAGGAAGAGTCCAGATAAATTTTCTCCTTCCCCTTCGCATATCCGCATATCGGGAAACTGATGACCATCAAAAATACAATTAGAAATACTATCCCCTTTTTCATATACACTCCTCTTTCTAAACATTCGACAGTTTTTATCCCCCTGTAGGAGCAAAATATCTTTTCACTGTCTTTACTCTACCTCATTTTTTATGGTAACACAAGATAAAATCCCCGTGTCGTTGCATTTCGGTGCCTTTAAGAGTATCATTACCATGATACGAATTTTAGGAGGATAAATTTATGAAATTAAAAACAAGACAAATCACTGTTACAGCAATTTTACTCGCAATCTGCATTGTAAGCCAGTTTTTCAAAAACCTGAATGTATACATCACAGGCCCGATCATCAATGCCGCTCTGATTTTAACCACGGTATACGCTGGTCTGGCCTGTGGCATCATTTTAAGCGTGATCACTCCAATCACTTCCTTTTTCATCACCGGAAGCCCGATTATGGCAGCCATTCCTGCAATGTTCCCATGTATTATGATTGGAAATATCATTCTTGTTGTGGCAGTTGCCCTGCTCCGCAGTAAATTCGGTAAAAAAGCCGGTTTGCCCGTATCCATTGTAATTGGCGCTGTATTAAAGGCTCTGTTTATGGGAATTTTGATTTCTCTTATCATTCTGCCGAATATGCTCCCGGCAAAAATGCAGCCAATGTTACATGTCCTGCAGCTTCAATTTTCTGTCACACAGTTAATTACCGCTCTGATCGGCGGGGTATATGCTATCATCATTCTTGCGGTACTGCGTAATACCTCTCTTGGTGAGCAGGCGTAATCCCACATTACATAAATTAACGCCCCGGCAGCTACAACTACCGGGGCGTTTTATGTACCTCTCCAAAGTACCAGTTCTTTTTATTTTCTTTGTTTACTCTACATTTTTCAAAGCCTGATCCATCGGAATCTTCTTGATTCTCTGGAAATCAAATACCATAACAATCAGATATCCGATCAGCACAAATCCAAACATTTTTGCATAACCAATCGGTGTTACGCGAAAAGCGAACCAGCCGCTGTAGGAAAAGAGCATCATCCGCCATGCCGCGGCCATAACAAGTGTTCCAAGAATCACACTGATGAGATCCGCGATTACAACCACAATACTCGTCGAAAGCAGATACAGACTCGCGATCTCTTTGTTTTCGTATCCAAGGATTTTTGTCATGGAAATTGCATTCTCATTCTTTTCAATGATCAGCTTTGTCAGAAGATAAATCATAACAACTGCCAGAAGGATACACAGTACCTGGAAATATGTCATGTAAGAACCCATGGAATGATCCAGCTGATCTGCCATTTTTGTAATATCATGGATTGTAATGGTTGTTGCAATGTTATCCTCATCAATATCGGTAATTTTACTGTCGGATAAGAATCCGCTGAATTCATTTTCCTTCAGTTCAAATACTTTTCCGTAATTGTCAATCGACATAAAGAGCGCAAGACTTTGGGACTTGTCATAAAATCCCGCAACTTTAAACTTGTAAGATTTGTTTTCATACTTTTCATCCAGCGATACGGTATCGCCAACGGTAAGTCCATACTTGTCAGCAAACGAAGTGGAAATATAAACTTCATTTTTCTTGAGCGAACTTAACTTTTTGATCTTTACATAGTTGCTGTTGTCCGCGATTCCATATACCGAGATCTCCTCATCAAGCACATCACTCTTTTTTACGAGTGAGGTCATGTCAAACTTCTCCGCATCTTTATTTTCTGTCGTAATCAGTTTATTATCGTCATCCTCATAGGATTTGAGCACATACTGGTATTTTGCAAACATCATGCCATCCGTATTGCTCTTGTAATAATCGAGCGTATCCGGCATACCGACCGCCATCGCAAGCATGATCATGATAAAGAAAATACCGACAAACAAGATCAGATAGTTTGCAACATTCTGGAACATGATACGCAGACGGAAACGGCTTAAAAAGCTCCATCTCGGCAGACGCATGGCTTTTTTGTTCTTTGCCTTTTTTAAATCATGACGTAAAAACTGCAGTGGTGTATGCTGCATCATGCGCACGATCACAATCAGGTTGACAACCAGCATCAGGATCACCGGAACCACCGTAGTCTTAAAGAATGCATCCGGATTCCAGATCGTGTAATACGTTGGCAGACTGTAACTGTTGTAATACATCGACACAACAATATTTTTAAACACCGTATAGCCGAGTATATTTCCGACAATCGCAGCCAGCAGTGTTACAATAACCGGCATGGACAGATAGTGCCGCACCAGCTCTCCCTTCGTGTAACCGGACGCGCGCAGCGTTCCGATCGCGGAGGACTCTTTTGCAATCGTATTGCTGATCGTCACGGCAAAGATAAATGCGATGATTACCACAAGGATATCCAGCAGCACACCGCCCATGGCTTTGTCCGATCCCATATCATCGGTTGCAAAATTGATCGCCGGATTTCCGTATTTCGGTGTGTAATCTTCGAGCTCATTGTCCGCAACAACCACCTGTGTGAGCAATGCACGCATAAAATTATCAGAGCGTGTTTTTTCCCCGGCCTCATCCGCAGGCTCCGTTTCATATTTCCATGCATAAGTATAGTGAATACTCTTGTGCAGCCGGTCGAAACCGCCCTGTGTCACCATTGCCACATCAAATTTCAGTGCATCAAACATCAGATCTGTGGTCTTTTCATGTAAGGTGGAGTAATTGACATACGCAAGCAGTCCCACAACCTTATAAGTCTCTCCGGAAACTGTGACGGTATCTCCCACCTTTATTCCGACATTGTCGGCATGCATACGGTCAATGGCAATTTCATCCGCCTTCTGTGGAAAACTTCCCTGCAGCATACATGCCCGGTTGATATCCTTTGTCTTTGCAAATACGCGGATCGTGCCATCCTTTTTCCCGTCGTTATTATAATCTTCTTCCTCATTTCGGAAAAAGTTTTCATACAATGTTGTCTTTGTTGCCTTAAAATCCGGATCGTTTAATTTATATTTTTCTTCCGCATCCGCATATTTGTCTTCGATCTTGTCCTGTGCCTTTTTCCAGGCTTTGTCGTAGGCTTTTTTGTAGGCCTTATCATACGCCTTTTTGTAGGCTTTTTTATATGCTTTGTCGTAAGCTTTTTTATATGCCTTGTCGTAGGCCTCATCATACGCCTTGTCATACGCTTCGCGGTAGGCTTTGTCATGTGCCTCGTTATATGCACTGCTGTATGCACTGTCATACGCTTTTTTATATGCCGGAGCATAAGCCTTACTGTATGCACTGTCGTAAGCTTTTTTGTAGCTTCCGTCTTTTTTTGCCTGTGCTACCGCAGTATCCAGCATCTGCCCCGCTGTCTGTGCATCCATCCCCTGTGCCAGCAGGGATTGTTTTACCTGCGCTGCAAACTGTGCATCAAACTGTTTGACAAATGTTGCATCGAAACTCTGTTTAAATTTCGGATCAAACTCCTTCTTAAAAGATGACGCAAATTTTGCCGGAAACGATTGCTCAAACTGCTTTTTAAATTCTTTGTCAAAGGATTTCTTAAACTGTTCCGGAAATTTTTTATCGAATTCTTTCTTAAATTTATCTGGAAACTTTTCGTCAAATTTTTCCTTAAATTTTTTCGGCAGTTTTTTATCCAGTTTCTTTTTTGCTTCATCCAGATAATACTGTTTGACATCCGCTTTTTCACCGGTCTCAATTGCCGAAAGCAAGGTGGCATCTGCCTGTTTTTTTAACTCAAAATGACCGTCTTCCTGTTTGTATTTTGTCACGCCTTCGTTTGCCGAAGTAATCATACTCTCGTTTGCCACATACATACCGGACACAAAGCCGATCGTGAGCACAAGAAACAGGAATACAACCAGATATTTTTTCCAGTCCCCGATCAGTTCTTTTGGTATTCTCTTAATCAGGGGATTTTTGATTTTTTTCATAGCAGCCCCCTTACCATTCCAGATCTTCCGCGGATACCTTGTTTGTATTGATGTCGTTGTGGCGCACCGCACCGTCACGGAGCTTGATCACATGGTCTGCCATATTTTTGATGGCCTCGTTATGCGTTACCATAATGATCGTGTTGCCGTATTTTTGATTGACCTCCTCGATCAGTTTTAAGATTTCCTTGGACGTATTGTAATCGAGTGCTCCCGTCGGCTCATCGCAGAGCAGGATATCCGGATTTTTTACAATCGCACGCCCGATGGAAACACGCTGCTGCTGGCCGCCGGACAACTGGTTCGGCAGTTTGTAGCGGTGCTCGTAAAGTCCGAGCGTATGTAACAGATCATCAATATCAAGGGCATTATCCGACAGATATGCCCCCACTTCAATATTTTCTTTTACATTTAAATTGCCGATCAGATTATACATCTGGAATACATAGCCGAGATGTTTTCTGCGGTACTGTGTCAGCTTTTTCTCACTCATATCCTCTAACTTATCGCCGTTGATATTGATGTAACCGGAATCGGCGTTATCAATGCCTCCGATGATATTGAGCAGTGTGGATTTTCCGGAACCGGATGGTCCTAACAACACACAGAACTCCCCTTTTGCAACGAAAAAATTCATGCCGCGGAGTACTTCCTGACGCGTCTGTCCGCTTCCGAATCCTTTCTTTAAATCTACAATTTCCAAAAACTTCTTTTCTTCTTCTGACATAGAAACTCCCTTTCTTTTTGGTTTTACTTTTCATACTAATATTAGTTTCATCTAACCTCTGGTTCTTTTTTTAGGTCTCCCGCAAAAAGCGAAAGACCTGTGCTTCTTTTCTAAACCTTTTGTCCAAACGCGGACGATCTGTGCTTCTTTTCCCGACCTTCCGTCAAAACATGCGGACAGCCTACGGTCTGATGAGTCCGTACCAGCCTGCCAGCAGATATTTTACACCTTTTTCCGCAAACCGCAGTGCTTCTTCCTCGTCATCAATGTGCGTTACCATAAATATAAACATATCGATCTGTGAATGGGACATCCAGTGTACAACGCTTTGTTCCACCATCGGCACATGGTAAGCTTTGCACATCGCTTCACAGATAAATGCATTGTGCTCATCCATCTGATCGACCAGCCGGTCCGGCATATGTTCCATGCTTGATCCCTGCGCTTTTGTCAGCACTAAAAGCACTTCATCCCGGTAGGTGTACAGTTCATGGACAACCTGTGCGACTGCTTCAAAATCGCTGCTGTCATCATGCTCTTTTGCTTTGCCGCTCTCCATCTCCCTGACTTCAAAAGAAAAATGCTCCCGCAGAATTTCATTGAGCCGATCCATAAAATTTCCTACCACCTCACAGAACAGATCGTCCTTGTCCTGAAAGAAAAAATACAGTGCCCCTGTGGTCACACCCGCCTTCTGGCAGATTCCTCGGAGGGATGCCCCCGCAAACCCTTTTTCCATAAATTCTTTTTTGGCACATTGGATCAGGTGTATCTTCGTCTCGCTGTCATGTATTTTCTTTCCTGCCATGGTACGCTCCCTGTAAATAAAAATGTAACATAACGTTGTTATGTTAGATAACACCGTTATGTTACATCATTCCCATGTCTATGTCAATAGAAAAACTTATGCATTTTTCTGTTTGTGTTTATCATAAGCTGCAAACATGCCGGCAAGCAGTGTTCCGGAAATAGAATGCCAGGTGCAGGAAACTGCGCAGATGATCGCAGACTCCGGTGTTGCGGAAAACTGTGCGGTCGTTGTGGCAAGGTTTGTTGCCAGTCCCGCATTCTGCATGCCAACTTCGATGGCAATGGTTCTCTTTTTGGCGATATTCATGCCAACAAGTTTTCCTGCTCCATAACCAAGCAGATAACCAAGTCCATTGTGAAGAAAAACAGCTACAAAGATTACAGCTCCGGACTGGAAGAACTTCGCGCCCTGGGAAGATACCACACCACCAACAACACACGCCAGCCCCAGTACTGCCACACCCGGCATAATTTTCTGTAACTCACTGAACATTTTCTTTTTTCCCAGCAGATAGTTTAAAAGGAAGCCCAGTGCTACCGGAAGAATAACCGTTTCCACAATGGAAACAAGCATTGGCAGTGCCTTAATGGAAATATTGGTTCCGCTTGCCAGAAGAGAAACCATAAGTGGTGTCATGATCGGGGAAAGAATCGTGGATACGGTTGTCATTCCCACGGAAAATGCCACATCTCCACCACAGAGATACGACATGATATTGGATGACACACCACCCGGACAACAACCTACCAGAATGAGTCCCAGTGCAATGCCGGCAGGAAGATGCAGCACTTTCGTCAGTGCGAATGCCAGAAACGGCATAATCAGATACTGTGCCAGTGCACCAACACAGATATCGAATGGTCTCTGTGCCAGAATCTTAAAATCCTGCGTTGTCAGTGTCAGACCCATACTGAACATAATAATACCGATGATGATCGACTGACTTGTAAACTTATTGGAAACCGGATCGGTAAATAACTGATGGTTTACCCATCCCATCATTCCCGGAACGATAAATGTTACTACCGCAATCGCAATTACCACAATTGATGTGTAGTCCGATAACCATTTGCTGAGTTTTTGTAGTGCTTTCATAAACTTTTCCTCCTTGGTCTGTTCACTGAAAAACGAATTCAGACATTAAAAAAGCCCCTTCCCAGATACTACTCTGGAAAGGGACGAATAAAATCCGCGTTACCACCCTGATTCCACAGAAAAACTCTGTGACACTTCACATACCAACATATGCTATCCCATAACGGAGGAAACCGGCGAAGTTTACTCACAGTTGTCTGCTTTCAGCCCGCTTCTTAGAGAGGATCACCCATATCCGGCTACTACCTGTTCGCACCACCCACAGGCTCTCTGAAAATAACGATAAGATACGATGCTGTTCTCGTCAACGAATTTCGGTGAACAATATTTTCTTTTCGATGATTATTATATTCCCCTGTACAGATATGTCAAGGAAAAATTTTTCCACCAACGCTTTTCTGATTGACCTCTCCGTTTGCTCTTATGGGACATACATTACATCTTTTTCTCTATATGTCCCCACAACTTTCCATCAGTCTTTTTCAAAATGCTGATAATCCTTCGAATGTGTCCAATCGCCGCCCCAGGTAAATCCATATCTGGTAAAAAGCTTGTAACACAGATCATCGTGATCGATCTTGTGCGGAAAATCCCCACTCCGGTCAACATACGCTTTTGCATTTGCAGGCTCAATCGACAGCTTTCCGTTGACGGTTTTTACATAGGGGTTATAAAGTGTATTGATGTCAACTGCCATGCCCAGACCGTGTTTTGAGATTGTTGTCGTGTGGGAAATGAAACGGAAATTAAACGCAGAGGAATTGTTATCGCTCATGGATGCCTCATCATCCGCATCGTATTCATCCACCAGCCGGACTTTTTCAATGGGATATTCTGCCTCATACAACTGCCTGAAAATGGCAAGGACATCCTCTGCAATGGCTTTATTTACCACAAGTTCTCCCTCTTTTGTCTGACCGTCAAACCCCATGTGGAGCACATGAAGATAGCGGAGATCTTCCCGCGGTACGGTACAATCTGCCTTGTATGATTTTCCCTGCATCTTCTCAAAAATATCGTCCGGAATCTTGGAAATATAGAACACTTCCTCTGTGATACTTTTGTTCATGTTTTGTTTTTTCTCACTCAGTTCTGTCCCTGAAGTCCTGTGATCCTGTTCTTTTTCACTGTTCTCCTGATCCGCAACCTCAGACTTTTTTGTGTTTGATTTTTCCGGATGCCGGATCAGACGGCTTCCGGTTACGACTGCGGCGGCTGCAAGTAACACGGCCGCAGTGATGATCATTCCTTTTTGTTTTTTCACCAGTTTCTCCTTACTGACACGTTTCCCTTTTCTGTAAACATAAAAAATTCATCCGCTTCAACATGATAACACCGCTAAGCCTACGCTATCGAAAAAAGTGTCATGTGAAAGCCCGAAGGCCGCATTTCTGCACGGATGAATTGTGTATATTTTAGCACTGATTTTTGGGATTTGCTATATTTTCATAACAAAAAATGCATTTTTCTTTTAATGCACCCTCGAAAAATAATCCATCAGAATTCCCTTAATATGATTATACCTTCTGGCATAAGAATTCTCCACCCGTATAATCTCCATATTGTGTGCCTGGCAGATGGCATTTTTCTTCCGGTCACGCTCCTGCACCACCGCATCCTCAAAATGCTCTTTCCCGTCAAGTTCGATCGCCAGAACCGGCAGTTCCTTTTTTCCCTGTTTTTCGTACACAACAAAATCAAAGCGCCCCATATAAAACAGATCATCATATGTCATGTTGTCCTGAAACACCTGCGATATGGCAACTTCTTTGTGGATCACATACTTACTCTGGGAAAGCCAGATATTTTCGAGCGCATGCGTCAGGTTTTCGAGAAATGCATTTTCGGTAGCGGTAGAAAACGGCTGGATGCCAAGTGCACGGGAACTGATATGTTTTTCCGTGATCTCTGACTTCCCGTTGGTTTTGATGTACTGCGCAAGTTCATAAAGATCATCGTCTGCCTGTCCTGCATGCAGACGCTCCAGTTCTTTGCTGTCTGCGAGCAGAACAAGTTTGTCTTTCGCCCGTGAGGTTGCAACATTGATCAGTTCCTTATTGTTTTTCAGCCACTGATAGGTACCGGCATTGGTGCGGTCGGACAGTGCCGTGGAAAAAAGCACCACATCCTTTTCATCTCCCTGAAAAGCATGCACCGTTCCACAGACTAAATTTTCGAGGTGGTTTTCTTTGATCGCCTGCTCGATCAGTGCCCGCTGGTTTACAAACGGTGTGATCACCGCGATACTTTTGTCCGTGTTCTGCTTCGCGTATGCAATGACCTCGTCTGCTTCCGCCGGAGATGTATTTTTGATCTCGGCACGATCGCTTTTTACATCTACATAGACAAGCGGCTCCGGCTCTTTGCTTTTTGAACAGATCTGCAATTTGGAATTGTAATATTTTTTATTGTTAAATCCAATAATTTCTCTGTTGCAGCGGTAATGGCTGCGCAAAAGCACTTCATCACTCACCGCATCACATGCCAGATAGGTTTTGTAAATCGAATTCTTTCTGTAATCATATTCCTCTGCCACATGATACCGCCGTCGCAGCTTGCGGTTGATCAGTTCTCCGAGCAGAATAACCGGATTCAGCTGCTGCGGATCTCCCACAAGCATCAGTTTCTCTCCACGGATAATCGGGACAAGAGAGATCGCAACGTTACACTGGCTGGCCTCGTCCATAATAGTCATGTCAAACAACGGCTCCGGTTCCCCGATCTTATGTGCCGATATGCAGGTAGTGATAATGATTGGAAAAACACGCTGCAGCTTCTTTACATTTTCGGATTTCTGCATGTATTTGTTGAATGCCCGCGCCTGTGTCTCTGGATTTTCTCCAGAATCTAAAATCTCCCGCAGTTCCTGATATTTGGGTTCTTCGAGTGTCTTGATATAACGCGCAGACGTATAAAATAAATACTGATAAAATTCTTCTTCGTTGCGGTCGAGAAGCTGCAGGGCATCCGAATCGGAAATTTCGCCAATCTGGTGGATTCTCTGATCGAGCCTCTGCATCTGGTATCCCTGCAGGTCCATCTGAAACGGGAGCAGGTTCATGGCATTTTTGATATGTTCCTGATATTCCATCAGATGCGAAAGTGTCTCTTTCCGCTCCTTTAAATCCAGAATTTCCTCATACTCTTTCAGTCTCGCAGAAAGACGTTTTGCACGGTCAACCCGGTCATCCTTGCGCTTATCGAGCGTGGACTTATATATTTTTACGGTCTGCACCTGATTTCGCAGGCGGTTGATGTAGCTGATCGCAGCTTTAACTTTGTCTATATTCCCAAGCCGCAGTACCGGAAACGGAATGGTCTGTCCATGGTACTCAAGATGTGTCAGTTTTTCAAATACATTGCCGATTGGAACGTTATTGTAGGACGCAAATAAAACGGTCGTATTGTTAAAAAACGCCGTTACTATTGTGTTAATGATCGTATTTGTTTTTCCCGTGCCCGGTGGCCCCTGTATGTAGGCAAGCGGATATTTCATGGCGTTGTTGATTGCCAGCAGCTGATCCAGATTGATGTTCTGATTGATCAGTGCAATCGGATACGCCTTGGTGCGGCGCGGCCGTTCTAACAATTCCCCGAAGAAGGCTTTGACTGGATAAGTAACCTGCTGCTTTTCAAACATATCAAGTATGGCTTTGTACTCGTCATGCAGATTCAGCACTACATCCATCCCAAGCCCCAGCACATACGGCATATCATCTACGACCGGCTTTTGCCCGCCATGACCGGTAATCGCATCTTTGATTTTTTCCAGATTGTTTTCAAAATCTTCCAGCAGTTCGTACTCGTCCGCATCCAGAAATTTACGCGCATTTTCCGTCTGTCCGTCAATGCCAAACTGTGTGCAGACGGTGATATCTTCATCCGGCTGAAACACTCTGTTTTTCACATCAAGGTTCAGGTTCCGGTATGCCAGAACGTACAACCCTTTCGCCGTATGAATACTCAATACATTGAGTGCCAGTTTCTTAATTCTTAAATTGGTGCTCTTTTTCTTTTCGTGAGACAGGGAATACTGGAAATTTGACACGACCTCCTGAAACTGCTGATCGTTAAGTGCATACCGTCCGTTTTTCACACGATCCCCATCGATATAATGGATCAGATCATAATCGGTGATGTAAGGTGTCGTATCCATGCGGTTACACAGTTCCAGATAATTTAGTATTTTCAGATTTGCAGAGCTGGAAAAAATAGTTTTATAACGCTCCGGATGCATCTCGATATCTTCGATCAGCTGCTTGTTTTCCGGACAGTACGTTCCTTCAATGACTTCCGTGGACAGAATGGAATCCACAAAAATTTTGTCATATTCCCCCAGTGTATACATTCCGAGGTGCAGACCATCTACTTTGAGGGTACGTTTTGCCGGATCAAGATCACGGATTCCAATCCAGTATTTTGTAATCTGATCCGCTTTGTTCCGATATTCGATTTTCAGCCACTTTCCCTCATGAATCGCCCGGAAAATGTCCCTGCAAATCTGATTCATACTATGCTCCGTCCTGTTTTACATGATATCTCTATCATTCATTATGATGTTCGGACAGAACCTTTGTCAAGCAAATCCTCAATTCCCCTTGCTGCTCAAAGGATTACTTCTCGTTTCAAAAAACTGGTTGTTATCTATGCGTGCGCGGTTTTTGTCGTTGTACATACTGCTCTGCCGGATCGCGGCATTTTCTTTTTCCTGTTCCGGTGTGTTCTCCGCAAAATGTTTTGGTCCTGCGGTAACTGGATCTGCATCCGTTCCTACAAGCATCGCTGATTTATCCGTATAATTTTTTGGTTTCATGACATACCTCCAACTTTTTTGTTAGTATGTCCGATTTTTATCCTCTACACTCCCGTAAGTAAAAGTTTGTAAAAACTTCCGTAACCGGTCTGTCTTCGGATTCTCGAAAAATTCTTTCTTAAATCTTCTTCTAATGGAATATCGTACTCTTTCTCAATTCGTCCGACATCGTTTCCAGATGACTTTTTACTGTTCTTGCAATGATTTCATCATCTTCCACGATAAAAATGCGATACATCGATTTAGTCCTACACAATGTCCTTTTTCTTTCCGTTTTTCTTTCTCGGATACTGTCGGATACGGGTGACAAAGTCGAGATTGACGATTTCCCGTCCCCCAGAATTTCTCTCAATGACCATGCCTCCATCATCAATTTCCTTAATGACGCCCTGTATGCTGCCGTCATTTGAAGTGCTCGTATAAATGATGCATTCTTCCCCGATAAATTGTTTTGCAAGTTCTTTCATAACAACATTCTCCTTGTTTTGTTTTCTTTGATTTAGTATCTGCCACGCAACCGCTGCTGTTCGCCTTCTTCTCCTGATGCAGAAAAAGATAATCAGCACAGCAATAATCACCAAATAACTTCCCATTGCCTGTCCTCCTGCGTTTCCATCATGAAATCTTATTTCCTGCCTTTGAATACTTTAACGCTTCCTTGCAATATACAGACTGATTTACAATCCAAATCAGGCACACTACAAGAGAAGGTAAGAATCCTATGCCAAAAACGGGTGCACTTCTGCTAAACTGTTATTCATAACCAAACCTCAACCTCCTTGTAAAAAACACTTTCTAATCTCCATCTTCTTGCCCTTTAGACAAGAAGCATTCTTCACCTTCAGTTCGGTCAATCTCGATTTGCATTCCCATTCATTTTAATAGAGCTTTGCACCTGCTGGAATGTGGTCATCAACCATCTCAGTTCCTGCTTCTTGGTCAAATGATTATAGAACTGCACCACATCAGAATACTTAATCTCTACTATATTTCGCTTTCCAAGTGTATCCCGGATAAATCGGTCATACATATAAAAATAATTGCTCTTGGTCGTTGGTTTCAGATTGTTTTTGAGACGCATGTAGCGGTCAAATACAAAATTTACTGTAGCCTTTCCGGCAACATAAATATCCAGACCGTCCATCTGATCTTTCATGAGCTGTGCTTCTTTTTCCCGAAGTGTTACAAGGTCTTATGCATAAACATATTTACGTCTTCCGATAGGATCCGTATAAGTATATACATATCTCTCGTCTGAACGTCTCTGTGATTCACCTTTCCGCAGATCTCTGCCCCGCAGATCTTTTCTTGTCTGTGCCATATTCAGTTTTATTCTACAAATCCGACAGTGAAATTCGGTCGTAAGCGCCATTTTTCTTATCTTCCGGATGTGGCTCCAGTCCGATAATTGTAATATCTTTCTGGTCTGGTCCATAAACCCAGTACATTCTCATTGCGCCACTGGTTTTATTTTCCAGATATGATTGCCTCACTTTCATTCCATAACGTCTGGATAATGGCTCTATTTCATGGGTTTGAAGACTCGGATAACCCGGATCAGCCGACAACAGCTTTAAAGCCTTTCCCCATTTTTTATACAACTGTTCTTCCTTCTTTTTTATATTACCGGAACGATATTTCTCCTGCAGATCTAACCAAAGTTCCTGCATTTCAGGAATTCCCATTCGTATATTAAAATTCATCTCTTATTCCTTTTAAAAATCTGACAGGTCAATAGCCGGGGAAACATCGCCTCTCTTAAAGTTATTTACTGCACGATCCATATCTGCCAGAGTTCTGGCTGAAATGCTCTCTGGCACTGCCAGTTCCCGAGGTTCCAGAATAATGCAGCCATTTCCGTATTCTTTCACATTGTAATACTGATAAGCAGCTCCTCTGAGCGTAATTCTTTTTTTGTTATCCAGATGGGCAACATAATCTTTTATTGCTTCCATTATCAACACCTCCTACGCAAGCATTTGTGTGGGAAATCCCACCTCTTGTTATTATAATACGCTTTTCTATATTATCTGTCAATCTACCTTTACTTACTCCTGATACTTGAAAAATGGTATCGCCCATGCCATCCTCCGCAGTCTTATAAATTACATTGAATGGTTCGATATCTTCCATTGTCTCTATCTTATAGGTCTGAAGATAATTGATGGATTTTGCAAACTCTTGTAAGTTGGAGAGATTCTTCCCTCTCCGTTTCATCTCCGCATAGAAATTTGGGAGCAGTGGTCTGCCCTGCGTTTTCTTATCATAATAATCTTGCAAGCTTTCCAGAAGTGTTGGATTCTGCCTGCGATCCAGTTCGGCTTTCATTTCCTCATACGCTGTCTTCATCCACTGAATGGATTCTTTCAGAGAAATAAACATCTGGTTGAACGGTTATGTTTATTGTCTATGTATGTCAAGGCTGCAAATACAACCAATAAAAGCGTAAGCACTTCTAAAGTATCCATACCGACCTCCTTTCCGTCTCCAAAAAGGACAACCGCAAGACAATCTGCGACAATAGCATGGTCACTTATTTTATCTTTAACAGATCTCTTATCTACTTCTGGAATAATCTCCTTTGCAAAAACAGTGCTTCTATCAACAAAAATATAATCTAATTTTCTTTCCTTATGTCCTTCATGGAAATACGTCTTTGTCTCTTCTCCATAAACTTCGTAAGTAACATCAATCATTTTGCGCTGAAGAGAAAGAAGGTTTTCTCTATTATATGAATCTTCTTCATTTCTCTTGTACTTGTTCTGTGATAACCATATCTCTTCATGATATTAGCTCCTTCC
>ERZ779948.71-NODE-71-length-33461-cov-5.97869_pt1 | contig 33461 bp, 28 predicted proteins | sample MGYA00511541_ERZ779948 | MGnify/ENA primary metagenome ERZ779948 (study PRJEB29588, sample SAMEA2147022) | human gut metagenome | biome: human gut; feature: human-associated habitat; material: faeces | place: Denmark | collected 2008/2010 ... | reverse complement strand
TTCAAGGAAATGTTTCCAGGTTTTTCCAAATCGATTTTCTGCTAAATCCATAATGATTCATTTTTATATATGGCAAAAATATAAGAATGAAAAATGGGCGGCAAGATAGAATCGCGGAAACGCTTACTCCAATTTCGTATTTTTTATATGTATGTATTTGTTTATCAGTGGCTATAGTATTTGATATTTTAGAAACTAAAAGATTGAGGGTATCTGTATAAAGCAATAATTATCTATGATTTAGATAGATTTTATAGTGAAAAGTTCCCCAATTACATAGAGGGGCGTAAATTTGTCCCCCGTATGTGGCTTGGGGGACAAAAATATTGAAAAAATAGGCATAACAAAAGAAAATATCTTTCCTAAAACTATTATTTTGCCATATTTAAGTCGTTTTTAGTCAGCATTTTAGATTTTTTATAATTGTAACTATATGATAACTATATAGTTAGGTTACTTCCCGATGCAGCATATTATGCTAATTGATTATCAATAATTTACGGCTTAAAAGATAGACTGCTCAAAAATTTACTTGTTTTTTCGCCGAAAATCGAAGATTTAACGTTTTTAACCTTAGTTTGTCTTCAAACGAAGGGGAAAAGAGAATAATGGCTCTCTTTTGCTCTTAAATCTCCGTTTCGCAAAGATAAGGCATATCGGTGATTATTTCGCCGATTGTGGCTGTAAAATAGAGGGTAATTTTACGGATTTTCGGATGGGCTTTTGGTGGCTTGACAAGGGCTCGAATCATGTTTGTTTTGTGAGCAGGATTTCTGTGTCTTTTGCAGCCAAAAGAGAAAGTCAGCAGTTATGGTTCGGCTTGGTTCTGGCGCAGCCATCTCTTTTTCTCCCTCTGTTAGCTTTACTTTAATGCACGTATATATGAATACAGGGATAAAGTAAAGCTATGTTGTATTTTTACTTGAGTGATAAACTGTACTCACATCGTATTCGCTCTAACTCATTTTTTAAATCATTTATATGTAAAATTGTTAGATAAACATTTTCTAGATCTGTTATTTCATGTATTTGCGATAGTGAATATAATGGTCTTAAAAACTTTTTCACTTTCATTCGTTCTTTTCTTGCAGAATTAGTGGATTCTTTACACTTGGTTTCTCTCAGTAGTTGAGACGTTAAATCTTTGTCAGACCTATTGCCAAAATTGACAATAGCAATTATCTTAATATAATCTTTTGTGTCTTGAATACTTTTACTTGCCTTTATATGTCGAGATGATTCTAACCGTAATTTTCTAGCATCTTCAAGAATTGCATTGATTTGTGCAGCACCAAATTTTTTGTTGCGGATTAGAGAATTGCATTTGACTTCTACTAATATTTTTACAGGAGAGTCAATTCTTATGTCGAATCCATTTGTGTTTGGCTTTTGTTTATCAATATCATTAAATATCCGTTCTCTATCTTCATTTTTAAATGATAATATATCTGATAACTTTGTTGCAATAGAACGAGTCGATATTAATGTCATTATGTTATTAATATCGGACAGTATTGATTTTAGTTCTATTAATTTATCTAGTGTAAGATTGTTGCCAATATCCTCGGTGTCAATAGACTTGATAAACTTTGTGTACTTATCTAATAAATTAATTGTTCTATTGTATGTTTTTGATGTTTCCATAATTTTGTTTCTTTGGGGGACGAAAATATGTATAAAAGTTCATATATGAAATTTTGTCAGGCTTGTTAGTCGGGATTTCGTATTCTTTTGCAGTCAAAAGAGAAAGTTTTCAGATATGATTCTTTTTCAGAGAGCCTCCGTTGCCGTATTTTTCCGTACTTTTGTAACAACTTGTGCAAAATTTGCACACTTTAAATTATTGAAAATATGAAGATTGAAGAGGCTATACTCTACTGTTTGGCAAGCCAGAATAGGGGAATGCGAACTGAACAGATTGCAGAGATGATAAACCGTCAGCGATTGCTCCATACTACCTTTAGGAGTAGGTAAAAATTAGAAGGCGTGATGCATCAGCACCTCTAAAAGTCTCATATATCAAGTACGCTTAAATCTGGTTCTTTGCACGAATCTAGTAAATTCACGCCCTTTATCTTTAATTCAGGGTAATTCAGAATTGACATTGGTATTTTCTCTCTTTTGAGATAGGATGTTGGTATTACTGTAGCTGTCAGCATCATTGACTTTACTCGGGGTGTAACTGCTACACCAATGTGTTTCGCAACTTCATTAATATGCTCCGTTACCCAGCGATGACGACGCAAATGTTTAAGAACAAGAGCTCTCTTCTTGTCTCTCTCGGGATTATCACCACGACCAAGATATTCATCCATCTCGGTTTTCATTTCCTTAATATTCTTGGCTGGATTGGTATTCTTACATTCTATCAAGTAGAGTATATCACGTGATGTATCATAAGCCATCACATCAATATCGCCATAATCTTTATCTGCCGCAAAATAACCTCCAGATTTGATAGTGACATCATGTTCCCATACTCGCATTATTGGTATCTTTGCCAAAAAAGAGCGTACCTCGTCATTGAACGCAGCCCCTTTTATAGCCTCAAATTTTCCAAGCAAGGTTTCTATCTTCCTTCCCACATAACGTAAGCGACCAGAATAAAGCAAGTCAGATAGCTGAATGCCGGCTTGAATACAGGAGCGGAACCCAAACATGCACATAACTGTGCCATCATCATATTGATAACGAATCACTGGGCGACGCAGATAACTTAATTCCCTATTGTATGACCAAGGGAAGATATCCTTGCCCGCTAATCCTACTGGCGGAGTGAGGTAGTTTTCCCGTTTATCCAAAGAAAGGCGAATGATACATTTCTTTGCTAAATCTTCAGTTAGTTCTGTACAATGCTCCTGCATAGCTTTGATGAGTTGAGACTCTTCCATCTCAATAACAGACTTCTGCTGCTTCATAGCTATGATGTAACAAACATAAAGGAACTGCAAGATGTTAGAATATGATACTCCCCAATCCTCTAAGAATGCCACATCTATCTCCTCGAGTTCTGCATCCTTGTTTTTTTCTTTTGTATCTGGACGTACTGCCATCCTGGCCATCTTACTCTCGAAATCTTCGATTTGCCCATTTACACTCTCAATAGTGCGCGTTGCTGCAAACTCTCCTACATTGTCGGAAAAAACATCATCGTAGATACCATAACGTCCAGAGCCTAATTTCTCAATGGTATGATTAGCTACATCTAAATGTATGGCGTCACATATACCACCAATGGATATCACTTCGTTCATGATAGCTAACAGGCTTTCTACATCATCATTGCCTGGTTTAACACCACCGCCACGATACTGTGTCGCAGCTATATATTCTATCATAGCACGGGTAGATATTCCAGCATCAGCAAGTCGTCTTTCTGTATCGAAGAATTCTTTACGTTTTGACTCATTTTCTCCAAAACAAAGAATCTGTGCGGGTTGTAAGACTCTGTTATGCTCTCGCTGATAAACCAATGTCTCGTGATTCTGCATGAGCATACGCAGCAACCACAATGTATCAAATGATGATAGGCGTTTATCAAGTTCATTAAGGAGCACATCTACTCCTTTGTGGAGGAAGTCTTCTTTTTCAGTTTTTGTATTGAGTTTACCTGCTATATCATGACCTTTCTCCTTCATCCACTGTGGGAATTTGTCTTGTAGTAGTTGGCTGGTGGCGGCATGAATATAGATAGGAGTATAAAGCCACAAGGGTATTGACAGGGGGTTGAGTGACTGCTCCATCATCAGAATCATCTTTGCTTGACCAAAGGGGATGCGAGTATCAATAATTTGGCATGCAGTCTCTTCGTCTATTTCCAGGAGTTTTTTTATGATACAACGCATCATGTTGCGCTCACTCTCATTGCCAGCTCCCATAAAAGAATGGATATAATCATCATCAAATGTAACGGAAACTCCGCCTTCTGTCTTGGATACGTTAAGATTTCCTCCTTGCGTAGGCTTTATGTCGTCATCATAGTGTATCCCTTTATCGGCCAAGACCTTTTCACTGAAGACAAGTTCTATTTCTACGGAGTGCTCATAGCGTTGGCTGATCATATCGGCTATGGCTGGTTGTAAAGTATCCATCCAGTATGCAACAGCTGTTATTACAGTATCGGAAATAGAGGATGGATTTATTCCCTGTTTTTCTTCTTGATAACAACTTACCCACACAGGAATACTATAAGATTCACAACTCTTGGCATTGAAACCTGAATGGACAGGCTTAAAAATTGCCGCATAGTCGAGATCACGTATCACTGGTATATAAGCATACTGTCCATTTAATCTCTTCAGCGTTCCGTGGAAATACAGTTGATCTTTACTTTTGAATATGAGATCACATCCATCATTTGGCTCAATATAAAGCATGTCTGATGGTGTGTTGTCTGTCATATAGAAACTTTCACCATAATGCTTATATATAGCATATACATCGAGAGATTGATTCAGAGGAGTCTCGAGAGATGATACGTTCTCTTTGGACCGAGCATAACGAACAAGACTCAAGCTGTCCCATTTCTCAGTCTGTATCAGTTGTAAGAAATCATAAGCAGAGAATTGAAGAAAATAGTCAGTTCCATTTTGCTTTTTCATGGCAAATCTGTATGTCTCCCCCATTGTAGAATACAGAACAAGCGTCAGGATATGGTCATCTTTCGACCTTTTATCATTTCTGATGGTATCAATACGTTTTTGTAAATGTTGGCTGAGATCTCGATTGTTGAAACTCTCATTGCCATCTATGGCTACATTACGGGCTAAATCATGAGCATAGCACACGTATGCAAGCCAGTTGACATCAATGCGGAATACATCTTCGTAATAGCCTTCAACAGGAGCAAGTATTTCATCCATTGAATTTTGTACCCAGCGCAGCTGTTCTATACAGGAACGCCCGATGCGCATCCAGACACCATAATGGGTCTGTTTTACTAGTTCTTCAAGACAACGATGTTTTAGAGCTGTTTTTAAGATAAAGTTGTTAATGGCACAGCCTTGACTGGAAATTCCGGCAAAGTAGAAGTTATTGTCAAACTCAACGATTGGTCTGTATAACAACGGATTCTTTTCTGCATCTTGGGTTAGTATATCAGTAGCATTAACTTCTAACAAAAATGATTTCAAAACATTTGGATTCAGCCTATTCCGATGAATGAGTTCTGTCATTGTCGGCAAATTAATAACAAAAGATTGGCTAGTTTTTGGTTCGTTAAGCGTCTCGCGAGGGGTCTCATTTCCGCGTACTAAGCCACTTATCCCTGCTTGGGTTGACAAAAGCTTGCTCAGTTCAAGCATGAAGAGTACTCCATCATAAATTTCATTACGGAAAGCTTCCGTAAATATATTTCTTTTATTGAATATGGCTTCTGTCATTGAACGGAAAATTTCTGTCGCATGTGTCGAGATGCCAGGAAAGAATGTGTAATTGCCTCCATAAAACACTACAGGTTCGGCAAACATGTTAATCGGCATGTCTTCCATAAGATCAAATGAGAACTCTTGGTCAATTATACTCTTGAACTCACTGATGTCAGGAATCTGGCTACTCTTTCCGAGATTCGCAACTGCTATTTGCAAAAGGTGCTCAATTCGGATATTCTTCCCTCGATTTTGTGGATTAAGTTGCATTGCTATCAAATAGTCCAATATGGGAGGGACTGCATGATTACTTAAATACGCTATCGTTTTTGGTACATCAAGCCAAGAAGATGGCCACAAAGCATGATTTGCTACTGGCAATATTCCTATTGCCTGTTCCTTTTGCATACAACAATGCTTATATTTCTTGCCGCTGCCACAAGGGCAAGGCTCATTACGACCTATCTTCTTTGACATTATATTTGAACTACTAGTAACATCTATCTAAACTTTAATCACTTAGCTCAGCCAAGAACTATTAATCATTTACAGTGCGAGACGAAGAATGTATTATGGGTTAGAGATGAAATGAGTGATAATCAAATTCTTACCACATTTATACTCTAAGTGATTTCTTATACAAAGGTACTGATTTTAGTCGATAACATTTAATGATAAACGATGGAATTTCTAAAATGAACTGTTTTCGACTCAAAAATGAGACATAATGGTCAAAGGGATTTGGCAAATTATGTGATTATTTTGCAGTCTCCAAAAAAGTCGGCAGATATAGTTCGGTTCGGCTTTGGCGAAGTCATTTCTTTTTCTCCCTCTGTTAGCTTTACTTTAATGCACGTATATATAAATACGGGGATAAAGTAAAGTTGTTTTTCATTTGAATAGCCAACTAATCTTGAATATATGTTGTGTGGAGGAATCGTATGTGTTTACGCAACAAATAACATATTGTTTGTTGTGTGGATATATTGGCGCTTATAAACAATATAATAGCGTTTATATTTCTCCAAAGCAAAATTATCTTGTTTTACACACTTTCCCCAAGATGGTTGTCGGAAGCTGCTGCAACTTTTATAAACATAGAATTCGTTTGAAAAAGTATAACGAATCTGATTTATTCGCTTGAAAAAGTGTATAACCGTTATATTGTACTTGGTCAAGCGTTTCTTCTAATCTTGTGATTTTTTACCTGTAATACATCATTAAATAGATGAAAAGTTATAAATTTACATATTATATGATGTGTTGAATATGGCAAAGAATACAATGGGGACTAAGCTGCCCCGAAAATTGGTGCAGAAGATGTCAATTGTGGGAGAGCAGATTAAACTGGCTCGCTTGCGCAGGAATCTGAGTGTGGCTCAGGTGGCAGAACGTGCCACTTGTTCTCCGTTGACTGTGTCCCGAATAGAAAAAGGCACACCGACAGTAGCAATCGGAATCTATTTGCGAGTGCTGTATGCTTTACAGCTTGACGATGATATTCTATGGCTGGCCAAAGAAGACAAGTTGGGAAAAGCTTTGCAAGATTTGAGTTTGAAAACAAGGAAAAGAGCTTCAAAAAAGGAATAGAGCACATGTTCTCCTATACATAAGTTGCAATTTGCTCTTTGGGAATAAAAAAATATGGCTCAAAAATTTGTGTTATGCAATAAAAGCATTATGTTTGCGCTGCATAATAAATAAGATATATGAAATTCGTTGATAGAATAGATGAAGCTGCACGATTAAAGGATGCTCTTGCAAGAGAGAAGTCCTCGTTAGTCGTGATGTACGGTCGCAGACGGTTGGGTAAGTCAACGCTTATCAAAAGGGTGTTGTCGGATACGGATGTTTACTTCCTTGCTGACCGTTCTGAAGGGCAACATCAGAGAGTATTGCTTGCAAAAGTAATAGCACAAGTGTTACCGGATTTCGACAAACTGACATATCCGGATTGGGAATCTATGTTTCGTGCGGTCAATTATCGAACAGACAAGCGTTTTACTTTATGTTTGGATGAGTTTCCGTATCTTGTAGAGCAATCTTCTGAACTGCCGTCTGTGCTACAAAAACTGGTTGATGAAAAGCTGTTGAAGTATAATCTTGTGCTTTGCGGTTCGTCACAAAATATGATGTATGGATTGTTTCTTGATTCTACTGCACCTCTCTATGGTCGTGCTGATGAGATCATGAAACTTGCACCGATACGTTTGCCATATATTCAAGAGGCTTTGAGCCTTGATGCGATGAATGCCATTGAAGAATATGCTGTTTGGGGAGGTGTACCGCGTTATTGGGAACTAAGGGAAAACCAAAATTCACTTAATGATGCTTTGTGGCACAATATCCTTTCTGTAAATGGAACTCTTTACGAAGAACCGATAAAATTGTTTCAGGACGATGTAAAGGATATTGTTAAGACTTCGACGATAATGTCTTATATCGGTACTGGCGCAAATCGGCTTTCTGAGATTGCCGCAAGATGCAATGAGCCTGCAACCAACCTGTCGCGTCCATTGAAGAAACTTATTGATCTCGGATTTTTGGAGAAAGATGTTCCGTTTGGGATTGATGAAAAGAATGCGAAAAAGAGTCTTTACAAGATAGCCGATCCGTTTATGGCATTTTATTATCAGTTTGTCGTACCTAATCGTTCGTTCATCGAGCTTGGTCGTCGTTTGCCAATAGAACAGGCTTTGACTGCTCATTTATCGGAGTATGTGAGTATGCAATGGGAAAAATTATGTCGGGATGCCGTAACAGGAAATCTTGTCAATGGAGTGGTTTATGGCAAGGCAAAACGCTGGTGGGGTTCTGTGCTCAATGAGGATAAGAAGCCGGAACAAGTCGAGTTTGATGTTATGGCCGAATCGCTTGACAAAAAGTATTTGTTGGTCGGAGAATGCAAATGGACTACTCAAGAGAATGGCAAACAACTGACTGCCGAACTTCTCCGCAAAGCTAATCTGCTACCGTTTGCCAAGTGCTACACCGTCGTTCCAATGCTGTTCCTTAAGAATGCTCCGAAAGATGGTATAAGAAACGCCGTGTTGCCAGAAAATATTGTCGAGTTAATGAAATAAAGAAATAACAAATTCGTGATTTGCAGATGTTGGATTTTAGAAAACAATTCCAAGAGATTATAGAACAATCTTATATCCCTTTCAATATAGATAAAACTGCGACTTCTGACGTATGGAGTAATATTTATAAGTTAGTACTTCCTAATATACCGGAAAAACTTTTTAGGTATCGTAGAATAGACGATAAGGGCTATACAATTGAATCATTTAAATCTAAAACTATTTCATTATGCCATGCGGGAATGTTTCCAGATAAATATGATTCGTATTTATATATAGATCAAGATAAGATTCACAAAGATCTAAAAAATGCATTGAAAGATGCGTTGCGCATAACATTGTCGCATATAACACAGAAATCCCCTGAAATAAGGGCGGAAAAAGCAACGAAAATATGTTATTATAGAGAGTGCGGATATACGGATGAACAAATTATAGATAAAATATTGACAGATGATTATGTTGATTTTTGCAATAATATAGGGGCTGCGATAAAAAAACAAGAATCGCGTTTTAGAAATCCAAGAAATAGTGCAAAAATTGCCTGTTTTACAGAAAGTGTGCAGTCTAAGTATATGTGGGATAGATATGCAGATGGATATAAGGGGTTTGCATTAGAATATGATCTCAGACGATGCATTTTTAAATATAATTCATTGGGAATGAGTGTTAATCTCTTTCCTGTGATTTATACAGATTTAAGACCGGATGTTACATTAGATGAGGGAAATATTCATACTTACGAATATTTCAAGCAGATTGGAGATAAAAATTGGTTAAGCTTTTTGTCGTCTATAATATCTGTTAATCAATTATATTGGTATCGAGTTTATCTTTATAAAGACAGAAAAGAATACGAGCACGAACATGAATGGAGAATGATTTACTATAATTTAGAAGATGAGAATGATTATGTTGCAATACCGGATGTTGGATGCTTGAAAGCAATATATTATGGTCCAGATATATCACAAAAGGATAAGCAAGAATTACATCAGATTGCAGTTGAAAAAGGACTGAAAGAGTATGATGTCGATCTTGACACGGGTAGCCGTAGATATGATTTAAGAGTAACAGCAATTAAATAAGAATATTCTTAGCGCAAAAAAGAACCGATTAACAACCTGAAAGTTGTGTCATCTCAATTATTTATAGTACCTTTGCTTACCAAATAAGGCAAAGGTATTTTTGATGCATACAATGGCAGAAGATAAGATAGACAACGCACTGGAAGTAAAAGAGGAAACAGTGGAATGCAAAAGCGAAGATTGGGTTTGCCATTCGCAGGCTATAGCTGCAACCATGTCAAACCGAATGGAGGAACTTGGCATGACACAACGAGCGTTGGCTGAGAAAATGAACTGCACCCAGCAATATGTATCCAAGGTGTTGAAAGGTCGCGAGAATCTGTCATTGGAAACTTTGTGCAAAATAGAAAATGCATTAGGTATCAAAATACTACAAGCTGGAATAAATAAGTAATAACACCATAGTAGGGAAAGAATATGTCAATACAGAGCGAAGCGGCATTGGAAGCCGGACTTATAGCCACACTTCGGCTAATGGACTACGAGTATGTCCAGATTACCGAAGAAGATAATCTTTATGCCAATTTCAAGCGGCAGTTGGAAATTCACAACAAGAAACAGCTGGCGGAAGTTGGTCGTAACTCATTTACGGATGAAGAGTTTGAGAAGATATTGATATATCTGGAAGGTGGTACTCGCTTTGAAAAGGCTAAGAAACTTCGTGACCTATATCCTCTTGACACGATGAACGGGCAGCGTATTTGGGTGGAATTCCTTAATCGTACACAATGGTGTCAGAACGAGTTTCAGGTGTCGAATCAGATTACGGTGGAGGGACGAAAGAAGTGTCGCTATGATGTGACGATTCTTATCAATGGCCTCCCTCTGGTTCAGATTGAATTGAAGCGTCGGGGTGTAGAACTCAAGCAGGCATACAATCAGATACAACGCTATCATAAGACATCCTTTCATGGGCTGTTCGACTATATTCAGCTATTTGTTATCTCCAATGGCGTAAATACTCGTTATTTCGCCAATAATCCCAATGGTGGATATAAATTCACGTTCAACTGGACGGATGCGGCAAATCTGCCATTCAATGAACTGGATAAGTTTGCTGTATTTTTCTTGGAAAAGTGTACGCTCGGTAAGATTATCGGAAAATATATCGTATTGCATGAAGGGGATAAATGCTTGATGGTACTTCGCCCATACCAGTTTTATGCTGTAGAAAAGATATTGGATCGGGTACAGAACTCCAACGATAACGGTTATATCTGGCATACTACAGGCGCAGGAAAAACCTTGACTTCATTCAAAACAGCACAGCTTGTTTCGGAGTTGGATGATGTAGATAAGGTAATGTTCGTTGTTGACCGTCATGACCTTGACACACAAACGCAGTCGGAATATGAAGCCTTTGAACCGGGAGCTGTTGACGGTACGGACAATACGGATGAACTGGTAAAACGGCTGCATAGTAACTCCAAGATTATCATTACCACTATTCAGAAACTCAATGCTGCCGTAAGTAAGATATGGTACAGCAGCAAGATAGATTCGATATGCCACTCCCGTATCGTGATGATATTTGATGAGTGCCACCGCAGTCACTTCGGGGAGAGTCATAAGAAGATTATGCAATTCTTCGATAATGCCCAGATATTCGGTTTTACCGGAACTCCTATTTTTACAGAAAATGCAGTTGATGGGCATACGACCAAAGAGGTATTCGGCAACTGCCTGCATCGCTATCTGATTAAAGATGCCATTGCCGATGAAAATGTTCTCGGTTTCCTTGTAGAGTATTATCATGGCAGTGAGGAAGTGCAGAACGGCAGTACTAATCGCATGACGGAAATCGCTAAATTCATCCTTAATAATTTCAATAAGTCAACATTTGACGGAGAGTTCGATGCATTGTTTGCTGTACAGTCCGTACCGATGCTTATCCGTTATTACAAGATATTCAAGGAACTGAATCCCAAGATTCGTATAGGTGCAGTTTTTACTTATGCAGCCAATGGAAGTCAAGATGATGATCTGACAGGAATGGGTACAGGTTCTTATCTGAATGACAGTGCCGGTGAGGTTGATGAACTGCAAGCCATCATGGATGACTACAATGAAATGTTCGGGACATCGTTTACGACAGAGAACTTCCGTGCATATTACGATGACATCAACCTGCGTATGAAAAAGAAGCGAGTTGATATGAGGCCGCTTGATCTTTGTCTGGTCGTCGGAATGTTCCTTACCGGTTTTGACAGCAAGAAACTCAATACGCTTTATGTAGACAAGAATATGGAATACCACGGCTTGTTGCAGGCATTCAGCCGGACAAACCGTGTGCTGAATGAAAAGAAACGCTTCGGAAAGATTGTGTGTTTCCGTGATTTGAAAAGCAATGTTGATACCGCTATCAAATTGTTCAGCAACAGTAACAATCCGGAAGAAATAGTGCGACCTCCGTTTGAAGAAGTCAAACAGGAATACAAGGAGCTTGCTACCAATTTTTTGAAGAAATATCCGGACACAAATTGTATAGACCTTTTGCAGAGTGAAAAAGCTAAGAAAGAGTTTGTTTTGGCGTTCCGTGATATTATCCGTAAACATGCTGAAATACAGATATACGAGGATTATAATGAAGAGTCTGATGATCTCGGCATGACGGAACAGCAATTTATGGATTTCAGAAGTAAGTATCTTGATATCCATGATACTTTTGCACTCGTTGTTCCAGCACCGTCACCCAAACCGGATGATGATACAGATGTTCCGGATGACGGAGACCTCGGTGATGTGGATTTCTGCCTTGAACTCCTACATAGCGACATTATCAATGTGGCATATATCCTTGAACTCATTGCAGAACTTGACCCATATAGTGCCGATTACGCGGAACGCCGCCAGAATATCATTGACACGATGATTAAGGATGCTGAAATGCGCAGCAAGGCAAAACTTATTGATGGCTTCATTCAAAAGAATGTGGATGACGATAAGGAAAATTTCATGATGCAGCGAGGCAAGGCTGACGGTACAAGCGATTTGGAAGAACGGTTGAACCGCTATATTGCTGTTGAACGAGAAAATGCCGTCAACTCATTGGCTGAGGAAGAGAAAATATCGTCATCAGTATTGAATCATTTCCTTAAAGAATATGATTATCTGCAAAAAGAGCAGCCAGAAATCATACAAAAGGCATTGAAAGAGAAGCATCTCGGATTGATAAAGACGAGAAAGGCGTTGACGAGGATTTTAGACAGATTGCGTAATATCATACGCACTTTCAGTTGGGATTAAAAGAAATACTGATATGGTAAAGACAAATGAACCCGGATATGTGTATATCTTGACTAATCCAAGTTTTCGTGAGGATTGGGTCAAAATCGGTAAAAGTGCGCGGCCTGTAGATATACGTTCCAAGGAACTTGACAACACGGCTGTTCCGTTGCCTTTTGAGATTTATGCAACCATTCAGACGGTCAAATATAACGATGTTGAAAAGCATGTACACAAGACTATTGATCGGTTGACGGATTTGCGTATTCGTCAGAATCGGGAGTTTTTCAATGTGCCGCCGCAAATAGCTTTGGATATATTCAATGACATAGCCAAGATGATTGATGATGCGGTTGTTACGGTCTATGTAGATAATAAACCGGTTTGCCATAACGAAAAAGATTCATTGCCTGTCGTGCAGAAGCGAACCGTAAAGCGAGGGCGTTTCAAATTCAGCATGGTCGGTATTAAAATAGGGGAATGTGTTACCTTCATGCCTACGAATACAGAAGTCAAGGTGGCAAGCGATGATTCCGTTGAATATCAAGGTCGTATTTATAAATTGTCCCCTTTTGTCGGTACGTTTATGCCGGAAGAGAAACGGAATACATCGGGTGCATATCAAGGGGCAAAATATTTCTCATATAAAGGGAAAGTGCTGGATGACCTGAGAAGTATAATTGAAAGCAATATACCATTGCCGGAAAGTGATGTAATACAGAATAATATAGAGCAATAAGGATATGAGTGAAGAACTGCAACAGAAACTCCGTGACCAGCTTTGGGCGGTCGCAAACCGTTTGCGCGGCAATATGTCGGCAAGCGATTTTATGTATTTTACTTTGGGATTCATTTTCTATAAATACCTGTCGGAGAAGATAGAAACATACGCCAACAGTGCATTGGAGGATGATGAAGTTACATTCAAGGAATTATGGGAAATGACCGATTCGGATGCTGCGGAATTGCAGGAAGAGGTCAAGAACCAATGCTTGGAAAATATAGGCTATTTCATTGAACCGAAATTCTTGTTTTCGTCTGTAATCGAAACTATCAAGCGGAAAGAAAATATCCTTCCGATGCTGGAACGCTCATTGAAACGCATTGAGGATAGTACGCTCGGACGTGACAGCGAAGAGGATTTTGGTGGTCTGTTTTCGGATATTGACCTTGCTTCCCCTAAGCTCGGAAAGACAACCGATGACAAGAATACGCTTATAAGCAATGTTCTGCTTGCACTTGATGATATAAAATTCGGAGTGGAGGCCTCTCAGGAGATTGATATTTTGGGCGATGCTTATGAGTATATGATCAGTCAGTTTGCTGCCGGTGCAGGCAAGAAAGCCGGTGAGTTCTATACTCCGCAAGAGGTCAGCCGCATATTGGCGGAGATTGTTACTCTTGGGCATAACCGTTTGCGTAATGTTTACGACCCTACTTGCGGTAGTGGTTCACTATTGCTCCGTGCAGCAAGTATCGGTAAGGCGGCATATATCTATGGACAGGAGAAAAATCCGACTACTTACAACCTTGCCCGAATGAATATGTTGCTGCACGGTATCCGATTCAGCAGCTTCAAAATAGAGAATGGCGATACGCTTGAATGGGACGCATTCGATGATATGCAGTTCGATGCAGTGGTCGCAAATCCTCCGTTCTCTGCCGAATGGAGTGCTGCCGACAAATTCAACAACGACGACCGTTTCAGTAAAGCAGGACGACTTGCACCTAAGAAAACAGCCGACTATGCTTTTATCCTGCACATGGTTCATCATCTCAATGAAGGTGGTACGATGGCTTGCGTTGCTCCGCACGGAGTTCTGTTTCGAGGGAATGCGGAGGGCGTTATACGTCGTTTCCTGATAGAGAAGAAAAACTATATTGATGCTATTATTGGTTTACCTGCCAATATATTCTATGGTACAAGCATTCCGACTTGTATTCTCGTATTGAAGAAATGCCGTAAGGAAGACGATAATATCCTGTTCATTGATGCCAGCAAAGAGTTTGAAAAAGTTAAGACCCAGAACAAACTCCGTCCTCAGCATATCCAGAAGATTGTAGAAACTTACCGTGACCGCAAGGAGGTTGAAAAGTATAGTCATCTTGCTACGTTGCAGGAGGTTGCCGAAAATGACTATAATCTGAATATTCCTCGTTATGTCGATACTTTTGAGGAAGAAGAACCTATCGACATCAAAGCTGTCATGGCTGAAATAAAGGAGTTGGAAGCCAAGCGAGCCGAACTGGATAAGGAGATAGAGGTATATTTGAAAGAATTGGGACTGGTTGAATAATTACACAATGGCAGAGATAGACAACATACCCGAAATGCGTCCGTCATTCGACAATTTACGCCGTCAGGATGAGGGCGGAAACGAATATTGGAGTTCACGCGACCTGTGCGCTGCTATGGGCTATTCGGCTTATTGGAAATTCCAAAGAGTCATAGACAAAGCTATCAAGGTGGCAGGTGAAAAAGGAATGAAAGTGGACGACCATTTCAACCAAGCGGTTGATATGGTTAGAATCGGAAGCGGCTCATTCCGTAAGGTCAATATCTTCCGCTTGTCGCGTATGGCGTGTATGATTGTTGCCGAAAATGCCGATGCTAAAAAAGTGTTGGTACAACACGCTCGCAATTACTTTACTCAAACAATACCGACAAACGAATTGGTGCAAAATTCGTTGAGTTCTAACATTTTGCTGTATAAAACAGCGCAAGGAGAAGCGCGAATAGAAGTGATATTAAACAGTGAAACCTTCTGGATGTCACAAAAGCGCATGGCCGATTTATTTGGGGTGGATGTACGAACTGTCAACTATCATCTTAGTCAGATTTATGAAACAGGCGAGCTTACTAAAGAGGCAACTATCCGAAAAATTGGGATAGTTCAATCAGAGGGAGAAAGAGATGTGGAACGTACACCGCTGTTCTATAATTTGGATGCCATTATTGCAGTAGGTTATCGTGTCAATAGCTATCAAGCCACCCAGTTCCGTATCTGGGCTACGGCTGTATTGAAGGAGTTTATCATTAAAGGGTATGCGCTTGATGATGAACGCTTAAAGCAAGGAAAACACTTTGGCAAAGATTATTTTGATGATTTGCTGGAGCGTATTCGTGAGATACGTACCTCAGAGCGCAGATACTACCAAAAGATAACAGACATCTATGCTGAATGCAGTGCCGATTATGACCCGAAGTCGGATTGTACCAAATTGTTCTTCAAGATGGTGCAAAACATGATGCACTTGGCTGTAACTCATCGTACCGCTGCTGAAATAGTATATGAACGTGCTGATTCGGAAATGCCACACATGGGACTGACCACTTGGAAGAAAGCTCCCGATGGCAGAGTCCAGAAATCCGATACGATTGTGGCAAAGAACTACTTGTCAGACAAAGAGGTTTCCGAACTTAACGGCGTAACTAACGCATTTCTTGAATTTGCAGAGCTGCGAGCCCAACGCCATATCATTACAACGATGGCAGACTGGAGGCAACGTCTTGAGCAGTTTCTTGCAACAATGGACTATCAAGTACAAGATTCAGCCGGTAAAGTTTCTCAAGAAGAAGCACGAGAGAAGGCGTATTGTGAGTATGAAAAATATAAAGTGATTCAAGACCGTTCGTTTATCTCCGATTTCGACCGGTTTAATGATGGCGACAAATTGTTGCCGTTTGATATCAACCCCGATAAAGAATAATGGTTATGGCAAATAATAATGAAAATAAAGTCCTTAAGGTTCCCCATTTGAGATTTCCGGAGTTTAGTGGGGAGTGGAAAGAAGAGCAATTAGATAGTATTGCTACTTTATCAAAAGGGATTGGAATATCCAAAGAACAACTTTCTGAGGATGGCGAGCCATGTATCCTATATGGTGAATTATATACTAAGTACAAATCCGAAATCATCAAACATGTTGAGAGCAAGACCGATATTGACAGTTCTAAGCTTAAAAGAAGTAAAGCAAATGATGTAATCATTCCTTGTTCTGGTGAAACCGCCGTTGATATTGCCACTGCACGCTGTGTTCCATTTGATAATATTCTATTAGGAGGTGATTTGAATGTCATTAGTTTACATAAATACGATGGTGCATTTATGAGTTATCAGTTGAATGGTAAGCGTAAATATGATATTGCAAGAGTTGCGCAAGGTGTATCTGTTGTACATCTGTACGGTGAGCATCTAAAAGCGATTAAAACCTATAATCCCAGTTTGCCAGAACAACAAAAGATTGCAGAACTCTTATCACTTATTGATGAACGAATCGCTACCCAAAACAAAATCATTGAGGATTTGAAGAAACTAAAGTCTGCGATTATTGAAAAATATTATAGTCAAGCCGAAAAACAGATAGTCTGTGTCACAGATTTGGGCGAACCTTTTAATGTTGGCAATTTGGCAAAGGATGATTTGGCTGAAACAGGAATGCCTTGTGTTATATATGGAGAGCTATTTACGACTTATGGCGAAATAATTTCTCAAATAGAAAGTCATACGAACAAAACAGAGGGCATGATTTTGAGTAAGAAAGGAGATTTGTTGTTTCCTTCTTCAACAACTGTTGACGCAATGTCCTTAATTGCCCCATCTGTCATTAATGTAGATGGGGTTATATTGGGCGGTGATATGTTTGGAATTCACATCAGTACTAACTTTAATGCCCAATATCTAAGTTACTACTTCAATCATATCGCCAAAAGGCAATTGGCAAAATTTGCAAAGGGAAGCACCATAATTCATTTGCATTATACTGATATTGAAAAAGCCAAACTATTCTTACCTTCTTTGGAAGAACAAAATAGAATGGCTAAGTGTTTATTAGCCTTGGATGCAAAAATGAATATTGAAAACATTTACATTAGTTTGCTAAACGGTCAGAAGACATATTTACTTCGTCAGATGTTTATATAAACATTTGATGCAATAAGTATTGTTTCTCTTTGAGTAAGGCATTCTGTATTCTTTCTTCAATCTCAGCTTTCCTTTCAAGTGATGACAGAAATGTTGAGATTTTTAGTTGCTGCTCAACTGCCGGTATTTTTATCTTAAACATCGCCAAGTCTTTCTTCTGAATATTGGGTAAGCCAGAGCCGATGCGTAATTTCATTATGGCATCTTCTTTCGATTTGAGATAATGGTACAAGTACAGATTGTCCACATTGTCTGTAATGTCCTGAATGGAATAACAATGACCTCCGCTCCAAAAAGGCGATGTGTTGAATTGCACATATCCGCAAGAGTTACCGCCCTCACTTATTGAAATAGTATTGGCTTCTACATTGTAATCGTCATAATAACCAGATAATTCTGTACCACCATTCATTACATAATAATTACCACTCTCAGATAGATTTTCCCCATTGATTTGTTTGCCCTTAACAATGTCACAAATATCGGACAGCAGAACTGTAGAGCCTTTTACACCTTTGAGAAGTCTTTCCGAAATCGCAGACCTACAAACTATAAAATCCTTAATCAAGGGAATTGCACACAGGGTAGCTGGAATGGGAAAGCCTAATGTTCGCATAGCTGAATGTCTTGAATGCACATCTTCAACTTTACAAGAAAGCGAAGTTTCAGAGGTTGGAACTTATCCTGTTTATGGGGCAAATGGAATTGTGGGGTATCTTGATAGTTATAACACATCAGACGAAGCTATTATCTATATTGTCAAGGATGGCTCTGGAGTTGGTTCTGTCGCCTATGTAAAAGGAAGATGTTCTGCAACAGGAACCTTGAATATCTTAACTGCGCAAAAAGATTATTCACTCCAGTTCCTGTACTACTTGCTGAAAGTGTTCAACTATGACCCTTATAAAACAGGAATGGCAATACCACACATTTATTTCAAAGACTACGGAAAGACCAAGATATTTTGTCCATCTTATAACGTGCAACTTCTATATGCCAGAATGTTGGTTGCTATAGACACCAAATTATTAACGGAAGAAAAATATTTATACCGTTTGAATTGTCAGAAACAATACTTACTCCGCCAGATGTTTATATAAACATTTGACGGAGCAGATACTGCTTTTGTGATATATAAGCCCTAACAATCTTATTCGCTGCCTCTAATTGAGACTTCAATGATGATATTGCGTAACCTATTTTTCGTTGTTTATCAAATGTGGGTAATTTGAATACAAGTTGTGAGAAGGCTTCCATATTTAAGTTGCGTCTAACAATACTTGCGCCTTGCTCTGATACCAATATGTAGTTGTATAAAGCACGATGTGTTTTTAACATTGCGGCCACAAACCGTTTGTCATAACCTTCGCCTATTGAAAATATTTTGTAGGATGGAGAGACTATTCCAATATCAAACTTATCATTGTAATTGATATTCCCCATCCACAAATTTTGAGGACTTAGAACAATATCGTGAAGTCGAATGATTTTATAGCCTACATTGTTTTCACTTGCGATGTCCTTTGAGAAATACTCTCGCTGAGAGAATATCCCCTTAACAGTGGAACTTAGTACATCATACTGATTGTTAGTTTGTGTTCGTTCAGAACGCTCAATCAATATATCTCCAAGACATACAGATTTGCCTTCTGTCTCATATAACAGTAAATTGCTTATTCCCTTGATTAAGGACTCGTATTTCTTAATGATTTTGTTTTGGGTGACTATTCTCTCATCCAAAAGTTGAAACAATCGTGAAATTTTTCTCTGTTCTACTACAGCAGGAATAGAAAAACTGAAGCTTTCCATTTGATTTTTATCCCCTCTCGGCATTTTTACACCTTTGGCACCGCTCATAACATAATTGATGAACTTATCTGACGCAATTACATTATAGAGAAATTCTGGTTCGCAGGTTTTACTTCTCAGAACAAATACATCTGCACTACAGCCACCTATTCTATCTGAGAACCACGCTTTTTTTAGATAGGGACGAATATTTGATAACAGTATATCATTCTTTTTATATGCTACGACATTGGTATTTGCTGGAATAGAAATAGCTGATTGCACACCTTGAAAATTTTGCAGAATATTCTCCGTTGAGATATACGTACTCTCATCTAATAGCCCAGATGAAATTCTCTCTTTCTGAAAATCCGCAACATCCTTTAGAGATACATTAACCCACTCCTCCGTAAACTCCGGGAATCTCAAATGGGGAACATTACATATTATATTTCTCTAATTATTAGAACTATTGATTTTAAGATTATGATTCAGAAGACAATTAGAGAAATTTCGGACGCATGGCGAGAGGACAAGCGACCGTATGTAAAACAGTCAACAATGGCAGCTTATATGTTGATTCTCGAAAATCACATTTTGCCAAGGTTTGGTGAGAGTAACGAACTTCATGAAAATGATGTACAAGGCTTTGTGCTTGAAAAGTTGGAAGGCGGATTGAGCGTAAAATCTGTTAAGGACATTTTGATTGTTCTGAAGATGGTTATGAAATTCGGAGTGAAAAACGAATGGATGAGCTATTACGAATGGGATATTAAGTACCCCACAGATGTTGCTACTAAAAAGTTGGAGGTTTTGTCTGTGGCAAATCACAAAAAGATTCTGAATTATATTCAGAACCACTTTTCCTTTCCGGGACTTGGTATCTATATCAGCCTTAGTGCCGGTCTTCGTATTGGTGAAATCTGTGCTTTGAAATGGAGCGACATCAATGTCTCTGATGGGATTCTAACCGTTAATCGGACGATAGAACGCATCTATCTCATAGAAGGGGAGAGAAAACATACAGAGTTGGTCGTCAACACGCCAAAAACAAAAAACTCCTGCCGTGAGATACCGATGAACAAAGAGTTGCTTGGAATGTTAAAGCCTTTGAAAAAAGTAGTTAACGATGACTATTATATCCTTACCAATGACGAGCGTCCAACAGAGCCACGCACGTACAGAAACTACTATAAAAGGCTTATGGAGAAACTTGATATTCCCAAGCTGAAGTATCATGGACTCCGTCATAGCTTTGCGACTCGCTGTATAGAAGTCGGTTGTGATTATAAGACTGTTAGCGTATTATTAGGGCATTCCAACATTTCAACTACGCTGGACTTATATGTACACCCCAATATGGAGCAGAAAAAGCGTTGCATAGCCAAAGTATTCAAGTCGCTGGGGAAATAAAGTTATGTATAGAGCGAGGGAATTAATGCTGTAATTTCTTCGCTCTCAATTGTTCTGTGATTCATAAATATGTTGTATATTTGAATATCATTTTAGGAGGTAGTTATGTTATTTGAGATTATTGTTGATTGTATTATGGCCTTGGGAGCCTTGGCTACAGCTGCAACTTTTATTCTTGTCTTAATAAATCAGAAAGGGACTCAGAAGCAGATTGATAGTTTGTCGCAAATGGCTGAGATGTACTCACGTCATTATCAATTAGAGCGCATTCAAGCTGGAAGTAACATATATCCCAAAATTCAGATAAGTTTGAAGAATGATACGATGTGGGGATTGAAGATCCAGATTAAAAATAATTCGTATCCGGTAGAAGTGTATCGCATTATGATAAATGAGGCTCGTCATCATTTAGATGTAAGGTTAAAACCAAAAAGCGATTATATTCAAATACGGCAAGGAGAAACAAAGGCTATTTTGCCCGGAGAATTATGCCGTCAACAGATATACACATTTGATGCATCAATAAGGATATATCTCATAACTCCTTTTGAAGAGGCATATGAGATAAGATATATAAATACAGATAGGATAAACTACTATCAGTCTGAACCAATTCCTATTCTGTATTCAAAAGAAGAACATGAATCCTCGAAAGCTCAAACTACTCAAATCAAACAGTATTCCATACATGGCGGTATAAAAGGAACTATCAAAGATAATTTCCCTGAAGTTGCAAGAGACTTAGAAGGTTAATTCAAGTATAGAAAATAAAGTCTTAACCGATAGCAATTCTATCCAGTTGAGACTTTTCGTTTATTTACGCCTATCCAAAAATTTCTGTATAATTATCGTAATGCCAACCCCCAAAATAGCCATGAGAATACAACCAATAGCAACTTTCCAAATCAATACCGAGTGCAAAATCTCTGCATTAGCTATTATGATACCGGCGAAAAAAGAAGATAGTACTACCAGTATGATAATCAAGATGTAAAATGCTGTATATGGTATGAAAATATAACTGTCAACCTTACGGATTTTCTGTTCAGTTTTATCCCATTTGTCTTGAATTTGGCAAAGAAACTTGTCAAGTACAGATTGCCCGAATTTTTCGGCTTGCTCCTGCGTACTTTGGGCAATAGTTAACTTATACTCCCGTAGAAATTTAAGTAAATTTACCAGATTTATACTCATCTTATGCACATTGTCATTCAGGTTGGCAAGTTCCTTGACGTTCACTTTGAGTAGCCGTTTTTCTTCTTCCAGATATTCATTTTTTTGAGTGGCTTTTATGGATTCCGCGTCATTCATTTCTGCGGAAAAATCGAATTTCTTTTTCATGGGCTTATCGTTTTAATCCTGTTTTCGGCTTCTTTCCTAACGAACGACTGGCAATCCGGGCGCATCTGCGCGCCCATTGCAAATTGTCTTCGTCCTTGTCTCTCCACGGAAGATCGCTTTGCGGACCTCCGCCACCACCTCCGGTTGCTACATTTGGCGTATCAAGCAGTCCGACGAATATAGCCACCGCCATATCGGTAAGTTCCTTACAGTTGGAAACAAATCTGTAATCAAATTCGTCATTGAAACAGTCGAGCACTTTTCCCGGAATATATAGTCGGTGTTCCTTACCTTCATGGTTTAGAGTATAGGGAACTGTATCAGAACGATAAGTATTATATCTGGTGGCATTGGATGCCGATGGCTTTTGAATATGTTTCGGCTGTATATCTTCAGGTTTACTGTTCAAGGTGGTAACACCTGACTTATAATGCAACTTATTCCATGTCGCAGGAAGTTTCGAGATCATCAGGTTCCTGCCGACTCCCAATTCGGAAGCCTTGTATTTGGTGTTCCCATTCACAAGTGCATAACCATGAAGAATACCTTTCTTATCTTCTCTTTCATGTACTGTATAGCCTTTCCGTATAAGAGCGTTTTTGTACTCTTCCCATGACCATGATTGCATTGATTTCAGTATATCCATGCAATCACGATTTACTTGGTGGACATTGGAATTCCTGACTTGCGCTGCCGTTGTCCAGCCTCGTTTTTTTGCCACCCGTTCGGCGGCACGTTGCGCACGAAGATGAATGTTGTGGTCATTATTGATATTGCCGTTTTCATCCATGCGGCAAACCGCAGCATGGAGGTGGGGAACTTCGCCTTTAGATTCCGTATGAAGCCAAACCGAGTATTTGCTACCCGCCAAATTGGTCGGACAGGAACGGACTTTTCCGTCCTTGCCGGTAATCACTTGTTTGTCGAACTCCTCGGCGAATTCCTGCCAAAGTTTTTGCCAGTCCTCGATGTCATAGAATTGGGTATGTTCGGGAGACGGACTCAACTCGATTCTGATTACGGAATTCTTTATCGGTCGATGCTGGGATAAGGTCAACTGCATGGAGTTCCATATCCCCATAGCGTCCGGTTCTGAGGGCAACAGATTGTCCAATACCCGATAGATTTTCTCCGGATGTTTCTTGTGCTGTGATTCGCCAGTAATGTAGTGAAGATCGTTTATACCGTGCGATATGGCTTTGGCTTTTGCAATCATTCTTCTTCAGTTTTGGGGTTAGACGGAATCTTGTTCTTCTCTTTTACGGCATTCAGGAACTGGCAAACGCTTTCGGCCACATTGCCAAGTTCCTTGAGCCAGCCGACCATGAACGGAATCTGATTGAACATTGCCATGCGCTGCTTTGTGGACATTCCGTGTAGGGCGGATGTGTATTTTATGAGGTCTGACCGACAATCGTCCAGATTCTGCAACAGAGCAGCTTCTTCTTTCGTAAGCCTTGCTTTGGGCTTGAAGTTATACGCACGTGATAATATGTAGTCACTTACGGTCATGCTGCATTGCCCGGCCAGTGATTTTATATGCTCCTTCTGAGTAGGAGTGACTTTAGCTCCGATAAAGACACTTCTGGTTTCTTTCGAGGAGTCCGATGTATTTTCAATATCTTCTTTCATTTGAATCGTTTTATAATGGTTGAATAGGTGCGAGCTTGCGAGTACCGCACCGGCGAGGGAACTGAGCAGGCGAGAGCGCCAATGTACAACCGTAACGCAGTGAGGTTATACCTTGGCATATCTCGCAACAGTTACCTGTTGATGCTTCACGGCAAGCCATATCGGATGCGTATAGTGAACTGGCACTCGGATAGGAAACATAGAATGAAATGAGCCTCTAAAAGAGGGGAGAATATGAATATCTCACATGATGTCTTCCTGCCGACTTTACTTTATTCTTATGTATACGCCCCGACAATAAAGTAAAGTTGAACTCAATAATGGTATTCTGGATTGAAGGCATAATCTTTCCCTTCTTTTATAACCATTCGTTCGTCGCTGAGCAATGTTGCGACCTTTACCGCCTTGTTATAACCGAGTTTTATACCCTGCAATCCGTAACCCTCTTTCAAGCGTTCTATATAATCATCGTAATTGCTGATGTTGCCATTGGCAAAAACGGTATCCAATGCTGGACGATGTACATTCTTTGGAATCTCCTTGTCCGGATCGAACGGTCCTTTGGTTGGTCGTCCGGTCTTCTTCTCTTTGGGCAGATAGGACTCTACCGGTTCGGGCATGGCTTCCTCGTTTATGCGGAAGGCGAAAGGCTCAAACTCACGGTCACGGATATGGACGGCTTCGACCACGCTTACAGCTTTGTCCTCTTTGTCCACTTCGACCTGCATGATGGTTTCCGCTTTATTGTTTAGTTCCGTGCCGATGTGACCACGGGCATGTTCATCATTCTTGTTCTGATGCAAGACGGTATGGATATGGATTTGCCTGTCATCCGTCCACTGCATGAATTTGGAGATGATGTCGGTGGATTCGCTGGAGGAATTGATGTCGTAAAGGAAATCACGAATGCCATCTATGATGACCAATCCCAAATCCGGTATTATGCCAATGGCCTGTTCGACTATCGCCAGACGTAGTTTAGGGGAAAACTTGCGCAGAGCCAGCATAATCAGATTATCCGGATTCTTGTATTCCGGCAAGTCGGCCAAACGTAATATGCGTTTCAATACCTGTTGGCAATGATACCGCCCCTGCTCTGTGTCTATGTATAGAATTTTCCGCTTATTTTCGGGAAATGTAGACCGGTAATGAAGTACGGTGCTGTTATTCAATGCCGATGCGACAATGGCTGAAACGTTGAAAGTTTTCTTGCTTTTGGCTTTTCCGATGGAAGCACTGAAGTTTCCCAATGTTCCGATAATGGTATCGTCCACCATCAGAACCACCGGGGAGTGTTCGTATGTACTCGTTACGCTTATTGTAGACTCCGCCATGTAAGCGGCCAATTCTTCAGGAGAAAGAATAATAGTGTCTGTCTTTTCCATCGCTACCAGTTTTTAGGGTTCGGTTTACGGCGATGGGAGGCGAGCAAAGACTCATTCTCGTCCTCGAAACTTTGCGGAGCCGGATTCTTCCGGGAAGATTCCAGCCATCTATCCAGTTCGTCACGATAGATGTAGAGATGCTTTCCCTGTTTTATAACCGGAATATCGTCTTTCTTGACCTTGTAATAAAAGGTCGACAACGGCATTTTAAGATAGTTGCAAGCCTCCTGTACGGTCATGGGGACGTGCGTGTTCTCTTTGGTTTCGTACTGCTTGGAAAGTTTCTCCGTAAGCAGGTTTTCCATACTTGCGATTCTGTCGCATAGTTCGCCTACCACATTCGGCAGGTCGTTGAATGTCAGTTGGTCTTTTTCCATATTATGACTATTTTAATCGTTTAACATGCTGCGAACCAACTCAATGAAACCTTGCAGAACAATACAGACCGGATTAATTATTTCGTCTGCATACTTTTTTTATTGCGAGTCATCATTATCTACATCTAAATGGAAGCGATAGTCGCCTTTATCTGGTACATCAATGGGAATCTGGCTTGGAACATTATCCCGTAAATTAAGTTTAAGATATTCAAGGGTCGCGTTTACGAGTTCGTATGGAAATGATTCTTTGATAAAAACGGCTCTTTTCGCCAAGGGTACTCCCAAGCGTTCACCGACATTCCATGCCAAATGGCGAAGTCCAGGCGACCTCAGCGGATTGTCTATATTGGAACGAATCGGTTTATATGACTCAGGTTGATCGTAAGCCATATACTCTATATTGGAAATGAGGGTGGCAATATCCTCTTTGGAGAGATAGGGGGCAGTCTTGACGGTTACATATTCCCGAATCGCATCCATGATTTCCGCTTGCCTTTCAATCTCTTTCTTTTTGAGTTCCACTAATATGGAATCATATTTATTCAAATGAGAATCTTGCGGACAATCAGAGTTTACAGTATTTTGATTTGACTGTTGGGACGGAGGACACTCCTGTTCAGCCAAACCCATCGGTTGCTCGATGGGCAGTATTTCAGTAGCATCCATAGATTCTATGGCGTTCTCTGATTCTACAATAGGCGTAAATAGCTCGCCCAAAGAGAAGTTGATAGGATTCTTCGTTAGCCAAGTGTAGAAAAATCGTTGCAGGAGACCGCACAATATAATTGTAACCACAAGGCCTATTATAACTAGAGTTGTTATTGTTGTGGTATTGATTTGGTGATAAGTGAATAGGTAAGTGTCTACTGCCACATAGGCAATTACCAATAATGCAAGAATAAAACTTATCCTCTTGGTCCGAATTTGAGTATTATTTGTCATCTGCTGCAAGTATTTGAAATGGTTATATGGCAAAGTTATGTGCTATATTCCAGATATATATAATTAGTGATGACGAATCGCTCAATATTTGTAAAAAATAACGGTTAGAGTATGATTTTGGGTGAAAAATCATACTCTGACTGCAGAAATCGAGGACAAAGCAGCTGTCAGTCTTGCCGTGTCAGGGTGATTTTCTTGCTGGCTTCACGTTTGTTGGCATCCACGACTTTGATATACCTTTGAGTGGTGGTGATACTCTTGTGTGCCATGATGCTCTGTATGGTGCGGATGTCCGTCCCGGCAGCTGCTTGTAGCGTCGCAAATGTTCTACGATACGAGTGAAATGTTATGTTCTTGGTAATTCCGGCAGAACGAATCCATTCTTTCATCGGTATTTGCGTCCAACTGCGCATAAGCCCCTTGAATACCAAACCTTTCTTTTCAGAATTATAGCCAATCAATCCCAAAGCTTCTTCACTGATGGGAATGATGTCTTCCGCCTTGTTCTTTTGCGTAATGATGTGTACGCATTTCCCACCGGCAGAATAGTCCACGATGTCTTCCCAACATAGCGAGAGAATGTCACTGATGCGCAAGCTGGTCATACAGGAAAACAGCGATGCCGTTTTCAGAATAGGTTTCTTGCAAGGTGTCTCAGCCAATTTGTACAATTCCTCAACTGACAGGGCCTCTTTCATTACATCTTCTGTCTCTATCTTTTCCAAGAAATCATTGACATTGGTCTTTATCATCCCATTACGATAGAGTATTTTCAGGAAACCTCTGAAAGTAGACCAGTATCCTGATGCGGAGTTCCGTGTGATACGTCCGTTACGCCTTAGCTTCTTGGCACTCAGCAGATATTCCCGAAACTTGTTACAGAGGTCGATGTCAATCTCTTCAAAGGTGCATTTACCATGTACGAAGTTACTGAAATGCAGATAGACAAACTCCCATTTCTGGTCATGCTTACGGAGCTGCTTGCGATAATACTCCAGAAAGTCTGCCTTGAGTTTGTACTTGTCAAAGAAGTCATACCGTTCATTGACTACCGACTCGAACCTGCGGCAACGGATGGCTTCGGCTTTCTCGGTCATTACCTCGTTGAAATTCTGTTCACGTTTGTTTCTCGGATTGGCATAGATATAAATACCAAGCGATTCATGACGGATAACTTTCATTGTCTCTTTGTCTCGATACCCCGGATAATAATCCAGATAGAAAGACATCATCCTGCCTTTTAGCGGACGTGTCCTTAATGTCACGGTCTTGCATTCATGCATAATGTTATATTTTTATGGTTATTATTAATTCGTCGGCGAAACTCTATAATGTAATCATGCAGATTACCTACAGCAGGGATTAATTTTTGAATAATTTACGGATAGTCATAAATTAGACTATTTGCGGACACCCATTACCCGGTCAAACTCCACTTTCAGGAATCTGACGAACCGTCCGTTCTTCTCACGGTTGATCTGATGGAATTGCAGAATACCGTAAACCGAATCACGAGAGAGCTTGAATTTCTCCATTGCCTCCTTGACGGTATAGTATTCCGCCTTGCTCTCCTGTTCGGAACTCTTTGAGAGGTCGAAGTGGAGCTTGGAGTAGAATATCTGCCCATGCTCCTTCTTGGATGGAATGTTGTTCCGATACACCTGCGAACGGATGGCGACACGTGTCATGCCGTACTTCTCTTGAATCTCTTCCGGTGTGTACCATTCAGTAAGGTCGGAATCCACCTCGTATTTGGCAAAGGCGGCATCGATATGTTTCTTGCTGTAATAGTTGAACTGGCGGATTCTCACTTTCGGCACTTTATGTTGCCTTGTGTAAGTCCACACCCATTTAGCGTTGACTTTGTATTTTTCTGCAATCTCTTCGGCTGTGCAATACTCAGAGATGTCGAAGTCCTCTTTGGGCACGACACGCTCGTAAGGTTTGGTTTTCATCATCAGTTCAATGTCAGCACGGCGGATGAGTGACTTCTTGCCGCTGATGCGTGAAGCCCGAAGTTTGGATTCCTTTACCAATTTATATATGTACTGTCTGGTTACGCCTATTAACTTTGCTGCTTGGGCAAAAGAGAAGAAATCCTGCCCCTCGGCGGCTTGTCGAGGTTGCAATAATTCTTGCGACCGTTTCAACTGTCGCTTACGTTCCCGGATGCGCTCCTTGTAGCCAAGATTGGAACACTGATGGCTACAATAACAGGTCGTTGTTTTTTGAGCTATGAATGGCTTTCCGCACCATTGACAAATCTTTCTTACTTCCATATTTTCTCGTTTATATTGGCGGTAATTTCGCCTTATTTCTCCCGATTTTTGTCAACACATGTAAACCACTGTCAACACACGTCAACTAATGCGTCACTGTGACATTCGGGTTAACCGTGAATTTCTATCGTGGTAGAAATATGATAGAAAAATATGGATAAAAACCGTTATCTCCAAATACGGATTGGAAACCGTTAAAATAGAAAAGTCACTGAAATACAACGACTTTATTCTAAATGGTTATGGTTGCTTATGGCTATTTCCAAGCCATCACTTTCCGATGCAGAAAATATAAATTGATTTGTAATATATTGATATTTAGTATGCTTTTCCCTATTATTTATATGAAGAGGGACAAACTGGGGACAAAATTTATACAAAAATAACACTAAAAAAAGAAAACATAATTTTTTGGAACTAAATAATTCTCAAAATCGTATGCTAACCAAAAGAAAAAGGAAGAATTCTCTGCATAGTTATCATAATCTGATACCTAGTAGTATTAATTCTAACCCAGATTCAAGATGCATAGAGTGCCGTTTATTAGAGAAAAGAAATTATAGGTTTAGTCTAGTATCTTGTATATTTAAAAAGGTTCTAAACCAAACATTATACAACTTCATAATGACTGATATTGGTTAATAGAATCTTGTATTTTCTCTTTTCGCCAGCAATATTATTTATCTTGATGCCTTTCTTTATTTTTAATGCGTGAAATTTTCACGTGAAATTTTCACATTTCTGGTTGTTTTAATTATCTTTGCATTGAGATAGGTTAATGTCTCATTGATATTACTGTTTGATTATTTTATTAAATACTATTTTATGATACTGCGTGTTATATTGAAGAATTTTCTGTCATTCAATGATGAGGTTCAGTTTGATATGTTTCCTAATATGAAAAGGACAACCTTGTCTAACCATATTACTATGCTTAATGAGAAACTGCCTGTATTGAAAATGGCTGCTATATATGGAGCCAATGGCGCTGGAAAATCCAATTTGTTAAAGGGTATCAATTTCTTGAAAGCAATAGCTTTGAACAAAAGTTTTCTCGACAAGGATACCTTTGGTAAGTACATCTTTGCGTTAAAAGAAAATACAGGAACAGAACCTATGGAACTGACAATAGAGTTTGAGACAAAAACAGGAATTCCATATATATACTCTGTGGAAATTATGAATACTGGGATTGTTTCCGAAATACTACAGATTTCCGGTTTGGGTTCGGAAGAAAACCATAATGTTTTCACTCGCAAAGAGGGCAAAATCGAATATGCAGTTACGCCTTCAGAGGAAGTAGGCAATATGGTTTTGGGATGGATAGAAAAAAATCCATTTTCCAGTCTTTTGACTATAAACAATGATATGCCGGTATTGACGGATGAAAATATTAGTATTGCACAAAAATGGTTTGAGGACGAACTTACAATAATTGGCTTGCATTCTTTCAATCCTGCACTGATTGGAATATTCAAGAGCAACAAAGAAATCAATCAATTTGCTTCGGATATATTTAAGGTACTTGGTCTTGGTATTAACAGAGTTAATGTCGAAACAGAAAATTTTGAAGATTGGATGAGTACCCATGACATCAGTAATCTACCTATGGACAAACTTAAAGAAATGCGTTCCGGAGTGTTGTCGGAGGTCGTTGATTTCAGAAATACAAGATCTATTAGTGTAGAAGATGGAGTGCAGAAGATAAGTCAAATGCTATTCCAGCAATTTGGTAAAAACGGATTTTCAAAGGATATGGATATCCAGGCACAGTCTGACGGTACGGTTAGATTACTGTCGCTTGTTCCGGCATTATATGATGCAATGAAATCCGCCAAGACGGTAATCATAGATGAACTCGATCATAGCATACATTCACATTTGGTCAGGGAACTTGTCCGTTATTTTTCCTCACAGGACACCAATGGACAACTTATTTTTACAACGCATCAGACCTGTTTGCTAAATCAGGATTTTTTGCGCACCGATGAAGCTTGGATGGTTGAAAAGAAGGATGGTGGGAGTCATATGTATTCATTAAACGATTTTAAGATTCACAACACAATTAATATTGAGAACGGATATATGGAGGGGCGTTATGGCGCTATTCCTTTTATTGGTGAATTGAATATGTAAAATGTTAATATTGTTATGGATTTATCTAAATTTACATATTCAAAAAAAATACTCAAGATTAACTCCTAAATAGCTTGTACATCAGTCTATAACCCAAAATAAGGAGAATTGTCAGGTATATGAAACATCAGGAGTGTCTTCTGCTTACCAAAAGCCTGAAGGGATTCTTTCCACCAGTCTTATATTCGTACTCTCTGGGGGGAAAGGATTTTCTTCTGGAATTGATTAAACAGCGTGAGCTTAACTCTTTAAGAGTTGTATTTATGTCTGAAAAAGGACAAGGATTACAGCCATATCAGATGCAAGAGAAGTGGGAATAAATACAGTTGACAGGAGAAATAAAAATAGAATCGCAGCTTTTTCCAACTGGATACTATGGACAAAGTATTTCTCCTTTCGGATGTAGATGAATTCTATGATCAGTTGGAGAAAATATTTAAAGGTAATCAAACCGATGTACAAGGTAGATGGGTCGTGAGCAATCCTTGTTTTGAGATTTGGTTGTATTATTGTTATTTGGATAGTCCAGAAAAAGTTCTTGGATGCTTGAAAACAGAACCTATTACTACTCGGAGCAAAAAAATGAAGGCCTTGGGTAACACATTAGTCAGTGGAGGGTTGAACCCTTGTTTGGCATTTGAAAATATGTTGAATGGAATAGAACACTGTATTGCTTACTATGCTGAGGATGATAACAGAATAACTGTCTTGTATGCGACACAAATGCATGAAATGGTTCAGTACCTTTAGTCAGCATAAAAGAAATTTCAACAATATTTCATTTCTACATAATTTTGCACACAATCATGCGGATATGATTATGTGTATAGATAACGATTATCTGCTGATTTTCAGCATGTTATTTTTTTGAATCAGCAAATGTAATAGATGCTGTATGCATATTTTTGAGAAAATATCTCAAAAATATGCATTATATGAATTGAATTTTGTACCTTTGTACTCGAAAACAGTTATGAAAAATAATTGAAACACTTAAAAGTCAGATATATGTTACTTGAATTTACAGTTGAGAATTACAGGTCGTTTTATAGGAAAAAGACCTTAGTATTGGAGGCCGATAAAGCTTTGAAAGAATGTACTGAAACGAACTTGTTTGACTGCAATAAATATACTCTGCTTCGTTCGCTTGCGCTGTATGGTGCCAATTCAAGTGGGAAATCCAATCTTGTCAGTGCGATGCACGCAATGGCGAGTTGCGTGTTGTTGTCGGTGAAGTTAAATGACAATGAGCAATTGGAATATGACCCATTTCTTCTTTTGAAGGACAATCACCATCCCTCTATGTTTGAGATTATATTTTTGAAAGGAGAGTATTGTTACAGATATGGATTCAGGTATAATCTGGAGCGTATCGTTGAAGAATGGTTATTCCGGAAAACAACACCTCGTTCTAAAGAGCAGATGATGTTCGTAAGAAACGAAGATGGGATTTGTGTAGATGAGAATAATTTCCCGGAAGGAGTCGGATATGAAGAAAAGACCAATGACAACCGTTTGTTCCTGTCATTATGCCAACAGTTAGGCGGTGAAATATCTCGTCAGGTTATTTCTTGGTTTCAATCGGACTTTAATGTGATTTCTGGATTGAATAATCAACAATATAGAGCATATTCAAAATTATTTTTTCACAAAAAAGAATCTTTGAGTGTTGATGCTCTCAACTTCTTCCAGAAATTGAGACTTGGATTTAACAACATTCTTACTCATGAGGAAGAACCCAATATTCCTCAGGACTTGCCTATGGAATTACGAGCACTCTTCCAAAGAGAAACGCAAGGCAAGAAGAGTATTGAGTTGGATTCTATACATAACGTATATTCAGATAAAGGTAATATAGTAGGTACAATTAACTTCTCGTTTGAAGATAGGGAATCTTCCGGTACAAATAAGTTATTTGATCTTTCGGGACCGATATTCGAAACGCTTTATTCTGGGAGCGTGCTTGTCATCGATGAGCTGGATGCAAAAATGCACCCTCTGATTTCTCAGTATATTATTGAATTATTCAATAATCCGGAAACAAATCCAAAGAATGCCCAATTGATATTCACTACCCACGATACGCACTTACTTTCTCAGAAAATTTTAAGACGAGACCAGATATGGTTCACGGAGAAAGATTCTAAAGAGCAGACGGATTTGTATAGTCTGATTGATATCGTACTCCCAGACGGGACCAAACCTCGTAATGATGCAAATTATGAGAAAAACTATATCGCCGGTCGTTATGGTGCCATTCCTTATATATTGAATGATTAATAATGTAAGGCTATGGCAGCAAAGAGAATAAAGATAGATAATGCTTCTTCAAAATTTAGGAGGCAATCGCAAAAGAGAGAACAGAAAGTCATACGTTGCTCTGTGTTAATTGTGTGCGAAGGGACAAAGACTGAACCTAATTAGGGATATTCAGTAAATGTCTCTAAAAAATAAGATGGCATATGAAGATGATAGGGC
>ERZ779948.66-NODE-66-length-34733-cov-2.52096_pt1 | contig 34733 bp, 24 predicted proteins | sample MGYA00511541_ERZ779948 | MGnify/ENA primary metagenome ERZ779948 (study PRJEB29588, sample SAMEA2147022) | human gut metagenome | biome: human gut; feature: human-associated habitat; material: faeces | place: Denmark | collected 2008/2010 ... | reverse complement strand
TTGTTCAAAGCCGCCGCTGGTCGTATGGGCGTGTCAAAAGGGCTGCTGTACGACGGCTTTTTTTTCTTGGTCGTCGCCCGGCAGTTGATTATGTTGATTACATAGAGAGAAAGATAGCTATTCCACAAAAAACAGAATCCGCCGAATCAGTTCCGGGATATTAACCGGGGCCGTGATATAGTCGCTGACACCCTCGTGCCGGTATTGATATTCCGTGGCAAGGTCAGTGCTTGCCGTAAGAATAAAGAATGGTAGTAACTTAATGGGCGGGTTATTTACCTTAAATTTTTCAGATATACGTCGTATGTCATGAAAAAGCTCAAGGGCTGTACCGTCCGGCAGCGAGAGATCACACAGTATCAGTTCTATTTCTTTATCTTCAAGTAGCCTGTGCTTTGCTTCACGCAGGGAATTTACCAGTATAAGATTAAATCCCTTTTGCAGCATAGCCGCCCGCAGAACTTCCGCTTTGCTATTATCCGTATGGAGATATAACAGCTTATGAAAGGTTGGTGGTTGTTCTTCTGATAGCTCCTTGTAGGCATATTCCACCAGCTTATCTTTCAATAATGCAGATTTAATTTTATCCATACAGATTGTGACACCATGCTGGAGTGCTTCCTGCTCATAGTCGTCTTTTTCATAACAAGACGCAATGATAAAAGGAGTATCTTTGTTACAGGTACGTACTTCAGCTAGTAGTTCCAGACCAGAACCGTCCGGCAAGCAGAGGTCTGAACAGATCAGCAGCGGAGCTTCTTGCTTTATCATTTCCCGTGCTTCAGCCAGAGTAGCCGCAGTTTCTACCGCATAGCCCCGCCGCTGTAAATATTTTTTCAATCCCCATATAAAAGTTATATCATTGTCAACCAAAAGTATCTTTCGCATCTGTTTTCACTTTCTTGTATTCTGTTAGTCACGCATTCTTTCGACTAACGATTGTTTATGAATATAGCGATTTACAAATACAGTAATTGCAATTTGTCCGATAACTACTGCAACTGTCAAAACAAGTGTTTGGGTAATCGGATACTCATATTGACTGATTGTTAGAATTTGAGTATTTATAATAATGCGTACCAGTAAATACCCCAGCCCATTTCCGATAGTTAGTGACAGTACTAATGTTCCAAAAGTAAAGAACATTCCTTCCCGATGTATCATTTGACGTAGTTGCTTATCAGATAAACCGATTGCCTGCAAAATTCCCAATTCCTTTTTGCGAACTAAAATACTCGTAATCATTGTATTGATAAGGCTTATGTAGCCAATAATTCCAATAACTATCAGTAACCCGTAGATTGTGTATTGTATCGTGCGGATTAGCTGCTTTGCGATTCCAAGTTCTTCGTCATAGGATTTGAACATAAATTTCGTATTTTCCTGTTGCAATTCATCAATTTGTCTTTTTACATTTTCAAATTTTTCTGGCTGAACAGTAATGTAAATGGCACTCGTAGGATTTGTCTCTGTAATTAGTTGCTGTAAAACCTCATCGGCAATCAAAAAGGTATCATCACTGCTGTTGGTACTTGCCATGAGAGTACCCGTAAAAGGAATTTTCTTGTTTCCATCATAAAGTGCAAGCTGTATTGTATCTCCAATTTCAAAACCATATTGCTCAAACAAAATGTCCCATGTAAAAATAATGCCGTTAGAATGAACCAATTCATCATAATCCAAGGTTCCTCTTTTTAGCGATTTATTTAGGGATAACAGATCATTTTCGCTGATTCCTCCAACCTCAGTTCGCTGTGTTTCCAATACCACATTTTCAGCTTCTGCCAGAACCGTGTGCTTTTCATCAATGCTTTCAACACCATCTAAAGACATGATTTGCGTTTTCAGATCATCGTTCAAGGGATTTTGAAGCTGAATTATATTTAGATTATTCTCCGGGTACTCTCGATCGTCCTCAGCATAATTAAGGCTAATTTCAAAATCGCCTTTTGGCATCAGCATTCTTGCATAATTTTCCGCAGTTATATTGTTTGCAATATTGGCTACTACTAAAAACAAAATGCCGGAACAGCCCAGTGCAAGTATCGTGACCGCAGTTCTTCGCTTATTTCTTTGTAGATTTGCATAACTTAGCTTTGATACGGAAAGTGTTTTAAAGGATTTTTTCCTTTTTTGTTTTCCTGTCGGTTCTTGATACCGCATTGCTTCCACAGGAGAAATCCCTGACGCCATTTTTAACGGTTTTCGGATAGAAACCCCAACTGTAAGCAAAACAACCACGATAACACAAATAGCAGCCTGCCAGTGCCAGAATGTATCCCCAAAGGTAGAACCGGAAAGAATAACCATTCTGAACAAGAATACGGTTGCGAGGTATCCAAGTAAGATTCCACAGGGAATTCCGACGAAAGACTGTGCAAGGCTTTCTGTAAATAGCAAGCGGCGAATATGTTTTTTGGTAGCACCAAGAGCCTTTAGTTTCCCCATCTCTTGTATATTGGAAATGACAGAAACATAATAAATGCTGTAAATTACCATGCCACCAAGAAATACTACCAACAGTCCAAGCCCGATCATAACATTTCGTTCTTGTGTTCCGGGGTTGGTCATATATGTCAGGTATTGTTCATTAAAAGAAATGTCTGACTTGTTCAGTCCTACGTCCTCTGCAATCTCAGATATAATTGTCTCAATTTCATCTTTTGAATGTTTATTTTCGTTTACAATCCGTATATAAGCTGTATAAGTTCTATCCTCTGGGGCAATATGTTGTTCAACAAATTTTTCAGATACAAAAGCCCCATAGACAAGACGTGTTTCATTCACATTCAGCTTTGAAATGTCTGTCTGCTCTAAAATACCAGTAATTGTGAAGTCGTAGTTCTCCACTTTGCCTCCCTGAATGCGTAATGGAATCTGAAACTTCTGGCCGATTTCTGGTACAACGTCTAATCTTTCAAAGAGCGCAGGAGGCCCTGCAATTTCATCCGCTTCCACAGGCATCTTTCCATTGGCTAACTGAATTTGGTCAATAGAACCTTTTTTTGTGGAATCAAAATTAAGAACAGCATTTAATTTCGGCAGTTCTATGGACGCTACACTTTCCCTTGTAGAAAGCGATTCTACATCCGCGTGATTTTCAAGAATAAATACCTGATCTGCAGTACTGCCTTTGAAAGCCGCATGATAATTTCGAGCACTTTCTTTTATCTCTAACTGCTGATGTCGAATAACCGTAAGTGCAGAGCTACCAATAGACATGAGCAGTGTTGTCATAAGAGCAATCGCAACTATGGTAAGAATGGATCTTCCTTTATTATATTTCAATCGGCTGATAGCCAAATGATAAATTGTTTTCATTGTTCCACCACCTTACCATCTGTAATTACCAGTTTTCGATTTCCCATTTGTGCAATATCTTCATTATGAGTAATTACAATGAGCGTCTGCTCATACTTCATAGCAGATGTTTTCAAAAGTGCCATTACTTCATCACTTGTCTTAGAATCAAGATTTCCAGTCGGCTCATCTGCCAATACAATGGCAGGCTTCGTCGCCAATGCTCTGGCAATCGCTACTCTCTGTTGCTGACCCCCAGACAATGTGTTAGGAAGATTATTCAGTTTCTCGCTCAATCCAAGTAATTCAATAATTTCTTTCAGATAAACCATATCCGGCTTTCTATCATCTAATCCGATAGGCAAAATAATGTTCTCCCAGACATTCAAAGAGGGAACAAGATTAAATGCCTGAAAAATGAAGCCGATTTTTCTCCTGCGAAATGCGGATAAATCTTCTTCATTCATATTGGTTATACACTCATTATCAATCCAGACTTCGCCAGAAGTGGGATAATCCAGTCCTCCGATTAGATGAAGCAACGTACTTTTTCCCGATCCAGACTTACCTACGATAGTTACAAAATCGCCTCTCTCAACACAAATAGAGGTATGGTCTACTGCGTTAATATGATTACCGCCTGCCTTATACGTTTTGGTCAGGTCTTTTGTTTCAAGAATAATATCCATCTTAATACTCCTTTGCTAATACGGGGTAACTTGTTCTGTTTAAGTGCATCATCAGCCAATGTTCTGCCTCATAGCTCTTTTTCAAGTATGCGTAACTCTCTAAAATCTGGTTGGCGATACTCTTTTCATCATATAAAAGGGCAGTGGTACGAGCGGAACTTCTCATTTTTATAAGTACAGCAGGATTTTTCAAAATTGAAATCAAGTTGTCCGCCCATTCAGTTATGGAATCTGACGACAATACACCATTTTCTCCATTAACAACAACATCTGATACTCCGGTTGCACGAATAGCAAAGACTGGTAGATACGCTGCCATTGCCTCTAAAAGCACAATTCCCTGTGTCTCAGATTTTGATGAAAACAGAAACAAATCACACGCCTGATGATATGCTGAAATTTTATGATTTGATACTTCTCCAATGAAAAATACATTTTCTTCAATTTTTAGAGTTTGAGACAGGGCTATTAAATTTTCTTTCTCTGGCCCATCTCCCAAAATAAGCACATTAAAAACATCTCCTAACTGCTTTTTCACAGCAGAAACACCTCGTAGTAGGAAAGAAAGATTTTTTTCTTTCGCTAATCTCGAAACCGTACAGAACAAATACTGTTTCTTCTGCAAATACTTTTTCCGGATGGCAGTTGCCTCGATATGATTTTCAAAGCAAGCCGGAGGCAGTCCCGTAGGTGCAATGCTGATCGGTGTATCTATGTGGAATGGTTTCAAATAATTTTGTATAGATTCTGTTGGTGCAAAAACCATATCACATTTTTCAAGGAAGTGATTCAAATAGCGTTGTATGACTTGCCGCTGTGCAAAATCAAGGATGGATTCCCCCAATAGATTTCCCTGATTTGCCTTATTTTGTAAATAACCAAAGGGCGTCAAATAATGCAGATATTGTTCATATCTTGTGTGGTATGTAAACACTACGGGGATATGAAATTCCTTTCCAATCCGTGTTGCCACATTTCCGATCATAACGGGATGATGAACATGAATCAAATCAATATCAAGTGTTGAAATAGCATTCTTCACATAGCCATAAATCAAATTGGGAATAGGAATCGCTCCGGCGATCTTGTGTTTCATTGTTGGAAAGCGAAACGTATATTCATCATCATCCACCGGAGATTTATAATCCGGGGCAAAGACGTATACCGAATGCCCTAAATCCCTCAGACTATCAGCAAGCCGCTCAATCGAAATTGGAACACCGCCAACAAATGGTTTGTAGTTATTTGTCATCATAGCAATCCGCATTTTCTCACCCCCTTGTGATTATTTTCAGTATAGGTTCTCCAATAATATAGCCAGCGCCCACGAATAGGGTATTCCAAAGTGTTACCCCCAAAAATGAAGCAATCGAGTATTTTATAAACTCCATTTTTAATACGCCTGCTGGTATAGAAATCAATGTTCTAACCATCGGAATTAGCTTACTGATGAAAATTCCATAAAAACCCTTGCGTCGGATTAAATCAAACGTGCGTTCAAACGCAGGTTTGTGTTTGGGAAACCTTTTTAAGTATATTTTGAGAAAAGCATTCCCACCGTACATTCCCAGAAAATACAATATCCAGCTCCCAACTTCTCCTGCTAAAACAGAAATAGCAATAGCTGCAAGGAGACTTATCCCCCCGTGTGCTGCATAGATTCCTGCAAGCGGCATAATAATCCCTGCTGGGAATCCGGGAAGATTCATATATTCCAGTAGTACAACAATGAAGATAGCCATTCCTCCATACAATTCAAAGTAATTATTTAGTGACGATATATCCATCTTTTCCTCCCGTACCTTAACTATGATTATTGTATCAAAGAAGTATTACGGGAACCTTACAGAATAGCTTACCGTTGAATAACAAAAGGCCGGAATTTCTCCGGCCTCTTATCAGTTCCTAAATTGTAGAATAAATGTACTTCCTTTTTCCGGAACAGATTCGACACGGATCAAACCTCCCTGTCGTTCTAAAATCATTCGTGTCAGATATAACCCAACACCGCTGCCTTCCGTTTGCTTTACATAAGAATGATTGGAACGATAGAACCGCTGAAAAATTTTATTGTATTCATTCTGTGGAATACCAATCCCTTCATCCTTAATTTTCACGAGTGTATAAAAGTGTTGTTTTTCAATAGAAATCGTGACGTGGCTATTTCGAGGACTATACTTTACCGCATTATCCAAAACATTTATGACTGCTTCGCTTGTCCAATGCTTGTCTAAATGTAATGTAATATTTTCTGTTTCCTGCACGGAAATTTCGATGCTTTTTCTCCTTGCTTTTTCGTATACACCATTTACAGCATCCACCAATAGATCACTTAACAAAATGGATTCCTTAGTCAAAGAAATCATGGCTGTTTCCAACCGTGAAATATTCATAAGGCTTGCAATTAACTGTTCCAGTTTTTCCAACTGCGTTTCACTTCGTTTTAGAAATTCGGTCTTTTCATCCGCATCAGAGGCATCCAAATACATATAGAAGCAGGTTTTCAATGCAGCCATTGGTGTTTTTAACTGGTGAGAAATATCAGTCACAAGTGCTTTTGTGCTTTCTTTTTCCTCAGTAATCCGGGTGTTTTTCGTTACAATCTGATGTCCGAGTTGCTTTAAGCGATCACCAATTTGATTGCTCATAAAGTGAATACGGCCTTTTACGATTCTCTCTGTTCCATAGGCAAAAGAAAAATCCTCTGACAAATATTGTTCCAATATCAGCAATATTTCTTTATTGCTACTACGGATAGTGCTGTAAAAATAGAGAAGTGCGGCCGCAAGAAGTAAAAATGTGGTAACCAGAAAAAATCCTGTCCAATTTCTCCATGCAATCATGTAAGCGGCATACAGCGTGTTGTCTGCCAATAAATGTTCTTCGTCATATCCGTATTGCTTCAAAATCTGTTCGCCTTTTTCCTGCAAAGAGTTTGTAGGCTGACGCAATCCCAGAATGAAATCCTGCTCTACATCAGGATAATTTTCAAGTACCGCGCCACATATTTGTTGTACGGTTACCAATTCCTGTCTACCTGCTTCTTGCAACATATCATGTTCAATTTTAGGTAACACAATAATTTCTGCTATAAATATGCTAATTATAATAAGCAATACAATTTTTAGTAGTGTGAAAGTCCTGTTATTTAATGTCATTGCCTTTCACACTCCATTTCCCAGACGTACCCCAAGCCCCGTACATTCTTGATGTAGACAGGATTAGATGGATCAGGCTCAATCTTTTCTCTAAGGCGACGAATATTAACAGCAACAGCATTTTCATCAACATAATCCGTATTGGAATCCCATAAACGTTCCAGAAGTTGTTTTCTTGAAAGAATATGGTGGGGATGCTCAATAAAAGCCATCAATAGTTTCCAGTCTGTCGGTGTAATTGAAATTGCATTATCACCTTTCACAACACGCTTTTCATCTATATAAAATGTCAATTTGCCTGTTTGCACAATATTAGAAACAGCCTTTTCTGTTCGTTTCAGCATGGCACTTATTTTTGAGACAAGAACAGACATACTAAACGGCTTTGTCACATAATCATCAGCTCCCATTTCGTATCCTGTTATCACATCGACTTCTGTATCAAGAGCCGTGAGAAACAAAAATAGCACATCACTTCGCTGTCGAATATTAGCACATAAATCTAATCCACTACCGTCTGGTAAGCCTATATCGCAAATCACAAGATCAATCGTATTATCTTGAAATAGTTTCAATCCTTCAGAAACGCAAGCCGCAGAAAAAACTGCATAACCCTCCTTCTTGAGTTTGAGGCTTATACCACGGTTAAGATTTTCTTCATCTTCAATTAACAGTATATTTTTCATATTTTACCCTTTCCTTGTTTTGTTCTCATATCTACTGGCTTTTCGGCGTCCTTGGGGAGCAGCCAGACACCGGCCATTTTTACAGCGCCGGGAATACGACCACCGGCGCAATAATAGTTTATCTGTCGGACAGAAACGCCCCATTTTTCGCTTGTTTCTTTTAGAGTCATATAATCCATCTCTGTACCTCCTGCAATCTATTCTATTATATTTCTATTGCTCGAAGAAAACAAGCCTATAACCATGCTGTTAGAATAAAAATCGGTATAATCGTACTGGCAGACCGGAATGATAAGGTTATTCCTCAAATCAAACCGGAACGATACAATATTATTGAGGTGAACGATAATGCCGATTGATGATTTGACCGCCTTGGGCGATGCGCTCCGAGCAGCACGAAAAGAAAAAAATCTGACGCAGGAACAGCTGGCAGATGAATCCCATGTTTCTACCAAACAGATTGCCGATATAGAGAAAGCCAGGAGAAATCCTTCCTATCTGATCTTGAAAGCATTGGCAAAGGTGGTTCATCTTTCACTAGACTCGCTTATGTACCCGGATCTCTCGCCGGACGAAGCAGGACAAAATGAGATGAAGCTACTTTACATGAACTGTCCGCCAGAGATGCGTGAAACATTGTTGCACCACACTCGTGGATTTGCAGAGGAACTAAAGGAACTCGCCAAGAAACTTGAAGCAAAGTAGGCCAGTGAGCGAAATTTGAAGGTTTCGTCACTGGCTTATTTTATTTCTGCGGGAAAGAGGCAAGCAATGCCTGTGTTAATACACACAGGCCCGCAGAGAAGAAAATCCCTTTGTGATTTTCCTCTCCGCTTGCTTGTTGAGGGCAGCGCCCCCAAGCCCCTTTGAACACAGAATTTCATTCTGTGGCTGCGCGTTCTGCGAACGCTTTTGACCAGGACCAGCTTACCGCTGGCCGTGGTCTTTTTCTTTTTCAACATCCTGTTCTACCTCCATTTTCAGCACTCGATCTACATTTGCCTTTGCCGTTAAAAGCTCCCGCATTTCCTCACGGGAACGCCGGTACTCGGCATAGGTCTTTTTCTTTTCTTCCAGCAATTTCGCGTACTCCGTCTGCAACTCTTTGACCTTGGGAAGCTTCTTGACTCCCATCTCATCAAAGGCATTCTTAGCAGCCTGGTGGAGCAGAATTTCTTCCTCATGTTCTTCCCGGAATTTCTTAGAGTAACCCGCCTTGCGGTATGCCACATAGACCTCACGGGTCTTGGCATAATTTACGATGTGAGTACGCAGAACAGCGATCTCTGCCATGCGCTTTTCAGCCGCTTTGATCTGCGTCGAAAGTTCATTGTGATGTGCCGTGGCAGCCGTAGCCTTTTCTTCCAAAACCGCATACTCCAGCAGATTGTTCTCTGACAGGTAATTCATGGTCTGCGCCATTTGTTTCAGATTGAAAACTTTAGCCCATTGAGCATAGCCAGTACCTTTTCCAGCCTGCAATTTTGCCTGAATGTCCACCAGCAGATTGACCTTGGGCGGCTCTGCTTGTGTGACTGTTTTCTTTCGCGGGGTATGTGCTTTCTTCCCGGAGAGAACTGCCCGCAAATCTTCCAATCCATATCCTTCGCCCAGACTGTCCATGCGGGCGGCTTTCTCCCAACCAGAGAGTTTCAGTCGATACGATTTTCCGCGCTTTGAGACTTCACAACCATATTCTCGCAACAGCTTCAGCAGTTCTTCAAAGTCAGCAGGACTTTGTGATAATGCGTTGTCAATCGCCACACGAAGCAGCTCTCGGTGAGATGGCTTTGCCTGATCGCCCAGCCATTTGTTATAGCTCTTTCCGTGAAGTTTCGGATTCTCTACAATGGACAGTCCATTCTCAATACAGATGGTGTCACTTAGCCGACGAACCGCCTTGGTGCTGCCCCAAAAGTTTCGGAACTTCCGGTCATATTCTAAGCTGACCGATGACCAGATAATGTGATTATGAATGTGCGACTTGTCTATGTGAGTGCAGACCACAAAGGCATGATTGCCTTTAGTAAAACGCTTTGCAAATTCTACGCCCAGACGGTTGGCTTCTTCCGGCGTGATTTCACCGGGTTTGAATGACTGGCGCACATGGTAAGCGATCACATCGTCCGCCCCGCGCACCCGCCCGGTGGCGGCGATATATTGCCGCTTCGCCAGCAGAAACTCTGCATCGGCGGTCCGGCTGTCACAGCCATAGCCGGTAATTAGTTTTCCGTTGTCAGTCTTTTGCGGATTTGCCACATAATCAATAATATCGCTGATTGCTTGGCTCTCAGTGCGCCCCTTTCCGATATGCAGGGGCATGATGCGTGTGGTTGCCATAGAAGGGCCTCCTTTCTAAAAAAGAAACGGCCTGCATGGTGCAGACCGCTTTTGCTATTCTATAAAATCGTCCTCGATGTCCTCTAACCGCTTCGGAGGAAACCTCATCTCGTATTGTTCTTTTGCCAGTGCACGAACTTCCGGGCGCTTATCTTTCATTCGGTTTTTCAGCCAGGAAATCTGCTCCTTTGATAACCGCCAAGGGAGATTCAGTAAGCGGTTTACCGTCATTTGCTCCGCTTGTTTCTCCGGCGATAAAGAAGCACAGGATTTACAGATGTGCGCCGCATGACCTTTTCCGGAAAATTTTTCGTTAGCCTTATATTCTCCGCAGACTTTACAATAATGTCCATGCTTCTTCATAGGCTCGATTCCTTTTCACTGAGCGCATATAAACTGCGAACCGCCCCCATGATGATGTTCCACTCCAGATCTGCCGCATAGGAAAATTTTTTACGGTACGATTCCCAAAGTTTCTGCATCACCGGACTATTTTCCACTTCTTCAAAAACTTCGGCAGCTTCTGCAAGATGTTGTTCTGTCCCGCGTTTGTGGGCAGTGGCCCGCAGCGCATCATGGAGAATCTGAGGGTCCAATGTATTCCCATGCAGCTGTTCCAGAATATAAATGTCATAGAAATCTCTCATGCGGGTGTTGGTGGTGGTTCTGGTGATGATTGTTTCCAGCTTTTCAGCCAGAACGGTTTCCAGATTGTATGCCCAAATGTCAATGGAGCGATCTTCCAGCATCAGCTTGAAAGAGTAGCGTACCTCCCTGGGGGTAATGGCATCCCCTGTGGAAATGTCAATCTTCAAAGGTGTCACCACACCGTCAAAGGTTGTAGTCATGCTGACCCGAATCCCGGGATACTCCGCTTCATCCATAATCTCTGAAATGCTTTTCAGCTGAAATTTGACGCCATCATCAATCGGCACACTCACAATAGCAGAAATCAGGTTCTCGATCTCCTCTACATTAACATTGGCTCCTTTTACAGTAGCGTCCAAGTCCATCGTGGAACGGGCATCCAGTCCAACCATTGCCGCTACCAGCATCCCGCCTTTCAGAATAAATTTATCACGATATTCAGAAAGGGAAATACGCTCCAGAAAACGCTCCATCATATAGTTTCGCATTAAAAGCTGTGCATCCGCAGATTTTTCTCTGGAAAGATTGCGAATCAAATCTTTTAGCTGCCTTGCTGTCTTTATCATAAAAGCACCTCCAAATACTGCCGTAAAATTTTTTCAACCCGGAACATACCGGCATACCGCATCAAAGTCCGCAGATCCTTGTCCTTTCTTCTGGCATACATCTTCAGCGCACCTTGAAAAGTCTGTATTTCCATGCTGCTTCGGCTTCGGAGCAGATCGCAGATGGTGCGCTCCATATCATAGACAGGAACCGTATGCCCAAAAGGTGTTTGGCCAGTTGTCAGCCCTACCTCATATAGTTCTGGTTTGATGGTGTAAACAGAAAGGCCCTCTGCCTTTAAGCGAGTGGTGCTGTACCCTCTGCGCACCGTGATAGCGTATGGAGATGGTTCCCGGTCTGTCAAGTCATGGAAAAATAGCGCTGATTCATGGGAAAATACTGCCTGACCACATCGCAGATGTAACAGAAACATCGCATCAATCCAGGTGTCCTCGGAGACATAAATTCCGTGAGCAACCTGCTGAAGATTTTTCTCTTTGACATATTCATAAAAAATGGGTTTTACAATTCCGCTGGCGATTACCTGTGCGGTTTGCAGCATCCCATCATGCTCGGTCAGAAGTCTGTCTAATTGCTCAAACCGCTCTGATTTGGTCACATCCATCACTTCCTTTCGTGCTACTATTATACACGGATGTAGCACAAAAGTAAATATAGCAATTTAACAGACACTGTCTGGCATTTTTGTGACCGCGCATTTTATCCATAAACCAAATCCTGAATGGCAAACTTCAAGTCCTGCACCTTGCCCAGCAGCCAGATGGCAGCCATCGGCAGACCATAGGGACTAATAAGGAATGCCATCACCAGCAGGATAATGCCGTTTTGCAGGGAACAGGTCAGCAGAACCGCCACACCCAGCAGGGCGATCACCATGCTGATAAGCCCCAGCACCAGACCGGAGACATAGACGATCCCCACACAAATCCAAACGAACAGGGTCAGCGCCAGAATCACCGGAACCATCACGATCTTCAACAGCAGTTTCAACAAAAATACCAATGCCCTCATTGTTATGCCTCCTCCCAAAATCACAGTTCCTGTTCCTGATTCCATTATCCCTGTCTCACAGCCAAAAGGCAAGGATACAGACAAAAGGAAAAAGCGGAGGAAGGTGCGGCGAAGAAACGCCGTTCCTCCCTCCGCAGATGGAGTATTTGTCCCGGTTACGAAAGTTTGGAGAGTTGTGTCAGTATCTCTTTAACTCCGTCCCATAACTGTTCCTGCCGCTGGGATATATCCTCCAAGTCAGCATCATAAATCCGCCCGGTCTCATGCACTTTGCGAGTCAGCTGATTCAAGTTGTTGCTGCTTCGGCGCATCAGGGAAACCAACTCCTTCAGCTCCGGCAGATCCAGTTTGACCACATACCCATCCAGTGCCATTTTCCGCAGATAAGCGCTCAAATTCTCTGTCCCGTATTGCTGCATCTTTTGATGGATCAGCTCCAGTTCTTCTGCGGACACCCAAAACAAAACCGGAACATCCCGCTTGCGCTTTGCCATGGTTATCGCTCCGGCTCCCGTTTTTTCGGGGCGGCAGACTTATGGGCGGGCAGCTCCTGTTTGAGCTTTTGCAGGACAGAACTTTTCTGCTGTTCTTGAGCAACTTTTCGGAACTGTCTGGTGAACAGGTCGGTCAAACCGGGATTGACCTGATCTACCACCAGATAGGCACAGTGGCGGGAAGCGCCGCTGTCCTCCAGCGTAGGAATGCTTTTTGCCCATGCTTTATTGTCCTGAGAGATACGCCCGTCATAGTTCTTGCGCTGGATGGTGTTGGCAAGAATAAACTGTACCCGTTCCATCCCGAACTTTTCCAGCACATCTTTGACCGCAGCCTCCGTATCCAGCCGATTCTCTGCATAGTGGGCGCTGATGGTCTGCTCAATGGCTTCTTTGCAGGCGCTGTTCGCCTGATATGAGAGGTTGTACTGTGCCATTTCCCCATGCTCGGACGCATAGGCAGCAGAATATGGATAGACCGGTGTTGTTCGCAGTTCCTCTTTGGCTCTGCACACATCGTTGGCACGGCTTTCAATGCTGTCCCGGATCACACCCATATAGCCGGTCTCCAGCTTTTCAAAATAGCGGTACACATCCGTCAATGGAGAGGGAGATTCCAAAAGTGCCTGAGCCTGGGTGTCGGTCAACTCCAGTTCCTCCATCGCCATCACAATATCCTCACGGACAGTATATTCATAGGTGTGGTGCAGGATTTCTTCCGGGGGCTGGCTTTTCAGCCAGTCCCGGAACTTATCCTGTTCGGCAGCCATCTTTTCATAAAGGGCTGTATTCAGATCGTTAGTATTCATGTTATCGCACCTCCTCATGCTGTTTTGGTTTCTTGTCTGTACTGCGGGGTTGCACCGGGCGTTTTAGGTTATCCAGCACCGAAGGCCGTGTGCTTTTGGCAACAACAGACTCGGTGTGTGCCTGCCCCTTTCCTTCGATGTTGAGCAGGGTATCCAGCTCCACCAGACGGGCGTTTTTGCTTCTCAGTTCTTCTTCATAAAGGAATGGCTTTCCGACTTCCTCTTTTGCGGCAGCCTGCTGCTGATAGAGGTTATCCAGCTGGGCCTTTGCCGCCTCCAGACGCTGGGGCATCTGGGCGAGGGCATTGTCGATACGGGTAAGATTTCCGCGAGGGTCTGTACCAAGGGTTGCCCGGTGGGTCATCTGTCCTTTCAGCAGGAGCGTATACTCCTGTTTCCAAGCGGAAAATTCCACGGACATGGCATAACCCCGGTAGCTGCCGATCTGCACCGGATCGGAGGTTTTGACCTCCTTGCAGGCATCCAAAAGGGCTGCACCGGCGTTCTCCTTATCGGTCAGCAGGTCTCCACGAATCTCCATACCGGCAAAGCCGTCCTCTGGGTGCGGGTGAGCTGCCAAAACCTCCAGATCGGATTCAAAGCCTTTGATAAAACCTTTGTGCTTTTCAATCTCCTCCGGGAAGTATTTGAGCAGCTGGTCCTCCAGACGATATTGCTTGCTCTGGTGGTCGGCTTTCATCAGCTTCAGGCGGGATACCTCCACATCCAAATCCATACGCTCCTTGATACGGGGATCTCCGGCACACAGAGCCTTGATCTCGGCAAAGGAAAGTGCTGTTTCATCCACATCATCGCAGGAGCGCACCGGCGATTTAGAAGTCATGATCTGACTGATGAATTTTTGCTTATTCTCCACCGTCTGCCAGAGGTATGCGTCAAAGGTTCCTTCGGTCACATAGCGGTACACATGGACAAGAGGATTCTGGTTACCCTGGCGCTCGATACGGCCCTTGCGCTGGGCAAGATCTCCCGGTCTCCACGGACAGTCCAGGTCATGAAGTGCCACCAGACGGTCCTGCACATTGGTGCCTGCGCCCATCTTGGCGGTGCTTCCTAAAAGGACACGAACCTGGCCGGTACGGACTTTAGAGAACAGCTCCTTTTTTCGCACTTCGGTATTGGCTTCATGAATAAAAGCGATCTGGTCGGCAGGCATCCCCTGGGCAATGAGTTTCTGACGAATATCATCATATACCGTAAAGACCGGTTCCTGCTCCGGCAGAGGCACAGCGCCTTCCAATGCGTGAAGCAGTGGATTATCCAACGTTTTCGCCGCCTTGCTTGCAGGAGCTTTTGCCTGCGGTGTAGAAATGTCGCAGAACACCAGCTGGGTCAGCTTGTCAGCTTTGCCGTCCCGCCAGATCTGCATGATGTTGTCCACGCACTGATTGACCTTTGTTCCGGGTTCATCCGGCAGCATCTGGTTGACGATCCTCTGGTCAAGCCCCAGCTTGCGGCCATCCGAGGTAATCTTGAGCATATTATCCTGGGACGGGTCAACGGTTCCGCTGTGTACCAGCGATGCGCGCTCCGAAAGAGCCTTGACCATTTCCTGCTGATGTTCGGTGGGTTGCGCCACGATGTTGTGGTACTCCACTTCCGGGGTAGGGAGATTTAACTGATCGGCAGTCTTAATGTCGGCCACTTCTTTGAACAGGTTCATCAGCTCAGGCAAGTTAAAGAACTTGCTGAATCTCGTTCTTGCCCGGTATCCGGTGCCTTCCGGTGCCAGCTCCAATGCTGTGACGGTCTCCCCAAAGCGGGAAGCCCAGCAGTCGAAGTGGGTCATGTTCAGCTCTTGCAAGCGTTCATACTGAAGGTAACGCTGCATGGTGTAAAGCTCGGTCATGGAGTTGCTGACCGGTGTGCCGGTGGCAAAAATCACGCCACGATTTCCGGTGATCTCATCCATATAGCGGCACTTGGCAAACATATCGGAGGATTTCTGCGCGTCCGATGTGGAAAGACCAGCCACATTCCGCATTTTTGTGTATAAAAACAGGTTTTTATAGTTGTGGGCCTCGTCCACAAACAGCCGGTCTACACCCAGCTGCTCAAAAGTTACCACATCATCTTTTCGCCCCTCGGCTTGCAGCTTTTCCAGTCTGGCTTCCAGAGACTTTCTGGTACGCTCCAGCTGCTTGACGGTAAAACGCTCTCCGCCGCTGGCCTGCACCTCTGCGATGCCCTCGGTGATCTCGTCGATCTGCTCATAGAGAAGCCGTTCCTGGCGCTCCCGGCTGATGGGGATACGCTCAAACTGGCTGTGTCCCATGATGATGGCGTCGTAGTCACCGGTTGCAATACGGGCGCAGAACTTCTTGCGGTTATGGGTCTCAAAGTCCTTTTTGGTTGTGACTAAGATGTTGGCAGAAGGATAGAGGCGCAGAAACTCCGATGCCCACTGCTCAGTCAGGTGGTTGGGAACCACAAAGAGAGATTTCTGGCACAAGCCCAGGCGTTTGGCTTCCATCGCAGCGGCCACCATCTCAAAGGTTTTGCCTGCGCCTACTTCGTGTGCCAGCAGGGTATTTCCGCCATACAGCACATGGGCGATGGCACTTTTCTGGTGTTCCCGCAGGGTAATGGCCGGGTTCATGCCGCCAAAAGTGATATGGCTGCCATCATACTCGCGGGGACGGGTAGAGTTCATTTCTTCGTTATACTGGCGCACCAAAGTCTGGCGGCGCTCCGGGTTTCTCCAGATCCAGTCCCTAAAGGCTTCCCGGATCGCCTGCTGTTTTTGAGCAGCCAGGGTGGTCTCCTTGGCATTCAGCACGCGGCGCTCTTTTCCATCCGCGTCCTCTATGGTGTCATAGATACGGACATCCCGCAGGTTCAGACTGTCCTCCAAAATCTTATAAGCATTGGCGCGGCTGGTTCCGTAGGTGGTATAAGCTGCCACATCGTTGTAGGATACGGAAGATTTCCCCTTGATCTGCCATTCAGCGGTAAAGGAGGAATAGTTGACCTCAATGCTGCGCTGGAGATAAAACGGGGTGTTGAAGGTCTCATACATAAACTGCTGGATGTACTCTTTGTCGATCCAGGTAGCGCCCAGACGCACCTCGATCTCCGACGCATCCAGGTCTTTGGGCTGCGCGGCAGTAAGAGCTTCCACATTGACTGCATAAACCGGGTCCTGCTGTGCCGCCCGCTGCGCCTGACGCAGTTTGCGGCGTACATTGCCAGAGAGGTATTCATCAGCAGTCACATAATGGGGTGTGCCGTCCTGTTCCAGCTGTCCCGGCACACGGAAGATCACGCCTTGCAGCTCTCTGGCCAGTGCTTCTTTTGTTTTTCCGGTAAGCCGACTCATATAGCTCATATCTACGCAGGCTTTTTCCGAGATGGACACCGCCAGTGCTTCGCTTGCCGTATCCACAGTAGCCACTGCCTGATGGGGCTTGATGGTTCGTTTGGTGAACATATCCGCCTTACGTTCCAGTTTCCCGTCCTCGTCGATGACTTCCAGCGCACAGAGCAGGTAATAGGAAGAATCATCTGCATAGGCCAGCCGATTTGCACGGTCATTGATAAGGCCATATTTTGCAGAAAAGCTGTCATAGAGGCTGTTCAGTTCCGCCTGCTTTTGGGTAATGGTGCTGTCTGGAACCGCTGCATCCATCTGAAGGTCGATCAGTTCCTGCACACAATCACGCAGTCCCACAAGACCTTTCACACGGGCTTCGGCGGTGGCGTTGAGGTCAGGGCGCACCATGCGGCTGTTTTCCCGATAGTACACCTGCCCGTCTACAATGGCATAGGAATAGTTCTTCACATTTGGGTCGGCAGGAATGGAGGTGTCAATGGCTTCGCCTTCGCCCAGCTCCGGCACCTCTGCCTCCTGATAAGTGCCATGAATGTACTTCACCGCATCATGCAGCTGGTCGGAAAGCTCCAGTCCCTCGATAGGGTTCACGGTGTAATCCATACCATGAGCAGTGCTTACCGGCTCCTGTCTGCCCAGCACCATTTCCGGGTGGTCGATAAAATACCGGTTGATGGCAAACCCATCCTCCGTTTGTCCGGTCTGCGTCCACTCTGGTGCAATGTCCAGCGGACGGTCCCGCTTTTGGAGAAAGATGATGTCCGATACAACCTCGGCACCGGCATTCTTTTTGAACGCGTCATTAGGCAGACGGATCGCTCCCAGCAGCTCGGCACGCTGGGCAAGATAGCGGCGCACGGTGGAATCCTTGGCATCCATGGTATAGCGGGAGGTCACAAAAGCTACCACACCGCCGGGACGCACCTGATCCAATGCTTTGGCGAAAAAGTAATTATGAATGTTGAAATTCAGCTTGTTGTAGGCTTTGTCATTGACCTGATACTGACCGAAAGGCACATTGCCGATGGCAAGGTCAAAGAAGTCACGCCTGTCGGTGGTCTCAAAGCCGCCTACTGTGATGTCCGCCTTGGGATAGAGCTGCTTTGCGATGCGCCCGGAAACCGGGTCCAGCTCCACGCCGTACAGACGGCTGTTTCGCATTTCCTCCGGCAGCATACCGAAGAAATTGCCTACACCCATAGATGGCTCCAGAATATTTCCGGTCTCAAATCCCATACGGCTCACCGCTTCATAGATGGCCTGAATGACCGTAGGACTGGTGTAATGAGCGTTGAGGGTGGAGCTTCTGGAGGCGGCATATTCCTCCGGGGGCAGCAGCTCTTTCAGCTGAGCATACTCGGAAGCCCATGCCGGTTTCTCCGGGTCAAAGGCGTCGGCAAGACCGCCCCAGCCCACATAGCGGGAAAGAACCTCCTGCTGTTCGGGGCTTGCCTGCTGTCCGGCAGCTTCCAGCTCTTTCAGCAAACGAATCGCATTGACATTTGCCTGGAACTTGGCTTTCGGACCGCCTTCGCCCAAATGCTCATCGGTAATGCGGAAGTTTTTTGCATTGCGGCGCAGGTTAGCCTTGTATTCCTCATAGGAGGCTTCCTCGGCAGCTTTGGCATTGGGGAAGGTCTGCCACTGGCCATTGACCTGAATGGAAACCGGGTGTTCGTCCAGCACTTCCTCAAAGGTTTTCTCCGGCTCTGTCACAGGGGCTGGCGGCTCCGGCTCCTCGATATGCAGCCGTTCCACCACCACATCATAAGGCAGATGGTTCTTGTCGCCCGGATAGACGGCCACGGTCTCGGAATGGAAGGCCGGGGATTCGGTAGCCGGTTGGGGCTGTTCCTGTCCAAAGCCATCCAGCTGACGGGCATACATCCCGCGCAGCAAAGACGCAACCTCATCCCAGCGGAAATACAGCATAGCCAGACGCTTTTCCTCTGCATCCATGACTTCCAGTTCTATGCCCTGTGCCGTGGTACGGTAATCGGCAATATCGCCGGTCTCCAGATTCAGTGTCTCAATCTCACCGGAATAGGCTCTGCTCAGCCAGTAGGCGATCTCGCTGTTGCTCCTGCCGGATTGCAGCAGCGTGGAAACCTGTTTTTTATCTGCTTCATCCATGAGTCCATGGGCCAATACATCCCGCAAGTCCTGATCTGCCTTGTCCGGGTCAATGGGAAGAAACTCGGTATAGTAAGCATTGCGGCGGTCTGCCCGAAGCAGCTGCTCGAACTGTTCTTTGCGCTCTGCCCGATAGATGGGATATACCATGCCGGTAGGCAGAAGCTGCACGGTGTCATCCCGTAGCTCGGTGATCTGATAGGCGTCATCCTCGATATACACGGTATCGCCCACGGCATAAACCGGGGCGGCAGGATCATAGGAGGTTCTTTGCGGAGTCGGGCGGCGAACTGCGTCATATTCCTTATCGGAAATGGAAACTTCGGAAGTCTGCTCTGTCTCGGCATCTGCGATCTGCTCTACATCTGACATCACCTGTTGGATAAACGGATCATTGTCCAGTTCTTCCGGGTCTGCCACCTGGCCGTTGACGATCCCTCTTTCTTCCAGAGCTTCCCGGATGGCGATTGGGTCGATGTCGTCAAAACGGTTCTGTTCTTCTTCGGTATAGAACCGGTCCTCCTGAATGAGCTGGGCAATCCGGCGCTGTACCTTCGGCCAGGGCAGCTGCGTTTCCTCCGGGCTGCCGGCACGGACAACGAACAGGCTGTTGCTGTTACTGCCGCCGTATTCCTGAGCCAGCCATGCAGCGGTATCTTTCTCTCTTGCATGGTCTTTCATATAACGGACGACAGCGTGTTTACTCTCGATATTGCCGTTCCATGCACAAATGGCAGTATCAATATCTTCCTGAGAAAGAGGGCGCAGAAGTTCATGGAGCTTTGGATAGGTTTCGTCGATCACTTCCCGGTGCAGGCGCTGGCGGAACTCCGGCACATCCGAATAGAGGCGGATCAGCTCCATATCCTTAGAACCAAGGACCGCACGGCGCACAGCGGCATTGCCCTCGATGACAGCATTTTCACGGTCAGAATGCCCGCAGGCATTGCGGTATGCGGCATCCTCGGAAATGGCGGCAGTCACCACAGTCTTATAATGCTCAAACTGCTCCCGAAGGGTAGGCTTTGGCGTTTCTTCCTCCACCTCCGGCTGCTGGGCTTGGATAGCATCTTCTTCTGCCAATTCCTTTTCGGCCTGGATTTTGTCATACTGCGCCTGTTCCTGTTCGGTAAGATAGCGGCCTTTCTGGACAAGAGAGGTAATGCGCTTGGCAACCTTTTCCCAGTTCAAGTGAACATCCGGGCAGTCCTGCTTTTTATAGTGCAGTCCTTTCCCATCGTGATCTTCACCGCTGTGTGTTGCGCCGGACAAGGCATGAGAGCGTCCGCCAATGCCATACTCGTCTTTGAGGAATCTCACTTTTTCCTTATCCGTATGGTTTTCCATGAAGAACGCATAGATACGGCCCTTTCCTCCGGCAAAACTGCTGCCGCCGGTCATGGCGGCGTCGATCTCATCCTCGGTAATGAAATGCTGGACGGTTGGCACTTGGGAAAGGTCCGAAGAAAAAGTTCTGCGTGGCAGGTCAAGATCCTTCAGGTTCTCCCAAATTTCCCTTGGCCTATGGTAATGAAAGCGCAACAGGTCACGGTCCTGCTGATAGGCAGTCCAGAAGGCGGCGTATTCTTCCTTGAGGGTCTGGCGGAAAGCCGGGTCACTCAGCTGCTCGGCAAGCCATGCAGTTTCTTCCGGGAACCCGGTTCTCTGAATACCGGACAGACAGGACAGATACCCGGAATCTCTGGCTTTATCGCTGAAATCGTGGTACAGATGCCAAAGTTTTTCTGCAAGGAGGGAGCGTTCATAGCCTGCCGCTTCTGCAAGCTCCACATTGGAGGCAAACTGGCCACTTTCCAAAAGTTCCCCGATGCGCTCTGCGGCACTCTCCCAGGAAATGACCTGGGCAGACCTGTCATAACGGACAGACTTCCCGTGGGAAAGATGGATACCATCCTCGGCATACCATACGCTCACGCTGCCAAGGCCGTTGCCGCCGTGGTACAGCGTTTTCAGTATCTCGGCAATCTCAGCGGTGGTTTTCTGCTTTTCAAATGCTGCAACCACACGCTCCCTCTGACGATCTGTATTGCCGCCCAAACGCAACACATGGTCGATGTCATTTTGGGCAAAAGAAAAAGCAGAGGATGTATGCGCTACATTCTCTGCTTCATCTATGGATTGGATCTGTTCCGCTTCGGAGAGGAACAGGTTTAGAGTCAGCTGTTGATAAGCTCCGCCATCAGGATTTCCTCGGCCTGAGCTTTGCAGGTGTTCATCAGCCCCACCCACTTCATGGGATCGCTGGCTTTCAGTTCCTCGGTGGCTCCCGCTTCCTTCGCCAGCTGGGGCATCATCTGCTCCAGTCTGCTCTGGGCGGTCTCGTCGATCTCCAGAAGGTGCGGGTACAACTTCTCGCTCAGCAACATCTGGTTGTAGAGGATGGGACGATGTTCCTTCAGGTAGGTTTTCCTCATCCTGCCGTACTTGCCCAGGGGTTTCTCCGGCTGCTGGCTCAGCTTCAGGTCGGGAATCAGATAGTCTCCGTTCTGGATATAGGTCATGGGATTGTTCATCTTGTTTGCTCCTTTCTTGGTTGGCTTCGCGCTCTGCATTTCGGACGGTAACGCCGATCTGCCGCAGCACCTGCTGGTTGATCTGGCTGACCGCTGTTCCCAGCGCCCCGATGGTGGACGGGGTATTGAAATCAAAGATTGCCATGAAATCTTCGTGGTCGAAGTAGCGTTCCGGCTCCAGTCCGCAGCGGGACATCAAAGCGTAAGTGATGCTGACGGTGGCGGCTGCCTTGAACTGCACTCCGATGTTATACTCATCATATTCCTCCAAAAAGGAACCGTCAACGATATAGAAGAAGTCCTGCTGATGCTCCGTCCAGTATTCCTCGGCCAGTTTTCCGGCTACCTCCGTGAGCTGTCCGGCAAGGTCATCACCGGAAACATCATAGGTGCGCTCCAGCATGGCCTGCACGGAATCCAGATGGCGCTCCTCCAACTGCCACAGCCAGGGAGTGCGGGAATGTTCACGGGTTCCGGTGTCGGAAATGTCAAAGACATAACGCAGGCGAGGTCTGTCCCCGGAATCATCCACCAGAGCGATTCCCTTGGAACCGCGCCTTACATAACGGCCCATCTTTTCATTCCACAAATCGTACTCCGCACAGGCGGTGGCGTCCGGTCGCTGGGCATAGATCATCAGCTGCTCATGGAACGGGTACTTGTAAAGGCGGGAAGCAGTAGTGAGAAGCCCTGCCCATCCCTGCCAGCTCCCCGTGAGCTGTGTTGCCACCTTGTCCGCCATCTGCGCATATAGTTCAGCTTTGGTTGGCATAGTGTTCTGTCCTCCTTTCAATTTTGGGGTAAAAAGGCGGGGTGGCAGATCGCCACCCCATCCCTGCGGTTATGTTGTTTACTGGTCAAAATCCGGGTACAGCTCCAGTCCGGCAAACTTCTCATCGGTCATCGCACAGAGCTTCGTAAGGGCGCTGTCGGTCAACTCTCTCAGCTCCGTTTCCTCCGGCGAAAGCTCGCCGCGCATCTCACGCAAACTGTCAATCAGCCCGGTGCGGCTGCCGGTATTGTAAATGCACATCAGGTTCATTTCCTCAAAAGTAAAGTTTCCCATATCAAATCTCCCTTTCCGCACTCTTTTTGGGTGCTGTCTTTTTGTGTTCTGCCTTGGGCTGGCTTTTCAGCTGCTCCATGACGGACTTTTTCTTTTCCCGTTCCTCCCGATGGGCAGCGGCAGCCAGATCCATCAGGGAAATGGGCTGACCGCTGCGGGCCTGCTGTTCCAGCTCTGCCACCGTAGGCTCTTTTTCGCCATTGTTGATGATACCGTCGATCATGCCGTAATCGTCCTCCACGTCCATCTCCGCATTTTTCAGCGGATTTTCCGGCAGGAATCCGGGGATCTGGGTAAAACCAACACTGTCACAGTAATGACAGGATACCTTACCATCCTGCTTGATCGCAACGATGTCGCTGACACTCATAGAAGGACTGTGAAAGTCCACGGGCTTTTCCAGATTGAATTGCTGATAGAGTTTCTCCAACTGCTCCGGCACCGTGCCAGACGCACTTAGCGGAGCTGTGTAAATGAGGTCATAATTGCTGCGGTCTATGGAAATGTCATGGGACTTTAACCAATCCAGATTCATAAAGCGCACATTCTGCGGATCGTCACGACTTACCTGATAGATGGCAAAGCAATCTCTGTTCTGAGCAAGAAATGCCTGTTCCCGTTCCTGCTGATGTTCCTGGCGCTCCATGACCTTTTCGTGGAACTGAGGGCTTTTCTCCCATTCCTCACGGTCCACACCGAAAATGCCGCCATGATCCATGATTTCCTGCGAGTCAAATACCATACTCTCCGTATTGTCCTCATGCAGCACATAGACAGTCAAACCAGCGGCATCCAGTTCCAGCGCCCGTTCTCTGGTGACAGGGAGCATCCCATCATAGAAGTAGCCGTATTCCTGCATATCCGGTGTGGATACCTGCTCATCAGGCATAGGGTATTCATCCAGCGCCTGCTCTTGTGCTTCCGGCAGCTGAGAAGAAGCAGCCATCTGACTGGCCTCTGCCTGCATCTGCTGGTAGGCAGCTTCCTGCAAGGTCTCAATCATGGACAACGGTGCGTATTTTACCGAGTCTCTGCCCAAATCGTTGTCATCACAAATCTGGAGAACTGCCTTCATGCGGGAAATCTCCGGCATATCCAGCTGACCACCATCCAGCTCTTTCATGGATGCGGCATCGTAAAGGGTATAGTCCCATCCGCTGTCACAGGACTGGATATGAAGATAGGTGGCATCGTTGATCAGAAACAAAGCCTCCTGCTGGTTGGCATCCGCCCCCAGCACTTCCATTTCCGGCATGGCCGCAGCCAGTTCCTTTACCGCTTTTTGCACCAACGGATTATCACGGTAATAGTCGATTGCCTGAATGGTGTCTAGGTCAATGGTCTGTCCAGTCAAAATCGGAAACGGTCCTTCATAGTCGCTTCCATCTTTCAGCTCAAACCCAATCCCTTTGACCCCGTTCATTCGCTCTGCCGGAATTTCCTGATAGATGCGGACCGCCTCCTCCAAAGACAGGTTATCGTGATATTCTCCAAGGTTTGAAAACTCCATGCACTCTGCCACATAGTAAGTCAGATTGCCGGTTGGCTGCTCTATCGGGGCGGTTTCCGGCTCTGCCTTTGCATGGAGATCAATCCCACGCTCTTTGCAGATTTCCTTATAGTGGCGCTCAATGTCAGAGATCAAAGTGCCGGAGGTCTTATTGATGGTCTCCAAACTGGCTCTCAGCTCTTTCAGTTCCTTGCCCTGACTCCAGCTTGCAATATAGCCGAAGCTGTTTTCTCCGGTTTCAATGCCAAAATATTTGCAGACCGCATAGGAGATGCTTTCAGCCTCCACTTCCTCCGTGTGGCGATTTTTGATTGCCTGTTTTTCTGTGGTTGGATCTTCCTCAACTGCAAGACGCCATTCAAACTGATTTTCGTCCACATAGCGCCAATCCATATCAGAAGCAAACTGTTCAGCTTCTCTTTCTGTGGCAAAATCCAGCTTGAAATCATGCTTGGTTCCACCTTCACTCTCCAGCACAACCTTCCATGACGGTAGCATTTCATATTTTTTAGGGTCATGGAGCTTGCTGTGGGCAATCTCATGTACTGTGGCCGAAACCGTCTGCACCTCACTCATGCCCTGACGAATGGCGATTTTCTGATGATCGGCAGAAAAATAGCCGTCCGTATCGGCGGCCATTGCTTCAAAAGTGATCGGCACCGGCGCACTGCGGCGCAGAGCCTCCATGAATGCCTCATAATTTGGCACATTGCCGGAAAGGGAGGAAGCAAGCTCAGGCAAAGGTTTCCCGTCGGTCTGGCTCACATCAAAAACCTTGACCGGACGGAACATAGGGATCTCGATTTCTTTTTCCTCTGTGACGATCTTTCCGTCTTTATCCAGAATCGGAGCCTTGGTATCCGGGTCCAGCTTCTGCTCCTCGATTTTCTTCTTATATGGTGTGGGAGCAATGATGGTAATGCCATGCTCGCCCTTTTTTACATGACGCTCAAACTGGTCTTTCCACTTATTGTATCCGGCTACCAATGTAGCGTCCGGCTTCTGCATATAGATGAGCATGGTGTTGTTTACCGAATAGCGGTGGAAGCGGGACATGACGGACAGATAGCGCATATACTTTTCACTCTCAAACAGTTCCTTGATCCCCTGCTCGATGCCATCTGTGATTTCCCTTAGCCGCTCTCGGTTGGTGGGTTTGTTCTCAGCCATGATTTTCAATCTCCTTTCCAAGTATGTGATTTCTGCTGTGTGTTCTGCAACCCATGCCCTTTGTTCTTCTTCACTTTCATAAAGAAAAAGGTCCAACAGGTACTCTACATAGGTTTTCTTCTGGATTGCTTCCACAAAGCGGGGGTGCGGTTCTTCCTCCGGTGTCCGGGGAGAATGGTCAATCCCCCATTTTTTCAGCAGATGGTAGTAATCGGACAGTACACGATAGCACCGCTGTCGATCCTCCCGAAACTTTTGTGCCTCGGTTTTCTGCCGGACATACCTCCTGCGGGGAGGGGCCTGACTGTCATAGACCAGGCCAAAGTCCTGTGCCAGTTTCTCCGCCGCTTCTTTTGGGGAGAGGTCAAAGAGCTTTGCGGTAAAGTCGATCACATCCCCATCTGCACCGCAGCCAAAGCAGTGGAACCGCTGGTCTACCTTCATGCTGGGGTTCTTATCATCGTGAAAGGGACAGCAGGCCATACCATTTCGTTTGACCTCGATCCCATAAAACGCTGCCGCATCTCTGGTGCTGACCGACTGCTTGACTGCTTCAAATACATTCTCTGCCATGTGCCTTTAACTGCTGGACTTTCTCACAGGGGGCTGGTATCCGGCAGCTTTCGCACGCTCACTGGCAGCTTTGCGGCGTTCTGCGCTGTATGGTTCCCTGAGTGATACACACCGCTTGGGGACGGTAAAGTTATGGGCGTCCTTTCGGGTGATCTGGTCGGGGTGCTTTTTTGCCAGCAGTTCCAGCTTCTCCATCAGACGGGGATCGTGGGTGTAGACCTCAGCCATTGGTTCTGCCTGGTTATAGAGGAGAATGGTTTCCCGTTCCACTAAAGAGAGCTTCATCGGCTGCCTCCTTTCCGCTGGTCAAATTCCAGCTTAAAGTTGGCGTACTGTCCATCGTCCTCCAAAACCACAGCGGCATCGTAGGTCTTTCCGGTTTTCTCCGAATATAGGCCCGTCACACGGACACGGCCATCGTTCAGCAGCGCAGACACCACCGCCTTGGTCGGCTGCTTTTTCTTGGCAGCCCACCATTTGTTGTTTTTCCAAATTGCAAATTTGCAAGAATCATTCTGACAGAAGAAGCCTTTTTGCAGTTCTGCAACTTCACCGCCGCAGCGAGGGCATTTGCCCACCACCTCACGGGGCGGAGTGAACAGGTACTCCGTTCCCTTGATGACCTGATAAGTTCCCACCAGGTCTTTCAGCATGGTGCTGATCCCGTCCAGAAACTCCTCTGGGGCAAGCTGCCCGCGCTCGATCTCGCCCAGTCGGTACTCCCACTCGGCAGTCAGAAGCGGCGATTGCAGTTGTTCCGGCAGAACGGTGATAAGGGAAACTGCATCGTGGGAAGGGAGAAGCTGTACCGTTTTCCTGCTTTTTTTTCGTTCCAGAAAACCGGCAGATACCAGCTTTTCCAAAATACCAGCACGGGTGGCCGGTGTCCCCAGACCTTTTCGCTCGGCATCCTCCGGCATATCCTCTTTTCCGGCAGTCTCCATCGCAGACAACAGGGTGTCCTCAGTAAAGTGCTGAGGCGGACTGCTTTTGCCTACTTTGACGATTGCCGTAGCAACCGAAAGGGTCTGTCCTTCAGTCAGCTCCGGCAGGGCTTTCTCTGCGCCCTCTTTTTTCGGCTCTGCATCCTTCATTTTGGCACGGTAAGCGTCCTCCAGTGCTTTCCATCCGGGGTGCTTCACCGTTTTTCCTTTAGCGGTAAACTCCCTACCGGCACACGCTGCAATCACAACGGTTTCCGAATAGATATGGGGCTGGGCCACGGCACACAGCAGACGCAGGGCCACCAGCTCCAGCACCGCTTTTTCTCCCGCAGGAAGGGCAGAAAGGTCTGCATCCTTGAGATTTCTGGTAGGGATTACTGCGTGGTGGTCAGTTACTTTCTTATCGTTGATGACCGTATGCGGATCACAGGTAATGGCGATTTCTTTGCAAAACGGCATGGCGTTGGCAATCAGGTTCACCAGCACCGGCAGGCTGTCTGCCATATCACTGGTCAGATAGCGGCTGTCAGTACGGGGATAGGTGCAGAGCTTCTTTTCATACAGGCTTTGCAGATAGTCCAGGGTCTGCTGGGCTGTAAATCCAAGCAGGCGGTTGGCATCTCTTTGCAGAGTAGTCAGGTCATAGAGGGCAGGCGGCTTTTCGGACTTTTCCTTGCACTCCACCTTTTTGATTGTGACAGCTACACCCTGACAGGCTTCTTTCAGCTGCTCTGCGCTTGCTCGGTCACTCATGCGCTCCCCGGATACGGTAAGACCGGGCAGCTCCAGCGCCACGGTATAAAAAGGAACCGGCTTAAAGGTGTCGATCTCAGCTTCTCGCTGGACAATGAGCGCCAGCGTTGGGGACATAACGCGCCCGATGTTGAGGGTGCGGTGGTACAGCACGGAAAAAAGCCTTGTGGCATTGATCCCCACCAGCCAGTCGGCCTTGGCACGGCAGAGAGCAGCATCCCGAAGTCCATCATAATCTACACCTGGGCGCAGGTTTGCAAAGCCCTCCCTTATGGCGGAGTCCTCCATCGAAGAAATCCAGAGCCTTTTCATCGGCTTTTGGCAGCCTGCCAGCTCATAGACGCTGCGAAAGATCAGCTCGCCCTCGCGTCCGGCATCACAGGCATTTACTACCTCCGTCACATCCGGGGCGTTCATCAGCTTTTTGAGAATATCAAACTGCTTTTTCTTATCCTTTCCCACTACCATCTGCCAATGCTCCGGCAGAATAGGCAGGTCATCATATCGCCACTTGGCATACTTGGGATCATAACTGTCTGCATCCGCAAGACCGGCCAGGTGACCCACGCACCAGCTGACACGCCAGCCGTTGCCCTCCAGATACCCGTCCTTACGAGCAGTCGCGCCGATCACGGCGGCCAGACTTTGTGCAACCGATGGTTTTTCAGCGATTACCAGTTTATATCTCATCATCTTCAGCCTCCCATTCTTCCCGCACAGGCGTGTGCAGTTTTTTCTCTATGCTGTTTTCCTCATCCAGTAGCAGGTTATAACCAAACCGGTAGTCATAGCGGTACAGTTTCCCCAGCAGGTCATTGATGATGATACGACAAGCCAAAATGACACGGGTTTTATCCACCTGCATCAGCTGGTAGCGTTGATAATTGCTGTAATATTCTTCGTGACGGCGGGTATTGCAGGCGGCATCTTCAAGTAAACTATCTACTGCATCCTGGCAACCATCTTCTTTTTCCCCTTCCATGCAGTTCAGAAGTTCCATCATCAAAGGAAAGCTCTGTTCATCCATAGGAGCTTCTGCTGCAAGAAAACCGATCAGAGCAGATAAGAGCAGACGAGTCGCCGTCTGTTCTTGTTCCGTCAAAACGGCCATTGTTTTCTCCGCATTTGGCAGGATCTTTTCTTCCACAAACTCTGCCGCGTCACCGGAATAAAGCTGACGGATAGAATCTATGGACAATGAAACTGTCACGGTATCTAAGGAGAAATCAAAGGGGTCATCTTGCTTTGGCTTTCTCCGAAGTTTGTTTAACATGGTAGAAAGAATGTCGCCGCCAAAATACACGGCGATCACCAGCAGGTCAAAAACAGCAATCAGCTTGATAAATATAATCAGAACACTCATTTTTTTCGTTTCCTTTCTTTGAGCCAGCGTTCCATCTCACGATGGCAGATACCTACGCAGGGGCTTCCATAACTCCCGCAACCATAGCAGGGGTGGCTGTGGGGTAAAGAATGAGGACGGGAAGTTTTCCTCCCGCCCTCCGGCCTGCGTGTCATCATGCGTTCATAGGGACTGTCTGTGAAACGGGTCATTTCACACTGTCCTCATCATCTTCTTCTGTGCTGCCCCCGTCAGCGTCCGGCTCGTCCGACTCCTCATCCTCGGTTTCCCATTCCTCGGAATCTTCCTCGCCATAATCATAATCGTCCAGACTGTCATTGCCCTTGGTCTTAGGTTTATTCTTCATGAGCTTCATGTAGGCAAATACGCCACCGCCACCAAGCAGAGCCAGTAAAAGGACCAGCGCAGCCGGGTTCAATCCGGCAGGCTTCTCCTTTTCCGGCTCCGATGTTTCTGCCGGAGGTTCCGGTGCTTTGCCCGTACATTTACTCTTATCAGTTGCACAGACCGGGCAGGCCGTATTGACTGCCCCTGCTTCACATTTTGTCGTGCAGCTACACACAGCAGACGACTCCTCTTTAACATTTCCATCTTCCATCAGTGCCATCAAATCCGCTTCATCCACCTGGTTCAGAAAGTGAACAGCAGTCTCCTTGTCCTCATTCGCCCTGTCAATCAGGATGTAAAAGTAATTTCCAGCTTTGGTCGTAACCGTAATAAGCTGCTTATTGCCACCAAAATCATCCACCAGAGCGGCATTGCCATCTGGTGTAAGTGCCGGTGCTGGTTCTGTTTCTTCCACAATCACATTGCTGTCATTGGTAGAATCCTCTGCCGGTGCCGCCGGAGCCTGTTCTGACCCCTGTGCGAAAGCAGGGATCGTAAAGCCAAATGCCACAACCATTGTCAGGCAAAGGGCGGAAAGTGTTTTGCAAATTCTTTTATTCTTCATAAGCGGTAGCCTCCTGATTATTTGATTCCGACAGTGCTGTATCTCTGCCGTGGTTCATTCCACCGGAAAGCATAGCGTTCAGCTGTGCTGGAGTCATGCGTAGCGCACGAACCATCTGAACGATTTCCAGATTCTCTGCCTCCGTTTTCTGTGCTTCCAGGGTCTTGAGCTTTTCCTGATATTCCGCAATCTTCTCACGGGTTTTCTCAATTTCCTGGTCGATACGTTCAATTTTGTTTTTTGCCATAACCGTTCACTCCTTTCCACAAAGTCTGTTACCAGTTCATCAGACCATAGCCTTTAATGCTTTGATAATTCAGGTCATAACTTTTGATCTTGCAGGCATCGCCGGAATTTCCCTCCACCGTATAAACACGGCTGCCATCCGTACCGATCACGATACCCACATGGTCTGCTGTCCCATCCAAATCCCAATCAAAGAAAATTGCATCTCCGGGAGCCAGATTATTATAGCCTCTTGCACCCCATTGTCCATGAGACTGGAACCACGGAACGCCCTGCCACTCACAGCCTGCAAAGCGCGGCTCACTTTTTCCAGCCTGGTTATAACACCAGGATACAAAGCAGGCGCACCACTCCACGCGGCTGTCAAAGCCATACCAGCTCCAATAAGGATAGCCGCCCACATTGCCCACCTGACGCTTGGCCAGTTCCACCAGCTGAGGATTGCCGGGGCGGGTACCGTTAATGAACTGCACACCGGACAGATCTTCCGAGCCGCTGGTATCAGGGGAACCGCCGCCAAACAACAACGGCTTATTGCCCATGGTCTGCCGGTAGACCTGATACATTTCCATCTGCTCCGGGGTCAGAAGTTCCGACACCACAGCGGAAATGGGCTTGCTGGCGAGTTTCACATTCAAAATGTAATACTCATAGGGAACTTCTTCTGAGGTGGTCTCGCCGGTCTCCGGGTCGGTGGAGGTCTCCGTGCGGTAGCGAATCTCCACTTCCTCAGTAAGCGTCAGCTGATACTGTGCTGCAAACACACGCGCCAGCTCTGCCTGAGCGCTCTGCCGGGTGTAGCCTTGCAAGACGGCAGAGAGAAATGCCGCCAGCTCATGAGGGTCATGGCCGATCATACCAAGGTCATAGCGATACTCGTCATACCCTGGGTGACTGCTTTCAATGTTGTCGATTTCCTCCTGCAACTGGGCTTCTCTGGCTGCATAATCTGCCTCCACTGCCAGCATTTCCGGGTCATCCGACGGATAGGTGGTGCCGGAGAGAACGGAACCGATGCTCTGCGCCATCATGGAGCAGGAGGACATGGTATTCATCAGCATACAGGTAATGAGGAACAAAACCCCTGCCATCAGGAAACCCTTCTTGTGGCGCATGACGAATGCCCCTGCCTGCTGTACCTTTTCTTTTACCGTCCTTGCGGCTTTTCCTGTTTTGGATGCAGCCTGGGCAGTATTTCCAGCAGTCTGACCGGCATGTTTGGCGGCGGCATACTGCTTTTTGATGGCCTGCTTTTGCTGCCAGCGGGAAAGTGGATTGCTGGCAAACTGGGGATTTTCCTGCAAAGATTTCTGGTACAGAACATTTACATTTGCCTTTTCCAGTTGGCGCTCTGCCTGTGCTGCTTTGCGGTACGGCTTCAGCTTGTGGCTGCGATAGCCCTCCCGCACCAGATAAGCGCCGGTCTCCACCGCTTCCTCGGACTTGTGGGCGCTTTCCACGCCCACATTGTCCTGTTCTGTTTCCCGGATCTCTTTGTGGAGCTTGCCCACAACCAGATGGACGGGAGCTTCCTTGACCCCTTGAGAAAGTTTGGAGGGTGGCTTTTTCTTGTCCTCAAAGGTCAGCTTCGAGGTCTTTTTTCCGGTATCCGGGTCGATGACCGTCTGCCTGACCTTTTTCTTTGGGATATTGGCCTGCGCCTTATCTGCTCTGGCCGCAGCTTTCTCCGCTTTACGGATCGGCTTTTCCAGTGCAGGGTCAGACCGTTCCTCATCAGTAAAGCGCAGGCGCGGCTCCTTATTCAAACCATTCTCCCAGCATGAGGGAGGACATCATGTAGTGCAGCTCTGCATAAATGGCCATTCCCACAGGATCGTTGAACATACAGCCGGACAGGTAGGCGTAAAACTGTGCCACCACATCGGACAGGATTTTCGCTTCGGTTCCTTCCAGAACCAGACCACCCATACCTTCCTTGGCACGGATGGTGCTCCAGACCTCTGCCAGACGGAGCAGCCCCACCTGACCGGTCTCATTCAGTTCGGCTGCCTGATCTGCCGCCGTGCGGCACTCACTTACCGCATCGGCCATGACCGTAAGCAGCTGGCTGCGCTGGGCATTTACCGCCCTGTCAAAAAACATCAACGGGTTTTGATTCAAAATGTTGGGGTTCATCATCATTCATCCTCCTTCTTTTTCAGTTCCTGGGGCTTGGTAGTCATAATGCGGTAAAGTTCGGTGTTCTTCGGGAAGTGATCCACAAACGGCAGGATCGTGGAGCCATAGAACAGCAGACCCTCGCCCTCACCGGAGTGGGTCACATAAGATAATTGGTGTGTGGAAATACCCAGCTGCTTGGCGAGGATCTGACGGTCTCCGCCTGCCTGGTTGAGCATATACACGAAGTCGGAGTTTTCAAAGATGTTCTCTACCTCGCGGCTGCTCAAAAGGTCTTTGACATTCTGGGTAATACCTGTCGGAATACCGCCCCATTTACGGAATCGCTTCCAGATTTCCACCGTATAGGCAGCGGTCTGTTCCTCCTTCAAAAGCAGGTGCATCTCGTCGATATAGTAACGGGTGGACTTGTGGGCGGCACGGTTAATGGTAACACGGTTCCACACCTGATCCTGTACCACCAGCATACCGATTTTCTTAAGCTGCTTGCCCAGTTCCTTGATGTCATAGCAGACAATGCGGTTGTTGATGTCCACATTGCTCTGGTGGTTGAACACATTGAGGGAGCCGGTTACATAGATTTCAAGGGCCGTAGCGATATACTGAGCTTCCTTTTCCTCCTGTTCCCGAAGCAGGTTATACAGATCCTCCAGTATGGGCATATTCTCCGGGCGCGGGTCATTGAGGTAAGTCTGATAGACCAGACGCACACAGCGGTCGATGATGGTTTTCTGCACCGGCTGCAAGCCCTCCTTACCGCCCACGATCAGCTCACACAAGCTGAGAATAAAGTCAGACTTGAGGGACAGCGGGCTTTCATCATCCGAGTAGTCCAGGTTCAGGTCCATCGGATTGATGTAGTTGGTGGAGGTAGGCGAGATCTTGATGACCTGCCCATGCAGACGCTCCACCAGAGGTGCATACTCCGCTTCCGGGTCACAAATGATAACATCATCACTGGTAAGCAAAAAGCAGTTTGCGATTTCTCGTTTTGCGCTGAAGGACTTACCGGAACCCGGCGTACCCAAAATCAAGCCGTTGGGGTTTTTCAGCAGCTTTCGATCCACCATGATGAGATTGTTGGACAGGGCGTTTATGCCGTAGTACAGAGCTTCTTTGCCGTTCTGGAATAATTCCTGTGTGGTGAACGGTACAAAGATGGCCGTAGAACTGGTGGTCAGTCCTCGCTGGATCTCGATCTGATTGAGTCCCAGGGGCAGACAGCTCATCAGCCCTTCTTCTTGCTGGAAGTCCAGCCTGGTCAGCTGACAGTTATACTTCTGGGCAATGGAGCCTGCCTGGAAAATGTTGTTGCCAAGCTGACGGGGATTGTCCGCTGTGTTCAGCACCAGAAAGGTCAAAAGGAACATTCTCTCGTTGCGGCTCTGCAAATCCTGCAAGAGTTTTTTCGCTTCACTGCCGTATGTGGCAAGGTCAGAGGGAATGATGTCCATGTCATATCCGGCGCGGACTGCTTTTTTCTGTTCCTCAATCTTACTGCGGTCAAGGTCGGTAATCTTGCGCTTTACCGTTTTGATGGCTTTCACCTGATCCACCGACTGAATGTGCATACTCACAATGAGCGAGCTTTCCATATCCAGAAAATCAGCCAGCAGACGGTCATTCAGCTCCGGTGCGAGAATCTGCAAAAAAGAAACAGCCCCGTATTTCTTGCCCATACGGAACTGCTTGCCGGTGCGGAACTCAAAGGAGCTTGGTGCAATAAAATCCTTTGTGGACAGACCGGAAGGGGCCAGCCAGTCCCATTCAAACTGAAATGGGAGCTGTTCGTCCATGTGGAATACTGCATGAAGCTGAGAAAGCCTTTCTTTACCGTCCAGCGTTCTGGCAGCTACACCAAGACGCTTGAAGTTATTAAGTATATCGGTCTCAATACGCTCCAGACGGGGCTTGGCAGCTTTGATGCTGTCTGCGTCGATACCAAAAGTCAGGTATTTGGTCTTGATGAGACCGTTGTTACCTCTGGCCAGCTGATTTTGCAGCATTGTGGTGTATTCCTCGCGGATACTGTCAAAGGCATCCCTCTGGGGCGGGATGGAAATGGAGTTAGCAAAGGTCTCCTCCGATGCCGCAAGGTTCAAAAAAGACAGCTGGAAATGAATCGAGCTGTCAAAATAATTGAGGAAATCACACCAACCCTCAAAGATTGCCGTCTTATCTTCGTTTTGGGAGAGCTGATAGTTGATGTCCTGAAACTGAATGGTCTTTGTGTAGTGGCTGTCCGATACGCGGCAGATTCCGTCCGGCCACATTCGTTCATAAGGGATACTGTCCT